>Ga0180217_1004256_pt1 | contig 11430 bp, 10 predicted proteins | sample eDN3rd37CBELigOP_FD_128521 | JGI IMG/M metagenome (GOLD analysis project Ga0180217, IMG submission 128521) | Enriched Organic Plus compost microbial communities from Emeryville, California, USA - eDNA 3rd pass 37_C BE-Lig OP (version 2) (version 2) ... | reverse complement strand
TGTCCTCCGGAGCAGCTACCGAGGCGGGATCCTGGTCGGGTTCACGCACGTCGTCGTTCACACGCCGAACCGGTGGATGACTTCCCGCGCGAGCGACCGGTAGGCGGCCGCGCCGCTGGACTTCGGCGCCCATGTGGTGATCGGTTCACCCGCGACGCTGGTCTCGGGGAACCGGACGGTGCGCGTGATTACGGTGTCGAACACCAGATCGCCGAACCGTTCGACCACCCGCGCCATCACCTCACGCGCGTTGACCGTGCGCGGGTCGTAACGGGTCACCAGGATTCCGCTGATCGACAGCTTGGGGTTCAGCCGGTCGTGCACCTTGTCGACGGTGTCGGTGAGCAGCGCCAGGCCGCGTAGCGAGAAGTACTCGCATTCGGTGGGGATGACGACGCCGTCCGCGCACGCCAGACCGTTGATGGTGAGCAGGCCCAGCGACGGCTGGCAGTCGATCAGCACGTAGTCGTAGCGGTCGAGCACCGGGTACAGCGCACGCGCGAGTGACTGCTCGCGCCCCACCTCGTTGACCAGCTGGATCTCGGCAGCCGACAGGTCGATGTTGCTGGGCACCAGGTCCATGCCGCTGACCCGCGTCTTGATCAACACGTCGTCGATGGACACCCGCGGCTCCACGAGCAGGTTGTGCACGGTGTTGTCGAGTTCGTAGTGCGGGACACCCAGGCCCGCCGACAGGGCGCCCTGCGGGTCGAGGTCGACCAGCAGCACCCGCCTGCCGTACTCGGCCAGGCTCGCTCCCAGGTTGATGGTCGACGTGGTCTTGCCGACGCCGCCCTTCTGGTTGCACATCGCGATGACCTTCGCCGGGCCGTGCGTCTCACGCGGCCGCGGTTCGGGGATCTCGCGGGGAGGCCGGCCCGTCAGGCCCACTTCGGGCGTGTCATGTGCAAACAGGCCGTCGTTCATCCCCGACCGCCGCTGGTCAGGCATCCCGCAGTCTTCGCGCACATCCGGGCAAGTTTAACGTCGCCGAGCTGCCGCGACGGGCAGACCCGCTGATGATCACCGCACATGGTGAGCAACACGATGTTCACTGCGCGCGCGGGTGCGCACCCGCCCACACCTCGCGCAACGTGTGCACGGTGACCATGGTGTAGATCTGCGTCGTGGTGACCGACGCGTGGCCCAGAAGTTCCTGCACGACGCGCACGTCGGCGCCGCCGTCGAGCAGATGAGTGGCAAACGAGTGCCGCAAGGTGTGCGGCGACACCGCCGAGGCGATGCCCGCGCGTTCGGCCGAGTCCTGCAGCACCTGCCAGGCGCTCTGCCGCGACAGCCGGCCGCCACGGGCGTTGAGGAAGATTCCCGGGGTGCCGCGGCCGCGACGCGCCAGGTCGGGCCGCCCGCGCACCAGGTACGCGTCGAGCGCGCTGACCGCGGGACGCCCGATCGGCACCAGCCGCTGCTTGCCGCCCTTGCCGTGCAGCAACACCGAGCGGGCCTGGGTGTCGACGTCGTCGACATCGAGCCCGACGGCTTCGGAGATGCGGGCACCGGTCGAGTAGAGCAGCTCGAGCAGCGCGCGGTTGCGCAGTGTGAGCGGGCTGTCGGCCTCGCTGTCGCCGCCGGCGGCCTCCAGCAGCGCCAGCACCTCGTCGAGGGTCAGGCTCTTGGGCAGCCTGCGGCTCGGGGTCGGCGGTTTCACCGCGCGCGCGACGTCGTTCTCGGTCAGCCCCTCGGCCGCGGCGAACCGGTGCAGGCCGCGGACGGCGACCACGGCCCTGGCCGCCGACACCGCCGACAGCGCCGTGACTCCCGCGTCGGGGTCACCGCGGCGCAGCGCGACCAGGAAGTCGCTGACGTCGGATTCGGCGACGCGGGCGAGGTCGTCGATTCCACGCTGCCGCAGGTGTTCGGCGTAGCGGCGCAGATCCCGCCGGTAGGAGCTCAGCGTGTTCGCCGCCACTCCGCGCTCGATGGTCAGGTGGTCGAGGTACCCCTGGACCTGTTCGTCGAGAACCGCGCGAAGCGCTGACGTGCCGGTCATGACAGGCCTTTGCGCCGCCAGAATGCCGTCGGACGATCCACCCAGGGCGCGTCGACGCGCCGCAGGGATTCAATGTCCTTCGCCGAATGCGCGGCCAGGATGCCGGCCACCGCGATCCCGTTGACGATGTCACCGGAGAACACCCGCGCCACCGCCTCCTTCAGCGGCACGCGTACGACCTCCATGTCGGCTTCCTCGTGTTCGGCCTCGGGCCTGCCGACGTCGGTGAGGCCCGTGGCCAAATACACGCGCACGCTCTCGTCGGAGAAGCCGGGCGTGGAGTCCAGGTCGACCAGTACGCGCCAGTCCGACGCTGCCAGGCCGACCTCCTCTTCGAGCTCACGCGCCGCGGTCACCTCAGGCGGTTCCCCGCCGAGATCGAGCAGACCGGCAGGCAGCTCCCACAACCGTCGTCCGAGCGGGTGGCGGTATTGGTACACCAGTACCACATTGCCGTCGTCGTCGAGGGCGACCACGGCCACCGCACCATAATGCTCGACGACTTCGCGCCGGGCGGATTTGCCGCCCGGCATGCTGACCTCGTCGGCCCGCAACGCGAAAATATTTCCGACGTAGACGGTTTCGCTGGCCAGCGTCTCGAAGTCGTGTTCACCCACGGACGTCGGATTTCTCCAGCGGTTCCTCCAGTGCGGGCGCATCTGCGTCGCTGTGCTCGACCGGGACGAACTGCTCGGGAAGGTCCATCCCCGGCAACCGCTCGGCGGCCTTGTAGTCGATCGCCGCACCGATGAACGCCGCGAACAGCGGATGCGGACGGGTGGGCCGGCTCTTGAGCTCGGGATGCGCCTGCGTACCCACCAGGAAAGGATGGATCTGCGGGTCATACTCGACGAACTCCACGAGATGGCCGTCGGGCGAGGTTCCCGAGAAACGCAGGCCGCTCTTGGCGATGCGGTCACGGTAGGCGTTGTTCACCTCGAAGCGGTGCCGATGCCGCTCGGACACCTCGGTGGACTGATACGCCTGCGCCACAACGGAATTCGGTGTCAGCACGGCCGGGTAGGCGCCCAGTCGCATGGTGCCGCCCAGATCGGCCTCACCGGCCACCGCGTCGCGCTGGTCGGCCATCGTGGAGATCACCGGGTCGGGCGTCTTGGGGTCGAACTCGGCCGAGTTGGCCTCGGTGATGCCGACGCTGCGCGCGGCCTCGATCACGATGCACTGCAGGCCGAGGCAGAGCCCCAGCACGGGCAGGCCACGCTTGCGCGCGTAGGAGATCGCACCGATCTTGCCCTCGATGCCGCGGATGCCGAACCCACCGGGAATCAGCACACCGTGGACATCGGAGAGCGCGGCCGCCGCGCCGTGCTCGGTCTCGCAGTCGTCGGAGGCCACCCACCGCATCTCGACCTTGGCGCGGTGCTTGAACCCGCCCGCGCGCAACGCCTCGGCCACCGACAGGTACGCGTCGGACAGGTCGATGTACTTGCCCACCAACGCGATCCGCACGGTCTCCTGCGGCTCGTGCACGCGCCGCAGCAGGTCGTCCCATTCGGTCCAGTCGACATCACGGAACGGCAGGTTGAGACGGCGCACCACGTAGGCGTCGAGTTCCTCGCGGTGCAGCACCTTCGGGATGTCGTAGATCGACGGCGCGTCCGGCGTCGAGATGACGCCGTCGACATCCACGTCGCACATGAGCGCGATCTTGTTCTTGAGCGGCTCGGGCACGTCGCGGTCGCACCGCAGGATGAGCGCGTCGGGAGTGATACCGATGCTGCGCAGCGCCGCCACGGAGTGCTGGGTGGGTTTGGTCTTGAGCTCGCCCGACGGTGCCAGGTACGGCACCAGCGAGACGTGCAGGAAGAAGCAGTTCTCGCGACCCACCTCGTGGCGGACCTGACGGGCCGCCTCCAGGAACGGAAGCGATTCGATGTCACCGACCGTGCCGCCGACCTCGGTGATCACGACATCGGGGCGGACGCCTGCCGCGTCGGGCTCGGCCATCGCGAGGATGCGGCTCTTGATCTCGTCGGTGATGTGCGGGATGACCTGCACGGTGTCACCGAGGTATTCACCGCGGCGCTCCTTGGCGATCACCGAGGAGTACACCTGACCGGTGGTGACGTTGGCCGAACCCGACAGGTTGCGGTCCAGGAAACGTTCGTAGTGACCGACATCCAGATCCGTCTCGGCGCCGTCCTCGGTGACGAAAACCTCTCCGTGCTGGAAGGGGTTCATGGTGCCGGGATCGACGTTGAGATAGGGATCCAGCTTCTGCATGGTCACCTGCAGCCCCCGCGCGGTCAGCAACTGACCGAGGCTGGACGCGGTCAGACCCTTACCCAGCGACGAAACAACTCCACCGGTGACGAAGAGGTGTTTCGTGGCGGTTTGCGGGTGCTTGCGTAACGCGGGCAAAAGCATCCTCCGTGACGAAGGGCAGGGAATCGCTGAGACTAGCTGTGGCCTGCCAACCCACGGAATCTCACCTTAACACCGACGACGACAAGTGGTCGCTGGCGCGCCGCAGGTGATCGGTAATACAGAAGCGCCTCTACTGCGGGACCGTCACCGAAGACGCACCCCTGCCCGTGCCGTACTGACTCGGTTTCCCGCCGCCGGCAAGTTCGCCGAGCGCCAGGACTGCGGTGATCTGACCCGAGGAGGTGTCGACATCGTCGACCGTGCTGACCGTACCGGTGAGGGCCGCATCCGACCTGGTCACAGCAACGGCGGCGGTACCCGAGGCGGAGCCGTCGCGGCCTACGAGGACGGTTCCCGATCCGTGCGGCGCGAGCCCGGCGGCGAATCGGGCAACGGTCGCACCGCGATTTCCGGCGTCCTCGCCCAATGCGCCTCCGGTGACCACCAGCGCGGTGTCGGCCGCGCCGATGTGGCTGTTCTCATAAGTCAGGAAGCCGGATTCCCGCAGTGCGGAGAGCACGGTGTCGCGCTGGCTGTCGTCGACCGGCGCAGCGCCCGGGCTCTTGTCGATGAGCAGCGCGATGCCGAGCAGATCGCCGGCCTGCGAGCCCTGGTCGACGAACTTGGTGGACAGTTGCCGTCCCGCGGGCACGATCGGCGAGTTGACCACCGAGAGCAGTTTGTCGGCCGAGTTCGCGTCGACGAACTCCTGCGTCAACGTCACGGTGCCGGTGACCGCGCCGCCGGCCTGGCCGACGTAGCGGGTCATGGCCTCGACGTCACCATCAGCGGCGTCGGGGGTGCGGAACACCACCACCGACTTGTCCTTGAGCGCGCCAGCGAGGATGCGCGACGCCACCTGGGCATCGAATTCGCTTGCCGCACTGAGCTTCTGGTTCAGGCGGTTCTTGTCGTCGGTGAGGGTGTCGATCTGATTCTGCAGGTCACGCTTGTCGTCACGCAGACCCGACAGCACGGTGTTGGACAACAGACCCGATCCCAGCGCGACCCCGATGGCCAGCGCCAGGAACACCGCGGCCAACGAGATCGCGTGCGCCCGTAGCGTTATCACCGGTCATCCACCCAGTGAGCCGATGATGCTCTGCACCCATGCGGTGAACTGGTGCCAGTACGAGACCACCCAGTCGACCACGGCGGTGTCGGCGCGCGACACCCACAGCGCGACGATGACGGCGACCAGCATCGCGAGCACCAGCATGGCGATCGCCCCACCGGAGACACGGCTGCGGTAGAGCGTGGCGACGGCCTTGGCGTCGACGAGTTTCTCGCCCACCTTGAGCCGTGTGAGGAACGTCGACGGGTTGCTGGCCTGCCGCGAGCGATCGAAGAACTCCTCGATCGTGGCGGTGTGCCCGGCGGTCACGATCAGCGACGCGCCGTGGTGATCGCACAGCAGCAGCGCGAGGTCCGCGGCCGATCCGGCCGCCGGGAACGTCATGGCGCCGACACCGAGATCCTGGATGCGTTCCAGGCCCGCGGCGTGACCGTCGGCGTCGGCCGGCAGCACCACCTGGGCACCGGACCTCAGCACCTCGACGCTCATCTTGTCGGGATCGCCCACGATGAGCGCCGGACGGTAGCCGGCCTTGCGCAGCACGTCGGCGCCGGCACCGACGCCGACCAGCACGGGCTGGTACTCCTTGATGAACGGCTTGAGGGCCTTGAGGTCCTCGGCCGCGCTGGGCTCCTCGGCGACGATCACGACGTGGCGCCGGTGCACGTCGACGTCGATGTTCGGGATGCCGATGCCGTCGATCAGCAGCGGGCTCTCGCTGCGGATGAACTCGATGGTGTTACCGGCGAAGGCCTCCAGATGCGCCACCAGACCGCTCTTGGCCTCGTGCATCAACTCGTGGATGTCCTGATCGGTGCGCTCGGTGCCCAGCGCGATCCGGCGGTCACCCGAGTAGACGCCGCCGTTGTGCAACCGCACGCGTGCGCCGTCCTTGATCTTCTTGAAGACCTCGGGTCCCGCCTCGTCGATCAGCACGATGCCGTTGGCGACGAGCACCTCGGGGCCCAGGTTCGGGTAGCGCCCCGAGATGGAAGGCGAGGCATTGACCACGCCTGCGATGTTGGCCTCGACCAGGGCGTCAGCCGTGATGCGGTCCAGGTCGAGCACGTCCATCACGACGATGTCGCCAGGGCCGATCCGTCGGAGCAGTCGGTCGATGTCGCGGTCTACGCGGGCAGTGCCGGTGATCCCCGGGCGCGAGCTGGCATTGCGAGTTAGCAGCGCTGACATCTTCATGGGGTGATTCTGTCGGGAGTACGCCGTCAGACGATGGAGGCGCGCCGTAACATCAGCCCCATAAGTCACATCCAGTAACACTGGTAACACGTCGCTGACGTGGCGTTCAGGTGAATTGTCAGCCGACGAGATCGCCCGTGCGCTCCTTCTGAGCGGCCTCCAGGAGCTCGCGCGCATGGGCGCGACCGCTGTCGGACTCCCCCAGCCCCGCGAGCATGCGGGCCAGCTCGGCCACCCGGTCCTCGTCCTCGATGCGTCGCACGCCGCTCGACTTGGTCCGGCCGTTGCCGCTGTCGACCACCAGGTGCGCATCGGCGTAGGCCGCGACCTGCGGCAGGTGGGTCACGACGATGACCTGGTGCGTGCGCGCGAGCTTGGCAAGCCTGCGGCCGATCTGCACCGCCGCGCGGCCGCCGACCCCGGCGTCGACCTCGTCGAACACCATCGTGGTGCCCTCGACCGACGCCGCCAGCACGACCTCGAGCGCCAGCATGACGCGGGACAGCTCGCCGCCGGAGGCGCTCTTGGTCAGCGGCAGCACGTCGGCGCCGCGGTGGGCGCTGAAACCGAACTCGACCGCGTCGACACCGTCGTGGCCGGCGTGCACCACGGTGCCGTCCGCCAGGGTCACCGGGGCGGAGTCGTCGGCCCGGGCCACCAGCGGGTTGACGTCGATACTGAACACCGCGTTGGCCATCGCCAGGCCGGCCAGCTCGGCGGTCACCGCTTTCGCGAGGCTCTTGGCGGCCTTGGTCCGGGCCTTGGTGAGCTCTCCGGCGGCCGCCACCACCCGGGTCTCCAGTTCGCCTACCTGCTGTTCGAGCGCGGCCAGCGTCTCCTCGGACACGTCGAGCTGCGCGAGGCGCTGCGCGGCGTCACGCGCCCACTCGAGCACGCCGTCGATGTCGGGGGCGTACTTCTTGGTCAGCGTTCGCAGCTCCGCCTGACGTGCCAGCTTCGTTTCCAGAGTGCTTGCGTCGCTGGGGAGTTCGGCCAGATAGTCCCCGAGCTCGGCGGTCACGTCCGAGATCACGGCCACGGCTTCGCCGAGCCGCTCCCCCAGCGCCCGCAGGGCCGCGTCGTCGGTGGCCTCGAGCGCGGCCTTGGCGTGGCCGACGGTGTCGGTCGCCGAGACGGATTCGGGCGACGGGACGTCGAGGTCGCCGGCGAGCGCCACCCGCGCGGTCTGCGCTGCCTCGCGCAGCGCGTCGAGTTCGGACAGGCGCCGGATGTCGGCGACGATCGCCTCGTCCTCACCGGGCTGCGGCGCCACGGCGTCGATCTCGTTGATTCCGAAGCTCAGCCGGTCGGCCTCCTGCGCCAGTTCCCTGGCTCGCTGCCGACGGTCGATCAGATCGCGACGTGCCGTCAGCCACTGCTCGCGGATCTTGCGGTAGCGGGCCAGCGGTTTGTCGACGTCGGCGAACCGGTCCAGCGCGGCACGCTGCTCGTCCGGACGCATCAGCCGCAACTGGTCGTTCTGACCGTGCAGCGTGAGCACCTCGGCGGTGAAACCACTGAGCGACTTCGCGGGGACACTGCGGCCACCCAGGTACGCCCGCGACGGCCCGGACCGGCTGACCGACCGCGCCGCGATGATGCTGCCGTCCTCGTCGCGTTCGGCACCGGAGGTGTCCAGGATCTCCTGGACCCGCGCGGCCACGTCATCGCCCAATTCCGTTGTGGTGAATCGGCCTTCGACCACGGCACGCTCCGAGCCGGAACGCACCCTGGTGGCGTCGGCCCTGGCCCCGCCCAGCAGGTGCAGGCCCGTCACCACCATGGTCTTGCCGGTGCCGGTCTCACCCGTCAACACGGTCAACCCGCGGTCGAACTCCGCGGTCGCGGCGCTGATCGCGCCCAGTGATTCAATTCGGATCTCGGCCAGCACGTCCGGTCACTGCCCCCGCCACCCGGTGACCGGAAGCCGGAACTTCCTCACCAACCTGTCGGTGAACGGCGCGCTGTCGAGCCGCACCCATTTCACCGGCGTACCGCAACGCGTCACCTCGAGCCTCCCGCCGGCGGGCACCACCATGTCGCGCCTGCCGTCACAGAACACCAACGCATCGTTGCCTCCCGCCTCAACTTCGATCGCGATGCAGGCCTCCGGGCTGGTCACCATGGGCCGCGCGAACAATGCATGAGCATTGTTGGGCACCACCAGGATCGCCTCAAGATCGGGCCACAACACCGGGCCGCCCGCCGAGAACGCGTACGCGGTGGATCCGGTCGGGGTCGACACGAGCACACCGTCGCAACCGAACGCCGACACCGGCCGTCCGTCGACCTCCAGCACCACGCCCAGCACCCCGAGCCGCGGGCCTTTCTCCAGGCTGGCCTCGTTGAGCGCCCACCCGCGGCTGATGATCTCGTTGTGCGCGCGCACCGCCACGTCGAGGGTCATGCGTTCCTCGACCACGTAGTCCCGCCTGATGACATGGTCGAGCACCATGTCGATGGCCTCGGCCTCGGCTTCGGCGAGAAATCCGATACGCCCGAGGTTGACGCCGAGCACCGGGATGCCCACGTTGCGCGCCAACTCCGCCGCACGCAGGAAGGAACCGTCGCCGCCCAGCACGAGCACCAGTTCACAGCCCTCGGCGGCCCGTTCATCGGGGTCGACGACGTCGATCTGCACGCCGAGCGCCCGCATCTCATCGGGCGCAAGGTGCACCGATCCGTGATCGACGGCCTCGGCCGACAGGACACGCAGGCCAATACCGTTGTCGCCGAGTACCTTTTCGACTCGGCGGGCGACCTCGGTCGCCTCGTCCCGCCCGGTGTGCACCACCAGCAGGATCGAGCGCTCAACTGTCATTGCGGCCCTTCCTCGACCGCCCGGCGGACCGCAGCTTCAAGCGCGTCCCCCTCCAGCGGCGAATCGGTCTCGGCGCGCAGCCTCAGGAAGTACTCCACGTTGCCCGAGGGCCCGGGAAGCGGGCTGGCCGTCACATCGACAGCATGCCACTGCAGCGCGGCGGCCTTGCGCCCGACCGTGCACACCGCATCGATGCGCAACTCGGGGTCGGAGACCACGCCGCCGGCGCCGACGCGGTCTTTCCCGACCTCGAACTGGGGTTTCACCATGGGAACGATATCGGCGTCGCGCACCGCGCACGCGGTGAGCGCGGGCAGCACCGTGGCCAGCGAGATGAAGGACAGATCGGCGACGATCATCTGGACCGGACCGCCGATGGCCTCGGGTGTCAGATCGCGAACATTGGTGCGCTCGAGCACATGGACCCGTGGATCCGAACGCAGTGACCACGCCAACTGTCCGTAACCGACGTCCGCGGCCACCACCTCGGCGGCACCGCGGTCGAGCAGAACCTCGGTGAATCCTCCCGTGGACGCCCCGGCGTCGAGGCAGCGGCGGCCTTCGACGGACAAACCGAACGCGTCCAGCGCACCGATCAGCTTGTGGGCGCCACGCGACACCCAGGTGCGCTCGTCCGACTCGATCACGGTGAGATTGGCGTCGACGGACACCGCCGTGGCCGGTTTGGCCGCGGGCATACCGTCGATGCGGACGCGTCCGGCACCGATCAACTCAGCCGCCTGCTGGCGCGAGCGGGCCAGGCCCCGTCGAACCAGCTCGGCGTCAACTCGAGCTCGCCGTGCCACGGCCGGTCACACCCCAGGTGCCTGGGGCCCGCCCACCTGGCCCTTGTCGACCGTCTCGAGCGCCTGCACCAGCAGGTCGTGTGCCTGTTCCAGCTTGGCTGCCAGCAGGTCGATGTCGGTATCGACGAGCTCGGATCCGTCGGCAGACAGATCCGGCAGGTCGGCGAGCACCTCTGCGACCCGCGCCCGGAGTTGGTCAGGATCGGTAGTCATAGCGTCATCAACGCTAGTCGATCGACGGGGACAGCAGCGATGCGCGCTGCAGCGCAGCGCGGGCCGTGTCGTCCCCGGCAACCAAGGTGTACCCGTCGTTGTCGTACACGTGGTCGTCCGAATCCGTCCATACGGCGTGTGCGACGGCCCGCACGACCGACAGTGGATCGTCGGTGACCTTGCCCGTCGAATACACCTCGACGCGGTCCGAATCGACCTCGACACGCCATTCCGGCTGCGGACCGACCCTGAGCGTCTCGGCCGCGACGTGCAGCGAGCGCAGATCGGCTGCGATGTAGTCAGGCCGCTCGTGCTCGGCGGCGAAGACCGCGTCCGTGGCGGTACTGACACCGCTGAGCACCATGAGGCTCGGCAGGCCGGCCGAAACCGCGCAGGCGATGTCGGTGTCGAGGCGGTCCCCGACGACCAACGGAGCCTCGAACGATCCCCGGCTCAATGCGTCGCGCATCAGCGTCGGCTGCGGCTTCCCCGCAACCTGAGGATCATGGCCAGTGGCCACCCGTAGTGCTGCGACCATGGACCCGTTCCCGGGCAACAGGCCGCGTTCCGACGGCAATGTCAGGTCGACATTCGCCGCGACCCACAGGGCGCCGGCACGAATCGCGAGCGCGGCCTCGGCCAGATCCGCCCAGCCGGTCTGTGGATTGTGTCCCTGCACGACCGCGACCGGGTCCTCGGCGAACTGCCGGACCGGCCGCAAGCCGACGTTGCGAACCTCGTCGGCGAGGGCTTCGGTACCGACGACCAGAACACGGGCATCCGCGGGCAGTTGCGCGGCGAGAACCCGCGCCGCACTCTGGGCGCTGGTCACGACGTCGTCGGCGTCGCCGCTGAAGCCGAGTTCACGTAGATGTTCGGCGACCTGCTGCGGCGCCCGCGAGGCGTTGTTGGTGACGTAGAG
>Ga0180217_1004252_pt1 | contig 11440 bp, 9 predicted proteins | sample eDN3rd37CBELigOP_FD_128521 | JGI IMG/M metagenome (GOLD analysis project Ga0180217, IMG submission 128521) | Enriched Organic Plus compost microbial communities from Emeryville, California, USA - eDNA 3rd pass 37_C BE-Lig OP (version 2) (version 2) ... | reverse complement strand
TGCGCGACGCGCCTGGCGTGCAGGTGGTGGATCGGCGCGAGGACGGCGGCTACGTCACCCAGACCGAAGCGACGGGTGAGGATGCAGTCTATGTGTCCCGCCTGCGGCGCGACCCGACGGTGCCGCACGGCCTGGCCTTCTGGTGCGTCGCCGACAATCTGCGCAAGGGCGCGGCGCTGAACGCGGTGCAGATCGCCGAGGCACTGGTGGAGCAGGGGCTGATCGCGCGGAAGCGGGCCGCCTGACGGGCCGACGACAGGCGCGTCGGCCAAGGGGCGGGTCGGAAGGCCTGCCCCTTTTGATTCCATCCGGCGGCACGGGCCATCATGCCTGGCGCCACCACGGCGTATCCGCCGGCACGGATGCGGCCTCGGTCGGGACGGCGGGAGCAGCCGGCATGGGCCCCGGATCCCGCCCACCCGCATAGCGCACCAGCGCCGCGATCCGCTCCTCGAGCGGCGGGTGGGTGGCGAGCCAGGCACTGCCCAGTGTCTCCTCCGGGCTGTCCAGCAGCATGGCCTGCACCTGCGAGGGCAGGAGCGGCATCTCCGACCGGCCGGAGACCTTCCGCAGCGCGGCGATCATCGCATCCGCATCCTGCGTCAGTTCCACCGCCCCGGCATCGGCGATGAATTCGCGGTTGCGCGAGAGCGCGAAACGCAGCGCGATCGCCAGCACATAGGCCACCACCATGATGATCAGCGCCAGCAGGATCAGCGGCCCTGCGCCGCTGTCGCCCCTGCGGCCGCGAGAGGACGAGGAGGACGAGGAGGACGAGGGGGGCCGGGCGGACCGGGGCCTCCGCCGGCCGGAGAGGATCGCGCGCCCACCCCGGATCAGGATCTCGCCGGGCAGGGAAATGACTCCGGCGAAGACCGCCGCGATCACCGCCAGCCGCGCATCGCCGTTGCGGATATGCGTCAGCTCATGGGCCAGCACGCCGCGCAGCTCGCGGTCCGTCAGACCCTCCAGCAGCCCGCGCGTGACCGTCACCGCCCCCTTTGCCCGCGACAGGCCGGAGGCGAAGGCGTTCCGCGCGGGTGTCTCGATCACCGCCAGCCGCGGCATCGTCATGCCGCGGCTGATGCAGAGCCCCTCCAGCAGATTCCACAGCCGCGGCTCCTCCGTCCGCGTCACCGGTCGCGCGCCGGTCAGCAGATCGAGGATGCGCTGGTTCGCGACCCAGGCGATCGCGAACCACACCGCCGTCACCGCCAGCACGAAGGGCAGCACCACCGGCAGCGCTGCCACTGCGTCGCGCAGCCCCTGCCGGAAGGACGGCGCCTGATCGGCCACCAGCAGCAGGGCGAAGGCGAAGCAGATCAGCATCAGCAGCAGGGGGAAGCCCGCGAGCAGCAGCGCCGATTTCCAGGCGTTGTTCCAGATGAAGGTGCGAAGGCCGACCGCCTGCACCGGGCGTGTCCTAGAATCGCACCTGCGGCGCCGCCTGGATCGCGACGCGCTCGGCCTCCGTCACTTCGAAGAAGCCGCGTGGCGTGAAGCCGAGGCTGCCGGCGAAGAATACCGCGGGCACCTGCTGGATGGCGCTGTTGTATTCCGCGACCGCGTTGTTGAAGAAGCGTCGTGAGGCGGCGATCTTGTTTTCCACGTCGGAGAGGTCGCCCTGCAGTTGCAGGAAGTTCTGGTTCGCCTTCAGCTCCGGATAGGCTTCCGCCAGTGCGAACAGCCGCCCGAGAGCGGCGCCCAGGGCGCCTTCCGCCGCCGCGGCGGATTCGGGCGTGCGCGCCGCCATGGCGGTGTTGCGCGCCTGTACCACGGCCTCCAGCGTGCCGCGCTCATGCGCTGCATAGCCCTTCACGGTCTCCACCAGATTGGGGATCAGGTCGTGCCGCTGCTTCAGCTGGACGTCCACGTCCGACCAGGCCTGGCTGGTGGTCTGCCGCAGCGCTACCAGCCGGTTGTACACGATCACCAGCCAAAGCAGCAGCAGGACGACAAGGCCAAGCAGGATCCAGGTGAGCATCGATTACGGTGCCATCGCGCGGTTGCGGCCGTACCCTAGAGCGTGACCGGTTCGGTTAGAACCGGTCACGCTACGGAATCGTGCCAAAGAGCCCGATTCATGCTTTTGGCTGTTCCAGCTTCGAGCAGCCAGGCTCCAGCCGAAGCGGTGCCGGCTGCTCAGCCCGGCAGGGTCACGACCGCCGCCAGCCCGCCGCCCAGGCGGTTGCGCAGCACCACATCGCCGCCATGGGCGCGCAGGATGTTGCGCGCGATGGGCAGGCCAAGGCCGGTGCCGCCGGTCTCGCGGTTGCGGCTGACCTCCAGCCGGCGGAAGGGTTGGAACACGCTTTCCAGTTCCGTGGCCGGAATGCCGGGGCCGTCATCCTCCACGGCCAGCCGGACCGGCCGGCCGGACCCCTCCGGTCTCGCCAGCGTCAGCCGCGCGGCGCCGCCATAGGTCAGGGCGTTGCCCACGAGATTTGCCAGCGCGCGCTTCAGCGCCGTCGGGCGCGCCTGTACCGTCAGGTGTTCGGGCCCGGCATAGGCCACATGCTCGGCCGCTTCCGGCCGCGCATCCGCCGCCTCGTCCAGCACCGTGCGGCAGAGCGCGGCGAGATCGAGGGGCACGGAGGGTTCGGCCGCAGCATCGTCGCGTGCGAAGGCCAGCGTCGCCGTGATCATCGCCTCCATCTCGTCGAGGTCGGCCAGCATCTTCCGGCGCTGCTCCTCGTCCTCCATGAACTCGGCGCGCAGGCGCAGGCGGGTGATCGGCGTACGCAGGTCGTGGCTGATCGCCGCCAGCATCTGGGTGCGGTCGCTGACGAAGCGGCGGATGCGCTCGGCCATGGTGTTGAAGGCGTGAGCGGCCGTGGCGACCTCGGCGGGCCCGGTCTCCGGCAGCGGCGGGGCGTTCACGCCGCGGCCGAGCCGGTCAGCGGCCTCGGCCAGTGCGCGCACCGGCAGCGTCAGGCGCCGCACGGCCCAGAGCGTGAGTGCCGCGGCAGCAAGGGTCATCACCGCGAAGGCGATCAGGAAGGTCTCCGAATGCCAGGGGCGGGGCGGCGGCAGGCGGACCCGAAGGTTCAGCCAGGGGCCGTCGGGCAGGCGCAGCGAGGCGGCGAAGTTCCCGGGCGGCCCGAGGACGGCGAAGCGGGCCTCCTGCGGGCGGAAGCCGCGCGGACCGGCGGTGGCAAGCTGTTCCAGGCGGAACAGTCGCATAACGGTCAGTGGCGGTGGCGCGGCGTTGAGCGGCACCGCGGGTGTCTCGTCCAGGGAGGCGAGGAGGCCTTGCGGCAGGTCGATATCCGCCAGCATGGCCGCACGCCGGTCGGGCGGCGCGAGCACCACGGTGCGCCAGGCGGCGAAGGAGCGTCCTGCGATCTCCCGTGCCTGGGCGAATTTCTGCAGGTCCACCCGGTCCAGCGCGTGGATCAGCAGCCCGAGCCCCTGCACCAGCGTCAGGCCGAGCAGCAATACCAGTGCGGTGCGGCCTGCGAGGCTCCGCGGCCAGAACCGCCAGCGTCGCACCGACGGGGGGGCGACCGCCGTGCCCTGCCAGCCGGCGTCGGCCTGGGAGGCACTCATGCCCGGTCCACCGTTGCGGCCAGCACATAACCGCCGCCGCGCACCGTCTTGATCAGGCTCGGGTTGCGCCCGTCATCTTCGAGCTTGCGGCGCAGACGGGAGACGGCGACATCGATCGCACGGTCGAAGGGCCCTGCCTGGCGGTTGTGCAGCAGGTCCATCAGCATGTCGCGGGTCAGAACGCGGTTGGGGCGCTCCACCAGCACCTGCAGCAGTTCGTACTCCCCGCCGGTCAGCGGCACTTCCACCCCTTCAGGGCTCAGCAGGCGCCGGCGCGCGGGCTCCAGCGTCCAGCCCGCGAAGCGGATCGCCTTGGCCGGCGGCTCCTTCTGTCCGCCGCCTTCTGCGCTGGTGCGACGCAGCACGGCACGGATGCGGGCCAGCAGCTCACGCGGATTGAAGGGCTTGGCCAGGTAGTCATCGGCGCCGAGCTCGAGTCCGACGATGCGGTCGGTCTCCTCGGACATCGCGGTCAGCATGACGATGGGCACATCGTCCTGGCCGCGCAGCCAGCGGGCGAAGTCCAGGCCCGATTCGCCCGGCAGCATCAGATCGAGGACCACCAGATGGTACCGGCCGAGAGGCCATAGGCGCCGCGCGTCCTTGGTGTCCCGCGCCGCCGTGACGCGCATGCCCTGGCGCTCAAGGAATTTTGAGAGCAGGTCGCGGATCTCGCGGTCGTCGTCCACGACGAGGATGTGCGGTTGCGGGTCCATGGCCCCGCACCATAGCGCACCGGAGGAGCGGCCGCCCGGCTTCGTGTTGCATCCGGTTGCTGATGCTGCCGCTGTTGCACTTTGTTGCACTTCGCTGCACCGGAGAGGTTCCGGCAGTCACATGGCGCGCCCATCCTGGCGGTACCGGACGGCGCCCCATCCCCCTCAGGGTGTCCATCCGCTACAGGCGGTGGGAATGGCTCCCTCACCCCCTCCTCAGCCTTTCCCGCCACCAGGGTCCCCGCGAAGCAGTGCTTCGCGGGGAGCCCCACCCCCCTTTCCCCATCCGCCCGGCTGGGCCCGCGAGGGCATCGCCGCCCTCCTGGCGCAGGATCCGCGCCTGGCCGGCATCGAGGCGGCGGCGGGGCCGCTCCCCTGGCGCACGCGCCAGCCCGGCTTTCCCGGGCTGTTGCGGGCGATCTGCGGTCAGCAGATCAGCAACCAGGCGGCAGCAGCGATCTGGAAGCGGCTTTCGGCCCTGCCCGGGGCGCTGGAACCTGCCGGGCTGCTGATGCTGGACGACGCGGCGCTCTGCGGCATGGCCGGCCTGTCGCGGCCCAAGGCGGCCCATGCACGCTCTCTCGCGCAGGCCTGCCTGGACGGGCGGCTGGACTTTGCGGCGCTGGCGGTCATGGACGATGCGGCGGCGGTTGCGCACATTGCCGCGGTGAAGGGGCTCGGCCGCTGGACGGCGGAGATCCACCTGCTCTTCGCGGAGCAGCGGCCCGACATCTTCCCCACCGGGGACCTGGCGCTGGCAGCGAGTGCCGCGCACCTCCTGCGGCTGGAGGCGCGGCCGACGCCCAGGGCGCTGGGCGCGATGGCCGAGGCATGGAAGCCCTGGCGATCGCTTGCCGCACGGCTGCTGTGGCATCACTGGCGTTTCACCACCGGACGGTCGGTGGTCGAGGACGGCTGACGGCGCAACCGCCGATGGAACCCACCGCCGCCGTGCGCGTAACGACACCTGCAAGGCCAGGGAGGTTCCGCCCATGTCCCGCGGGCTCGATTGGAAGTGGATCCTGATCGGCGTCCTCATCATGGTGGGGCTGGCGATCGCGGCCGGCCTGATCATGACCCTGGTGGTCGGTCCCGGCCAGCTGGAGACGGTTGCCGAGGGTGAGCCCGTGACGCTGACAGGCGGGCAGGCGCTGCTCGGCGCCGCGCTCAACTTTCTCGCCTTCCTGATCGGCGGCTACATCGTGGGCCGTCAATCGGCCGGGCGGACAATCCTGGAACCGGGCATCTCGGCCGCGATCGCCGTGGTGATCGGGCTCGTGCTGGCCGGCGGTTTCACCCTGTTCAACCTGCTGACCGCGGGGCTGGTACCCTTTCTGGCGGGGCTGCTGGGCGGCTGGCTGGGCGAGCGCGGACAGCCGGCGGCGGCGCCTTCCGACATCGACCAGCGGCCGCTCACATAGCCGGCGGCGCGGCGTCGAAACCGTCCGGCAGCACCCCGCGCGGCCGGATCAGGTCGTAGGGCGCGCGGGGCAGGAACAGGCCGGTGCCAGGCTCGGCCTGCACCACGCCGTCCCGCATCACCACCGCACCACGCCGCAGGGTCGCCACCGGCCAGCCGGTCACCTCCATGCCTTCATAGGGCGTGTAGTCGATGGCGTGCTGCATCAGCGCGTTGGTCAGCCGCACCTTCCTCTTCGGATCCCACAGCACGAGGTCGGCGTCGGCGCCGACCATGATGGCCCCCTTGCGTGGCGCCAGGCCCATCAGCCGCGCCGGGTTGGTGGCAGTCAGTCGCACGAACTCATCCAGGGTGATCCGGCCCTTGGAGACCCCCTCGCTGAACAGGATGGGCAGCCGCGCGGCGACGCCCGGGATGCCGTTCGGGACGTCCCGGAAGGGAGCCTCGGCGCCGTTCCGCCGCTTGCCGCGTGGCCCGGCGAAAGAGAAGCCGCTGTGGTCGGAGGAGACCACGTCCAGCGTGCCGCGGCGGATCATCTCCCAAACCCGCCCCTGCTCCTCCGGCGTTCGCGGCGAGGGGCTGCACATGAACTTGGCGCCCTCGAAGCCCGGCCGGTCCATGTCAGCGGCGGTCAGCACCAGGTATTGCGGGCAGGTTTCGCCCCAGACCTTCAGGCCCCGGGCCTGGGCGCGGGCGATCTCCTCCGCCGCCTCGGCGCAGCTCACATGGAAGACCTGGATCGGCTGGTCCAGCAGTTCCGCCAGCGCGATGGCGCGATGCGTCGCCTCCCGTTCCACCACCGGCGGACGGGACCAGGCGTGGTATTTCGGTGCCGTCAGGCCGGCGGCCAGCAGCGCCTCGGTGCGCCAGTTGATGGCGGCATAGTTCTCGCAGTGCACGGTGACGAGGCAGCCAAGCCGACGCGCCGTCGCCAGCACGCGCAGGTATTGCGCATCCGTCAGGTGCAGCGGCTCGTAGGTCAGAAAGACCTTCAGGCTGCGCACACCCTCGGCGACCATGCGCGGCACCTCGTCCTCCAGCACGGTGTCGGTCGGGTCGCTGATGATCTGGTGGAAGGCGTGGTCCAGCATCCCGCCGGCGGCCCGTCTCCGGTAATCCTGGTACCGGTCCCAGACGCCATGACCCTTCCACTGCGGCACGAAGCAGACGACGCTGGTGGTGCCGCCTGCGAAAGCAGAGATGGAGGCGGTGACGAAGCTCTCCTCGATCACCGTGCCGTCCGGCTGTGGCTCCTCGATATGGCAGTGGCTGTCGACACCGCCGGGCAGCACCAGCAGGCCGCCGGCATCCAGCGTGGCCGCCGCATCCTCGATATGCTCGGCCAGCGCCACGATGCGTCCGCCGCGGATGCCGATGTCGCAGTGCACCGTGCCGAGGCCGGTCGCCACCTGCCCGCCCCGCACGGCCAGATCGTAGTTCGCCATCCCTGCCGCTCCTTGTGCCGCGGCGGCATGATGCGACCGGGGCCGGCACGGCGCCAGACGCGACGGGGAGCGGCGGGATGGACATGCTGGCGGGTGCGGTGCTGGCGGCCTGGATGGGGCAGGCGGTGGCGGCGACGCTGCTCTGCGCCTGGTATCTGCGCCTGCTGCGCCGTCCGCAGCCCTGGCCGGATTCGACGCCGCCGGTGCTGGTGCTGGTGCCGGTGCGCGGGCCGCTGCCCGGAATCGAGGCGTTCCTGCAGGACCTGGCGAGGCAGGACTATCCTGCCTGGCGGGTGGTCCTTGCCGTCGAATCCCGCGACGACCCGGTTTTTCCTGCGCTGATCCGTTTCATGGCGGCGCATCCCGCCCGCGTCACCGTCATCGTCGCAGGTGCAGCGGAACGGCGCGGGCAGAAGGTGCAGAACCTGCTGGCGGCCCTTGCCGAGGAGCGGCCGCAGGACGCGGCAGTGGTCACGCTGGATGCCGATATGCGGCCACCGCCCGACCTGCTCTCCCGCCTGCTGCGGCCGGTGCTGACCGGCCAGGGCGACATCGCGACCGGCTACCGCTGGACCCTTCCGGCCGATGGCGCCTTCGCCTCGACCTTGGTCGCGCTGGCCGACATGGCCATCGCGACCCTGCCTCGTTGCGCCCGCTGCAACCTGTGCTGGGGTGGGGCGACGGCCCTGTCCCGCGCGGCGCTGGAGCGGCTCGACCTGCCGCGCCTCTGGGACCGGGCGGTTTCCGACGATCTGGCGCTGACCCGGGCGGCGCGGGCGGCGGGGCTCAGGATCTATGCCCCGCTGGACGTCCGGCCACCCAACCCGGTGGCGTACAGCCTTGCCGGCGCGCTCGCCTTCGGCGTGCGGCAATACCGGCTGCTGCGGCGGCTGGCGCCGTGGGCCTGGGCGCTGGCCGCACTGGTGCTCCTGCTGGCCGCGGCGGGGGGTGTGGTCGCGGTGTCGGGGGCGGTTGCGGGCGAGCCCCTTGCCATCGCCACGCTGCTGGTGGCGCTGGCTCTCGGCATGGGCCGTGCGGGTCTGCGCGGCGCCATCGCCCGACGCGTGCTGCAGCCTCCCGAGGCGGCGCTGGCCGCCCGCACCCTTCGTCAGGGAATCTGGCTGCAGCCGCTGGGGATCGGGCTGCATCTCGCCGCGCTGCTGGGTGGTGGTGTCGGGCGCCGCCTGCTCTGGGCCGGGCGGCGCCATCTGCTGGATGCGCGCGGCGAGGTCCTGGCGATCGAGCGGTGCTGAAGGGGGCTCAGGCCGCGCCGGCTGTCGGTACCCCCGCCAGATCCTCCGGCGCCAGGCTGCGCAGGAAGGTCTCGCCCCAGCCTTCCGGCGAGGCGTCGGCGATCACGTCCCAGGCCGCCTGCCAGCGCGCCCGGCGCTCCTCGAGCGGCATGTCGAGGGCCATGTGCAGCGCCTCGGCCACCCCTTCGGCATCATGCGGGTTCACCAGGAGGGCGGAAGTCAGCTGTGCCGCTGCTCCGGCGAAGCGCGAGAGCACCAGCACGCCGGGATCGCGCGGATCCTGCGCCGCGATGAACTCCTTCGCCACCAGATTCATCCCGTCCCGGAGCGGCGTGACCACGCCGACACGCGCCAGCCGCATGAAGCCCGCCACGGTGTCGCGTGGCTGCGCCCGGGCCAGCATGCGCAGCGGCAGCCAGTGGGGCTCCCCGTACTCGCTGTTGATGGCCCCGGCGCAGGCATTGAGCTCGTTGCGCAGGCGGCGATAGGCCGCGACATCCTCGCGCGAGGGCGCGGCGACCTGCAGGAAGGTGGCGGTGCGTCCCGGGCGGCGGGCCAGGACACGGCGGAAGGCCTCCAGCCGATCGGGCAGGCCCTTGGTAGGATCCAGCCGGTCCACGCCCAGCAGCAGGGCCTGACCGTTGAGCGAGCGGCGCAGCAGCTGCGCCGGCTCCTCCTTCGCCTGCGCCTCGGCCGTGGCGGCGAATTCCCGTGCCGCGATCTCGGCGGGGAAGACGCCAAGGTGCACGCTGCGCCCGCCATGCGCCAGCCTGTCCGCGGCGGGACGGCTCGCGCCGGCCAGCTCGATGGCCGCAGCGGCGAAATTGTCGCGGTCGGCGGCGGTCTGGAAGCCCAGCAGATCGGCTGCCAGCAGATCCTGCAGCAGGCGGCGGATGCCGGGCGCGACGGTCACCGCATCGGGCGCGGGGAAGGGCACATGCAGGAAGAACCCGGTGGCGTTCTCCACGCCGTGCTCGCGCAGCGCACCGGGCAGCGACAGCAGGTGGTAGTCGTGCACCCAGATGCGGTCGTCCGGCCGCAGCATCGGCACCAGATTGTCCGCGAAGCGCCGGTTCACCCGCCGATAGGTCTCGAGATCCTGCCTGCGGAAGGCCATCAGATGCGGCAGGCCATGCAGCATCGGCCAGAGCACGCCATTGGAATAGCCGGTGTAGTAGCCGCGGTGTTCCGCCTCGGTCAGGTCCAGCGTGGCGTAGCCGACACCGCGGCGATGAGTCAGGGCAGGAGAGCCGGCGCGGTCCGACACTGCCCCACTCCAGCCGAACCACAGCCCCCCTCGGCGCTCCATCAGGCCCAGCAGGGCGACGGCGAGGCCACCGGCCTGGCCCGCATTGCCCGATGGTACCGGCACCCGATTGGACACTACCACGATCCGGCTCATCCGACCTCCAGCAGCGCCACGGGCAAGCGGGCAAGTATCACATGCAAAGGCAGGCGCCCGGCCTTGCCGTCGAGCCAAACTCCCGTGAGCGCGTCACGGTATCGGCCACTATTACCATTGCCCGGCAAGATGAGATCCGTTCCGCTCCATCCCGCCGCAGGAACGAGGGGCAGCGGCTCTTCGCCCAGCAGTCCGGCGGGGAGGCGAGTGGTCACGGCGATGACCATTTCGCCACGTCGCCGCCGGGCGAAGGCCATCAGATGCGCGGCGGCCGGTCCCTCGGCGGCCAGCGGCAGGTAGTCGCCCTCGGCGAAGACCGCGGGTCGGCTGGCCCGCAAGGCCAAGGCCCGGACCAGTACTGCCTGCTTCACTCGTCCGTCCTGCCAGTCCGCCATCAGGGTATCAGGGCTGGCGGCATTCGCCAGGACCTCCTGCCGTGCCGCCCAGTCCACCGGGCGCCGGTTGTCGGGGTCCACGAGGCTGAGATCCCAGAACTCGCAGCCCTGGTAGAGATCGGGCACTCCGGGCGCGGTACACCGCAACAGGAGCTGCGACAGCCCGTTCGTCGCGCCGGCGGGGGCGATGCGCGCGGCCAGCGCGGCGATCTCGTCGCGCAGGTGGCTAGGCCGGTCCGCGGCCAGCACGCCTGCCAGGAAGTCGCGGCAGGCGGCCTCATAGGGTTCGTTCGGCACGGCCCATTCGCTGCGGCGCTTCGCCTCCCGCACCGCCTTTTCCTGCCAGGCGGCGACGCGGTCGTGGAACGCGGCGACGCCCTCCTCGTCGGCCGGTGAGAGACCGAGCGGCCAGGCGCTGACCAGCGTCTCATAGAGCATCATCTCGTCGGCGGCATCGGGCGCTGGCGTGCCGTCCACCTCGCGCTTCAGACCGGCATTCAGCCGTGTCCAGCGGCGCAGCGCGGCGGCCCATTCCTCGGGGATCTCCGACAGCACGGCCAGGCGCGCGCGCACATCCTCGCCCCGTTTGTGGTCATGCGTCGCGGTGGCAAGCAAGGCCTGCGGGAAGTTCTTCGCGCGTGACCGTGCCGCAGCGTGGAAGGCGGCCGGGGTGACGGCGAAATGGCCGGGGTCGGCGCCGACCTCGTTGCGCGAGAGCAGGCGGCCATAGCGGTAGAAGGCGGTGTCCTCGACGCTCTTCGCCGCCACGGGCGCGGAAAGCTGCTGGAAGCGCACCGCGGCGGCGAGGCGCTCGCGCCTGAGCGCGGGCGACAGGCTGCGCGGCGCTTCACCGCCGAGCCAGGTGTCGAGCAGGTCGAGCAGCGGCCGGTCCGTCGCGCGCACCGTGCGCCGCGCCCCTGCGAGCGCCCAGTCCAGGATGCGCTTGTCCTCCGCGCTTCGCCCGCTCGGCGTGATGTAGAGGCGATAGACCGGGAAATGGGCCAGCACTTCCACCAGCGCACGCCGCAACGCGGTGAGCGTAAAGTCGCGGGTGACCAGGTCGCGGTTCGCCACACGCTTCAGCGCGGCGGCCGTGGCGTTCAGCTCGGAGGCCAGGTTGTCGCGCAGGATCTGGCGGCGCGCATCGCGGGCCTCCTCCTCGAAGCTTGCGGGGCGGCCGGTGGTCTCGATCCAGAGCGCAGTGAGCGGCGCCTCTCCGGCCGGGTCGTGCAGCACGCCCGAGGCATCGCTCATGAAGTC
>Ga0180217_1004250_pt1 | contig 11442 bp, 11 predicted proteins | sample eDN3rd37CBELigOP_FD_128521 | JGI IMG/M metagenome (GOLD analysis project Ga0180217, IMG submission 128521) | Enriched Organic Plus compost microbial communities from Emeryville, California, USA - eDNA 3rd pass 37_C BE-Lig OP (version 2) (version 2) ... | reverse complement strand
GGGTTCACGGGCCTGTGGCGCAGTTGGTAGCGCGCTTCGTTCGCAATGAAGAGGTCAGGGGTTCGAATCCCCTCAGGTCCACCCCACGCACAAGGCTCGAACCCTTGCCAACGGAAACGCTGGCCGAGGTTCGGGCCTTGTTGGCGTCTGCGGCCCAGGTCAGGGCATTCGCGTTGACTTGCGGATCAAGGAGCATCTCGAAGGGCCGGTTGTGCTCGACCCGCAGCTCGTTGTCCTCGTCGATGAAGACCTTCGTGAAGAACGCCTGGTTGCACAGCCGCCGGTTGGTGTCGTCGCAGCGGGTGTAGATGTCGGCGCAGTTGGCGAGCAGGCCGAGGGCGTCGTCGAGGTGGGCGCGGGCCTCGGCGTAGTCGCCGAAGTGGGCGTCGATGCGGCGGGTCACCTGGTCGAGTTCGGCGACGATGCGCTCTTGTTCGCGCTTGAGCACTGAGAGCGGGATCGCGTCGGCGTAGTGCGCCTGCATGAGCCGGTCCTGCTCGCTTTCGAGCCGGTCGCGGTTGGTGGTGAGGCGTTCCAGCTCCTCGGTCTCGGCAGCCATGAGCCGATCGAACTCGTGGTGGAGCATGCCCGCGAGCGCATCCTGCTGGGCGGTCGTGATCTGGACGCGGGTGTAGTAGTCCTCGACGAGCTTCTCGACGTCTTCGATGAGCATCGCCTGGCGTGTGCAGTCGGTGCGCTTGGAGTGCCGACCGGAGCATACGAAGTAGCAGTAGACGTTGCCGTGGCGGTTCTTCGCGTTGGAGACGATGAGTCGGGAGCCGCACTGACCGCAGTGGATGGTGCCTTTGAGGTAGTGGCCGTGGACTTGGGTTGCCTCGACGGCGCACTGGTGCGCGGTGAGCACGGACTGGACCTGGTACCAGACCTCGGCTGGCACGAGTGCCGGGTGGTTTCCCTTGTAGCGGGTACCCCTGTAGATGACATCGCCCTTGTAGTACGGGTTGGTCAGGAGCCGGTGGATGGTGGATACCGCCAGAGGCTTCGCCGGCCTCTTCGGCGTGGGCAGGCTGCGCAGCCCGCGCGAGGTGAGTTCGTCGTGGAGTTGGCTGACGCTCCAGTTGCCCGAGGCGTACGCCTTGAACGCCCACTCGATCATCGGTGCTCGCTCGGGATCGAGCTCGATGGTGCGGACTTCGCGCCCGAGTTCGTCGCGCTTGCGGACGTTCAAGTAGCCGATGGGCGCGCGCCCGTTCGTGCCGCCGCCGATGGCCTTTTGGTTCATGCCCTTGGCGACCTCGGTGGCGAGGTTGCGGGAGTAGAACTCGGCGATGGTGGACATGATGCCGTGCAGCAGCATCCCGGAGGGGGTCTCGTCGATGTTCTCGGACGCGGACACGAGCATGACCCCGCACTGTTGGAGTGCGAGGTGGATGCTCACGTCGTCGGCGCGGTTGCGGGCGAGCCGGTCGACCTTGTGAACGATGCAGTACGCGACCTTGTTGGCCTTGACGTACTGGATCATCCGCATCAGCTCGGGCCGGTCGGACGACTTGGCTGAGGCTCCCGCGTCGACGAACTCCTCGACGATGGCGGCGCCGAGCTGTTCGGCCTTACGCCGGGTCGCTTCGCGCTGGGCAGGGATCGAGAAGCCTTCGTCGGTCCCGCCCTTCTCGGCCTGCTCGCGGGTGGAGACCCGCAGGTACGACACGGCGGCAGCCGCAGTCTTGGGCGGGTCGATGAGGCTGGCTGCCGGATCGTCGGCAATGGTGGTCATCGGGGGCTCACTCTCACGCGGTTCGACCCTCGCGCTCCCACTGTTGGTGGGAGGGGTGTTGATCGTGAGAGCAGCCGTTGAAGGCTGTAGGGCGAGACCCGATGGTCTCGGTGCGTGTTGCCCGCCGAGCGGCGAGGTTTAGGCGACAACACCCCGCATCGCGAGGCTTGCACGGTCCATTCTACCGGGCGGCTTCAATGGCGGCCAGGGGCATCCGGTGCCGCCCGGTAGGTGTCGGGCACCCGCGCGGCCTCGCGGGCTGCGCGGCTCTCGCCGGTCTCCTGCAATGTCAGCCGGATGAGAACCTCGGCGAGTTTGTGCAGGTCGGCGCGTTCGCGGTGGACGGCCCGGACGGAGAACGACCGCTCCTCGTAGGGGCGACGGTCGGTCTTCTTGGCGTAGCGGCTCATCGGTCTACTGCGCTTCGTCGTCGTCCAGGCCGGCGTAGAACTCGTCTTCGGCCTCCTGGCGCTTGCGGACTTGGGCGATGACGAACTCGACGAACTCGGCGTCCCGGTCGGTGAAGGTGAAGTCCTGGATCGTGGATGCCGGGTCCTCACCGGGCCACGCAGCTTGCCGGGTCGGGCGGTGGCGGTCCCCACGAGTACCGCAGGCCGTGACCCAGTAGCGAAGCCGCTCTCGAGCGTCGGCGAAGTCGCGGTGCCAACCGAGCGGCGCGGATGCGTTCTGCTCGGGGTCGTAGGCCGCGAGCCAATGCAGGTGCAGCGCCGACAGCTCCCAGACCATCTCCGGGTGGTGGTGCCAGAACGGCGGCACCACCGCGACCGGGAGGCCATAGGTGCGCCGCAGCCAGTCAACCCACCGGTTCAGCGCGAGCCATTCCTGCTCCAGCTCGTGCGCCGTCAGCAGGTTCCAGTTCACGGGGTGCGGCGGTTCGGGCATGTCCGCGTTCGTGACGCGGGGCGGTCCGTCGAAGACGTCCGGCTCATCCATCTCATGCTGATCGTTCATGGTGCTTCGACTCCCGAACTCACATGCTGACCGGGGCGTGCGCCGCGGTCGCTGCTCGCTGCGTCGGCTCGTACGTTGCTGCGTCCCGGCCCACTCCATTGCGCGGCGTCCGGTCGACCTCGTAGCGGGTTCGCGCGGCGTCGTGGCCGATCTTCTTGGCGACGAACTCTTCGCCCTCGATTGCCTGACCGTTGCGCTCGTAGTTGACCGGCCGCGTGTAGCCCTCGGCGACGAAGTTGTCGCCCTGGGCGAAGCTCGCGTGCGCGTGCTCAGCGGAACGCCCGAACATCACCAAGTGGTGGTAGGTCGTCTCGGTCTGCGTGAACGAGCCGTCGTCCTCGCGGCGGAAGTGCTCCTTGCCGATACGGGCGAAGAACCTGGCGTCTCCCTTTGCCGTCTCGGTGAGCAACGGCTCCGAAGCGATGAAGCCTGACAGCGATTCCTGGGTGTGAATGGCCATGATGGCCTCCTCCTGACTCGGGCGACCAACTGCGTGTGGGTCGCTCTGTCAGGCAGGTGCACTGGAGCTTCCAAGCGTCGTCAGGAGGCGGGACGGTGGCGCAGAAGCGCTTCGAGTTCGTCGCGGTCAGTGCGGAGCTGTGCGGCTTCGGGCCGGGTCGGCCAGGCCCGGAGGTCGGTGACGATGGGCGGCGCTGAGCGCAGCATGGTGATGCCGGTGCCGAACGGCAGTGTTCGGATGCGGTCTGGCGGCAGGATCGGGACGCGGCGGATCGAGCGCTGGTTGGAGCGGGTGCCGTGGTCGCCGAGGGTCACGCTGTCGGTGTACTCGTCGCGCTCTCCGATGAGCGTGGAGAGGTCTTGGAGGTCGCGGCTGTTGGATGCGCCGCCGAGGATGATCTTGACGATGCTGGCGTCCCAGATCGCGCTGGCCTGGTGCTCGCTCCACCGGTCGCGGGCTTGGGCGAGGGACTGCAAGACCGGCATGGTCGTGATCCCGGTGCCGCCGCCTTCGGCCATGAGCGTCGGCAGGGACGGCAGTGGGGCGAGGTTGCCGATCTCGTCGAGTGCGAGCAGCAGTGGCGGGTCGAGCCGGGCTCCGGGTGAGCGGGCGGCGAGCCGTCGGGCGGTTTCGATGAGGTCTTCGACGAACGCTGCTACCAGCGATGCGGAGGCTCCTGCTCCGGCGCCGGTGGCGAGCAGGTAGAGGGTGCCTTGCTCGGTGAGGAAGGTTTCGGGGTCGAAGTGTTCGTGCGGGTCTGGCGTGACGGCATCGAGCACGCGCGGGTCGGCGAGGGCGGCGAGTGCGAGGGAGACGCCTTGCCAGATGCTGTCGCGGGTCTTGGGGTCGGCGTCGATCATCGCGGCCAGGGAGTCGTCCCAGCCCATCGCCGCGTTCGAGTGGGAGTTGAGGATGGCGACGGCCTCGGACGCGGCGCTGGGGTCGAGGGTCCACCTGAGCAGCTCGGCCGGCTGGCGGCCGTCGAGCGCGGCGGCGTGCAGCAGGCTCTGGAGCGTGGTGCGGGTCTTGCCCTCCCAGAACCCGCCGGACTCGACCCCGCCAGCGCTGAGGCCAGTGGCCGCGGCGAGTCCGTTGGCGCGGATCATCGCGGTCAGTGGATCGTCGCAACCGCGAATGGGTGACCAGCGCAGCCCTGCGGGGATGCCTTCGGCGAGGTGCTGGGGGTCGAACACCGCGACCGGCCCGCCCTTGCGGCGTCGGGCGCGGAGGGTCGCGGTGAGGTTGTCGGGCCTCGTGCTGGTCGTGACGACCGCGCCTGGGGCATCGAGGATCGCGTTGATGACGACGTGCAGGCCCTTGCCGGAGCGGGGTGGGCCGATCAGCAGGATCGAGTCCTCGACCGATGCCCAGACCTTCGTGCCACGACTGGCACCGAGCAGGTAGCCGACATCCTGTGGCGCTGGCGACTGCAAGGAGGGCCGCAGGGTCGCTGCGCGGTGAAGCAGTGCCTTCGCGGATGCTGCGGTCTTGACTTCATGGCTGGTCGCGATCCCGGCGAGTCGGTGCGGGTCGGTCTCTGTCTTCCGCGTGTGTCGGCGCAGCACGATCCAGACCCAGACGATCCCGGCGGCGAGTCCGCCGAGCAGTGCCGCGCTGACGAGCCAGTAGACGACCGGGTTGAGCCCGTCGGCACCGAGCGCGGTCGCAGGGTCGCCGGGGTTGAACAGCACGGCGAGCCCCGCCGCTGCGCCGGCGTCGGGCTGCGGTGCACCGGTGAGGAACGCGGTAACGCTGCCAGCGGCACGGAGGACGAGAGCGATCCCGAACATGCCGACCAGGCCAACGAGGGCGGCGTTGGTGAGTTCGTCGCCCATGCCCCCGGCCTGCCGCTGGTTCATATCAGCCGCCGCACCGCGAGCGTGCCCGAGATACGCCCGAACAGGATCACCTCGTGCGATGTTCCGGCGGGCAGGTCGTCGAGGTCGATGAGCGCACGTGCCTCCCCGGTTCCGGTGGCGTCGGTATGGGAGACGATCGTCGCGACGGCGACATCCTCACCAGGCACGAACCCGTGAGCCGTGACCTCAGACAAGCGCGGCACCCGTCGGGCGTGACGACTCCGACGAGTCTCCGGTACCGAGTTCTCGGACGGTGCCACTGCGCGTCGAGGCTTGCGGGTGCGGAGGATGTCGGTGAACACACTTCCGTCGCTCTCGCGAACTTCGACACGGACCGCGATCGTGCGGTCCTTGGTAATGGCATCCATGAGCGGCCCGAACGTCGCCCGCGTCCACGCGCTCGCACCCGACTTCTCGAAGTGGGTTCCATCCACCGTGGCGGCGAGGGTGCCGTCATCGGCAACGGTGACGAGGACGTGCGGCAGCTCGACGGGAGCCATGTTCTCGTCGTCGGTCGTGGTGGATCGGCGCGGGCCAGTGACGTTCATCGGTGACCTATCTCTACTGCTACGGGTTCGTTGTCGTGTCTCACGTCGGATAGGTGCGCTCCGCTGCCCCGTTGTTGGGTTCGTCGGATGCCGCATGTCGAGTGACGATGCTTCGGGATTCCTGAAGGAATCAGTGTAATCTCGAACCATGATCGGGATTTCCGAAGTGGCACGCTCATGGCGCTGACGCCGTTGCGGGCTGTGTCGGGAGCGCCGGGCGCAGCGTTGAGGTCTCCGCAGGCGTTGGAGGACTTCGAGCAGGAGTTGGTTGACCAGTACGCGTTGGCGATGGCTGCGGCGGGTATCTCGGATGGGTTCATCACGAGTTCGCGGGCGACGGTGTTCGAGTTCGCGCGCTCGTTGTCGGGGCCGATCTGGACGGCGGGGTACGCGGACGGAGACCGGTTCCTCGCGGAGCAGCGCCGTTTGGGCCGGGCGCAGACGACGAGGGCGGGTAAGGCGGGCGTGATTGCCCAGTTCTACGAGTTCCTCGTCACCCGCTACCTCGGCGACATTCGCACTGCGACGGGCGCGATCGTGGAGCAGCCGATCGATGAGTGGAACCGGCCCTCGGGGGTGTCGCTGGGCAAGGTGCGGGTGCCGCCGTCCGATGTTGAGGTGACCGGGTTCTTCGAGCGGTGGCGGGCATCGGTCGCGGACGCGCGGAAGTATTTGCCAGCGGCGCGGGACTACTTCGCCGCGTCGCTGTGGCGCAGGCTTGGGCTGCGTATCAGCGAGTCGGTCATGCTGGACATCCGTGATTGGCGGCCCGACCTCGGGCTGACCGGGAAGTTGCACGTTCGGTTCGGGAAGGGCTCACGCGGTCGCGGCTACAAGCCGCGTCTGATCCCGGCGATCAATGGCGCGGACGCGCTGATTGATTGGTGGCTGGCGGAGGTGCGTCCCCAGTTCGGCGAGGATTGGAAGGACCCGGATGCGCCGCTGCTGCCGAGCGAGCGGATCGATCGGGAGCGGGAGCGGCCACTGCGGGTCGGACCGAACGCGTTGCGTAGGGCGCTGGCCGAGCAGACGACCTTGTGGTTGCCGTCTTGGGAGGGGCGGATGACCCCGCACGTCCTGCGGCACTACTGCGCCTCGTCGCTCTATGGCGCGGGGATGGACTTGAAGGCGTTGCAGGAGCTTCTCGGTCACAACTGGCTCTCGACCACGAGCGGGTACATCCACGTCCGCAGCGAGCACATCGAGAACGCCTGGCAGCAGGCGAACGCCCGCACTGAACGACGTCTGGGAGGAGAGGGCTGAGATGCTCTGGAACCTGCGATTGAAGGCCGCCGAGCGCGGCATCTGGAAGTCCGCCGAACTGCGGCGGATGCTCGCCGACGCCGGGCTGGAGTTGAGCCTGGGCAAGATGTCGGCTCTGTGGACGGGCACACCGACCACGGTCCGGCTGGATGACCTCGACGTGATCTGCCATGTCCTGGCCTGCCAGCCCAGCGACCTGTTCGTTCCCGAGCCGGACAAGGTCGCCGCCCGCAAACCCGCGCGGGAGAAGATCGCCGGCGCGTCCGACGTGGCACCCATCGTGCGGCCAAGGCCCGGCAACCCACGTTCGATGCCGCCGCTGTGAGCACGACGCCGGGGGCGAACTCGCGGTTCCGGCCCCCGCGAACGTGTTTCTCGTGCGGGGTGAACAAGGCGGCGTGGACCTGGCCGCGCGTGGAGTACTGCTACGACTGCATGCCCGGCGGTCCGTTCCCTGCGCCGCCGTGCGAGAAGTGCGGCTCGAGCGCGTACTTCAGCCAGGGCCTTTGCGACCGCTGCCATCCCGGTGGCCCCGACCACCTCGGCGCTTGCCGGGGCTGTCTGGCCTGGGGCGTGTATCGGCAGCGGAGCTGGCTGTGCTCCTCGTGCATCTGGTGGCGGACCCACTACCCGCGGGGTGTCTGCGCCTACTGTCACCGCGAGAGCCGGATCGCCGACCAGGGCGCCTGCCGGCTCTGCGTCGAGCAGGCCCGGATGCTGCAAGAGCCTGGCCGAGCCCTCGACCTCGCCGGGGCGAACAAGCACGGCCAGCAACTGTTCTTCGCCAACATGGCCTTCCAACGCCGCCGCACACCGCGAGCCGCGCTCACCCCAGACGCACGCCCCAAGGGATGGAAGACACCCGGAGGCTGGAACAGGCCAGGCCCCGCCCCGACCACGCTGATCGTCTCCGAGTGGGTCCAGCCCACACTCATCGACGTCGACCCTGATCCGGAGCTGGTGCTCCAGCGGACACTGATCGAGAACAGCGAGCTGACCCGGTACTGCGCCGGCATCGTCCGAGAGCACGCCGAACGATTCGGCTGGTCCAAACGGCAACGCAACGACGTCGTCCGCTCCCTGCGACTGCTGCAGACCCTCCGTGACAGCCCAACCGCGAAGATCCGAGCCTCCGATGCCCTGCAACTCCCGCGATGGGGCGGCAGCATCGTCTCCACCATCGACGTGCTCGACGCCGCCGGCCTGCTCGTCGAGGACCGGCCCCGACCGATCGAGTCCTACTTCACCAGCAAGACCACCGGCCTACCGGCCGTGATGCGCGAGCAGCTCGACGTCTGGTTCCAGATCATGCGGCACGGCTCCACCACCCCGCCACGGCGCTATCCGCGCCACGATCAGACCATCCGCACCCAGCTCCTCGGGATCGCACCCATCCTGCACACCTGGGCCGGCGCCGGGATCACCTCCCTGGCACAGATCAACACGCGAATGGTCAACGACGCCCTACCCGACGACCTCACCCAGCGGCACTGGGCCGACCGCGGACTGCGCTCGGTCTTCCTCATCCTCAAGGCCCGCAAGCTCGTCTTCGCCGACCCGATGCGGCAACTGCCGATCGTGAACACCCGCGCCACGATCCCGCTCCCGCTGGACCCCGCCGCCGTCCGGACCGCGTTGAACCATCCCGACCCGGCCACCGCGCTCGGCATCGCCCTCGTCGCATTCCACGCGCTCACCAACGCGCAGACCCGCGCTATCCAGCTCACCGACATTATTGACGGGCGCCTCACGCTTCCCGACGGGCGCGTGATCCCGTTGGCTGGCCCCGTCCGAGTCCGCCTGAGTGCCTGGCTCGACCAGCGCACGGCCAGATGGCCGCGCACCATCAACCCGCACCTGTTCGTCACGCAGCACACCGCAGGTCGCATGAACGCGCCTGGCCACACCTTCCCATGGAAGAAGGCCGGCCTGAACCCGCAGTCGCTGCGCACCGACCGCATCCTCGCCGAGATCCACGCCACCGGCGGCGACGTCCGACGCCTCTGCGACCTGTTCGGCATCGGAATCGAGAGCGCGTCCCGCTACGCCGCGACCCTTGGCCACCCCACGTTCCGCGAGGAGTTACCCGACCCGCGTCCCCGCCTCGACTAGCGGTTCCGCTGTCGGCGCCCTATCTCGTGGCCGTCCTCGTGCGTGCGGCCCGGAGCCCGTTGAGGATGACGATGACCTCGGCGATCTCGTGCACGAGGACGACGGCGGCGAGCCCGAGAACGCCGGCCAGGGCCAGCGGCAGCAGCACGATGATGATCAGCAGCGACAGGATGATGTTCTGGTTGATGATGCGTCGTCCCCGGCGGGCGTGGTCGAACGCGCGTGGGATGAGGCGCAGGTCGTGGCCGGTGAAGGCGATGTCGGCGGACTCGATCGCCGCGTCCGAGCCCGTCGCGCCCATCGCGATGCCGATGTCCGCCGCGGCGAGGGCCGGGGCGTCGTTGATGCCATCCCCGATCATCGCCGCGGGGGCCGTGCGGGACAGTTCGCCGATCGCGGCGGCCTTGTCCTCCGGCCGGAGCTCGGCGCGCACGTCGCTGATACCGGCTTGCAAGGCGAGGGCAGCGGCGGTGCGGGCGTTGTCGCCGGTGAGCATCGTCACTCCGATGCCCTCACCGGTCAGGGTGCGGATCACCTCGGGCACCTCGGGCCGCAGCTCGTCGCGCACCCCGATCGCGCCGACCGGCTGCTCGTGTCGATGCACGATCACCACGGTCATGCCCTGTTCCTCCAGCTCGGCGACCCGATCCGCGAGGACCCCGGCGGACAGCCATCGGGGACTACCCACGGTCACGCTCACGCCGTCGATGACACCGGCGATGCCGTGTCCGGCCTGCTCGCTCACCTCAGCCGCGGCAGGGGCCTCGGGCGCCTTCGCGGTGATCGCGGCGGCGAGCGGGTGACTGCTGTGCTGCTCCAATCCGGCGGCCCAGCCGAGCACTTCGCTCTCGGTGGCGTCCTCAGCGGTGAGGACGGCGGTGACAGTGGGCTGGTTGCGGGTGAGGGTGCCGGTCTTGTCGAGAGCGACGTGACGGATGCCGCCGAAGCGCTCGAAGATCGCGCCGGACTTGATGATCACCCCGAACTTGCTGGCCGAACCGATCGCCGCGACCACGGTGATCGGCACCGAGATCGCCAACGCGCACGGCGACGCGGCCACCAGCACCACCAGCGCGCGGGTGATCCACAGCTCCGGGTCGCCGAACAGCGACCCGATCAGCGCGACCAGGACGGCGAGGATCAGCACCCCGGGCACCAGCGGGCGGGCGATCCGGTCGGCCAGTCGGGCACGGTCGCCCTTCTCGGCCTGCGCCTGCTCGACCAGCTCCACGATCGTGGTCAGCGAGTTGTCCGTCCCGGCCGCAGTCGCCTCGACCTCCAGCGCCCCGGCGGTGTTGATCGCCCCGGCGGACACCGCATCTCCTGGGGCGACCTCGACTGGGATCGATTCGCCGGTGATCGCGGAGGTGTCCAGGCTGGAGCGCCCTGAGACCACGACCCCATCGGTCGCGATCCGCTCACCGGGACGGACCAGCAGCACCTGCCCGACCGTGAGGTCCTTCGCCGCGACCTCGACCGAGGCCCCATCGCGGCGAACAGTCGCCGTGTCGGGGACGAGCTTCAGCAGCGCCCGCAACCCACCGCGGGCGCGGTCCATCGCCTTGTCCTCCAACGCCTCGGCGATCGAGTAGAGGAACGCCAGCGCTGCGGCCTCCTCGACATAGCCGAGGATCACCGCCCCGATCGCGCTGATCGTCATCAACAGGCTGATCCCGAGTTTGCCATTGGCCAGCTTCCGGATCGCGCCGGGTGTGAACGTCGACGCGCCCGCCAGCAGGCCGATCCAGAACAGCACCAGCGCGGGAATCTCCGCCCCGGACCACTCGCAGATCAGCCCCGCGAGGAACGCGATCCCGGAGAACAGCGGCAGCAGGATCTCGCGATCCTTCCACCACGGCCCATCATGACCGTCGTCATCCTCGATCTCGATCTCGTCGACCTGCGACCTCGTCACCGCGCTCACGCGCCTGCTCCCGGCTCGCAGCAGCCCGCGACCGAGCAGGCCGGGTCGATGCACGGCGCGTTCTCATCGACCGCCAACGTCACATCAACCAGCGCGTTCAGCGCAGCGGCAAGATGCGGGTCCGCGATCTCATACCGCGTCTGGCGGCCTTCCGGCTCGGCTACCACGATCCCGCAATCCCGCAGACACGTCAGATGGTTCGACACGTTCGAGCGCGTCAGCTCCAGACTCTGCGACAGCACCGCCGGATAGCTCGGCCCCTCCAGCAGCGTCATCAGAATCCGCGACCGCGTCGGATCGGCCATCGCCCGACCCAACCGGTTCATCACATCGAGACGGGAAGTAATAGTCAGCATGCACTGACTATACAGCGGACGCTGAACGAATTGAAGCGGGCTCCGGCGCCACCTCACAGGGAACCGCTGCACGCGCGGCCGCCGTGAACCCCGGCGTCCTGCGAGGAGTCACCAGTTCCGCGAACCCGAACCCTCGACTAGCCTGAAACCAGCCGTGAGCACTCAGGTTCCCGAGATTTCCGAACGAGAAGCCCGGAACTCGTTACTTTCTCC
>Ga0180217_1004244_pt1 | contig 11452 bp, 10 predicted proteins | sample eDN3rd37CBELigOP_FD_128521 | JGI IMG/M metagenome (GOLD analysis project Ga0180217, IMG submission 128521) | Enriched Organic Plus compost microbial communities from Emeryville, California, USA - eDNA 3rd pass 37_C BE-Lig OP (version 2) (version 2) ... | reverse complement strand
TTTATGACGAGCGTTTCGTGCGCATGTGGGAGTTCTATCTGGCCGCGTCCGAGATGTCGTTCCGCAAGCAGAACATGATGAACTTCCAGATTCAGATCACCAAGCGGCAGGGCGTGGTGCCGATCACCCGGGACTACATCATGCACGAAGAGACAAGGCTGCTCGGCATCGAGCGCGGCTCGCGGCCGCGGCTGCAGATCGCCGGAGAGTGATCGGCGGTCGCTGCCGAGCTCCGTCGGGTCGGCTGCACCGACCGGTCGAGATGGCGCAACACGGCATGGTAGCTGCGCTCACTCAACTCCATCCGGCACGGCCCTGTGCCGGTGTCGCTGTCCGCGATCGCCTCGAAGGTGCCCACAAGCGCTCTCAGCCACCCATCAGGGTCAGAGCGATATGGCGCATCCGGCATTCTCACCATGTCTCGTCCTCACCGCCAAAGGGCGGTCGATTCGCCCTTGTCGGATTCAATCCTCAAGGGCGCGGAAGGTTCCGGACCTCGTCGTCGCTTTAATTTCAAAGCCGTTACAACACATCCGTCGGTCAGACCGGGGCCGGGGTTCACCGGATGGCGCCACCTTTTTGCTCCGAAAGCGCGCTCTGATGTCCCCTCGCCCGGTCAAGTGCTATAAGCGACTCATGCCGCGCCGCATGTGGGTACTGGGCATAAGCGTAACGACCGCTTCGCCGCATCGCCCCGCAGTGCTTCTATGCGGCCGAGCATCCGACACTTTGAGAGAAACCGTCCCGAACCATGTCGTCTGTCGATTCCAACGTGCTCAAGCTCACCCCCGACGTCGCCGGTCCGGCGTTCCGGACGGCTCCTCACAACATCGAGGCCGAGCAGGGCTTGCTGGGAGCGATTCTCGTCAACAACGACGCGTTCTACCGGGTTTCGGATTTCCTCGAACCGAAACATTTCTTCGAGCCGATCCATCAGGGCATTTTCGAGACCGCCAGCAGCCTGATTCGCGCCGGCAAGGTCGCCACCCCGATCACGCTCAAGACCTTCCTGCCCTCCGACGTTGATCTCGGCGGCGGCATGACGGTGGGACAGTATCTGGCGCGGCTGGCGGCGGAAGCGACCACCATCATCAATGCGAAGGATTACGGGCAGACCATCTACGAGCTGTCGCTGCGGCGCGATCTGATCCGCATCGGCGAGGACATGGTCAATGTCGCCTTCGACGCGCCTGTCGACTTCACGCCGCGGGCGCAGATCGAGGATGCCGAGCGGCGCCTCTACGAACTGGCCGAATCCGGCCGCTATGATGGCGGTTTCCAGCGCTTCTCGCAGGCGCTGACCCTGGCCGTCGACATGGCCGCTGCCGCCTACCGGCGCGATGGAAGGTTGTCCGGCATCGCCAGCGGGCTGCGCGACCTCGACGCAAAGATGGGCGGGCTGCAGCATTCCGACCTCATCATCGTCGCCGGCCGTCCGGGCATGGGCAAGACCTCGCTCGCCACCAACATCGCCTTCAACGTCGCCCGTGCCTGGCGCGGCGAAACCCAGGCCGATGGCACGATCAAGACTGTCAATGGCGGTATCGTCGGCTTCTTCTCATGCGAAATGTCGGCCGAGCAGCTCGCCACCCGTATCGTCGCCGAGCGCACCGGCATTCCATCCAGCACGATCCGGCGCGGCGGCATTACCGAAGCCGATTTCGACAAGATCCGTGAATGCTCGATCGAGCTGCAGAGCCTGCCATTCTACGTCGACGAGACCGGTGGCCTGTCGATCTCGCAGCTCACTGCGCGGGCCCGTCGCCTCAAGCGCCAGAAGGGCCTCGACCTGATCGTGGTGGACTACATCCAGCTGCTGCAGGGCTCCGGCCGCTCCTCCGACAATCGTGTGCAGGAAATCACCGAGATCACCACCAGCCTGAAGGCGCTGGCCAAGGAACTCAACGTCCCGATCATCGCCCTGTCGCAACTCTCGCGCCAGGTCGAAAGCCGGGACGACAAGCGGCCGCAGCTTTCCGATCTGCGCGAATCCGGTTCGATCGAACAGGACGCCGACGTCGTTCTGTTCGTGTACCGCGAGGAATATTACCTCGCCAACAAGGAGCCGCGCCCCGGCACCCCGGAACACGAGAAGTGGCTGACCGAAATGGACCTCGCCCATGGCAAGGCGGAAGTCATTATCGGCAAGCAGCGTCACGGCCCGACCGGCACGGTCGAACTGCACTTCGAAGGCTCGGTCACCCGCTTCGGCGATCTTGCGCACGACAGCGCCCTGCCTGATCGCATGGCGTGATGCCATTGAACCGCGGCACCGCACGTCCTAGGCTTTCCCGGAATGGCCTGCTGGGCGCCTGCCCACATCATCGCAGACTGAGGGCTTCGACGTCATGACCCTGGCCTCGGATCAGGATGTGCCGGCCACCGCGCCGACCGCACCGCCGTCCCCATTCCAAGACGTGCCGGCATCAGCAACCGGCGTCCTGACCATCGATCTCGATGCCATCATCGCCAACTGGCGCAAGCTTGAAAGCCGCGGCGTCCCCGCGGAATGCTCTGCCGTGGTCAAGGCCAATGCCTATGGCTGCGGCACCGAGCCGGTGGCCCGCGCGCTCGCGGCGGCAGGCTGCAAGACCTTCTTCGTCGCCACTCTCGACGAGGCTCGTGCCGCCCGGGCCGCGGCTCCGGCAGCAACGATTTATGTTCTCGGCGGGTGCCTTCAGAACAGCGGCGACCTGTTCGCGGAGCTCGACTGCAAGCCGGTGATCGGCGATCTGAACGAACTGGCCGAATGGGACGTATTCTGCCGGCGGACCGGCTGGGCCGGCGGTGCCGCCCTCCACGTCGATACCGGCATGAACCGGCTGGGACTGACGCTCGAGGAGGCACAGGGAATCGTGCCGCGGATCCGGGCTGGCAACCACGGCATCACGCTGCTGATCAGCCACCTCGCCTGCGCCGAGGATCCGCACAATCCCCTCAATGCCCGCCAGCTCGCGACCTTTCGCGAGATCGCCGTGCAGTTCGCAGGGGTGCCTGCGTCGCTCGCCAATTCGTCGGGCATCTTTCTCAGCCCGCAATTCCAGTTCGATCTGACCCGTCCGGGCGCCGCCCTCTACGGAGTCAACCCGACCCCGGAAGCCGGCAACCCGATGCTGTCGGTCGTCGATCTCAAGGTACGCATCCTGCAAACCAGAAACGTCGAGCGCGGCGAAACCGTCGGCTATGGCGCGACCTGGACCGCGCGCCGCGCCACGCGGCTTGCGATCATCGCCGCGGGCTATGCCGACGGCTATTTCCGCGCCGCGGGCGGGGCCGATGGCGTACGCAGCGCCGAGGTGATTGTCGCCGGCCGGCGCTGCCCGATCGCGGGGCGCATCTCGATGGACCTGATCGCCATCGATATCACCGACCTGCCCGACAAGGCGGTGCGCCGCGGCCAGATGGCCACCCTGATCGGCGACGGCATCACCGTTGACGAACTCGCCCATCATTTCGGCACTATCGGCTATGAGGTGCTGACCAGCCTCGGACGCCGCTTCTGGCGCGTCTACAAAGGCGGAGCCGTCTGACGCCGCCAGACCATCGACCTCCTGCGAGGCGACAATCTTGAACTATGTCTTCGTCCTCGCAGTCGGGCTGATCGCCGGCACCATCAGCGGCATCGTCGGCACCGGCTCGTCGATCATGCTGCTGCCGGTCCTGGCCTACGCTTTCGGACCGAAGGCCGCGGTCCCGATCATGGCCGTCGCTGCGGTGATGGCCAACATCTCCCGCGTGCTGGCATGGTGGCGCGACGTCGACTGGCGCGCCTGCGCGGCCTATTCGGTAACCGGCATCCCCGCTGCGGCGCTCGGCGCCAGGACGCTGCTGCTATTGCCGTCGCGCATGGTCGACCTTGCCATCGGCCTGTTTCTGATCGCCATGGTCCCGTTCCGGCACTGGCTCGCCCGCCGCGACATCCGCATCGGCCTGGGGCATCTCGCTGCCGGCGGTGCGCTGATCGGTTTCCTCACCGGCATCGTGGTCTCGACGGGCCCTCTGAGCGTGCCGCTGTTTCTGTTCTACGGACTGACCGGCGGCGCCTTCCTCGCGACCGAGGCGGCGAGTTCGCTCGGGCTCTATCTCAGCAAGTCGGTGACATTCGGTCGGTTCGGCGCGCTCAACGCCGACGTTCTCCTCAAGGGTATGATCGCCGGCTCGTCGCTGATGGCCGGTGCCTTCCTCGCCAAACGCTTCGTGCTCAAGCTGAAACCTGATTTATTCCGGGTGGTCATGGACGGCATCATGCTGCTTGCCGGCCTTTCCATGCTATGGAATGCCACTCACGCGAATTGAGTCCCAGGATCGGCGCTGCTGCATGGCCAAACCCACACTTTCCTTCGTCTGCCAGGCCTGCGGCACGGCGTATAATCGCTGGCAAGGCAAATGCGATGCTTGCGGCGAGTGGAATACGCTGGTCGAGGAGGACGTCGGCGGCAACAATTCCGTGCCGGCCAGCATCCGCGCCAAGCGTAAAGGACGTGTCTTTGCGCTGGAAAGCCTGTCCGGAAAGAGCGTGGATGCTCCCCGCCTGCCGACCGGAATGGCGGAGCTCGACCGCGTCACCGGCGGCGGCTTCGTACGTGGCTCGGTGCTGCTGGTCGGAGGCGACCCCGGCATAGGCAAATCGACGCTGCTGACCCAGGCCACCAGCGTGCTCGCGCGCGCCGGGCATCGCGCGGTCTACATCTCCGGCGAGGAGGCCGTGGCCCAGGTGCGGCTGCGCGCCGAGCGTCTCGGGCTCGCCAAGACGCCGGTGCAGCTTGCCGCCGAAACGTCGGTCGAGGACATCATCTCGACGTTGTCCGAAGGTCCCGTCCCGCGGCTGGTCGTCATCGATTCGATCCAGACCATGTGGACCGACACCGTGGAATCGGCGCCCGGGACGGTGACGCAGGTGCGCGCCTCGGCCCAGGCCCTGATTCGCTTCGCCAAGAAGACCGGCGCCGCGATCATCCTGGTCGGCCACGTCACCAAGGACGGGCAGATCGCGGGTCCGCGCGTCGTCGAACACATGGTCGACGCGGTGCTATCCTTCGAAGGCGAAGGTTCGCAGCAATTCCGCATCCTGCGCTCGGTCAAGAACCGCTTCGGCCCGACCGACGAGATCGGCGTGTTCGAGATGACCGGCCTCGGCCTGCGCGAGGTCACCAACCCGTCCGAACTGTTCCTTTCGGAACGCGATCTCGGCAGTCCCGGCACCGCGGTTTTTGCCGGAATCGAGGGCACCCGGCCGGTTCTCGTGGAACTGCAGGCACTGGTGGCGCCGAGCTCGCTGGGAACTCCACGGCGCGCCGTCGTCGGTTGGGATTCCAGCCGGTTGTCGATGGTGCTGGCGGTGCTCGAAGCCCATTGCGGCGTCAAGCTGTCCGGCTACGACGTCTATTTCAATGTCGCCGGCGGTCTCCGGATTCACGAGCCGGCGGCCGATCTCGCCGCCGCGGCGGCGCTGGTATCCTCGCTTGCCAACGCACCTCTGCCGCCAGATGCGGTCTATTTCGGCGAAATTTCCCTGTCGGGCGCAGTGCGGCCGGTGGCCCAGGCCGCGGCCCGGCTGAAAGAGGCGGCAAAGCTCGGGTTCCAGCGCGCTATCGTCCCGGAATCGGCACGCGGCGACACCGCCGTGGAGACCGGCCTGTCACTGCAGGCGCTCGGCAGTCTGAGCACGCTGGTGGCAGAAATCGCAGCGCGCGGCACCCCGCACAGGGAGGCGCGGAACCGGCATCATGACAGCGATGGCGACTTCAGGGACACAGGCGCGGGGAAAATTGACCCGGCGCCGCGATTCCGCCGCCAGGACCGCTAAACCGAGCGTGACGCGGAGGGCTGCCCCCGCTATATAACCGGCGCGGTTGGGAACTCCGGCTTTACGCCGCCGCCATAGCTCCATCGGGTAGACTATGTGCGTCCTACCGATTCGCCTTTTTGACGTGAGACCGGACCTGACCAGCCGATGCCGATAACGATCCTCGATCTTGTTCTGCTCGCGGTGATGTTGATCTCGGGCCTGCTCGCCATGGTTCGCGGTTTCATGCGCGAAATCCTGTCGATCGCAGCCTGGGGCACCGCCGCCCTTGTGACGCTGTATTCGTATCAGAAGCTGCTGCCGACGGCGAAGACCTACATCGCCAGCGACACGCTCGCCAGCGTCGCCGTCATCGCCGGCGTCTTCATCGTCACGCTGATCCTGGTGTCGATCATCACAGTCCGGATCTCCGACATGATCCTGGACTCCCGGATCGGCGCTCTCGACCGGACCCTCGGCTTTCTGTTCGGTCTCGCCCGCGGCCTGCTGATCGTGGTGGTGGCGTTCCTCTTCTTCGTCTGGCTGGTTCCGCCGAAGCAGCGGCCGGAGTGGATTGCCAACGCCAAATCGCTAACCATGTTGCAATCGACCGGTGATTGGCTGATGTCACTCTTGCCGGACGACCCTGAAAACACCATCTTGAAGAAGTTCAAGAAGACCAAGCCCGAGGACGAGCAGACGGATGCCGGATCGGGGACTTCCGATGCCAATGATGGCTACTCGAAACCGGCACGCGACAGCCTGAAGCAGCTGATCGACGGCAAGCCGGCGGCACGCTAGTTTTCCTTGGAACGAGGGACGTGCTGTCCCTCAAAGTGAGGCGCGATGGACGAGATGCAGCTCCCTCCTCAACCTGTCACGCCCTATCCCTCCGACCACCACCTGCACGATGACGTGCTCCGCGAGAAGTGCGGAGTATTCGGCATCTTCGGACATCCCGACGCCGCCGCCATCACTGCGCTCGGCCTGCATGCCCTGCAGCATCGCGGCCAGGAAGCCGCCGGCATCGTCTCCTTCGACGGCGAGCGCTTCCATTCCGAACGACGGCTTGGCCTGGTCGGCGACACCTTCTCCCGCCGAGAGGTGATCGAGCGGCTGCCCGGATCGTCCGCCATCGGCCATACCCGCTATTCCACCACCGGCGAGACCATTCTTCGCAACGTGCAGCCGCTGTTCGCCGAACTCAACGCCGGCGGCTTCGCTATCGCGCATAACGGCAATCTGACCAACGCGCTGACGCTCCGCCGCGAATTGGTGCGCAGCGGCGCCATGATGCAGTCGACCACCGACACCGAGGTGATCCTGCATCTGGTGGCGCATTCGAAGCGCAACCGCTTCGTCGACCGCTACATCGAGGCGCTGCGCGCGATCGAAGGCGCTTATGCGCTGGTGTCGCTGACCAACAAGAAACTGATCGGCTCACGCGACCCGCTCGGAATCCGCCCGCTCGTGCTCGGCGAACTGGACGGCTGTCCGATCCTCGCCTCGGAGACCTGTGCGCTCGATATCATCGGCGCGAAATATGTCCGCGACATCGAGCCCGGCGAGGTGATCGTGTTCGACGAGCAGGGCAGCCAGAGCCACAAGCCGTTCCCGCCGATGTCGCCGCGGCCATGCATCTTCGAGTACATCTATTTCGCCCGTCCGGATTCGATTGTCGGCGGCCGCTCGGTTTACGAGGTTCGCAAGGCGATGGGGGCTCAGCTCGCCGGTGAAAGCCATGTCGACGCCGATGTGGTTGTGCCGGTGCCCGATTCAGGTGTGCCTGCAGCGCTCGGCTACAGCCAGACCTCCGGGATCCCCTATGAACTCGGCATCATCCGCAACCACTATGTCGGACGCACTTTCATCCAGCCGACACAGAGCGTGCGCGAGCTCGGCGTGCGCATGAAGCACTCCGCCAACCGCGCCGCCATCGAGGGCAAGCGCATCGTCCTGATCGACGACAGCCTGGTTCGCGGCACCACCTCGCGGAAGATCGTCAAGATGATGCGCGACGCCGGCGCGACCGAGGTGCATTTCCGCATCGCCTCGCCGCCAATCACCCATCCGGACTATTACGGCATCGACACGCCCGACAGCAAAGGCCTGCTGGCCGCCTCGCACAGCCTCGAGGAGATGCGCGCCATCATCGGCGCCGATACGCTGGCCTTCCTCTCGGTCGACGGCATCTATCGCGCCATGGGTGAGCCGGGCCGCGATCCGCAACACCCGAAGTTCACAGATCACTGCTTCACCGGCGACTATCCGACGCCGCTGACCGACCTGAACCAGAGCGAGACGCAGCCGCGTCAATTGTCGCTGCTGGCGGAAGCAAGCTGATCACATCTCACGCACCATGAAGACCGCATCGTCGTCGTAGCTGCGCAGCTTGTCAGCGAGCGCAACGTCGGTGAATTCGCGAAAGCCGTGACGATGCCAGAAACCGCGGGATCCGTTCACTGCGACCAGCGACATCGTCGGCAGGCTCTGCTCATCCGCTAGCTCAAACAGGCGTCCCACGACGCGGGCCGCCGCGCCGGAACCGCGCAGCGCCGGCAGCAGCGCAATGTCGTGGATGTAGTAAGTCGCGGGTGCGGCCGGCAATGATCCCAGCCGGACGTTGAGACTCGGCGGCGACAGCGCGACCCACGGATGGCTGATCACATATGCAAGCAGACCGCCGCCGCCTTCGAAAACGAGACAACCGTCGGGATAAAGCTGCAGGCGCTCGGCGAATACGGTAACCTCCTCGGGATAGGACGGATGAACGATTGCGGCGATGTCGACGACGCCGGCGAGATCGGCAGAGCGCATCGGCCGCCAATGCCCTTTGGCATGCTGCAACAATTCAGGCATAACCCCCTTCAGGCATTCCCCGTTCAGATCGTTTCCTAGCACAAAGCCCTGCGAACATGACAAGACCCCTCGCCTCCCGTATCGCTCTCGTGACTGGCGCCTCGCGCGGCATCGGCTATGCCACGGCGCTGGCGCTGGCCCGGGCGGGCGCGCACATCATCGCCGTCGCCCGCACCCAGGGTGGCCTCGAAGAACTGGACGATGCGATCAGGGCCGACGGTGGCAGCGCAACGCTGGTGCCTCTCAACATGACCGACCTGGACGGGATCGCGCGGCTCGGCGCCGCGCTCAACGAGCGCCACGGCAAGCTCGACATTCTCGTCGGCAATGCAGCGATGGCAGGCCCCTCCTCGCCGCTCGGCCATATCGACCTGAAGCCATGGCACGATGTCATCGCAGTCAATGTCACCGCCAACTTCCAGATGATCCGCTGCATGGAGCCGCTGCTCCGGCAGTCCGACGCCGGACGCGCCGTGTTCATCACCTCGAGCGTCGCCAGCAAGGCCCCGGCCTATCTCGGCCCCTATGCGGCGTCCAAGGCCGCGCTGGATACGCTGGTCCGGGTCTGGGCTGCCGAACTGCGGATCACGCCGATCCGCGTCAATCTGTTCAGCCCCGGCCCGATCCGCACCCGGATGCGCGCACAGATCTTTCCCGGCGAGGATCCGATGACGCTCGACACGCCTGAGCAAGTGGCCCAATTCATCGTGCCGATGTGCACGCCGTCATGGACCGAGACCGGCAAACTCTACGATTATCGCAGCCGTTCGCTGATGGATTTCCGGCCGCCGGCGCCGTGATCGCGTCCATCGCAATCGGCATGCCCCTCGAGACGCATCACGACAGCCGCTTGCGCTTGTGTGCGAAGGGATTGGCCTTCTCGCGCAGCGTGATCCGGATCGGTACGCCGGGCATGTCGAAGGTCTCGCGGATGCTGTTGACGAGATAGCGCAGGTAGGACTCCGGCACGGCGTCGGCCCGCGAACAGAACACCACGAAGGACGGCGGCCGCGCCTTGGTCTGGGTGATGTAGTTCAGCTTGAGGCGACGGCCGGACACCGCCGGCGGCGGATTGGCCGCGACCGCCTGCTCGAACCAGCGGTTGAGCGCGCTGGTCGGGATGCGCCGGTTCCATACCGCATAGGCTTCTTCGATGCCCTTCATCAGGCGATCGATTCCCTCGCCCATGAGGCCCGACACCGCGACGATCGGCACGCCCTTCACCTGCGGCAGGAAATGATCGACATCGGCGCGGAGCGCCGTGATCGGATTGCCCCGCGCATTCATCAGGTCCCATTTATTGACGGCGACGACCAGCGCGCGCCCCTCGCGCTCGATCAGGTCGGCGATGCGCAGATCCTGCTCCTCGAACCGGTTCTGCGCGTCCATCATCAGCACCACCACCTCCGCGAAGCGCACTGCGCGCAGCGCATCGGCAACCGAGAGCTTCTCGAGCTTCTCCTCGATGCGCGAGCGGCGACGCAGCCCGGCGGTATCGAACACGCGGAATTTGCGGCCCCTGTAATCGATCTCGACGGCGATCGAGTCCCGCGTGGTACCGGCTTCCGGGCTGGTCAGCAGACGGTCCTCCCCAAGCAGATGGTTGATCAATGTCGACTTGCCGGCGTTGGGCCGGCCGACAATCGCCACGCGGATCGGCCGGACGCTGACGTCGACCTCATCCTCGGCGTCCTCTTCCTCATCGATATCCGGCTCCGGCATGACATCACGCAGCGCCTCATAGAGTTCGCTCAGTCCCTCGCCGTGCTCTGCTGAGATCGGGATCGGATCACCGAGGCCGAGCGCATAGGCTTCCATGGCGCCGGCATCGCCGTGCTTGCCCTCGCTCTTGTTGGCCAGCAGCAGCACGGGCTTGTTGGCACGGCGGGCGAAATCGGCAAAGGCGCGATCGGCAGGCGTCAGACCAACGCGAGCGTCGAACACGAATAATAGAGCATCGGCCGCAGCAATCGCCGCCTCGGTTTGCTCCTGCATCCGCGCGACGAGCGAGCCGCGCGGACCCTCGTCGAGACCCGCAGTGTCGATGATGGTGAACGACAGGTCACCGAGGCGGCCCTGACCCTCGCGGCGGTCGCGCGTCACGCCCGGCTGATCGTCGACCAGCGCCAGCTTCTGCCCAACCAGGCGATTGAACAGGGTCGATTTGCCGACATTGGGCCGGCCGATGATGGCGAATGTAAAAGTCATCGTCGACCCGTTCGCCTACCGGCGAGGCGATGTCAATGCAAAGGCGGCGGACTATCAGCCGCTAGCGCTGAAAACTGCCGCTGGGCAGCGGTGCCGGGAAGCCACCGCTGGCCGGCGCCTGTGAAGCGGGCGTCTGCGGCTCGGGGGGTGCCGCCTGCTCAGCAGGGGGCGCAGTCTCCGGCTCCGGCGCGGTGATACTGCGGCGCTTTGTGGTGCGTTTAGGGGCCGCGCCGGCTCCGGATGAGGCGGCCTGCGGCGCACTTGTCCGGCGGGCACGCGAATGCGAGGCCCGTGGCGGCGGCTGCTCAGCCGGCTGCGCTGCCTCGGCGGGTGCGCTCCCCTCCTGCTCGCGCTCGACATTGCCCTTGTAGAGATCCCTCGGAACACCTGGCTCGACTCCGGGGACTCCCTCCGGAAACACTGGTTTACGATCTCCCGGAATCTTCTTCTTGGTATCGAACATGTCGAACATGTCGGTGGGATCGAAATTGTTCATGCCGCCACTGGCACAGCCGGCCAATCCGCCCGACAATGAGATCAGGACGGCAACAGCGATGAAACGGTGCGAGCGACGCATAGCCATAAGCGGGATCCGATTTT
>Ga0180217_1004243_pt1 | contig 11457 bp, 9 predicted proteins | sample eDN3rd37CBELigOP_FD_128521 | JGI IMG/M metagenome (GOLD analysis project Ga0180217, IMG submission 128521) | Enriched Organic Plus compost microbial communities from Emeryville, California, USA - eDNA 3rd pass 37_C BE-Lig OP (version 2) (version 2) ... | reverse complement strand
GAGGGCGAGGGTGGTGGCGTGGGTCTCGGTGCCGGTGGGCAGGGCGAGGCCGAGGGTGCCCCAGATGTCGAGTCCGCTCTCGCGCATGGCGGCGGGGTCGTTCTGGAGTCGGGGCAGGTCCTGCCAGCGGACGGTGGCGGTGGTGAGGGCGCGGCCGAGGTCGGTGGGGACGGCGAGCACGACCGGGGAGGTGGCGAGGGATCGGGGGGTGCCGTCGATGGCGTCGGCGGCGCGGGCGCTCATGCGGGTGTCGAGGGGTACCCACAGGGCGGGTTCGGGGCCGAGCGCCGGGTCCCAGGTGTCGGTGCCGAGGGTGTCGGCGGCGGCGAGGCTGTCGACGGCGGTGATCTCGGCCGTGACGCAGTGGTCGCGGATGACGCGGACGCCGCCGTCGGTCCATTGTTCGGCGAGTTCGGTGAGGGCGGGGGCGATGAGGGGGTCGGCGGCGATGTGCAGGACGGTGTCGCCTTCGACGCAGGTTTCGGCGGCGGCGGTGGCCTGGTTGTCGATGTTGTCGCGGAGGCGGAACCAGCCGAGGACGGCGAGCAGGGCGAGTACTACGCCTACGGCGACCACGATGACGCTGGTGCTGATTCCTCGTCGTCCGCTGCCGCGATGTCGCCCGCTCACGTCGTGTCCGCCTCGTTTCGTTCGTCGATCCGATGGTCGAGTCTAGTGAGGGGCCGGATGTGATCCGGCTCCGCCGCGCGGTGCGGGGACGGGCAGGGCCCCGATCCGGTGTGGATCGGGGCCCTGTGGTGTCGGTGTGCGGGTCAGGCGTACTTGGCCTTGTACTCGCGGCGACGGCGGTGCAGGATCGGCTCGGTGTAGCCGCTGGGCTGCGTGGTGCCTTCGAGGATGAGTTCCTTGGCGGCCTGGAAGGCGATGCTGTCGTCGAAGTTCGGGGCGAGCGGCCGGTAGCCGGGGTCGCCTTCGTTCTGCCGGTCGACGACGGGGGCCATGCGCTCGAGGGAGGCGACGACGTCGTCGGCGGTGACGACGTCGTGGCGGATCCAGTTGGCGAGGAGCTGGCTGGAGATGCGCAGGGTGGCGCGGTCCTCCATGAGCGCGACGTCGTGGATGTCGGGGACCTTGGAGCAACCGACGCCCTGGTCGATCCAGCGCACGACGTAGCCGAGGATGGACTGGCAGTTGTTGTCGAGTTCCTCGCGCTTCTCCTCGTCGGACCAGTTGGGGTTCTCGGCGAGGGGGATGGTGAGAATGTCGTCGACGGTGGCGCGGCTCTTGCCCTTGAGCTCGTTCTGGACCGCGAAGACGTCGACCTCGTGGTAGTGGGTGGCGTGCAGGGTGGCGCCGGTGGGTGAGGGCACCCAGGCGGTGTTGGCGCCGGCCTTGGGCTGGCCGATCTTCTGCTCGACCATGTCGCGCATGAGGTCGGTCATGGCCCACATGCCCTTGCCGATCTGGGCCTTGCCCTGCAGGCCGCAGGCCAGGCCGGTGTCGACGTTCCAGTCCTCGTAGGCGGCGATCCAGCGCTGCTGCTTCATGGCGGCCTTGCGGACGACGGGTCCGGCCTCCATGGAGGTGTGGATCTCGTCGCCGGTGCGGTCGAGGAAGCCGGTATTGATGAACACCACGCGGTCGGAGGCGGCCTGGATGCAGGCGGCGAGGTTGACGGTGGTGCGTCGCTCCTCGTCCATGATGCCGACCTTGAGGGTGTTGGTGGGCAGGGAGAGGACCTCTTCGACGCGGCCGAACAGTTCGGTGGTGAAGGCGGATTCCTCGGGGCCGTGCTGCTTGGGCTTGACGATGTAGATCGAGCCGGTGCGGCTGTTGGCGAGCGGGCCGTGGTCCTCGTCGATGTGCAGGCCGTGGATGGCGCACAGGCTGGTGATGAGCGCGTCGAGGATGCCTTCGGGGACCTCGTTGCCGTCGCGGTCGAGGATGGCGGGGTTGGTCATGAGGTGCCCGACGTTGCGGACGAACAGCAGGGAGCGGCCGTGCAGTTCGAGGTCGCTGCCGTCGAGGGCGGTGTAGACGCGGTTCGGGTTCAGCTTGCGGGTGAGGGTCTTGCCGCCCTTGTCGAAGGATTCGGACAGGTCGCCGCGGTTGAGGCCGAGCCAGTTGCGGTAGCCGACGACCTTGTCGTCGGCGTCGACGGCGGCGACGGAGTCCTCGAAGTCCATGATGGTGGTGACGGCGGATTCGAGGACGACGTCCTTGACGCCGGCGGCGTCGGTGCTGCCGATGGGGGACTCGGGGTCGATCTGGATCTCGATGTGCAGACCGTGGTTGCGCAGCAGCACCGAGGAGGGGGTGGCCTTGTCGCCGAGGTAGCCGACGAGCTTGTCGGGCTGGGCGAGTCCGGTGACGGTGCCGCCCTCGAGGGTGACCTTCAGTTCGGTGCCGTCGATGCTGTAGCCGGTGGAGTCGGCGTGCGAGCCCTGCGCGAGGGGTGCGGCCTTGTCGAGGAAGTCGCGGGCCCAGGCGATGACCTTGTCGCCGCGGACCTTGTTGTAGCCGGTGCCCTTCTCGGCGCCGCCCTCTTCGGGGATGACGTCGGTGCCGTAGAGCGCGTCGTAGAGCGATCCCCAGCGCGCGTTGGAGGCGTTGAGCGCGAAGCGGGCGTTGAGGACGGGCACGACGAGCTGCGGACCGGCGGTCTCGGCGATCTCGGTGTCGACGTTCTCGGTGCCGATGGTGAACGGTTCGGGGGCGGGGACGAGGTAGCCGATCTCTTCGAGGAAGGCCTTGTAGGCGACCGGGTCGTGGGGCTGTCCGGCGCGGTCGCGGTGCCAGCCGTCGATCTTGGCCTGGAGATCGTCACGCTTGGCGAGCAGTGCCCGGTTCTTGGGGGCGAGGTCGTGGACGATCTTGTCGGCACCCGCCCAGAAGGTGTCCGCGTCGACCCCACTGCCGGGGATGGCCTCGTTGTTGACGAAGTCGTAGAGAACCTGCGCGATCTGGAGTCCGCCGACCTGCACGCGTTCTGTCATCACCCTCACTCTTTCCGGTTGCTGTGCGGCCGGAAACGTCCCGGCCGCACGGAATCGTCGATTATGTTACCCGCCAGTAGTAACGGACGCAGTGGTTCTGTGCGTCTGCAGGGCGGTACATCGATTCACCAGCTCTTCTCTCAGAGCTGCGGCGCGACGGGTGAGCGCCGACTGCTCGCGGACGTACTGTGCGCGTCCGGCGGCAGTCTCGATCCTGATGGGCGAGTAGCCGTAGTCCTCGAGATCATACGGGCTCGCCCGCATGTCCAATTCACGGGCTGCGGACGCGTGTCGCAGGCACCGCACCGTCAGCTCCGAATCGGTCAACGGCAGCAGCTTGTACGCCCACTTGTACAGATCCATGCCGGCGTGCAGGCAGCCGGGTTGCTCGCTGTGTACCTGCTGGTCGCGGGTCAGTTCGGTGGCGTTGCGTGGAACGGCGTCGGGGGTGAAGAACCGGAACGCATCATAATGGGTGCATCGGAGCTGCATTGATTCCACCACCGCGTCGGTCCCGGCGTGACCGAGCCGCAACGGCACCGACGAATGCCGCACCCCGCCGGCTCCCGCCCGGTACACCATCGCCCACTCGTGCAACCCGAAGCAGCCGAGCTGCGGCGGCCGGGAGGCGGTCGCGGTGAGCAGCCCGGCCACGAAGTCGACGGTGTCGGCGCGCCGGTCGAGCACCTCCCGGGCCACCCGCATCCCCGGCTGCCCGTCGACGGTGACCCGCTCGTAGCCGGGATGGTCGCGGTAGTCACGCGCCGCGGCCGCGCCGAGCAGCACGGTGCCGTAGCCGGGATGCCAGCGCCGCAGCTGACTCGGCCGCAGGCTGTAGTAGGTGAACAGGAAGTCGTGCACCGGATGGGCGCGGCCGGCGGCGCGTCGCTCGAGATGCCCGGCGAGCAGCTCGTCCACGACGGCGTGGTGCGCGTCGCGCCGCGCGGTCCACTCGGTCTCGGGGAGGACCACCGCGCGGTCGGTCACGGACGGGGAGCGGGTCATGGTTCTCGTTCGGTCGATCGGGGTGCGGTCGTGCGGGGGCGGTTGCCCAGCGGATCCGCGACCCGGTGGGTGGCGTCGCGGACCGTCCCGACGAACTCTTCCACGAGGTCCTCGAGCGCGACGATTCCCCGCAGTGTTCCGGTGGTGTCGATCACTCCGGCCAGATGCGCGTTGCTGCGGCGCAGCGCGGCCAGCGCCTCGTCGAGACCGTCGGCGATCCCGATGGTCGGCAGCGCCCGGATCGCCGCGGCGGGGATGAGGGTCTCGGGACCGGTGGACTGCTCCCGCACGAGGTCGAGCACGTCCTTGATGTGGATGTAGCCGGTGATCGTGCCGTCGGGTCGACGGGTGGGATACCGGGAGAAACCGGTGGTGGTGACCGCGTGCTCGACGTCGCCGAGCGTCGGGCCCGCATCGGTGTGCGGGACGGTGCGCACCCGAGCGAGCGGGATCATCACGTCGGCGACGGTGCGGTTGCCGGTGGCCAGGGCGCGGGTGAGGCGCTTGTGCTCCTCCTCGTCGAGCAGTCCTTCGGAGCGGGATTCGCCGATCATCTCGGTCAGCTCCACAGCGGAGACGGAGGTGTCGAGTTCGTCCTTCGGGTCGATGTGCGCCGCGCGGAGGGTGGCGTTGGCACACAGGTTGTAGAAGGCGATGACCGGCCGGGCGGGTCGCATGAACCACAGGTGGATCGGCACGAGCAGCATCGCGGCGCGTTCCGGGCCGGCGATGGCGATGTTCTTCGGCACCATCTCGCCGAGCAGGATGTGCAGCACCACCACGATGGTCAGGCCGATGGTGAACGCGATGGGGTGCAGCAACGCGTCGGGCACCCGGGCCGCGTGCAACGGCACCTCGATCAGGTGTGCGATGGCCGGTTCGGCGACGCGGCCGAGCAGGATCGAGCAGATCGTGATGCCGAGCTGGGAGCCGGCGAGCATGAGCGAGAGGTGTTCGCCGGCGTGGATGACGGTGCGGGCGCGGGTCTTGCCCTGGGCGAGCAGCGTCTCGAGCCGGTCGCGGCGGACGGTGATGAGGGAGAACTCGGCGCCGACGAAGAAGGCGTTGCCGGCGAGCAGCAGCACGGCGAGGACGATCCCGAACCAGTCGCTCATCGCTGCTCACCACCCTCGTCGGTGGCCGCGGTGTCGTCACTGTCGTCCATGCCGTGACTGTCGTCCCTGCCGTCGCCGTCGGGGTTCTCGGGGTCGGGGGCGGCGCCGGGTACGAGCAGCACCCGGTCGATGCGGTGCCCGTCCATCTCGAGGATGCGCGCGTACCAGGTGAGGTCGCGTTCGCCGCGGCGCAGCGGCAGCTGGATCTCGTCGTCGACCTCGGGGATGCGGCCGAGTTCGGTGAGGATCAGCCCGGCGAGGGTCTCGTAGTCGCCGTCGGGGGCGCGGTAGCCGGTGAGCTGGGCGAGGTCGTCGGTGCGCAGCAGGCCCGTGCACGACCAGCCCTCTCCTTCGCGGTGGGCGTCGAGTTCGGTCTCGTCGTGTTCGTCGCGGACGTCGCCGACGATCTCCTCGACGAGGTCCTCCATGGTGATCAGTCCGGCGGTGCCGCCGTATTCGTCGACGACGAGCGCGACCTGCATGCCGTCCGAACGCACCCGTTCCATGACGGTGTCGCCGTCGAGGCTGGACGGCACGGTGGGTACGCGGCGGGCGAGGGCGCCGACGGCGGTGGTGCCGCGCGCCGGGCCGGGCACGGTGAACGCGTGCTTGACGTGCACGACGCCGAGCGGGGCGTCGAGGTCGCCGTCGACGATCGGGAAGCGGGAGTAGCCGGTGCGGGCGGACAGTTCGATGAGGTCGAGGACGGTGGCGTTGCGGTCGAGGCTCTCGACGGTGCTGCGCGGGGTCATGAGGTCCTCGGCGGTGCGGTCCCCGAACTGCAGGGAGCGGTAGACGAGGCGGGCGGTGTGCTCGTCGAGGGTGCCGCTGCGGGCCGAGGCGCGCACCAGCGAACCGAGTTCCTGCGGGGAGCGCGCCGAGCGCAGTTCCTCGGCCGGTTCGATGCCGAAGCGCCGCACGATGTGATTGGCGGCGCCGTTGAGTCCGAGGATCGCCCAGCGGAACAGCAGGGAGAAGGCCAGTTGGAGACCGGCGGTGGCGCGGGCGGTGCCCATGGGCCGGGCGATGGCGATGTTCTTGGGGACCAGTTCGCCGAAGACCATGGAGAAGGACGTGGCGATGAGCAGCGCGAGGACCAGCGAGGTGGTCGAGGCGACGGAGGTGCTCAATCCGATCGCGTCGAACAGCGGGGTGAAGAACTGCGCGAGGATCGGTTCGGCGAGATAGCCGGTGATCAGTGTGGTGATGGTGATGCCGAGCTGGGCGCCGGACAGCTGGAACGACAGGGTGCGGTGTGCGTGCTGGACCTGCCGGGCGCGACGGTCGCCGTCGTGGGCGTGCGCGTCGACGGCGCTGCGTTCGAGGGCGGTCAGGGAGAACTCGGCGGCGACGAACAGGGCGGTGCCTGCGGTGAGCGCCACGAAGCCGAGGAGGGCGACGATATCGAGCAGGACGGACATCAGGGGCGGTCCTGCCGGGCGGGGTGGAGGCCGGGGTGGTGACCCGGCCCGATAGAGGATCCTTCCGGCCCGGAGTCGCACTCCGTGCAGGGGGAGGAGGTGTCGGGCGGTGGGGTGGCTGTGGGTGCCGCGGGCACCGGTGTCCTCTCGTCGGGTCCGGTCGCGGACGGTGTCCGCCTGCCGGAAGTGGTTTCGACGGGTACCGATTCTACTGAGGGTGGTTGCCGTGTGTCGCGGTGCCGGTGACGACGCGGCGCCTACGGTGGGGATCGAGCAGGTGTCCCGGTGGAACGAAGGAGCGTGGATGAGCGGCGGCGAGGGTCCGGAACACGGTGGCGGCGAGCGGGTGCCGAGCCGGTGGGAGGAGATCGTGGCGGAGAATCCGGCGCATTCGTCGTGGTACGTCGAACGGTTCCGTGCGATGGTCGCCCGGGGGCAGGACACCGTCGGGGAGGCCCGGTTGATCGATGCGATGGTGCCGCGTGGGGCGCGGATCCTCGACGCCGGGTGCGGGCCGGGCCGGCTCGGCGGTTATCTGCATCGGGCCGGGCACAGTGTGGTCGGGGTGGATGTCGATCCGGTGCTGATCGCGGCGGCGGAGGAGGATCATCCGGGGCCGAGGTGGCTGGTGGGGGATCTGGCCGAGCTGGATCTGCCGGCCCGCGGTGTCGACGCCGATTTCGATGTGATCGTGTGCGCGGGGAATGTGATGACCTTCGTGGCGCCGTCGACCCGGGTGGCGGTGCTGCGCAATTTCGCGGCGCATCTGGCGTCGCAGGGCCGGGTGGTGATCGGTTTCGGGGCGGGCCGTGAGTATCCGTTCGAGGAGTTCTTCGCCGACGTGCAGCAGGCGGGTCTGGCGGTGCAGGTGCGGTTGTCGACCTGGGATCTGCGGCCGTTCAGCGACGACGCGGAGTTTCTGGTGGCGGTGCTGGGGCGGGCGTAGCCGCGGCGTCGGCGGGGGTGTCGGCGGCCTGGGCGCGGGAGAGCGCCACGGTGGTCACGAGCATCACGACGACGGCGGCGCCGACGAGGATCCGTCCGGGGCCGTCGGTGCGCAGGTGTTCGCCGAGCACGGTCATGCCGAGCACGATCGCGGCGAGCGGTTCGCCGACGGTCAGGGCGGGCAGCGATGCGGTGAGCGATCCGGCCTGGAAGGCGCGTTGCTGCAGGTAGATCGCGGCGGCGCCGGCGGCGACGAGTGTCCAGGTCTGCCACGAGCCGAGCAGTTGCGGGATGCCGTGTTCGGCGAGGTCGGTGACGTGTTTGGTGAACGCGCTGGTCACGCCGTAGAGGATGCCTGCGGCGATCCCGAACGACAGTGCCCGCAGTCGCGGGGAGAGCACGGCGACGACGACGGCGGCGGCGGTGACGGCGAGCACCGCTCCGAGCGGCAGCGCCCAGCGGACGGCGGCGGCATCTCCGGTGCCTTCGCTGGGGTTGCCGACGAGCAGGAAGATCGCCAGCGCCGCGCACAGTGCGCCGGCGAGCAGCCAGGTGGTGCGGGTGACGCGGCGGCCGGTAGTGGCGGCGGCGAGCGGCAACGCGAACAGCAGTGACGCGACGAGCAGGGGCTGGACGAGCAGCACCGATCCGAAGACGAGCGCGATGACCTGCAGCACGTAGCTGCCGCCGTCGCCGAGGATGCCCGCCCACCAGCGGGGGCTGCGCAGCAGCGAGCCGACGAAGGAGTCGGTGTCGGGCACGGCAGCGGCCGAGCTCTGTTGCGCGACACTGCCGACCGCGATGAGCGCGGCGGCGGCGAGCGCGCACAGGACGGCGACTGCCGTGCCCGTCATCGGGTCAGGCCTGCACTTCGGAGCGGTCCCCGCTCCACAGGGTGTGGAACTTGCCGGGGCGGTCGGTGCGTTCGTAGGTGTGGGCACCGAAGAAGTCGCGCTGGCCCTGGGTGAGGGCGGCGGGCAGCCGGTCGGCGCGCAGCCCGTCGTAGTAGGACAGCGACGACGCGAAGGCCGGGACGGGGATGCCGAGCTGGGTGGCGGTGACCACGACGCGTCGCCAGCTGTCGATGCCGATCTCGATGGCGTCGCGGAAGTACGGCGCGAGGATCAGACTGGGCAGGGCCGGGTCGGCGTCGTAGGCCTCCTTGATGCGGTTGAGGAACTGGGCGCGGATGATGCAGCCGCCGCGCCAGATCGTCGCGAGCGCGGCGCGGTCGACGTTCCAGCCGTATTCGGCGCTGCCGGCGGCGATCTGGTCGAAGCCCTGCGCGTAGGCGACGATCTTCGACGCGTACAGGGCGGCGCGGATGTCCTCGGTGAACTGCGCGGCGTCGGTGGGGGCGGCGCCGAGGTTGCCGGCGGCGAGGCCGCGGGCGGCGGCGCGCTGGTCGCGGGAGCCGGACAGGGCGCGGGCGAAGACGGCTTCGGCGATGCCGGTGACGGGCACGCCGAGGTCGAGGGCGGCCTTGACGGTCCAGCGGCCGGTGCCCTTCTGTTCGGCGGCGTCGACGATGACGTCGACGAGGGGTTTGCCGGTGGCGGCGTCGGTCTGGCGCAGCACCTCGGCGGTGATCTCGATGAGGTAGGACTCGAGGGTGCCGGTGTTCCAGTCGGCGAAGACGTCGGCGATCTGCCCGGCGTCGTAGCCGAGGGCGTCGCGCAGCAGGTGGTAGGCCTCGCCGATGAGCTGCATGTCGGCGTATTCGATGCCGTTGTGCACCATCTTCACGAAGTGGCCGGCGCCGTCGGGGCCGATGTGGGTGCAGCAGGGGGTGCCGTCGACCTGGGCGGCGATGGTTTCGAGCAGCGGGCCGAGCGCCTCGTACGATTCGGCGGGGCCGCCGGGCATGATGGACGGGCCGTTGAGGGCGCCTTCCTCGCCGCCGGAGATGCCGGCGCCGACGAAGTGCAGGCCGCGGGCGCGCAGGGCGGCTTCGCGGCGGATGGTGTCGGTGTAGAGGGCGTTGCCGCCGTCGATGATGATGTCGCCGGGTTCCATCGCGTCGGCGAGCTCGTTGATGACCGCGTCGGTGGCGTCGCCGGCCTTGACCATGATCAGGACGCGGCGCGGCTTCTCTAGGGCGGCGACGAATTCGTCGATGGTTTCGGTGCGGACGAAGGTGCCGTCGCTGCCGTGCTCGGCGAGCAGCGCGTCGGTCTTGGCGATGCTGCGGTTGTGGAGGGCGACGGTGTAGCCGTTGCGGGCGAAGTTGCGGGCGATGTTCGAGCCCATCACGGCCAATCCGGTCACGCCGATCTGGGCCTGCGGTGTTTCGGTGCGTTCGACGGTCATGGTCTACAGCTTCCCCCGAAACGGGGGCCGATCGAAATCGGGGCGGGCCGAACGGTGCGGCGTGTCGCGGCTCAGAGGCCGAGCAGCAGGGACAGTTCGGTGAGCCAGGGCACCGCCACGGCGATGGTGGGTACGACGAGGATGGCGGCGGCGGCGGTGTAGGCGGCGGCGGAAATGCCGAGGTTGGGGCCCGGTCCGGTGAGGCGCTGCACGCGCAGCACGGTGCTCGGTCCGCCGACGGCGAGGGCGCCGGTGGGGGTGTGGGCGCCGGCGCAGGCGACGAGGGCGCGGGCCAGCGGTGCGGGGCCGGTCTTGCGGACGGCGGAGTCGTCGGCGAGCAGCTCGACGAGCAGTTTGACCGAGCCGAGCGCCGATCCGGAGCGCACGACGCGGGGGAACGCTTCGTAGACGGCGGTGAACGCCTCGAGGATGAGGTCGTGGCGGGCGCGCAGGTGGGAGTGTTCGTGGCGCAGGATCGCGCGTAGTTCGTCGTCGCCGAGGTTGTCGAGGGTGCCTTCGCTGAGCACCACCCGGTGCCGCAGCCCGGGCAGGCAGTAGGCGATGGGGTCGGCGGTGTCGAGGATCCGCACGTGTGGGTGGTGGCGGACGGCGGCGCCGCTCTCGCGGCGGTCGAGCAGGTCGACGAGCATGCGGTGGCGGGAACGGCGGCGGCGGGTGCGTACCGCGACGCGCAGCATGGAGAAGGTCAGGCGGGCACCGATGAACACGGTGAGGGCGAAGACGATGACGTAGGTCAGCCACAGGGGCAGGCCGAGGGCGTCGATCTCTTCGAGGGGGCCGGTGGTGGGTCGGCCGTCGGCGCCGGGCGCGAGGAGGCGGGCGGCGATGGCCAGGCCGCAGGAGAACGCGGAGAGCACCGCTGCCAGGGCCACGGACTGCCACAGCACGAGGGCGGCCCGGGGGTTGCGGTGCGGCCAGGTGGCGCGGGCGAGCAGCCCCGGCACCGGACCGGCGAGGAGAAGCGCTGTGGTTCCGAAGAACAGCGCCGTGGTCGCGTTCATGACATCGAGTGTGTCAGCCGGCCCGCTCGGTGTCGTGGCCGGTGTTGTCGTCGCCGTGTTGCGCTTCGAGTTTCGCCAGCGCCGCGCGTAGGGCGGCGGCTTCGTCGGCGCCGACGCGGCCGACGAAGTGGACGAGGGCGGCGGCGCGGCCGGCGGTCTCGTCGGCCTGGTCGAGGGCGTCGACCATGAGGCTGGCGACGAGTTCGTCGCGGCCGTGCACCGGCAGGTAGCGGTGGGCGCGGTCGTCGCGTTGCTGGATGACGAGGTTCTTCTTCGCCAGGCGCTGCAGCACCGTCATGACGGTGGTGTATGCGAGGGTGCGGCGGGCGGAGAGGGCCTCGTGGACCTGTCGCACGGTCTGGGGTTCGGTGGAGGACCACAGGTGGTCCATCACTGCGCGCTCGAGTTCGCCTAGTGCTGCCATGACCCGAGTCTACGGATTTCTCCGACGCTTGTGCGTACTACCCCTGGTCGTAGGGTCTGAGCTGGGCGGGACCTTCGTCACACCGTGGCGGGTCCTCCGGCCGTCCCGTACACGTGGCGGGTGCCGATGGGCACGATCAGCGGCCGGTCGGAGACCGGATCGTCGATCACCGACGCGTCGAGCGCGAACACCTCGCGCAGCAGCTCGACGGAGATCACCTCGGCGGGGGCACCGGCGGCGACGATGCGGCCCTGCTTC
>Ga0180217_1004240_pt1 | contig 11469 bp, 11 predicted proteins | sample eDN3rd37CBELigOP_FD_128521 | JGI IMG/M metagenome (GOLD analysis project Ga0180217, IMG submission 128521) | Enriched Organic Plus compost microbial communities from Emeryville, California, USA - eDNA 3rd pass 37_C BE-Lig OP (version 2) (version 2) ... | reverse complement strand
CCTGGGAGGGGCACAACGACATCAACGGCCGTTCGATTGGCATCGAAATCTGCAATCCTGGTCACGATTTCGATTATCCGTCGTTTCCGAGCCGGCAGATCGCGGCCACGACCGCCCTGTGCCGCGGCATCCTTGCCCGCCGGGCGATTCGGCGTGACCGCGTGGTCGCCCATTCCGACATCGCGCCGGCACGCAAGCGGGATCCTGGCGAGAAATTCCCCTGGAAACTGCTCGCCGATTCAGGCGTCGGACTTTGGATCGAGCCGCTTCCCATCACCGACTGGCTCCTGATGGTGCCCGGCGACGAGGGCGAGGAGGTGCTCTCGCTCCAGCGCGCTCTGGCGAACTACGGCTACGGCGTTCCCCAGCACGGCCAGTACGAAGATGTCACGGCCGAGGTGGTGCGGGCATTCCAGCGTCATTTCCGGCCCGCCCAGATCGACGGCATGGCCGACACCTCGACCCGCGAGACGCTGAACAAGCTGCTCGAGGCCCGCGCGGCGTTGCCGCCGATTGGATCGCCCCTCCGGGGCCCTTGACGATTCGGGTCGCACTGACCATTGCTGAGGGCATCAGTCGGCCGGACGGCCGCTCCGGCAAGCGCCGAAAGGCCGCCGGAGAGGAAAGTCCGGGCTCCACGGACAAAGGGTGCCGGATAACGTCCGGCGGGCGCGAGCCCAGGGACAGTGCCACAGAAAACAGACCGCCACGGCGCGTTGCGTTTCAGCCGCGGCAAGGGTGAAACGGTGCGGTAAGAGCGCACCGCGTCTCCGGCAACGGAGACGGCACGGCAAACCCCACCCGGAGCAAAACCGAATAGGGATGGCATCGGACCGAGCCCCTCGGGGCCCGGTCCAGACCTGTCCGGGTCCGCCATCCGGGTTGGTTGCTTGAGACGCCGGGCAATCGGCGTCCCAGAGGAATGGCCGTCACGTGCGGGCTTGCCCGCGCCATACAGAACCCGGCTTACAGGCCGGCTGATCATTGAGGAGGCCCGGCGGCAAACCTGCCGGGCCTCGCCAGTTCCGAACTGACAGAACGAGGCTTGTCAGCCGCCCGTCGTCAACCACCCGTCTTGGATTGGCCGGTGAACCGCAGCGCATGGACCGAGAAATAGCCGTCATGGTCCGTCCACATCGACACGGGGACCCAACCCGAGCCGCGCGCTAGCGCCCGGAAGGACTCGATTGAATATTTATAGCTGCTTTCGGTGTGGATCGTCTCTCCAGCCCGGAAGCTGATCGGCTCGCCGCACACCGAGACACGCTGTCGGCTGCGGCTCGCCAGATGCATCTCGATGCGCGAACGCTCACGGTTGAAAAACGCGTGGTGCTCGAAGCCGTCGATGTCGAGATTGCCGCCCAGTTCCCGATTGATCCGGCCGAGAACGTTGCGATTGAACGCGGCGGTGACACCCTTTTCGTCGTTGTACGCGCGCTGCAGCACGGCCGGGTCTTTGACGAGATCGATTCCGATGATCAGGCTCGCGCCGACACCGAGAATTCCGCCGGCGTGGCGTAGGAACGCGCCAGCGTCGTGCGGATCGAAATTGCCGATGGTGGAGCCGGGAAAGAACCCGACCTTCGGCATGGGCTCCACCTCGGACGGAAGGGCAAACGGTACCGTGAAGTCGGCCACGACCGGCAGGATCGCCAGGCGCGGATATTCCGCCCGCAGCACTTCGGCCTGATCCTGCAAGAAATCGCCGGAAATCTCGACCGGAACATAGGCCGCGAGCTGCGTCGCGGCATCGAGCACGAGGCGCGTCTTCAGGCTGGACCCGCTGCCGAATTCGATCAGCGCTGCGCCTTGCGGAATCAACTCGGCGATATCGACGGCATGAGTGCGCAAGATCTCCAATTCGCACCGCGTCGGATAATACTCCGGCTGCTCGGTGATCTCCTCGAACAGTTCCGACCCCCGGCTGTCGTAGAAATACTTGGGCGAAAGGCGTTTGGGTGTCGCCGTCAGGCCCGCGATCACATCCGCCGCGAATTCAGCCATCTGCGGATCATCGTGCGGGACCGCGCGTGCGGCGCGCGGCTGCGGCGTGGTTCTTATGCTCATATTGGCCTCGTCGCTTTTAGACTCTGATTCATCAAATGGTTGAAATCAGATTTTCCGAAAACCGGACACCCACTTATCGGGATCATGTTTCGGGATCATGCTTCACCCGGGAATTGTCAGGAATAAGAAAGCAGTCGCAATCCGCTGAATTGCCAGCGAGACGGCGGATGGAAGAAGTTGCGGTACGTGTTGCGGGCATGCCCTCCGGGAGTCGCCAACGAGGAGCCGCGCAGCACCATCTGGTTGATCATGAATTTGCCGTTGTACTCGCCCAGCGCGCCTTCGACCGGCCGATAGCCCGGATATGGAGAATAGGCGCTGCGCGTCCATTGCCAGACAATGCCATGGGCATCGTCGATCAATCCGTCACGCGCCGCGACCTCCCATTCCTGCTCGGTCGGCAGATCGCAGCCGGCCCAGCGCGCGAAGGCGTCAGCCTCGTAATAGCTGACATGACAGACCGGCGCATGCGGATCGACCGGACGCAAGCCACCGAGCGTGAAGACATGCCACTGGCCATCGTCCTGTCGCCAATAACCTGGCGCCTCCCAGCCCTCGTTCTGCACATGAGTCCAGCCGTCGGACAGCCACAATGACGGCGAGCTATATCCGCCGTCGGCGATGAATTCGAGCCATTGGGCATTGGTGACAAGACCGCGTCCGATTGAAGCCTCGTGCAACAGGACCTCGTGCCGCGGAGTTTCGTTATCGAACGAGAACCCATCACCATCATGACCGATGGCATGAATGCCCGACGGCAGCGGGACAAAGTTCTGTCCGCCGCCATGGGCCATCGGCATTCGCCAGGCCGGATCGTAGACGGGCGCGGTCGGATTCTGAGCGAAGGCGTGCAGAATATCGGTGAGGATCAGCTCCTGGTGCTGCTGCTCGTGATTGAGTCCGATCTCCAGAATCTGCGCGATGGCCGAGAGGGTCACATCGTCGGCGTCTTCGATTAAGGCCTCGACCGCCGCATCGACATGGGCCCGATAGGCCGCGACCTCCGGCACCGCCGGGCGCGTGACGAGGCCCCGCTGTGGACGGGCATGGCGCGGGCCGGCCGCAACGTAATAGGAATTGAACAAGAAGGCGAAGCGCTCGTCGAAAACCTCGCCGGCGCCATGAGCCTTCAGCAGGAACTGCTCGAAGAACCAGGTGGTGTGGGCCCGATGCCATTTCGCCGGGCTGGCATCGGGCATCGACTGGACGACCTGATCCTCGGGCGTAAGAAAAGCACAGCGCCGTTCGGTTTCGGCGCGCACGGCCCGGAAAGCAGAAATCCAATGTGAATGGGGATCGGCGCCGTCAAGATTATGTCTCAGGACGGCTGTAGCGGCGGCTTGCGCCATTCGAACCTCCGCTTCCAGGATGATTTGGATGCAAAGCTTGCATCCTCTCGACCCGCAACCGCCTTGGGATCGCGGACAAAGTCCGACAACGAGCTAGGAACCAGACCAGAACATTGCAACCGCTTCCGCAGAAGATTGTTCCATCGATCGCCGGGGTCGTGCAATGCATGTGCTGAATTTTTTGCTCGCCGTGGCCGGAGCGCCGCACGGGCCGGATCACGAGAAGGCGAATTCATGCCGCATGCGATAAGGGTGCTGAGCAGCACGGCGATGAAGACCACGCTCGAGGCCATAAAGCCCGCGTTTGAGCGCGAGAGCGGTTTCGAGCTGACCGTGACCTTCGCCCCTTCGGTGCGGCTGTCCCAAGAGATCGCGAACGGCCTTTCGGGCGATGCCGCCATCATCACGGCGCCTCAGATCGACAAGCTCGCGACGTCGGGTCGCATGGTGCCGGGCAGCCGCGCGGATATCGCCGTGTCGCAGATCGGGCTGGCCGTTCGGGCGGGCGAGCCCCATCCGGATATCGCGACGGTCGACGGCTTTCGGCAAGCGCTGCTTTCGGCCCGCTCCATCGGCATGAGCAATCCGGTCGGCGGTGGTCGCAGCGGCGAATACCTTCATGGCCTGTTCGAGACGCTCGGCATCGCCGAGGCTCTCGCCGGCAAGCTGTTCTACGGCCCCGGCGGACCGGAGGGACTGATCGGCCTTTATCTCAAACGGGGCGAGGTCGATATCGGGCTCCAGCAGATGCCGGAGCTGATGGCCGTTCCCGGCATCGACATCGTGGGACCGCTGCCGAGCGGCGCGCAGTCGGAGACGCTGTTCTCGCTCGGCGTGATGACCGATTGCTCGCAGCCGGATGCCGCCGCGCGGCTCGCCGCCACACTGCGAAGCGATGCGGCGCGGCCGATCCTGCGGGCCAACGGATTCGAGCCGGCCTGACCCTCACGCCATCGCCGACGAACCGTTGCTTGCCCGAATCGCTACTTGTCCGAGTCGCTACTTGCCGAGAAACGCCGGCGTCCTGGCCACCCCGGCCCATTTGGCGACCTCGCTCTTCATATGTTCGCGCAACCGGTCGGGCGATCCGCCGATCAGGCGGAAGCCCAGAGTGTCGGTGCGCGCCCGCAACTCCGGATCGGCGAGCACCGTCTCCATGTCGCGGTTGATCTTCTCGACGATCTCCTTCGGCGTGCCGCGCGGCGCCAACAGCGCGTACCAGCTCGATTCATCCTCGAAGACGATGCCCAACTCACGCAGCGTCGGCACGTCAGGCAACAGCTTGGCCCGATCGGGGCCGGACACCGCGAGCGCGCGCACCTTGCCGGCCTTGACGTTGCCGACGTGACCGCCTGAGGTTGGAAACTGCATATCAACGCGGCCGCCAATCACGTCGGCCACCATTTGCGACGACTGGGTGTAGGGCACCATCCGCACATTGATGCCGGTGGCGTTCATGAAGCTGGTCATCGACAGATGCGAGCTGGTGCCGATGTTGTTGGTGCCATAGGTCAGCTTGCCAGGATTGGCCTTGGCATGCTCGATCAGCTCGTGAACCGTTTTGAACGGGGATTGCATGCCGACAATCAGGAGGTCCTGAGCGGTGGCCACCAGCATGATGGGCTCGAAATCCTTGACCGGATCGAGCTTGGCCGCGGGCTGCAACGTTACATTGACCGCCAGCGATTGCGCCCCGAGGTGCAGGGTGTAGCCGTCCGGGTCGGCCGCGGCGGCGGCCGTCGAACCGATCAAGCCGGCGCTGCCGGGCCGGTTCTCGACCACCACGCTCTGGCCCCATAATCCGGTGAGCTTGTTCGCCACCAGCCGCGCGAGAACATCAAGGGTTCCGCCAGCACTGAATGCCAGCATCAGGCGCACCGGTCGCTCGGGATAGCCCTGCGCCAGCGCAGAGGCTGGCGCCGTCAACATTGCGGCAAGCGCGATCGCCGCCAAAAGCGGGCGCCTGGGCATGGCCTCCTCCCTGCCGGCCGATTGTCCCTTCGGCCTTTGCGGCAGCATGGAGCGCGAGCCCTGCAAAATCAACACGGCACCCGCTGTCGACGGGTGTTGCGGCCCTCTTGGGTCTTCGCTACCGTTCAGCAATCGTTTCGAACAAGACCAATTCCGATCTAGAAACCGGGGAAGGAAGCATGGCGGAATGGTTCGTCGCTAAGGCGTCGGAAATGGCGGACGGCGAGCGCCGTATCGTCACCGCGGGCAAGCGCGATATCGGCGTGTTCTGCAAGGACGGCGAATATTTCGCCTACAGCAACACATGCCTGCACCAGGGCGGGCCAGCCTGCGAAGGCCTGCTGATCGCCAATGTCGTGGACATCGTCACGCCCGACCGGCTTTATCATGGCCAGACGTTCGGCGACGACATGCATTTCGTCTGCCCCTGGCACGGCTACGAATACGATCTGAAGACCGGCGAATGCATGGGCGACCGCAAACAAAAACTGCGGCGCTTCGAGGTCGTGACGCGCGGCGGCGACATTTATGTCGTCGCCTGACGGGGAAGGAAACGCACCATGGACATGCCCCGCAACGAAACCCGCCCCGTCAGCTTCGAGGAGTTCTCGACACCGAAGCATCTCGAAAAGGCCAGCGAGCAGGCGCGCCAACGGAACTACCAGGACTTCCTGATCGTCGACGTGGACTCGCACCATTACGAGAACGAGAATTACACCGAGGTCTTCGAATACATCGACAGCCCCGTTCTGCGCCGCGAGGCCATCGAAAGCGGCGGCCGGACCACCGGCTTTCTCAACACGCAGGTCGGCGGACAGAACATCGGCGGACGCATCACCCGCGCCAAGGGCCGCCGGATCGAGAAGGTCGCCGACGCGAGCCGCCATCGCGACATCGTCATGACGCTCGACTGGATGAACGCGATGGGAGTGGACTACGCTTGTCTGTTCCCCACGCCGATGCTGTTCCTGTCGGCGCATCCGGTGCCCGAGATCGAGGCCGCGATGGCGCAGGCGTATAATCGCTGGCTCTGCGAGCGCGTGCTCGCGCACGAGCCGCGCATCGTCTCGATGCTCTACCTGCCGTTCAACGATCCGGAAGCGGCCTATCGCACGGTTCAGGAGTTCGGCGGGCGCAAGGGCGTTGTCGGGTTCATGGTCACGTCGCCGCGCTACAAATCGGTGCACGACAACGCCTTCATCAAGACCTATTCGCTGATCGAGGAAATGGGCAAGGTCCTGTCGTTCCACGCCGCCTACAATTGGGACGACCGGGCGCTGGCGATGACCAACCGGTTCATCTCCGCGCATGCGCTCGGCTTCATGTGGTTCAACATGGTCCACATGACGAACTGGGTCGTGAACGGCCTGCCGGAGCGTTTCCCGAAGCTGAAAGTGATGTGGATCGAGAGCGGCCTGACCTGGGCCTATTCGCTGATGCAGCGGCTCGACCATTCCTACATGATGCGCACGTCCGACTGCCCGCAGCTCAAGCGCAAGCCGAGCGAATACATGCGCGAGATGTATTTCTCGACCCAGCCGATGGAGATGCCGGAGGACAAGTCCCTGCTCGAAGCGACGTTCAAGCAGATCAAGGCCGACACCCAGCTCCTGTGGTCGTCGGACTATCCGCACTGGGACTTCGATCTACCGTCGACGATCTACGATCTTCCGTTCCTGGACGAGACCGCCAAGCGCAACATCCTCGGCGGAACGGCGGCCAAGCTGTTCAATCTCGATCCCAAGCCGGTGAAGAGGATTCCATAGAGCGGCCACAACCGAACATCTCGGCCGAGCAATCTCTACCGGACAGCCGAGCGCTGTCGAGGATCGTATAACAAGGGCGACCTGTGGGCCGCCCTTGTTGTTTCAACCACGTCGGGCGTCGCGGTTACTGGCTGCCGGCAATTCCCGCCTTGGTAATGACCTCTCCCCAGCGCTTGATCTCCGAATCGACGAACTTGCGCATCTCCTCCGGCGAAGGCGACACCTGAGGCAGCGTACCGCTGCGGGAGAGCTGCTGCTGGACGTCCGTCTCCGCCATCACGGCCCGGATTTCCTTCGACAGCTTGTCAACGATCTCCTTCGGCACGCCGCCGGTCGTCGTGATCGTGTGCCAGGACGAATTGTCGTAGCCGGGCATGCCGACCTCGGCGAGCGGTGGGATATTGGAAACGGCCTCCACGCGCTCCGCCGTCGTCACGCCGAGCGCTCGCACCTTGCCGGAATCGATCAACGCCTGCGCCGGAGGCACATCCGCGAACATGAACGAGACATGCCCTCCGGCCACGTCCGCCACGCCCGGCGCCGCGCCCTTGTAAGGCACATGCACGAGGTCGAGATCGAACGTGCTCTTGAAGATTTCGGCGTTGAGATGGTGGAACGTGCCGGGCCCGGGCGTCGCGAACGAAAGCTGGCCCGGCTTTTTCTTCGCCAGTTGCACCAGGTCCTCGACCGATTTGACCGGCAGCTTCGGATTGACGATCAAAACGAAAGGCACGCGCGCGAGCAGCGCGATCGGCGTCAGGTCCTTGCGCGGATCGTAGGCGAGATTCTTTCGCACCGTGGCGTTGAAGGCCAGAATCGTGCTCGACGCCATCATGATGGTGTAGCCGTCCGGCTCGGCGCGGGAAACCATCGCGGCGGCCGTCACGCCGCCGCTTCCAGGCCGGTGCTCGACCACGAAAGGCTGGCCGAGCCGTTCGCTCAGCTTCTGCCCCAGCAATTGCGCGAACAGGCCCGTTACGCCACCCGGCGCGAAGGGAACCACGAAGGTCACGGGCCTGTTCGGATAATTGTCCGCCGGTGATTGCGCCCTGGCGGGAACCATGGGCAAAGCCACGGTCGCAACCACCATCAGCGCTCCCGCGAGCGCGCGCCGCCTCTTGATCAAGGCATCATCCTCCCCTGTTCGTGGCCCCGGTCCGGCTGATCCGTGACTCGGGGGCATTCGAACCAACACGGATCGCCGGTCGGGCGCCCTGTCAGACCATGATCCTATTCGAATAGGGCTGTCTGCGAGACCGGGATTTTCTCCGAGATTGAGATTTCAAGTCTCGGAATCACGGTCCGCCAGCGCCGCCATCACATTCATAGCCTGCCTGCCCACGCCAGCACGTGCGTCCGGTAGACGCCGGCAGGCACGAACCAGCATCCTTTCAGTCGTACGCCGTCCATCCGGACGGATGCACTTGAAGGCACCAGAATTCTGTACGGGAACGGATCAGTGAACGCGCCGCTCTGCATCGGTGCGCACGCGGCTGATCTCGTCTTTGACGAGAAGCTTGCGGCGCTTCAATTCGGCTATTGTGAAATCGTCGGTGGATGGGCGGTTGATGGCCTTGGAAAGCTCGACCTCAAGGGCCTGATGCTTCCTCTCAAGTTCAGCTAGATGAGCTTGAATGGTCATTCGGGATGGCTCCTGTTGCAGGGACCCTGACGTCAGACAACACCCCAGACCATGAAAGTGTGCCATGGGTGCGGCGACAAGTCGAACGTTCGGAATGCTGCGCCGCAAAAAGAATTCGATTGACAATGCGGGCACGGCCAAATCCGCCGGATCATCCGCCTTGAAACTGTCTTGCGCTGACGCAATACTTCTTCGGCCTTATTGAATTGGGTCTTGTCGAACTCGCGCCGCGTCGAGCGCAATCGCGTATGATGGCGCGGTTTGGACTGCGTTTATGAGCACACAGGATTTCGTGGTCATTCCCGGCCATGCGCCGGAGGCAAAGCCGACGCAGGACGCGGCTTTGGGCGCCATGGCCGATAACGACCAGGAAGCGCTGAAGGATGAGCTGCGCGCCGAGCTTGAGCGGCTGCGCCAGGAGCATCGCGATCTGGATGCCGCCATCGAGGCCCTGAGCAACGTGCCCGGCCGCGATCTGATCCAGCTTCAGCGGCTCAAGAAGCGCAAGCTTGTGCTGCGGGACCGCATTATCCAGGTCGAAGACCAGCTCACGCCCGATATCATCGCGTGAAGTCGGTGCTCGGCGTGGTTTTTCGGCCTCGATTGCCGGGGTTCGCTTGCCACACCCCCACCCCAACCTATAATCCGGCGCTTCCTTTTGCGGGGAGCAGGCGCGGAATGCGCAAAGCCAAATCACATAAGACAGCGATCCGGCAGCCGGCCCGGGCATCGGAACGGATCAAGGGCGGGCGCAAAGCGTCCAAATCCACCACGTCCAAACCCATCCCGTCCAAATCCGCCACGGCGCCGGTTGCGATCATCATGGGCAGCCAGTCCGATTGGCCGACCATGCAGCATGCCGCCGAAACCCTGGATGCGCTCGGCATCGGCCACAAGGCCATGATCGTCTCGGCCCACCGCACCCCGGACCGGCTCTACCGCTTCGCGCGCACCGCCCGGAAGAAAGGCTTCAAGATCGTGATTGCCGGGGCTGGCGGCGCCGCGCATCTGCCCGGCATGACCGCCTCCATGACATCGCTGCCGGTGTTCGGTGTGCCGATCGAGACAAAGGCCCTGGCGGGTCAGGATTCGCTCCTGTCCATCGTTCAGATGCCAGCCGGCATTCCCGTGGGAACGCTGGCCATCGGCCGCGCCGGCGCGGTCAATGCGGCGCTGCTGGCGGCCGCCGTTCTTGGCCTGACGGACGACCGCATCGCTGGCCGGCTCGAAGCCTGGCGGGCCGAACAGACCGCCGCCGTCGGCCAGTCCCCCCAATGACCAGACCCACTTATCTCTGACATGCTCAAGCCCGGTTCCACCATCGGCATCCTCGGGGGCGGCCAGCTCGGCCGCATGCTGGCGCTCGCCGCCGCGCGCCTGGGCCTCAAGTGCCACGTCTTCACCTCGGAGGCCGACGCCTGCTCGTTCCAGGTGGTGCCGCGCGCCACGCTGGCGGAGTTCACCGATCACGCCGCCATGGAGCGATTCGCCGCCGAATGCGACGTTATCACCTATGAGTTCGAGAACGTGCCGGCCGACGCGGCGGCCTTCCTTGCCGCCCGCAAGCCGGTGCGGCCCGATCCGTCGGTGCTGGCCACGACCCAAGACCGGATCGCCGAAAAGCGTTTCGTGACTGGACTTGGCATCGGCACGGCGCCCTTCGCGGCCATCGACGGCATGGACGACATCGCAGCGGCGGTGGCTCATACGGGCCTGCCGGCCGTGATGAAAACCTGCCGCATGGGCTACGACGGCAAAGGCCAACGCGCCGTGCGCAGCCTCGAAGACGCACAAGCCGCGTTCCAGGCCATGGGCGAAGTGCCCTGCATTCTGGAGGGTTTCGTTCCCTTCGAGCGCGAGGTGTCGGTCGTGGCCGCCCGCGCCGCCGACGGCACCATCGAATGTTTCGATGTCACGGAGAACGAGCACCGCGACCATATTCTGAAGATCTCACGGGTTCCCGCCGCCGTTTCCGATGAGATTGCCGACGAAGCCCGCGCCATCGCCGGCCGGATCGCCGAGGCCTTCGGTTATATCGGCGTTCTGGCGGTGGAAATGTTCGTGGTCGCCGACGGCGGCCGCCACAAGGTCCTGGTCAACGAGATCGCGCCGCGCGTGCACAATTCCGGCCATTGGACTCTGGACGGGGCATCCGTGTCCCAGTTCGAGCAGCACATCCGCGCCATCGCCGGCTGGCCGCTCGGCAAACCGGTGCGGCACGGGCGGATCGAGATGGAAAACCTGATCGGCGACGAAATCGACCGTTACGACGCGTGGCTGAGAGTGCCAGGCGCATCCGTCCAGCTTTACGGCAAAGGCGCCGCCCGCCCGGGGCGCAAAATGGGCCATGTCACCCGAATCCTTGACAGCGGCATCGAGGACCCCACCTAAGAGGCTCCCCGAAAGCCCGCCAAAAGCCCACCAAGTGTGGACTTCGGCCTTCGAGGCTGGTATGGGGACGTCATGCGGAGGCTTAAATGGCCTCCCCCTCATTTCCCATTCCCAGACCGGGTTTGAAGCGAACGGCTCTAGAAGGAACGACGCGTGCAGGTTCTCGTCCGCGACAATAACGTTGATCAGGCCCTCAAGGCGCTCAAGAAGAAGATGCAGCGCGAGGGCATTTTCCGCGATATGAAGCTTCGCGGCCATTACGAAAAGCCCTCCGAAAAGCGTG
>Ga0180217_1004238_pt1 | contig 11471 bp, 9 predicted proteins | sample eDN3rd37CBELigOP_FD_128521 | JGI IMG/M metagenome (GOLD analysis project Ga0180217, IMG submission 128521) | Enriched Organic Plus compost microbial communities from Emeryville, California, USA - eDNA 3rd pass 37_C BE-Lig OP (version 2) (version 2) ... | reverse complement strand
GCGATCATCACGGGACAGCTCACGCAGCAGCTCATCGTGAACGTCGTGCAGTCGCTCGTCGTGCTCGGCATCGGCTGGCTCGGCGGCGCGCGCTACCCCGGTGGAGTGGGTGGACTGCTCGTGGCCCTGGGCGTCGCGACGCTTCTCGCGACGATCTTCTGCTGCGCATCGACCGCGATCGCGCTCATCTCGCGCAGCCAGATCGCGCTCATCAGCCTGTCGCAGCTGATCGTCCTGCCTGCGACGTTCCTGTCGACGACCATGATGCCGTCCGCGCTCCTGCCGGACTGGGTCGCGGCGGTCGCGCGCTGGAACCCGATGACGTGGGCCGTTGAGCTCGGCCGCGGCGGGCTCTCGGGCGAGTATCCGGATGCCGCATGGCTTCAGCTCGCCGGCCTCGTCGCGCTCGCCGCGCTCGCGTTCACCTGGGCGGTGCGCTCGATCCGCGCGCACCAGCGGTCCATCTGACGCACGGAAACGGGCACCGGTACGCCGCAGAGGTGGACCGGTGCCCGTCGTCGGGTCTCGAGACGATCACTCGGTCGACGACCGAGGCGGATGCCGCGCCCACGCCGAGAACACGGGGAGAGCGAGTGAACCGCCGAGCAGCACGAAGGCGACCGGGACGGGGGCCACCGCGAGCACACCGGCGCTGAGCAGGGGAGAGACCAGGAGAGCGCCCGCCCGGAAGACGCCGCTCGTGGCGATCGCATCGCCTCGCTCCTCGTCGGGCACACCATCCGCTACCGCGGCGGTGCCGATCGTCTGGAGGGCTCCGGCGGCGAGCCCGGCCCCGGCGAGGACCGCAGCGACCGCGACCGGCTCGCCGGCCAGCGGACTGACGCACGCCATTCCCGCCGCGGTGATGAGACCGCCGATGATCAGGCTCGCCCGCGCACGCAGGTCTCGCAGGAGCCCGACGGCGGACCCGCCGATGAGGGCTGCCACGTGCGCGACGGCGATCACCGCACCCACGGCGACCGCCGACTGCCCGGAGAGGGTGAGGACGACGGGTACGAAGGAATCGAGCAGTCCGCGCCAGGCGCCGGAGATCGTCGTCATCGCGAGACCGGGCCGCACTGAGCTGCGACGCCACAGGCGGCCGTCGGCGCTCGGTGACGGAGCCGCGAAGACCGGCAGCTTCGCCAGCAGCAGTCCGACAGAGGCCGTCACGAGGCCGGTCGTCGCCGCCGTATACAGCGAGATCAGCGGATCGAGCTCGAAGAGCACCCCGGCCGCGAAGGGCCCGATGAGCGCACCGATCCCCGCGAAGAGGTTCAGCCGTGCGAGTGCTCCCACAGAGCGGCGCCCCGTGCGGACCGCGTGCGTCTGCGCCCCCGTCCAGTAGTACGCGCGGGCGCTTCCGACGAGGGCCTGCGCCGCGATGAAAGCCGCCAGATGCGTCGAGAGGGCAAGGAGCACACACGCAGCCGCGACGAGCACCCCCGCGATGACGACGAACACCCTGTCGGGAAGTCTGCGAAGGACGGCGGCAAGCCGAAGCCTCGCGAGCAGCTGGGCGACACCGGATGTCGCGACGAGCAGTCCCACGACGGCCGGGGAGTGGCCCACGTCAATCGCGAGGAGGGGAACGACCACACCGATCATCCCCAGCACGGATGCGAACCAGAACGCGCCGAGCTCGTTGACGAATCCGTCCCGTGAACGCGGTGAACGCATCGCGCGATGCTCAGGGCTCGGGCTGGATGCGCACGTCGATGAGCATGCACTCGCCGGCGGCGACGCGAGCGACCGCCGCCGCGAGCTCGGCGCAGAGAGTCTCGTAGTCGCGGACGACCGGAGCGGTGGCGAACCCTTGTGCGGCGGCGAGCCCGCGGAAGTCGATCTCGGGCTCCGTCATCCGCTGTCCCACCCACGCGCGTTCGACCGGACGCCCGCGCACCTCTGCGACGTGTCGCTGATGGACTTCGTCGTTGCCGTAGGTCTGGTTGTTGGCGACGAGGATCAGCAGCGGGATGCGATCGTGCGCGGCGGTCCACAGCGCCGACATCCCCATGGCCAGGTCTCCGTCTCCGAGCACCGCGATCGGCACGCGCCCGCTCTCGCGCAGGGCGAGCGCGGCGCCGATGCTCATTCCCGGCCCGGATCCGATCGCCGCCCCGCCGTCGTACCCGATGAAGTCGAGCGGGTGCCGGAAGGTCGACCACGCACCGTCCCACCTGAGCGGCAGCCGCACGAGGCTCGCGCGTCCGGGTGCGATGACTTCGCGTAGCGCCGCCGCGATGTGTCGCATCTCGAGCGGCCCGTCGGTGCCGGGAAGGGGGGATGGGGCGGCCGAGGGCGCAGGTTGCCGATGGTATGTCGTGGGCGCTGCCCGGTTGAGCTGGGCCAAGAGCGCCCGCACCGTCTCACCCGGTGTCGCGGGCAGGTCGATGTCGGCGGGGGCCAGACCGCCCTGGTCCTTCGTCCAGCCGTTGCCCAGATACTCGTCCACGCCGCACACGATGGTCGTCGCTCGAGGTTCGCCGCCGCAGGCGAGCCGCAGGGTGCTGCCCAGGTCGACCCACTCCAGCGCGAGCAGCACATCCGCGTCGCGCACGGCCTCGAGCGCGCCCGCTCCGCGCAGCATGAGACTGGTCGAGACGTGCAGCGGATGCTCCGTGGGAAACGACGCCCCCCACGTGATGTCGCTGACGACGCGCGCGCCGACGGCCTCCGCGAGGCGGACGCGATCATCCCACTCGGCCTCCGAACGGCTCACCCGTCCGATGAGCATCACGGGCCGCTCGGCCGCCTGCAGCGCGGCTGCGGCCTCGGCCACACCGGAGACGGGTGCCGCCGGCGGGCGTGCCCTGTAGCGCGCGGGCGTGATCGGTGCCGGATCCGCCTCCAGCCGCGTCTCCTGGAGCGCGGCGTCGAGGCAGACGTAGACGGGAGCAGCTGGCGCCGTTCGAGTCACCCGGTTGGCGCGCAGCAGAGACTCGACGGCAGCATCTGCCGACGCCGGCTGGTCGTCCCATTTGAGGAAGGAACGCGCGAGAGCCCCCTGGTCGGCGGAGGTGTGGATCCAGTCGATCCAGGGCCGGCGCTTCATCGCGTCCACCGGCCCCGTCGCGCCGAGGATGAGCATCGGGACGCGGTCGCACCATGCGTTGTACACCGCCATCGTGGCGTGCATGAGCCCGACGTTCGCGTGGAGTGCGACGGCCATGGGCCGTCCCGTGACGCGGGCGTATCCGTCGGCGATCGCGACCGCGTGCTCCTCATGCAGGCACAGCAGCATCTGCGGGCGGTCGGGGGTGTGGTTCACGAAGCTGTCGTGCAGGCCGCGGAAGCTCGCGCCCGGATTCAGTGCGACATACTCGATCCCCATGTCCGCCAGAAGCTCGGAGATCCTGTCGCTCACCCACTCGGCCCGAGGCGTCATCGCGCCGCATCCGTCTTGTGAGCAGCCGGGAGGCGGACGCTGACGTTCGTCGACGTCGTGTACGACATGAGCTCGTCGAGGTTCTCCTCGCGCCCGAGGCCGCTGTCCTTCACACCGCCGAAACCGGTTCCCGGGACGTGGAGGGACGTCTCGTTGATCCAGATGTAGCCCGCCTCGAGGTCGCGCGCGAAGCGATGCGCGATGCCGAGATCGCGCGTGTAGACACTCGCCGTGAGGCCGTATCGCACGCCGTTGGCGATGCGCAGGGCGTGCTCCTCGTCGTCGAACGGGATCACAGCGAGCACGGGGCCGAAGATCTCCTCCTGCGCGAGTCGACTGTCGGGCGCGACGTGATCGAAGAGGGCGGGGCTCACGAACAGCCCGTTCGCGAGCGCGCCGTCGACCAGGCGACGACCCCCCGTCACGAGACGCGCGCCCTCGGACTGCCCGAGCTCGACGTAGTGGAGCACCTTCGCGAGCTGGGCCTCGTTGATGATCGCGCCGCAGTCGGACGCCGGATCCGTCGGCGAGCCGACGCGAAGCGCCGCGATCCTCGCGGCCAGCCGGTCGACGAACTCCGTGTGGATCCGCGAGTGCACGAGCAGGCGAGAGGTGGAGCCGCAGGACTGGCCCTGCCACGTGAAGTTCATCCCCGCGAGCACGCCGTCGACCGCCTCGTCGAGGTCCGCGTCGGGGAACACGATGACCGGGTTCTTGCCGCCGAGCTCGAGCGTGATCGATTTCACGGCGGACTGCGCCGCCCGTTCCTGGATCCGCCGCCCCGTCTCGGCAGAGCCGATGAACGCGACACGCCGCACATCCGGATGCCGGGTGATCGCGTCGCCCACGTCGTGACCGTGCCCCGTGAGCACGTTGATCACACCGGCGGGGAAGAGCTCCGCGATGTCGTCCGCCACGGCCAGAGTCGACAGCGACGTGTGCTCGGAGGGCTTCGTCACGAGCGTGTTGCCCACGAGCACGGGTGCGGCGAGCCGGGTCGCGGTGAAGAGGAGTGGGTGATTGAAGGCCGTGATCCGCCCCACGACGCCGAATGGGCGCCGAAGGGTGTAGATGAGGCGGTCGGCGATCGACGGGATCGTCTCGCCCCGAACTTCGAGGACGAGACCGGCGAGGTAGCGCAGGTGGGCGACCGCGTGGTCGGCGTCTCGCCGCATGACCGCGAACGGGCTCCCCGTGTCGAGCGTGTCGAGGCCGGCGAGCTCGTCGGCACGCGCTTCGATCCGGTCGGCGAGGCGCCGCACCAGTTCCGCCCGCTCGGCCGGGTCGCGCCGATGCCACGCCGGCTGGGAGCGGGCGGCCGCCGCGACGGCGTCGTCGACGTCGTGTGCCGTGCCCGTCGGAAGCTCGGCGATGACCTCGCCCGTCGCCGGATTGCGGGCCACGAGCGGGTCACGCTCGGATCGCGAGACCCGGCGCTCGCCGATGAGCAGGGCGGCGGCCGACGACGTCATGGCCTCGTCCGCTCGGCCACTTCGCCTCGCCAGACGTTCCACGCGCGGGCCACCTGACCGTCGTTGGCGACACGCGCGGCAGCGCACTCGCCGGGCGACAGGGCGGTGACGGGACCCGTCGCGAGCGCCTGGAGCTGGACGCGCGCATTGACGGCCAGGTAGACGGCCCTCTGGACCACGTGCGGCAGGGTCGGGGCGACCACGACCGAGCCATGCCCGCGCATGAGCGCGACGGTCGAGTCGCCGAGCACGTGTGCGAGCGCGGACCCAAGGCTCTGGTCGCGGATGAGGAGGTCGGATGCGTCGCCCGCGACGTCGCGGATCTCGAACACCGGCGCGTCGCCGTCGAGGAACGCTGCCATGTGGGTGACCGCGCGCAGCGGAACCGAGCCGACGGCGAAGGGGAGGACGTCGGGGGCGTGACTGTGGATCACGGCGCCGACATCGGGTCGCGAGCGGTAGATCTCGCTGTGGATGTAGCGCTCGAGGTAGCCCGGGCGGGGGTCGGACGACTGTCCGTCGGCGTCGTAGACGATCACGTCGCCCGCCTCGACGTCCCCGGGAGCGAGGTTGCGTGCGAGGAGGAACCGGCTCGGGTCCTCGGTGTCGCGCGCGCTCACGTGGCCGAACGCGTCGAGCACGCCTTTCGAGACGAGGATCCGGTTGGCGACCGCGAGGTCGGCCTTGAGCTCTGCCGTGGTCGTCATCGTGCGACCTCCTTCTTCGCAGCGAGGCGCGGGCGCACCGCGGTGTAGACGAGATGGGCGATCAGCGCGAGCAGCGCGAGGATCAGCAGCCAGTGGACAGGGCTCGGCGCGAGCGATGCGATGCTGCCGTCGCCGGCGACGAGGGAGCGCCGCAGGTTGACTTCGAGAATCGGCCCGAGGATGAAGGCGATGAGCAGGGGCACCCCCGGGAACCCGAACCGCTCCATGAAGTAGGCGGCGACCCCCACGATGAGCATCACGACGACATCGGCCATGAGCTGGCGATTTGCGAAGGCGCCGAACGTGAGCAGGACGATGATCGCGGGTACCAGGATCCGGTTGGGGACGCGGTTGATGCGCGCGAGCCCGCCGGCGCTCGCGAGCGCGGTCGGCAGCAGCACGATGTTGCCGAGGACGAGCAGCAGCACGATCGCGACGAGCGAGTCGGCGTGATCGCGCACGAGGTCGCGACCCGGCTGCAGGCCGTGAAGCACGAGGGCACCCATGAAGACAGCCGCCGAGACCGTGCCCGGGACTCCGAGGGACAGTGTGGGGACCATCGACGGCGAGACCGTCGCGTTGTTCGACGCCTCCGGCGCGATGAGGCCGCGCGGGTCGCCGCGTCCGAACCGACCCGACGCTCCGGCCGTCCGCTCGGCGTCGGTGTACGCGATGAGGTTGCCGCTCGAGGCACCGAGGCCCGGGACCGCGCCGGAGAAGATGCCGATGAGCGTCGCGCGCACGGTGTAGATCCAGTGCCGAAGCGGCACGAGCAGACCGTCGCGGATCCGGTCTCCGGCGGTCGAGGCCACTCGCCGGGAGCCGGTGGCGTCGCGACGCTGCGCGAGCTGGAGCATGTGCGCGATTCCGAACAGGCCGAGCACGAGCGGGATGAGCGGAAGGCCGCCGAAGAGGTACCCCTCGCCGAAGGTGTACCGCGTCTGGCTCACGATCGGGTCGATGCCGATCGTGCCGAGCATGAGCCCGAAGGTCGCCGAGATGAGCCCCCGCCGCACGTTGCCCTTGACGGACTGCGCGACGAAGACGAGCGCGATGACGATGATCCAGAAATACGCGGCGGCGTCGATATTCGTCGCAATGACGCCGAATACAGGCAGCAGAAGCACCAAGGCGATCGAGCCGAGAACACCGCCAATCACGGATGCCGAAATGGAAATTCCGAGCGCGAATCGCGATCGCCCCTGGCGCGTCAATTCGTATCCGTCGAACACCGTCGCTATGGACCCCGCATCCCCGGGGATCCGCAGCATGATGGCTGTGACGCTTCCGCCCCACACGCTTCCGATGTAGATGCCGCACAGCAGCGCGAACGCGGCGATGGGGGACATGCCGTAGGTGAGTGGCAGCACCACCGACATGCCCGACACGGAGCCGAGCCCGGGCAGCACGCCGAATACGGCGCCGAGCAGGAGACCTCCGATGAGCCACAGGATCGTCCAGGCGTCGAAGAACTGAAGTCCTTCCACGAGGGCGTCGAACATCGTCGTCCTTCTCTCTTGCGCTTACAGGCCGGGGATGACGCTCGGCAGCCGCAGGTGCAGCACCGACACGAACAGCAGATGGACGGCGACCGCCGACGCGACCGCGATGATGAGCGTCTTCCACCAGTTGAACCGCGGCCGCCCGAGCCACCACACCGCCGCGAACATGAACGCGGCCGTGCCGAGCAGGTAGTCGACCGTCAGGGCCACGAACGCGAACGCGATCATGCCCACCAGCAGGGGCACGAACACGCTCCAGCGCGTGGGGCCGGCGTCTTCGGCCTCGAGGTCAGCCACCTCGGCATCCGCGCGCTCGGCGGCGGCCCTTTCGCCGGTTTCCTTCGATGCGTCGCCGCCGGAGGCGGGCGCGGTCGACGGCCGCCCCCAGCGGACGACGCTCACAACGAGGTCGGTGACCACGAGGACGAGGAGGACTCCCACGCACGCGAGCGGGTAGAGGCTCACTTCGGGCCGGTTGCCGGCGGCGAGCGTCTGCACGAGGTAGACGATGCCGACGACGAGCAGCAGCCCGGCTATAACGACACCGCCGATGGCGCGTGCCCGTTCGCTTGCTGTGGACATGGTGGGCCCTCCTCGCCTCAGGCACTCAGTTCGACAGAACGTCGCGGTATTCGGCCGTCACGCGCAGAGCCTCCAGCACGCTGTCCTTGAAGGCATCCGGCTCGATGTAGACGATGCTCGCCCGCGTCTCCTCCGCGTACTCGCGCACCTCGTCGCTGTTCACCGCCTCCTTGAGAAGGTCGCGAAGGATCTCGACGATGGCGGGATCCGTGTCACCGCGCACCGCGAATCCTGCGGAGATCGGGTCGAGGTAGATGTCGTCGTAGCCGAGCTCGGAGAGCGTCGGGACGTCGGGCAGGAGCTCCGAGCGCTCAGGCGCGGCGTACGCGAGGATGTTCGCGCTGTCGCCGAGGCTCGCCGCGGCTCCGTCGCCGCCCATCCAGAAGTCGCCGTCGCCGGCCTCGAGGCCCGCGAAGGCCTGCGGCACGCCCTCGTATCCGAGGCTCTCCATCTCGATGTCGGCCGTCTCGAGGATCTGCGAGGCCGTCACGAGGAACGCCGAAGCAGGGCCGCTGACGACGACGAGGCGACCCTTCTCCTTGCCGGCATCCAGCAGCTCGTCGAGCGTCTCGATGCCCGACGATGCGGGCACGGCGATCATGTTGTAGCTCTCGCGGAACCCGCCGATGTACTCGAGCGATTCGAGGTCGTAGGCGGCGTCGAAGACCTCTTCGCCCATCGCGTGGATGGAGGGGAAGACGAGGCCGACCGTCTTGCCGTCCGCGGGGCGCTGGAATGCCTCGACGAGGCCGAGGGTGCCGCCTCCGCCGGAGATGTTGTTGACGACGAGATTGCCGCCTTCAGCGGCGGCGTCCATGGCCGCGACGACTGCTCGCGCGTCCGAGTCGGTTCCTCCGCCCGCACCGAAGGGGACGACTAACTCCACGTTGCCGGTCGGGTAGTCGACGTCCCCGCCGCCCGCGGATCCGTCACTCGATCCGCTGCCGGAGCAGCCGGCGACGACGAGCGCCGCCGCGGCAACGCCGACAAGGCTCAGGGCGCGCCACCGTGATGCGATGCGCTTCATATTCTTCCTCTCCGTTGAGGTGCGGGCGATGCCCGCCGGGCGTATAGTTCCCTACCGAACCAATCCGTTCGGTACCGAACCAAGAGTATGCGCGCTCCGTGGGGGGCTGTCAACCCCGTGTCCCACTTGAGTCTGACGGCTTGCAATTCCGCCACAATTGCGCACATACTTCGGATGCGAACTAAATCGGAAGGATTCCCTCGATGAGTCTCAATGGCGAGAGCCTCCAGCAGAAACTCGATCGCGTCGGCGACCCCTTGATCATGCTGCGCGACAACCGCGCGAGCAGGTTCAAGTTCCCGTACCCCGCGGTCCACACCAACTGGCAGGACGAGCAGAAGTCCTGGACCACGACCGCGACCCTTTTCGATCAGTCGCACCACATGACGGACGTGTACTTCGAAGGACCCGACGTCACTCGCCTCCTGCGCGATACGGGCACGAACAGCTTTCGGAACTGGGGAGCCCAGCGCGCCAAGCACTTCGTCGCGTGCACCGCCGAGGGGTACATGATCGGAACTGCCGTGCTCTTCGGGTTCGAAGCGAACCGCGTCAGCCTGGTCGGGCCGTCCGCCGCCGCGAACTGGCTGCAGTATCTGGTCGAGACCGGCGACTACGACGTCGAGGTCCACCGGGACGAGCGGACCGCCGACAGCACGCGCCCGCGACTGACGTATCGCTATGAGATCGAGGGCCCGAACACGCGAGCCATTCTCGAGAAGGCGCAAGGGCGACCGCTCGCGGATGTCAAGTTCTTCGGGATGACCGAGTTCACCATCGCAGGGCGGCGCGTGGAGGCGCTCTCGCACACGATGGCCGGCGTTCCGGGCTCATCGTCGATGGGCTTCGAGATCTGGGGTCCGCTCGAGGACGGTCCCGCGGTGCTCGATGCTCTGCTCGCCGCGGGAGAGGAATTCGGGCTCGTCCGGGGCGGTGCGCTCGCGTACTACACAGGCAGCATCGAGTCGGGCTACATGGCCCAGCCGACGCCGGGCATCTACACATCACCGGACCTCAGGGGATATCGCGAATGGCTTCCGGGGGGCGGCTACGAGGGCACCCTCTCCGTCGGCGGCAGCTTCGCGCCCGAGCGACTGGACGACTTCTACGTCACCCCGTACGAGTTCGGCTATGACCACCTCGTGAAGTTCGATCACGACTTCATCGGACGGTCGGCGCTCGAGGCGATCGCAGACCGTCCCCACCCGAAGAAGGTGTGGCTCCACTGGCACGACGACGACGTCACCGAGCTGTTCCGCAGCAGCCTCTTCGACGATCCGGAGGAGCGTGCGAAGTATCTCGATCCGCCGCTCGGCCGCTACGCGCGTGTGCAGGCCGACGCCGTTCTGTACGAAGACCGACAGGTCGGTATCTCGAACATGTGCGGGTACACGGTCAACGCGAGGGCGTGGATCTCCGTCGCTATGATCGAGCCGGAGCTCGCTGTCGACGGCCAGGAGGTGGTGCTCCTGTGGGGCGAGGAAGGCGGCGGCACATCGAAGCTCGCGGTCGAGCGTCATCGCCAGCGACCGGTTCGGGCAACCGTCCGGACGAGCGCACCCGTTCACTGAGCAGGCGGCCGGGGAGCGGCCGGGGGCTCTCGACATGAACGAGGACCTCTGGCCGCTTCTGAAGAAGGTCCAGCAGCGTCAGTGGCATGACATCGACTTCCAGGAGACATACGGGCTGAACTCGTCGCAATTCGCGGTGCTCTCGGCCATCGTCAGCAGCCCGGGGCTCGACCAGCAGACCGTGAGCTCCGTCACGTTCATAGGCAAGTCCACCCTCGTCGCTGTGGTGACGCGACTCGAAGATCGCGGGCTCATCCACATCGAGGCGAGCCCGACGGATGGTCGGCGCTATGCGCTCTATCCCACCTACGAGGGCAGGGAGCTGGCATACGTGGCCACGCCTGAGGTCCTTCGGCGCAATCAGAGGTTCCTCGCTCCCCTCGGCGAGAACCGCGAGGCGTTTCTCCGCTCCCTCGAAGTCGTGGCGTTCCACGGACAGGAGGAGCGCCGCAGTCGCTACTTCATCACGAGCCCCGACGACGCCGGCCCGCCGATCACCGTCACGTGGGGACCCGGGCGACTGCTGAGGGCGAGCATCCGCCGCTACTCCCGTCTGTGGGATGCGACCATCCGATTCCCCACGCCCCAGCAGCATGCCGTGCTGCGGCGCGTGCGTGACAGTCCCGACACGAGTCAGACTGCGCTCGGAGACGCCATCTCCACGACCAAGGCGAGCGTCGCCGAAATGGTGGCACGGCTCCTGGCTCATGACCTGATCGCCCGGCGGCGCGATAAGGCGGATGGCCGACGCGATCTGCTCCGTCTCACTCCCGGCGGAGAGGAGCTGCTGCACTCGATCGAGCCCCGCGTCCGGGAGGTCGACGATGCGTTCTTCACCGGTCTCGACGCCGCGGGGCGCCGTCTCGTCGTGGAGTGCTTGACGCGGCTCGCCGAAGACGTGGCTGAGCTCGCAGCGGGCACGCGGGGCTGATCCTCAGGCGAGCGCGTCGACGATCGGGCGGAACTTCACGCGCGTCTCGATGAGCTCCGCCTCGGGGTCGCTGCCCGCGACGATCCCGGCGCCGGCGTGAGCGACGACAGGGATCGTGTCGCTGTGCTCCGCCTGCAGCGGCACGGTCCCCGAGCCGATCTGCGCGCAGCGCAACGCGATCGCCCACTCGCCGTCGCCCGCCGCGTCGACCCACCCCACGGGGCCGGCGTAGCGACCGCGGTCGAACGGCTCGAGGCGACGGATGAGGTCGACCGCGGCATCCGTCGGCGT
>Ga0180217_1004237_pt1 | contig 11473 bp, 4 predicted proteins | sample eDN3rd37CBELigOP_FD_128521 | JGI IMG/M metagenome (GOLD analysis project Ga0180217, IMG submission 128521) | Enriched Organic Plus compost microbial communities from Emeryville, California, USA - eDNA 3rd pass 37_C BE-Lig OP (version 2) (version 2) ... | reverse complement strand
CGTGCGGCCGTCTGGGCGCGCTGGTGGCCGGTTTTCTGCTGGAAGGTTTTGGCCTGGGGGCCTACTTCGTCGCTGGCTCGGCGCTTGTGCTCAACGCCATTTTGCTAATGCGGCGGGGCGTCTCCGAACCGAACCTTCGCCTGGTTGGCTGGCTGCTCACGCTGTGGGGGCTTTGTACCCTGGCGGCGCTGGCCATGCCCAACTGGTCGCCCGGTTCGGTGATCGGCCCCGGCGGCTACCTGGGTGCGGCGGGCCGCGGCGTGTTGGAAATGTTCTTTGCCAGGGCAGGTGCGTTCATTCTGGTGGCCAGCGCCATCGTGGGCGGGCTGCTGCTGTGCACCGATTACGCCCTGCTGCAACTGGCTGGTTGGACGATGCACGCTACCACCAGCGGCGCCGGCAAGGTGCTGGGCACGCTGCGGCGGCAACGTAACGAAGAGGCCGCGGAAGAAGAAGCCGCCGCCGAAGAAGTGCCGGTCAACGGCCGCCGTCGCCGCCGTTCCAAGGCAGCCGAGGAGGTGGAAGCCGCTGAGCCCGAGGTTGAAAGCGCCGCCACCACCGCCAAGATCAAGATCCGGGCCCCGCAGAAGGAAGAGGTTCTAGAAGAAGAGGAACCCGAGGCTGAGGAAGAAGCCAGTTCGTCGGGCATTGCCAAGAAGCTTGCCGGCGCGTTCCGCGTACGTAATCCGCGTACCAAGAACACCGAGCGCGAAGCGGTGCTCAAGGAGCTGGAAGAAGCCGCCCGCCGCGACGACGAAGCCGAGTACGAACTTCCGCCGCTGGACCTGCTGGTCGATGCCGAGCCGTTCAGCTACGAACAGCAGGAGCAGGAAGTACGGCAGAAGGCCACGCAACTGGAAACTACGTTCCAGAACTTCGGCCTGAACATCAAGGTGGTGGAAGTCGAGACCGGCCCGGTGATCGCCCAGTACGAGGTGGAGCTGGAGCCTGGGTTGCGGCTCAGCAAAATCACCAGCTTGGCCGACGACCTGGCCGTGGCCCTGCGGGTGCCCAGCGTCCGCGTGGTTGCTCCGATCCCCGGCAAGAACACCGTCGGTATCGAAGTGCCCAACTCCAAGCGGCAATTGGTCCGTCTCCGCGAGGTGATGGAGCATGCGACCGATGCTTGTGAGAAGCACCGTATCCCGGTGTTCCTGGGCTACGACGTGTCGGGTAATCCGATGGTGGTTGACCTGACCTCGCTGCCGCACTTGTTGATCGCGGGCCGCACCGGTACCGGTAAAAGCGTGTGCTTGAACACGATCATCATGTCGATGCTGATGACGCGTCGGCCCGATGAAGTGAAGATGCTGCTGATCGACCCCAAGATGGTCGAACTCACGCCGTACTCGCGGCTGCCGCACCTGATGCACCCGGTGGTCACCGACATGAAGAAGGCCGAAGCCATCCTGGGTTGGGCCGTCGACAAGATGGAAGAACGCTACAACCTGCTGATGCGGGCCGGCGTTCGCCATATGGCGGTGTACAACCAGCTTGGCGCCGAGGAGATCTACGAGCGGCTGGCTCCCGAGACCGAGGAAGAGAAGGCGGCCATCCCCACGCATCTGCCGTACATCGTGATCGTGGCCGACGAAATGGCCGACCTGATGATGACGGCCCCCAAGGAGGTCGAAAGCCACATTATCCGCTTGGCGCAGAAGAGCCGGGCGGTGGGTATCCACCTGATCCTGGCCACGCAAAAGCCGACGGTGGACGTCATCACGGGCCTCATCAAATCGAACTTGCCTGCCCGTATCGCGTTCCAGGTGGCCAGCCGTGTCGACAGCCGCGTGGTGCTCGACGAACAAGGTGCCGACAAGCTGCTGGGCAACGGCGATATGCTGTTCCTGTGGCCGGGCACCAGCCTGCTGCTCCGCGGCCAGGGGGCCTACGTGAGCGACGATGAAATCCACGACGTGGTCAACTTCCTCTCGCGCGTGGCGCCGCAGTTTGCGGAGGAACTGATCACGCTGCCCACCAAGGACGAGCAGCAAGCTCTGGCGGCGCCGGGCAGCGGAGGTACCAAGGACGAGATGTTCGACCAGGCGGTGGAGATCATTCTCCGCGAGGGCCGTGGCAGCGTGTCGCTGCTGCAGCGGGCACTGGGCATTGGTTACGGCCGCGCTGCCCGCCTGATCGACTTCATGGCCGAAGACGGCCTGGTGGGGCCGTACAACGGCTCGCAGGCCCGCGAAGTGCTGATGACCTACGAGCAGTGGTTGGCTTCTCGCGAGGCACCGCAAGCGGCGGCCCCCGCGCCCAAGCAGCGTAACCGCGTGGTGCTCAAGTCGCCAGCGACTCCGCAGGCTAAGCCCGCGGGCAAAGCTTCCGCCGACGCTGATGATGAAGCCGACGATCAGGACTTCGACGGCGAGGAGTACGGCGACGATCAGGCCGAAGCCTACGATGAGTACGACGACGCGTCGTACGACGAAGAGGACTCCGCCGAAGACGTCGAAGATGAAGGCGACTACGACGACGGTGATTACGAGGACGACGAAGACGACGGCGAAGATTACGACGACGATTCCGATCCCGAAGATCGCGGCGGCAGCCGGCGGAAGGTCGGCAAAGTGCGCACGCCGCGGCGGTAAGTTCACCCGGCCGGCGGTCAGCTCGCCGGCAGATTAAGACGCAGGCAGCAAAGTATTTCCTGCGGCGGTAGCTTGGGCATAATGGTGGTGCTCACGCCCCAATGGGCGTAGAACCACCATTGTTGAGTCGCCGCCCCGCAGGAGAGCCGTTGCCATGCGTTTGGTGAAATACCGTTTACGGAACCAGGAAGGTTTGCACGCCAGCGTGGCGGTGCTGGAAGGCGATGAACTGGTTCCGCTGACCCTGCCCTACCAAACCCTGGCCGATGTGCTGGAAAGTGACGATCCGGCCGCAACCGTCCAGGGTTTGATGGATCGCGGGCAACGCATCCCGCTCTCGCAGGCGACGCTCCTGGCCCCCATCGATCGCCAGGAAGTCTGGGCTGCCGGCGTTACGTACAAACGCAGCCAGGCGGCCCGGATGGAAGAATCTGAACACGGGGCCACCCACTACGACCGCGTCTACACCGCCGCGCGGCCGGAGCTGTTCTTCAAAGCTACGCCTCATCGGGTATCGGGTCCCGGCGCGCCGGTTCGCATCCGTCACGATGCAAGTTGGAGCGTGCCGGAACCGGAGCTGGCGCTGGTGCTCAGCTCGCGTTTGAAGCTCGTGGGCTTCACCGTCGGCAACGACATGAGCTCACGCGACATCGAAGGCGAAAACCCGCTGTACCTGCCGCAGGCCAAGGTCTACAACGGCGCCTGCGCCCTGGGGCCGTGCATCACGCTGACCTCGTCCATGCCGGCCCGTGAGGAGACCAAGATTCGGCTGTCGATCGTTCGCGACGATAGTCCGGTGTTCGAAGGCGAAACCGACCTGGGGCAAATGCACCGCACCTTCGAAGACCTGATCGAATACGTGGGCCGCGAAAACAGTTTTCCCGATGGCCTGTTCCTGCTGACCGGCACTGGCATCGTGCCGGATAGCGATTTCACCCTGCAAGCCGGCGATGTGGTCATGATCTCCATCGACGGCATCGGCACGCTGACCAACCCGGTCGTGCAAGGCTAGCGTGCCGCGCGTTCGGCGGCTGCTTGCGCATGCCCGTTGTGCGTTGGAGTTCCTTCCTGTTCTTGTCGCTGGGGCCAGCCATGTTGATCCGATCCCACCTGAGCTGGATGGCTGCCGTGGTGCTGCTGGCGAGCGAAGGTCAACGGTTGGCGGCCGCCGAACCGGCCTCGCCCGATCCGCAGCAACTCGAGTTCTTTGAGAAACATGTGCGGCCGGTGCTGGCCGAGCGCTGTTACAAGTGCCACGGCCCGGAAAAGCAAGAAGGCGGCTTGCGCGTGGATAGCCGGGCGGCGTTGATCGCCGGCGGCGATACGGGCCCGGCGATTGTGCCTGGCAAGCCCGAGGAAGGCTACCTGCTCGGTGCCATTCGTTATGGCGACCTGTACCAGATGCCGCCCGATGGCAAGCTCCCCGCCGAGCAGGTCGCGGCGATTGAGCGCTGGGTTCGCGACGGCGCCGTATGGCCGGGCGATGCGGGCGGCGCGGTGGCGCGCCCCAAGACGTTTGACCTGGCCGAGCGTGCCACGCACTGGTCGTTCCAGCCGCTGCGACCGCAGCAACCGCCGGCCGTGAAGAACACCGCCTGGCCCGCCGACGGCATCGACCGCTTCATCCTGGCCCGGCTCGAAGCGGCAGGACTTGAGCCGGCTCCGCCCACGCAGCGAGCCGCGTGGCTGCGGCGCGTTTCGTTTGCCATCACCGGGCTGCCGCCAACGCCGGAGGAAGTAGCGGCGTTCGAAGCTGACCAGTCGCCCGACGCCCGGCAGCGAGCGGTGGATCGGTTGCTCGACTCGCCGCATTTTGGCGAACGCTGGGCACGCCACTGGCTCGACCTGGTTCGCTACGCCGAGTCACGCGGCCACGAGTTCGATTACAACGTGCCCAATCCGTGGCAGTATCGCGACTATCTCATCCGGGCGTTCAATGCCGATGTGCCGTACAACCGCTTTGTGATGGAGCACTTGGCCGGCGATCTGCTTGAGCCCCCACGCCGTCACCCGGAGCAAGGATTCAACGAGTCGATCCTGGGCACCGGCTTCTGGTTCCTGGGCGAATGGGTGCACTCGCCGGTCGACGTGCGGAAGGACGAAAACGAACGCTTCGACAACATGATCGACGTGTTCAGCAAGACGTTCCTGGGGCTGACCGTCGCCTGTGCCCGATGCCACGATCACAAGTTCGATGCGATCAGCCAGGAAGACTACTACGCGCTGGCCGGTTACCTGCAAAGCTCATCGTACCGGCAGGCACGGTTTGAAACGCTGGAACACAACGCTGCCGTGGCCGCGAACATCGACCGGCTTGCTGCCGAGGCGATTGGCGAACAATTGCCGCTGTATGCCGCCGCCATTCAGGGCGGCGTGGCCGATCTCCCCAAGTATGTTGCCGCTGCCGAAGAACTGCGGCGTGCGCTGAAACTGGCCGACGGCAACGTTTCGGACCAGGCCGCCGAGGCGATCGCAGCCCATGCGCGGCAGGCTGGTTTGAGCCCCCAGCGGCTCGTGCACTGGGTACGGTGGCTGGCCGAACCGGCCAACAACGGCAAGGCGTTTCCCAGCGTGCAATTGCCCCAAGGGGCTGAGATCATTGCCGACTTTGGCGCTTCGCCGCCGGCGGCCTGGCTCCAGGACGGCAGCAGCTTTGAGCACGTGGCCACCGGCGCCGTGGTGCCAGCGATTGATGATAACCGGGCTGATGGGAAACCGGATGCCGTGGCCGACGTTGTCCAGCGTGGTGCTGTCCGTCGCCGCCCGGGCTTTCCCAATCTGATGCTCAAGGCTGGCACTCAGACGGACCCTGGTCGCACGTCGCAGTGGAACCGGCCTGGCCGCACGTTCCGCACCGGCAATTTCACCATCACCCCGGGCACGATCTATTACCTGGTGGAAGGGGCAGGGCGGACGTATGCGGCGGTCGATTCGCATCGCCTCAACGAAGGCCCGCTGCACGGCTCGTTCGCCAAGGAATGGAAGGCCGAGAACGGCCCGCAATGGATTGCCCACAACCTGGCTCCCTACGCCGGGCATCGTGCCCACCTGGAGTTCACGCCGATCGATGACAAGCCGCTAACGGTGTACATGGTCGTGCAGGCGACGAGCGCGCCCACATTCAAACCGTCGGAGGTGGCGACCGCCCGCGATCTGTTGAAGCCGGCCGGCGAAGCACGCCCCGTAGCCGAGCTTGCCGGGGCGCTGCAAAAGCAGTGTCAGCCGATCCTCGATCGCTGGTCACAAGGTCAGCTCGCGCTGCCGGGCGATGCACCGGAGGCTGCGGCCGCGCGTTCGCTCGGCCATTGGCTGCTCCAGCGGCCCGAGCTGTTCATGGACTCGCGGCCCACGGAACTGGCGGCGGCTCGCGGGCGGTACCTGACAGCCAGAGCGGAGCAGGTGGCACAGATCAAGATCCAGTCGGCCACCGCGCCGGCCCTCTTGGAAGGCTTTGCCGAGGACGAAGAGTTCTTGATCCGCGGCAACAACAAAACGCCCAGCGGCCGCGTGCCTCGGCGTTATCTGGAAGCCTTCGGCGGCAAGGCCAACCCGGCGACCGGAGCGGGCAGCGGCCGGCTGCAACTGGCCGAACATCTGGTGGATCCTGCCCGCAATCCGGCGATTGCCCGCGTGATCGTCAACCGCGTTTGGCATCACCTGTGGGGCCGCGGGATCGTAGCCTCGACCGATAACTTCGGCGTGCTGGGCAGCGAGCCTACGCATCCGGAGCTGCTTGACTACCTGGCAGCGGAGTTCGTGGCCGATGGCTGGTCGATCAAACGCCTGATCCGCCGGCTGGTGCTGACCAGCACCTTTGCCATGGACAGTGCCCCGACGGCGGGCGAAGATCGCGATCCGCAGAACCTGCTGCTGCGTCGGATGCCGATCCGGCGCCTGGAGGGCGAAGCGATTCGCGATGCGATGCTGGCCGTGTCTGGCCGGCTCGAGCCGCAGTTGTTCGGGCCAAGCGTGCCGGTGTACCTGACGCCGTTCATGCAAGGACGCGGGCGGCCCGGACAAAGCGGCCCGCTCGATGGCAACGGCCGCCGCAGCATCTACATTGCCATTCGCCGCAACTTCCTCTCGCCGATGATGCTGGCGTTCGACCAGCCGATCCCGTTCACCAGCATGGGGCGGCGGAACGTTTCCAACGTGCCGGCCCAGGCCCTGATCCTGATGAACGATCCGTTCGTCGTGCAGCAGGCTCAGGTGTGGGCCAAGCGACTGCTGACCGAGGCGGAAGATCCGGCGGCTCGCGTCGAGCGGATGTACCGCCTGGCGTTTGCCCGAGCCCCGCGGCCCGAGGAGCAAGCGGCGGCGCTGGACTTCCTCGCACAGCAAGGTGGAGAGCTCGGCGTCTCGCCGCAACAGGCAATGAACGACGCCCAGGCGTGGGCCGACCTGTGTCACGTGATGTTCAATGTGAAAGAATTTGTGTTTATCCCATAGCTACGGGCGCAAACGCTTCGATCACCTCCAGAGGGGACAGGCCATGCCGCTATTGGATCGACGCGAGATGCTGGGGCATGCCGCGGTCACGTTGGGGGCAGCTGCGGTGTGGCCCGTGGTGCGAGCGTCCGCCGCGCAACCTGGAAATGATGACACCTACGACCTGGTTGTCATCGGCGGCACACCCGGCGGCATCGCCACCGCGGTGACCGCAGCCCGGCTGGGGCACAAGGTGGCCCTCACCGAGTATCACGGGCACCTGGGAGGGATGAGCTCCAGCGGATTGGGCAAGAGCGACATCGAACACCGGCCGATGATCCAGGGCATCTTCCGGGAGTTCGTCGACCGCGTGAAGCAGCACTATGTCGAGCGGCACGGCGAGGATTCCGAGGCCGTGCGCCGTTGTCGCGACGGCTGCTTCTTTGAGCCGTCGGTGGCCGAGGTAATCTACGATGCGATGGTGGCCGAGCAGCCGGGCATCACCGTCTTGAAACGCCATCGCCTGGAAGGAGCCACCACGCGCGATGGTCGCCTGATGGCTGTGCAACTTGCCGACCGCGATACGGGCCAGCGGCGCACGCTGAGGGCAATGTTCTTTGCCGATGCTACGTACGAGGGCGATGTTTATGCGGCGGCCGGGGCGGCGTTTCGCGTGGGGCGCGAAGGACGCGACGAGTTTGGCGAGCCGCACGCCGGCCACATCTATTTCGACTGGCGCAATCACCAGAAACTCGGCGGCACTGGCCAGGGCGATGCCCGGCTGCCGGCATACACGTATCGCCTATGTCTGGCGACCGATCCGAAAAACCAGGTGCCGGTAACAAAGCCTGAGGACTACGACCGTCGCCGCTACCTGGGCTACCTCGACGATTGGCGGAGCGGACGGTTTGGCAAGTCCCACCCGGCGCGGATTGCTCTATCCATTGCGCCCATCCCCAACGCCAAGACCGACGTCAACATGAACCCGCGCGGGCTGGGGTTCGTGTTCGTCGAAGAAAACGCCGGCTACGTCGAAGGCTCCTGGCAGCAGCGCGAAGCCATCTGTCAGCGATTGCGTAACCTGACGCTAGGGCTATTGTGGTTTCTCCAGCACGATGCCGAAGTGCCGGAAGAAGCACGGCAGGTGGCGCTCGCCCATCAGCTACCGCGCGACGAGTTTACCGATAACGGGCATTTCCCGTTCCAGCTCTACGTGCGCGAAGCCCGGCGTCTGGAAGGTGCGTACACGCTGACCGAAGCCAATATCACCGAGCAGCCGGGCTTGGAGAGCCGCCGCTTCCACGATGACGCCGTCGCCGTGGGCGAGTTCCCTATCGACAGCTTTCCGATTCAGAAGCGGCAGCCGGGCGATGACCGTGTGCTGGAAGGCTACCTGTGCATGCTGCACAAGATCACGCGGCCGTACCAGATTCCCTACCGGATCATGATCCCCCGGCAGCTTGAGGGGCTGATCGTGCCGGTGGCTGCCTCCACCACGCACGTGGCGTTTTCGTCCATCCGATTGGAACCCACCTGGATGGCCATGGGCCAGGCGGCGGGAGTGGCCGCGCACGTGGCACTGGCCGGGAGCACATCGCTCCGCGCCGTGCCGATGCAGCGCGTGCAATCGCTGCTGCGCAAGCAGGGAGCGGTCCTGGAACCGCCGGCCTAGCCGGGGGCGACCACTGGCACCTCGGCCGCCATCGGTTCTGGTTTGATGCGCGAAAGTTCGGTCATCATCCGCACGGCCTGGGCGGCATCGCCGGTTTCTTCCAACGCCGCCAGTTGCCGGTCGGCACCCGACCGCGAACGCACCATCTTGCTGACGTGTTCCAGGTAACGCCGGCAGTTGAGCGAATCGGCCACCGGCTGCAATAGCTCCACCAGATGCTCAACCGTTTCCCGGACAGGCTGCGAGTGGTACGTGAACGTATCGACCAGCCGCGCGTCGAGGCCGAAGCGGGCAGCCCGCCACTTGTTCTGCCGCACCATCATTGGATGGCAGTCATGCTGGTAAGCGCCTTCGTCGATATCGTCGGAGAGCGCTTTGACCAGGCACTGGATGAACGCCGCCAGGGCCAGCGCGTCTTCCAAGCTGCCGGGCATGTCGCACATGCGAACTTCGACGGTGCCGAAGTTGTGGTGCGGACGCACGTCCCACCAGATCTCGCGGATCGTGTGAATGAAGCCGGTTTCAATCAGGTGCTTCACCAGCCATACGTATTCGCTCCAGTTACGCATCAGCGGAGGGAGCCCTGCCGTGGGCAATCCTTCCATGATTTTGGAGCGATGACTCTTGAGGCCGGTCACGCGGCCTTCCCACCACGGGCTGTTGTTCGAGACGGCCAGCAGCAGCGGCAAGTGCCGCATGATGCGATCGCAGATCATCACCGCTTTATCGCCGGAATCAACGCCTACGTGCACGTGCAGCCCAAAGCAGATCAACTGCCGGGCCATGTCCTGGAGCAGGTCGACCAGCTTCTCGTAGCGGTCATTGGGCGTGACACGTTGATCGGCCCAGCGAGAGAAGGGATGCGTGGAGGTCCAATACAGCCGCAGTCCCAGGTCATCGGTGGTCTGCTGGAGCCATAGCAGTTTTTCGCGCAGGTCGATTTCCGCCTCGCCGATCGTGCGGCAAACCTTTGTGTTCAACTCCACGTAGCACTGCATCAATTCCGGCTTGATTTGCGGAGCGAAATTCTCGGGTACGCGTTCCAGAATCGATTCGATCGAACTGGAAAGCGCCATCGACTGCGCGTCGACCAGGGCCAGTTCCAGTTCGATGCCGACCGTCGGCCCGTCACTCGCCTGAAAAACCAGTTTGCTCATACGAATCTCGCGAAGAAGGTCGCTAATGGGAGGGGGCACAGCGATTAAGCGTACGCGTCTGCCCGAGGCGCGTACCTTGGGCGTAGGGACACGCTGCTGCAAGAATTGGGCCGCAACCGTAGTTACGCAGGCAAGAACGCCTGCTGGATCAGACTCGTAAGAAAAGGTTTGCGCATCCGGCCGCCCCAGACGCAAGCCAATGCCCTAGCTGCCAGCCTGGGCACCCGCAGTGGCAGGCGACGTTTCGCGCGGATCGAACTCGGGGGCCTCGTCTTCGCTGGCCGAGGCCTCATCGCCCGGGGCTACCAGCGGATCGCTGGAGGCGATCGGCTCCAAGGCGGCCAGGGCTGTTCGCGCCTGAGCCACCTCGGAAGCCGCCCAGGGCTTGTGGCTGTACAATTCCACCACGCTGCTGTAGATCGCTGCGGCGCGGGCCGGCTGGTCGGCGGCAAACTTTTCGGCATCGGCCAGACGCTTGCGCACCAGGTCCAGGTGATTGCGGATATACACGCTGGCCGCTCCCCGCAACCGGATCAACTGCCGCTGGATGAGCTTCCGGAGCAGGTTGGTGTCGGTGCCGGGCGAGGCATCATCGCCATACAGGGTTTCGATAGCCTTAAGACGTTCGTAGGCCAGCGCCGGATCGACCGATGCCGTGGACATCGCCTCAAGGTAGTCGGCCTCGATCGGTTTGAGCCCTTCCACGCGTGACAGCCGGTTAGCCCGAATGGCAAACCGCCGTTCCAGTCGCAGCACTTCGTTCTCTTCCAGGTAGCCTTCCATCTCGCGCGAGCGCGGGTCGGAAGGATACAGCTCAAGGAACCGGCTGATATCGGTCGCCGCCGCGAGCGGTTCGCCGGAGGACTGCACCGAGTCTTTGATCTTCTGGTACAGGTCGTCGGCCGACGGCGGTTGTAGCATGTACCAGATCAACAGCCCGATAGTCAGCAGCGAGCCCGCCAGCAGCACCGTTTGCGGCGAAATCAGCGGATATTCTTCCTCGCTGACGAGCGGGTCTGCATCTTCATGTTCCGGAACCGTGGTGAACCGCGCGGTGGACGTGGTTTCGGCCACCGCGGCGGCGGCAGCCGCGGGCTGCGAGGCGGCATAGCCGGTGCTGGGCGCCGCCATGGTGACTTCGGCCCCGGCGCTATCGCCCGGCTCGGGCCGCACCGTGTAGGCGTCGCGCCGCGAGGGAGCCGGCGTCTTGCGCGCGACGGGCATCGCCGTGCCCGCAGCCGTAGCATCGAGCCCAGGCGTCAGGTCCGGCTCGTTAGGACCAATGCCGGTGGCTTGGGTGACGCCGTACTGATCGATTCCCGGCGAGCCCGGCCGCGTGATGGCCTCGGTCACGTCGGAGCGCCGCCCGGGGCCGGTCAGGTTCGGTTTGTTTGAGATCTCAAAATCGGTGTCTGAGCCGGAACGCTGTTCCTTCTTGAGCTTCTGCTGGTTCGCCTTCCACTCCAGCCCACGGGCGGTGGCTTCCAACCGCCGCGCGACCAGCACGGCATTGGCAATCCGCCGTTCCGGGTCCTTTTCCAGAAGCTGGAGAACGATGGTTTCGATTTCCTCGGGCACATCGACCGAGAACTTGCGCAGCGGCTCAGGTGTCGCATACCGCT
>Ga0180217_1004236_pt1 | contig 11474 bp, 10 predicted proteins | sample eDN3rd37CBELigOP_FD_128521 | JGI IMG/M metagenome (GOLD analysis project Ga0180217, IMG submission 128521) | Enriched Organic Plus compost microbial communities from Emeryville, California, USA - eDNA 3rd pass 37_C BE-Lig OP (version 2) (version 2) ... | reverse complement strand
GGCTTCACCTGCACGGTTCACCACCATGAACCCCACGCAGGCGGCACCTTCCGGATGTCATTCCGGAATTTCACCACCACAAACAGCCACTCCTTTGGCGGAGAATTCCTGGAGCTCGTTCCCGGTGAGCTCATCCGCTATACGGATAGCTTCGATGACCCTAATCTTCCGGGCGTTATGACCATCACGGTAACGTTGAAGAAGGTCTCGGTCGGAACCGACCTGAGCATCACGCAGGAGAACATTCCGGACTTCATACCGGCCGAAGCCTGCTACCTCGGCTGGCAGGAGTCGCTCCGCAATCTCGCGAAGCTGGTCGAGCCTGAAATCAACGAATGACCGGACCAGCTGGTCCCGCAGATGCGGGAATCAGCTGTTCTTGAAATCCGGCTTTCGCTTTTCCACGAAGGCGGCCATGCCTTCCTTCTGGTCCTGCGTGGCGAACATTGCGTGAAAAACGCGGCGTTCGAACCGGAGGCCTTCCGACAGAGAAACCTCATCGGCCCGATGAACGGCTTCCTTGGTCATCATCGCGATCGGTAGCGACATGGAAGCGATGGTTTCCGCGGTCTTTATCGCTTCGTCCAGCAGGCTTCCCGCCGGAACAATGCGGGCAACGAGCCCGCTGCGCTCGGCCTCTTCAGCATCCATCATGCGGCCCGTCAGGCACATTTCCATGGCCTTCGCCCTTCCGATAAGACGCGTCAGCCGCTGGGAACCGCCGATTCCGGGCATGACACCGAGCTTGATTTCCGGCTGACCGAACTTGGCTGTGTCGGCTGCAATGATGAAATCACACATCATCGCCAGTTCACAGCCGCCACCAAGCGCGAAGCCCGCGACAGCAGCGATCATCGGTTTGCGTCGTGCCGCAACTCGGTCCCAGCCTGCGAAGAAGTCGTCGATATAGGTGCCGGGATAAGTGAGGCTCGCCATCTCCTTGATGTCGGCCCCGGCTGCAAAGGCCTTCTCCGAGCCCGTGATAACGATGCAGCCAATCGAGGCGTCGCGATCGAACCCGTCCAGCGCCTCGTTCATTTCCGCCAAAAGTTCGGAATTGAGCGCGTTGAGCGCCTGCGGCCGGTTGAGCGTGATCAGGCCTACCTTGCCGCGCGTTTCGACCAGTAGCGTTGAGAATGCCATCAGTTCGTCCCCTTACCCTCACCGCGAAGAAAATTGATGATACCGGAAAAATCCTCGCCCGCATGCCCCGCATTGGCGAAGAGCGAATAGAGCTGCGCAGCCTCTGCCCCCAGCGGTGTCGTCGCCCCGCTGGCATTGGCCGCGTCCTGCGCGAGCTTCAGGTCCTTCAGCATAAGGGCGGCGGCAAAGCCCGGCTTGTAGCCATTGTTGGCGGGTGACGTCGGAACCGGACCCGGCACCGGGCAATAGGTCGTCAGCGACCAGCATTGGCCCGACGCGGTCGAGGCGACATCGAACAGAGCTTGATGCGAGAGGCCAAGCTTTTCGGCGAGCACGAAGGCCTCGGCCACTCCGATCATCGAAATCCCGAGGATCATGTTGTTGCAGATCTTGGCCGCCTGCCCTGCGCCATTGTCACCGCAATGAACAATCCGCTTGCCCATCAGGTTGAGGATTGGTTCGGCGCGGGCAAAAGCTTCGCCGCTTCCGCCGCATATGAAGGTGAGCGTTCCGGCTGCAGCACCCCCAACGCCGCCCGACACCGGCGCATCGAGCGAGGCAAGCTGCCGGTTCTGCGCGGTGGCCAGATCGTGAGCCTTGCGGGCGCTTTCAACGTCGATGGTCGAGCAGTCGATGACAAGTGCCCCATCCTGTATAAATGGCAGGATCTCGTTCCAGACGGAGAGCACGTGCTTGCCGGCGGGCAGCATGGTGATGACGATGTCGGCGCCGTTGACGGCTTCGATCACCGATCCCGCGATCGAAGCACCCGCCTCTTTCGCCTTGTCGCAAGCTTCCGCAGACAGGTCGAAGCCGGTCACCTTGTGTCCGCCCTTCACCAGATTGGCAGCCATCGGGCCACCCATGTTGCCAAGCCCTATGAAGGCAATCGTCTCAGCCATGCTCGCTCACTCCTCCCGATCTGATTGTTAGCCCTGAAGGTGGACTATAGGGCGCTGTCTGAACTGCGGCTCTACATCACGCGGCAGGAAATACTGATCTATCTGCTGCTCCGGCACGCCCGAAAGCTGCGCCGGGTTCCAGCGCGGGTTGCGGTCCTTGTCGATGACGGCAGCACGCACGCCCTCCAGGAAGTCCGGCCTCTGGATGGCGCGTGACCCGGAGCGATATTCGTTGAGCAGGCATTCTTCGACTGTCTCCGCATTGCGGGCGAGACGCACCAGCCGCAGCGCAAGCTTCACACTGAACGGACACTTCGAGGCGATCGTCGCACGCGTCTCGCGGGCGAAAGGCGTCACCGAGTGTTCCAATGCCGCCATGATCTCTTCGGCACTATCATGGGCAAAGGCTGCATCGATCTCGTCGCGATAGGTGGGAAGGACGATGCCATAGGCCGGCTCCTCGAAGCGTTCGAGGATGCCTTCGATTTCGCTCACGGTTTCAATCCTGCCCAGCTCTTCCACCAGCTCTTCCAGCTTGTCGGAAGGGATCATCCGATCCGCAAAGCCGAGCTGGATCGCATCGCCCGCCGCGAAACTCTCGCCGGTCAGAGCAAGATAGGTCCCAAGTTCGCCCGGAGCCTTGGCGAGATACCATGTGCCGCCGACATCCGGCACGAAGCCAATGCCCACTTCGGGCATGGCTAGACGCGAGCGTTCCGTCACGATTCGGTGACGGCCATGCACAGAAAGACCGATGCCGCCGCCCATCACAATGCCATCCATGATCGCGATGTAGGGCTTCGCAAAATTCGCGATGCGCGAGTTGAGCTCATATTCGGCGCGCAGGAACCCGGCGCCCTCATCAGTGCCCGCACGGCCCGCGTCATACATGGCGCGGATGTCGCCGCCGGCGCACAAGCCGCGCTCGCCGCTGCCGTCAATCAAAACGGCGAGAACATCATCCTCAGCTTCGAAGCGGTCGAGTGCCTTCATGGCGAGACCCGCCATCTCCGCGCTGAGGCTGTTGAGCTGCCTGGGCCGGTTGAGCCTGATCCGGCCCAGTGCGCCCTGCCGGAAGACGAGTACAGGCCCCTCAAGCACTTCAGTCATAATCACTCCTCAAGCATTCCTTCAGCGGCCAATGAGACTGCGCGCCACGATCAGCCGCATGATCTCGTTGGTGCCCTCCAGTATCTGGTGCACCCGCAGGTCACGCACAATCTTTTCAATGCCGTAGTCGGCGAGATAGCCGTAGCCGCCATGAAGCTGCAGCGCCTGATTGGCGATCTCGAAGCCCCGATCGGTGGCGACGCGCTTGGCCATGGCGCAAAGTTTTGTCGCTTCCGGCGCCTTCGCATCGAGCGCCGCCGCTGCCCGCCACAGGAGCGACCGCGCCGCCTCCAGCTCGATCTCCATGTCGGCCAGCTGGAACTGCGTGTTCTGGAAATCGGCTATCCGTTGGCCGAAGGCCTTGCGCTCCTTCGTATAGGCAAGTGCCTTGTCGATTGCCGCCTGCGCGCCGCCGAGCGAACAGGCGCCGATGTTGAGACGGCCACCATCGAGGCCCGCCATGGCAATCCGGAAACCCTGCCCCTCCTCACCGATGAGGTTTTCGGCCGGGACGCGCACATTCTCGAAAATCACCGCGGCCGTGGGCTGGGCGTTCCAGCCCATCTTCTTTTCCTGCACACCGAAGGAAAGCCCCGGCATGTCCTTCTCGACCACAAAGGCCGAGACGCCAGACGGTCCGGCACCTCCGGTCCTCGCCATTACCAGATAGACGTCGGACGTGCCTGCGCCAGAGATGAATTGCTTGACGCCGTTCAGCACATAAGCGTCACCGTCGCGCACCGCAGAAGTCGAGAGCGCTGCCGCATCGGATCCCGCGCCGGGTTCCGTCAGACAATAGCTTGCCAGCATCTCCATGGAGCAGAGCGGGGGTACGTAGCGGGCGCGCAGCTCCTCCGAGCCGAACCGGTCGATCATCCATGCCACCATATTGTGGATCGACAGATAGGCCGAGATTGCCGGGCAGCCTGTGGCAAGCGCCTCGAAGATCAGCGCTGCGTCGAGACGGGTGAGGCCTGACCCGCCGAACTCATCCCCCGTATAGATACCGCCCATACCAAGTGCGGCGGCCTCCCGCAGCACGTCCACCGGGAAATGCTTCTGCTGGTCCCAGTCAAGTGCATGGGGAGCGATGCGCTCCTCAGCAAAGGAGAGCGCCATGTCCCGTATCGCGGTCTGGTCCTCATTCAGCGCAAACTGGCTCATCGACGGCTCTCCTCCCTGGCAGTCTCCTTACTTCATTGTCGGGATCGAGAACTCCGCTCCGCTGCGAATGCCCGAAGGCCAGCGCGAGGTCACCGTCTTCGTCTTGGTGTAGAAGCGGATCGAATCCGGGCCGTGCTGGTTCAGATCGCCGAAGCCGGAAGCCTTCCAGCCGCCGAACGTGTAATATGCGATCGGCACGGGGATCGGCACGTTCACGCCGACCATGCCCACATCCACGCGCGAGGTGAAATCACGGGCGGTGTCGCCGTCACGCGTGAAGATGGCAACGCCATTGCCATATTCGTGCTCGGTCGGCAGGCGCAGCGCTTCTTCGTAATTGTCGGCGCGGACAACCGAGAGCACTGGGCCGAAAATCTCTTCCTTGTAGATGCGCATGTCGGGCCGCACTTCGTCGAACAGGCAGCCGCCCATGTAGAAGCCATTTTCGTAGCCCTGCATGGTGAAGTTGCGTCCGTCCACCAACAGCTTCGCACCTTCCTGCAAGCCGAGGTCCACATAGGAAAGCACCTTGTCGCGGTGCGCCTTGGTCACCATCGGGCCGAAATCGGCCGTCGGGTCGGTAGACGGGCCGACCTTCAGAGCTTCCACGCGCGGGATCAGCCGCTCAACGAGCGCATCGGCGGTTGCCTTGCCAACGGGGACGGCGACGGAAATCGCCATGCAGCGCTCGCCCGCCGAGCCGTAGCCCGCACCGATCAGCGCATCGACCGTCTGGTCCATGTCGGCGTCCGGCATGATGATCATGTGGTTCTTCGCGCCACCAAAGCACTGGGCGCGCTTGCCCGATGCCGTTGCACGGGAATAGACGTATTGCGCGATCGCCGAGGAGCCCACGAAGCCGACAGCCTTGATGTCCGGATCGTCCAGGATCGCGTCAACGGCTTCCTTGTCGCCGTTGACGACGTTCAGGATACCAGCCGGAAGCCCTGCCTCGATCATCAGCTCGGCAAGCCGCATCGGTACACCCGGATCGCGTTCGGAAGGCTTCAGGATGAAGGCGTTGCCGCAGGCGATCGCCGGCGCAAACTTCCACATTGGTATCATCGCGGGAAAATTGAATGGCGTGATGCCCGCGACAACGCCAAGCGGCTGGCGCATGGAATAGATGTCGATGCCGGGGCCTGCACCCTCGGTGAACTCGCCCTTCATCAGGTGCGGGATACCGCAGGCGAACTCGACCACTTCGACGCCGCGCTGGATGTCGCCCATGGCGTCCGGCAGGGTCTTGCCGTGCTCACGCGCCAGGAGCTCGGCGAGCGAATCCATCTCCTTGGAGATCAGCTCCAGGAACTTCATCAGCACGCGGGCGCGGCGCTGCGGGTTGGTCGCCGCCCAGGCCGGTTGCGCCGCTTTGGCGTTCTCCACAGCTTCACGAAGCTCAGCCTTCGACGCCAGAGCCACCTGACCGATGACCTCGCCGGTCATGGGTTGATAGAAGTCGGTCTTACGACCAGACTTGCCCTCGACGTGCTTTCCTCCAATAAAATGCCCAACCACGCGCACAGTAACCTCCCAACATGCATCCGCATTGATCAATGAAGTGATATCAGCGATATGATGCGCAGCGAAGGGTCAATTTTCCAGAAGTGTTGTGCAAAAATGAGCAAACCTTCGAAGAGCCTTGAGTGGGACGATTTGCGCTTCTTCCTCACGGTTGCGCGCGTCGGCACCCTTTCGGCTGCTTCCGTCCAGCTGAAGGTCGATCATACAACCGTCGCCCGTCGCATCAGCCGTCTCGAGACATCGCTCAACACCAGCCTCTTCCTGCGCAAGAACAGCGGTTACGAACTGACCGCCGCGGGCGAGAAGCTTCTTGGCACTGCCCAGACCATGGAAGCGGCCATGCTGGCCGCCGAAGTTGAAGTCGGCGACCGCAATCACTCGCTCGCCGGCGTGGTGCGCATCGGCGCCCCGGACGGGTTCGGCAGCTACTTCATCGCGCCACGGCTGAAGGAATTCTGTGACGCCAATCCTGCGCTCGAAATCGAACTTGTGGCAACTGCGCGGATTTTCAACCTTACCAAGCGGGAGGCGGACATTGCGATCAGCCTCGCCATGCCGCAGCAGGGGCGCGTGGTGGGCAGAAAGCTTGTCGACTACGCGCTCTATCTTTACGGCACAGAAGAATATTTCCTGTCTGCGCCACCCATTCGCTCAACCGAGGACCTCGGCCAGCACCGTTTCATTGGCTATATCGAAGACCTGCTCTTCTCGCAGGAGCTCAACTACCAGCCAAAGATCAGCTCCAGCCGAGTTCCGCAGCTGCGAAGCACCAACCTGATAGCCCAGCTTAACGCTGTCCTTTCAGGCCTTGGCCTTGCGGTCCTCCCGGCCTTCATCGGCCAGTCCATCCCCAACCTTGTCCCGGTCCTGCCGGACAGGGTGAAGCTCATGCGCACCTTCTACCTGCATCTGAACGAGGACGGTCATCGCATCTCGCGCATCCGCGAGACGGCGGACTACCTCATCGCCGTCGTCGCGAAAAACCGCAGCCTGTTCAACCCGCCGATGTAGAGCGTTTCATTCGTTTCCTCAGGCCCGATCTGCCTGGAGAACGCTCGCATAGTTGGCGACGGCGGCGCCACCCATGTTGAAGACCAGGCCAAGCTCGGCGCCCTTGCGCTGCATCTCGCCCGCGCGGCCGGTCAGCTGGCGGTAGCCGAGCGCATGCATGGAAACGCCCGTCGCGCCGACCGGATGACCCTTTGCCTTCAGGCCGCCGGAAAGGTTCACCGGAGTCTTGCCCTCCGCAAGCACCCGGCCTTCCTCGATCGCCCGGGCGCCCTGACCCTTCGGCGCAAGCCCCATGGCTTCGTAGATCAGGAGCTCCGCGATGGTGAAGCAGTCGTGCACCTCGGCGAAATCCACGTCATCCACCGTGATGCCAGCGCTCCTGAATGCCGCCTGAATGGCGCGCTCAGGTCCTTCGAAGGCGACGAAATCCTTGCGGCTCATCGGCAGGAAGTCAGAGACATGCTCGGCGGCCGCCATCCGCACACGGCGCTGGGCGGAGCCGGCCTTGCCCTCACCGCTGCTCAGCACTATGGCAGCCGCACCGTCCGTAATCAGCGAACAGTCGCTAAGACGGAGCGGCGGCGCGATCAGCGGGTTCTTGTCGGTGACGTCACGGCATTGCTCGAAGGTGAGCGGACGGTGCATCTGCGCCAGCGGGTTCTTCATCGCATTGGCGTGATTCTTGGCGGCGATGCGCGCCATTGCATCCATTGGATCCTGATGGCGCTCCTGATAGCTCTGCGCGGCAATAGCGAAGACCTGCGGGAAGCTGAGGCCAGCCTCCTTCGGATCGTTCTGATAGCCTGCGCCGGCAAGTGCGGTCGTCACGTCGGCTGTGGACCGGTGGGTCATCTTCTCCACGCCCACGACCAGCACGTTCTTCGCCTTGCCTGCCTGGATCAGGTTCATTGCGTTGAAGATTGCCGCTGCACCAGAGGCACAGGCGTTCTCGCAACGGGTTGCCGGCTTGAAGCGCAGCGCCGGATGCGCCTGCTGGACGAGCGAGGACGCGAAGCCATCGGAGACCAGGCCGGAGTTGAAGTGACCGAGGTAGATCGCATCGATCTCCGCCGGGTCGATCTCCGCCTCGGCGATTGCCTCCTGCGCGGCTTCGACCAGCAGTTCCTCAAGGTTCTGGCTCAACCGCCCGAACTGGGTGTGCCCACTTCCGATGATGTAGATATCTGGACTCATAAACGCTCCTCTTCCGTCCACCTGTGCTCCGATGAGATAGCTTTTGGCGCATGAAGCGCAAGGGCAAATTCTCGACGCCTGTATGTAACTTTCACCCCTCGTGACAATGCCCGAATGGAGTAGAGGCTGCTATTTCGCCAGATCAAGGATCTGGCGGGCGGCGCGCTCATGGGGTTTGTCAATCATCTTCCCCTCGATATTGACCACGCCCTGATCCGGATTGGCGTCAAAGGCTTCCACAATCTTCCGGGCCCAGGCGATTTCCTCTTGCGTGGGCTGGAATGCGGCATTGACCGGATCCACGTGGTTTGGGTGAATGACTGCCTTGGCCGCAAACCCGTCGCGCCGGGCGGCCCGTGCCTCAGCCGCCACGAAGTCGAGGTCGCCAAGATTGGTGCACACCGCGTCGATCGCCGAGACTCCCGCCTTGGACGCAGCCATGAGGCAGAGGTTGCGCGCCAGCAGGAACGGCCCGCTGTAGGCTTCACCATCCCGGTTGCTGGTGGCGTTGATGGAGGAAATGAGGTCCTCGGCTCCCCACAGCAGACCACGCAGGCGTGGATCCGGTCTGTAGGTCGAGAGCCCCAGAACGGATTCACCGGTTTCCGTGGCGATCGCCAGGATCCCCGTTTTGCCGTGCTCAAGGTTACTCGCAGCCTCGAAGGCGCTCAGATAGTGGCCGAGCAGTTCCACATCTGCCCCGCCCCGGCACTTGGGCAGCATCACAGCGTCCGGCGCATAGGGCATGACCGCCGCGAGATCATCAAGCGTAGTGCCGGTGTCGTAGGCATTCACGCGCACGATCATGATCTTGCCGGCGCGATCAGCCTGCAGCATGTCGGCAACGGTTGCGCGTGCGTTGACCTTCTCTGATGCAGCTACGGAATCTTCCAGATCGAGCACCAGCGCATCGGCGCTGGTGGTGACCGCCTTGGCGAATTTCCGCGGGCTGTCGCCCGGCACGAACAGGAGGGAGCGCATCATGCCTTTGGCCTCTTGTACATGAGCCCCATGCGGCGGCAGGTCGCCACCACTTCCCCGTGCTGGTTCAGACAGGTGTGCTCAAACTCGACAATGCCTGCGTTGGGGCGCGATGCGCTTTCGCGCTTGCTGAGAACTTTTGTCATTGACCGGAGTGTGTCGCCGGCGAAAACCGGCTTCGGAAACTTCACCTCGCTCATGCCGAGATTCCCGATCGTGGTGCCCATTGTCGTGTCCTGCACCGACATGCCAATCATTATGGCAAGTGTGTAAAGGCTATTGAACAGCGGTTTGCCCCACTCCGTCTGTTCGGAGAAATGGCTGTCGATGTGGAGCGGCTGCGGGTTCAGTGTCATCAGGCTGAACGAGATGTTGTCGTATTCGGTGACGGTCCGCGACAGCGGATGCTCGAACACCTGACCGACCTCGAACTCCTCATAATAAAGTCCTGCCACGTCTCTCTCCCAGGCACTGCTCCGGACCCAGATTGCGTGACATTCGGTGAAACGGCAACCCTCCCGCAGACTGTCGACACCGCTCCGACATCTCGAACGCTTGGTCGATCAATAATTTTGAACAAGAAATCCTCTGGGAACCTGTCCCGATCTCATGCATTCTTTGTCGGCTATTCATGCATGTGCGCCGGCGTGCCGCGGCTTTTCGACAATTCAGCGGTCGGCGCATCAAGATCTGAGGGGATCAGCGATGCCAGTGACCAAGCCTGCATTTCTTGCCGCCGCCCTATTTGCCATAACTACCCTCGGCGCGAATGCTCAGGTCGTCGTGTCTTCCAAGATCGACACGGAAGGCGGCATTATCGGCAACATGATCATCATGATGCTGGAGGCCAATGGCATCCCGACCGAAAACCGTCTGCAGCTGGGCGCAACGCCGATCGTCCGCCAGGCGATCCAGGCAGGGGAGATCGACATCTATCCTGAATATACCGGCAATGCTGCGTTCTTCTTCAATCGCGCTGATGACCCGGTGTGGAACAACGCTACCGAAGGGTATGAGGAAGCCAAGAAACTCGATTATGAGGACGCCAAGATCGTCTGGCTGAAGCCCGCTCCCGCTAACAATACATGGGCAATCGCCGTTCGCGACGAAGTGGCGAAGGAGAACAATCTCAAGACGATGAGCGATTTCGGCCAGTGGGTGGCCAATGGCGGCGCTGTCAAGCTCGCGGCCTCTTCGGAATTCGTCAACTCGTTCGCAGGCCTGCCGTCTTTCGAGAAGACCTATGGCTTCAAGATACCGCCTGAAGGGCTGGTAACGCTGGCCGGCGGGGACACCGCGCTGACGATACAGGCCGCAGCACGGCAGACGAACGGCGTCAACGCCGCCATGGTCTACGGCACAGACGGTGGAATTGCGCCCTCTGGTCTTGTTGTAATGGACGACGACAAGAGCGTGCAGCCGATCTACAATCCCGCACCAATCATCCGCGAGGCAGTGCTGAAGGAGCATCCGGAGATAGAGACCATCCTGGCACCGGTTTTTGAATCGCTCGATCTAAGGACCCTGCAGGAGCTGAATGGTCGGGTTCAGGTGGGAGGTGAGCCGTCTCAGGCTGTGGCGGAAGAATACCTGAGGAGTAGTGGCTTCCTGAAATAACCGGTATCCCGGCATGAACGACGGAGCAGCCGAGGAAAATCGCCTCGAGATCAGGGCTCAGCGCTGGTTTAACAAGGTGGGGCTACTGGTTGCACCCCTCGTCGCGGCAGCCATGGCGCTGCCCTTCATAAGCTTAGCCGCCAATCGTATCGTCGAGGCTGAGCCTCGATCTGTCCTGGCATCACTACCACAACCTCAGTCAGTCATACTGATGACGGCCGTGGGCGTCGCCGCTCTTGTTCTGCTCCTGCGCACTCCCGCAATACTTCGCGCCTTCACCGCCAGTGCTGCCATTGCCGTGCTGCTGATTATGGCGGGGCGAGCTGCGGATCACCTCTCAGCTGAAGCAAACAGCTTCGCCCGGGTGCGGCCCGCCAGCGGGTTCTGGCTGCTGCTGTTCGTCTTTTCTCTCGGCCTGACGGACGCCGTCATCCGGCTCAGGCTTCTCCCGGTCACACGTATCGCGCTGGCGACAGCCGCACTGGGCGCGTTCTTGCTTCTGGTTGCAAGCGGGCTCTGGTCGAACATCTCGTTCCTCAAGGAGTATGAGAACCAGGCGCAGCTCTTCTGGCGCGAGGCCCGTCAGCACGTCACCCTCTCGGTTGGATCTATGTTCGCCGCCTGCATCGTTGGCATTCCGCTAGGCATCACCTGCCAGCGGGGCGGACGCTTCGTGATCCTCAACACGCTGACCTTCATCCAGACCATCCCGTCGCTTGCCCTCTTCGGCCTCCTGATCGCGCCGCTGTCGTGGTTGGCAAGCAACGTGCCCATCGTCTCCGCGCTCGGCATCCGGGGCATCGGCACCGCACCGGCGCTCGTAGCGCT
>Ga0180217_1004234_pt1 | contig 11476 bp, 8 predicted proteins | sample eDN3rd37CBELigOP_FD_128521 | JGI IMG/M metagenome (GOLD analysis project Ga0180217, IMG submission 128521) | Enriched Organic Plus compost microbial communities from Emeryville, California, USA - eDNA 3rd pass 37_C BE-Lig OP (version 2) (version 2) ... | reverse complement strand
GTGCAGGAGCCGAGCGCTCCCAGAAGGAGTTGATACGGGGTTGGGCCGGTGTCGCCGCCGCCGAGGGAGACGGGTTCATCGGCGCTCAGGCAGTGTTGCCCAGCCTGGATCTGTTGGGCGTAGGCGGTGGTGCCGCCCTGGACGACGACAATTTCGCCGTCCTCTTCCGGTGCGTTCTGCGGGTTCGGTATCGGTTCGCTCATCTTTCCTCCCTTCGCCTTGGGTTCGGATGAAGCGAAGCTTTAGATGGCTTTACGATGCCATGGAAGGTAATTCCCCCTCGGCGAAGATTTCTTCCGCATAAGGCGAGTGGCTGAGTCGGGAGCGCCCCGGCACCAGCGGGAGGAGGGGAGGAATTGCTTCGTTTACCGGCAGCCAGTTTGGCAAACCTTTATACCAGGCCTGGTCGGTGTGCAGAACGATTCCATCTTCGATGGCTTTGATCAGGTTGGTGGTCGAGTAAGTCGCCAAGACTTCGCCGCTTCGGCCGATGTAGATTCTGAGGTCCTTCACGTGTTTTGGGGGTAGGGGGGCTGGAGTAGAACAGTTTTTTGGCATCGCGCCGGGAAGGTAAGCCCCGGTTTTCCCCAGAGTTCACCCCTGAAGCTTGGACCTTGGGAACCCTCCTCCCCCGCGCGTTGCTGATCTTTGATGAAAGAGCAGCTTCTATGCCGCAGATAATCGATTTATCTGCTTATGGCTTTGCCGTCTCGGGTCGGGTGGCTGCCGATGTTTTCGGGCGTCCGGAAGCGCGTTCCTTGGAAACCGGAACGACACTGGTTGCTGGAACGACTGTCGTATTCTTTGGCCCGCATTCATCCAACCATCCCCCGCCGAGCGCAGAATAGAGGTTGACGACCGCCAACAACTGGTTCAGCCGCGTCTGCGTGAGCGAGACCTGCGCGGGGAAGAGTTGCTGCTGCGCTTCCAGTACTTCGTAGTACGTCGAAATGCCGATGGTGTAGCGGTCGGTGGCTAGCTTCACGGATTGCTGAAGCGCGCCGACTTGCGTCTCCTGCTGGACTCGTGCCTGGGCGTACTTCTCGCGGGCGCTCAGGGCGTCGGACACTTCGCGGAAGGCATTGAGCGCGATCCGCTCGTAATCGAGCACCGCTTCCTGCCAGCGCGCCTTCGTCTCCTTGTAGACGCCGACAAGGCGCCCCCCTTGGAAGATCGGGCCGCTGATGCCGCCGCCGACGTTCCAGACATTCCAGGTGCCGTTGGTCAGCTTGTGGAGCGCGGGGCTGACGACGCCTGCCCCGGCGGTGAGATCGACTCTCGGAAGGAAGTTGGTGATCGCAATGCCGACCTCCGCATTCGCCGCGACAAGGCGCTGTTCCGCCTGCCGGAGATCGGGGCGGCGCTCCAGAAGATCGCACGGAATGCCCGCGGGCACTTTCGGCGGCATTTTCTGGCCCAAAAGGGTTGTGCCGCGCCGGATCGGCCCGGGGTTGCGGCCCAGCAGGATGCTAAGGCGGTTTTCGGCCTCGACGATCTGCTGTTCGATGCGCGGGATGGCCGCCGCCGCCGAGGCGAGCGAGGCGGTACCGCGGGAAACTTCAAGATCGGAGGCAACCCCGCCAGCCTGCTGCTTGGTGAAGAGGTCGAGGGTCTGCTGGAAGGAGCTGACGGCTTCGCGGGAAATCTCCAGCTCCGTGTCGAGGGCGCGAAGCTCGAAATACGCCCGGGCCACTTCGGCAACGAGGCTCTGCACGACGCCGCGCCGGGCCTCCTCGGTGGCGAGCAGGTTCGCAAGCGCCACTTCATTGGAGCGGCGGATGCGACCCCAGAGATCGATTTCCCATGAGGCTGCCCCCTGCACGGTGAAGGTGTTCACCGTTGGTCCGCTTACCTCCATTTCCGGAGCGCTTGAACCGGGAATCGTGACCGCCGTGCCGCCGACGTTCAACGTGGTGGGCGGGGTGTTTGTCGCCGGGATGGTGCTTCCCGGAGTCCGGGCGCGTTCGGCCCCGCCGGAGTAGCCGAGCTGCGGGAAGAACTCGGCGCGTGCCTGGATGCGGCGGGCCCGTGCCTGTTCAATGCGGCTGATCGCGATCCTCAGGTCATAGTTGTTTTTAAGCGCCTCCTCGATCTGTTCCTGAAGCACGGGGTCTTTGAAAACCTTCCACCACGGCAGGCAGGCGAGCGACTCGGGGGTGCTCACCCCTTGACCGCGGAACGTTTCAGGAGCTTGAACCGCAGGCCGCCGATAATTGGGACCGAGAGCGCAACCGGCCAAGAGGCTCACGGCAAAGAGACTGGTGAATTGAAGTACCCTGGAATGCATAATAAACGCGGACGCCGCAAGGCTGCGCCCGTGCGATGCTCTGCGATTTGGCCCCCCGAGGGCAATCCCGAATTCCCCGGGATCTCATTTAATCCCGAATTCCGAAGTTGCTCGCGGCGATCTTGCGCAATTTCTTGGGCATAAACGGCTTCGTCGAAGTGAACCGTATCGTAAAGATACGGTTCACTTCTACTCAACCGTTTCTGCTCCAAGCTCTTGCACAATCTCACCCACTCCAACATCGGAGTTCGGGTTAATCTTTTCTCATTTGCGGAGCGCGATTCTCAATTATGAAATCCGGGCGGCGCCCCCTCCCGAATCGTGGGTATTGACGCGGCGTGAGCGATTCGATACAAAACAACCATGTTCACTCACGAGCGCCACCGCCTCATCGCCGATCTCGTTGCGCGAGAACAGCGTTTGACGGTGCAGGAGATTCATCGACAGATCAACGTCTCTCCTGCGACCCTTCGCCGCGATCTGACCGAAATGGAAAAAGCGGGGCTTCTGGTAAGGGTGCACGGAGGGGTGGTTCACCCCCAGGCGCTCCGCAGCGAGCCTTCCTTCTCGCTTAAAAGTCGTCGTGCCGTCGAAGCCAAACGGGCGATCGCCGGGGTGGCGGTTGAAGGAGTGCCGGACGGGGCGGTTGTCTTTGTCGATTCGGGCACGACCTGTCTTGAAGTCGGCCGTCGGCTGCTGACGCGCGGAGCGGTGAAGGTTGTCACGAACTCCGCACCGCTGCTGGCCGAGGCTCACAACGCCGGGCTGCCGATTGTGGCGCTGGGCGGGGAGCTTCGCCCGATCAGTGGGGCGCTTACCGGCCTGCTGGCGCTCGAATGGCTGGCGCGGCTGCGGATCAATTACGCCTTTCTCGGCGCGTCGGGGCTTGGGCTGGACGGGGTGGCCACCACCGAGTTGAGCGAAGCCGCCGTGAAGACGGCGGTGCTCCAGAATGTGAGCGCCAATGCCGGTCGGCGCGTCCTTGCCGCCGATACCTCGAAATGGAACGCCACTGCTCTCGTGCGCTTCGGAGGTTGGGAGGACTTCGATCTCTGGATCACCAGTGGCGAACTTCCCGCGGAAGCCCACGCCAGCCTTTGCACGCAAAAGATCGAAATCGTTAACGCGCCAGCGCCGTCTTCTTCATCTCCTTCATCATCCGAATTATGAAAGTCTACCGCCTCAACCGGCTATTCAATCCGAAATCGCAACGCTGCTTCGATGTTGCCATCGATCATGGGTTCTTCAACGAATACAGCTTCCTTTCGGGCATCGAGAATCTCGAGACTGCGGTAAAGACGCTTGTGGAGGCGGGGCCGGATGCGATCCAGCTCACCGTCGGGCAGGCGCCGCTGCTTCAGAGGCTACCGGGGCGCTTCAAACCGTCGCTCGTTCTTCGCACCGACGTGGCGAATGTCTACGGAAAGGAACTTCCGCGCACGCTTTTCAGCAAGATGATCGATAACCCGGTGGAGCAGGCGGTGCGCCTCGACGCCGCCTGCGTGGTGGTCAACCTTTTCCTCATCCCGAACGAGCCGGAGGTCACCGCCCAGTGCATCGACAACATCCTCCGGATCAAGCCGGAGTGCGACCGCCACGCGATGCCGCTGATGATCGAGCCGCTGGTTTTCCAGCCGAACGCCAAGGCGGGCGGCTACATGGTCGACGGCGATCCCGCAAAAATCCTGCCGCTGGTCCGGCAGGCGGTCGAACTCGGCGCGGACATCATCAAGGCTGACCCGACCGATGACGTGAACGTTTACCACAAGGTGATCGAAACCGCCGGGCGCGTCCCCGTGCTGGTGCGCGGCGGCGGCAAGGCTCCCGACTGGGAGATCCTTGAGCGCACGCAAGCGCTGATCGGGCAGGGCGCGGCGGGCATTGTCTATGGGCGCAACGTGATCCAGCACTGCAACCCGGCGGGAATGACGCGCGCGCTGATGGCGATTGTCCACAATGGTGCCACGGCCTCCGAGGCTGCGCGGTTTCTCCAATAATATGCGGTGCCACACGCATTTCATTTGATCCCTGTTTTTCACGATGAGTTCTCTTTCTTCTCCTGTCCGGATCGGCATCATCGGCGGCGGCCTGATGGGCCGCGAGGTGGCCGGCGCGCTTGGGCGCTGGATGGTGCTTGACCGCTTCCCCGTAAGGGCCGAACTGACGGCCGTCTGCGACCTGGCCGAGGCGCAACGCGAATGGTTCCGCCAGGTGCCCTCGGTTCGCCTGCTGACGTCGGATTACCGCGAACTGCTTGCCTCCCCGGAGGTCGACGTGGTGTACGTAGCCGTTCCGCATCACCTTCACGAGGCGATCTACCTTGATGTCCTCAAGGCGGGCAAGGATCTCTTTGCGGAGAAGCCGTTCGGCATTGGCCTGGAGGCTGCCTGCACCATTGCCAACGCGGCGCGAGCTTCGGGCCGCTTCGTCCGGTGCAGTTCGGAGTTCCCGTTCCTGCCTGGCGCCCAGAGGGCGTTCGAGGTTGCGCGAACGGCGGCGGAGGGGAAACTCGGCAAGCTGCTGGAGATCCGTTCCGGTTTTCATCATGCGAGCGATCTTGATCCCGCCAAACCGGTGAACTGGAAGCGGCAGGTGGCCACCTGCGGCGAGATCGGCGTGATGGGGGACCTGGGGATGCACGCAGTGCACGTTCCGTTCCGACTCGGGTGGAAGCCCAAGCGCGTCTATGCACAGTTGCAGAAAGTTTACCACGAGCGCCCCGACGGAAAGGGGGGCACCGCGCCGTGCGACACATGGGATAATGCCATGCTGCACACGGAGATCGATACGCCGAACGGCGAGGTGCCGCTCCGGTTTGAAATGAAGCGGCTCGCCCCCGGCGAAACGAATACCTGGTTTTTCGAGGCGCTCGGCACCGATGGCGGCGTTCGCTACAGCACGAAGGAACCCAAGACGCTCTGGACGTTCCAGCGTGGAAAGGAACAGCTCTGGCAGCGGACCGATCTCGGCTTTCACGGCGCGTTCCCGACGATCACCGGGGGCATTTTCGAACCCGGTTTTCCCGACTGCTTCCTGCAAATGTGGGCCGCGTTTCTCGCCGAACGCGCCGGGGTGCTCGACGGGCGCTTTGGATGCGTGACGGTGGAGGAAGCCGTGGAGAGCCATCGCCTTTTTGCCGCCGCGCTTCGTTCCCAGGCGGAAAAGCGGGCTATCGATCTGGCCGGTTTATGAACCGCCCCTGCTTGATCGTTAGCATTTTTTGACCAGCTCTTTGCTAGCCATGCCACGCCAAGGAATTCTCGCGGGAGGGAACTGGATTGTCGACAAGATCAAGTTCGTCGATGTGTATCCCCAACAGGATGCGCTGGCGAATATTCGTGCCGAGTCGGTGGCCAACGGCGGCAGCCCGTTCAATTTGTTGATCGACCTCGCCAGGCTCGGCGCGCCCTTTCCGCTGGAAGGGGTGGGGCTGGTGGGCGCCGATGCGGAAGGAAACTGGATCGCGGCGCGCTGTGATGAACACGGCATCGGCAGGGCGCAACTGGCGATTCATTCGCACGCCCCGACCTCCTATACCGACGTGATGACAGTGCAGTCGACGGGGCGACGGACGTTTTTTCATCAACGCGGTGCCAATGCGTTCCTCGATGGCGATGCCTTCGATTTTTCGAAGACCAACGCCCGGTATTTTCACCTCGGCTACCTGCTGCTGCTTGACCGGCTCGACCTTCCCGACGCGGAGTTCGGCACCGCTGCCGCCCGGGTGCTTCATCGAGCGAGGGAAGCGGGGCTCAAGACAAGCGTTGACGTGGTGAGCGAGGACAGCGGGCGGTTCGCCGAAGTCGTCCTCCCGGCGTTGGCGCAGGTCGACTGCTGCATTCTCAACGAATTCGAGCTGGAGCGCACCAGCGGCATTCCCAACCGGCCCGGCGGCCGCATTGATCTTGCGGCGGTGGAGGCGGGTGCGCGAAAGCTGGCTGCGGCGGGAGTGCGGGAGTGGGTGGTGGTGCATTTTCCGGAGGGCGCGGCCGCGCTGGATGCCCGGTGCGGCGAGGCAGGCCGTCTCATCGTGCAGGGAAGCGTGGCTGTTCCGCAGGAGGCGATCGTCAGCACGGTCGGCGCGGGGGATGCGTTTGCGGCAGGGGTGCTGTACGGGCTGCACGAATCGAATCCGATCGGGCAGGCTCTTCGGTACGGTGTCTGCGCCGCCGCAGCTTGCCTGCGCGGGGCGGGTGCATCCGATGGGATTCCGCTGCTGACCGAATGCCTTCGCGCCGGGGAAACGGCAGGCTTTCGCGAACTGGAATAGCTGAGAATACCCCAGGGAACCGCCGATCAATCCTGTGCCGAGGCGACCGGTTCCGCCGGAGTGCCTGCCGGAGCGGGGCGGTAGGGCGTTTCGCCTTCCGTTCGGGCAATGACGGTGGCGCAGCAACTGTCGCTGAAGATGTTCACCGTGGTCCGGCACATGTCGAGAATCCGGTCGACCACCATCACGATCCCAATCGCCTCCTTGGAAAGGCCGACGGCCCCGAGGATGATCACGATCGCCACAAGGCTTGCCGCCGGGATGCCGGCCACGCCGATGGAGGTCAGGAGCGAAAGAACGACCACGGTGATCTGCGTCCCGAGGGAAAGGTCCACGCCATAGATCTGCGCGACGAAGAGAACGACCGCGCATTCATAGAGCGCCGTGCCGTCCATGTTGATCGTTGCCCCGATGGGAATTGTGAAATTGGAGACGCGCTTGGAAACGCCCGCGCCTTTTTGCACGCACTCCAGGTTGACCGGAAGGGCCGCGGCGGACGAGGCGGTCGAGAACGCGGTCAACAGCGCCGGGGCCATCGTCCGGAAATGACGCCCTGGAGGAACGCCAAAAAGCTTCATCATCAGGGGCAGGGCGATGAACATGTGGATCGCGAGCCCGAGAAGAACGCTGAAGAAAAACTTCGCCAGCGGTGCGAAGGCGACCAGCCCCGTTTCAGCGACGGTCGCCGTCACGAGGGCGAAAACACCGTACGGGGTAAATCCGATGACCCACTCGGTCATCCGGATCATCACCTCATACCCATCCTCCCACCAGCGGGCGTACCGCTCGCGGCGTTCGGCGGGCAGCCGCGTGACGAAGTAGCCGAAGAGGAGACTGAAGAAGATCACGGCAAGCATCTCGCGATTTTGCGTCGCCGCCGCGAGGACGTTCTCCGGGATCATCCGCTGGAAAATGCCCACGATGTCTCCCGTTCCGCGCCCTTCGATCTTCTGGGCAAGCTGCTCCGCACCGCCGGAGGCGGAGGCAATCATTGCCTGCGAAACCTCTGGCGGGACATCGCCCGGGCGCAAGAAATTGGTGCACGCCAGCCCGATCACTACTGCCAGCAGGGTGGTGGACCCGTAGAATGCCAGCGTTTTAAGGCCCAGCCGCCCGAAGGCCTGCTCCTCGCCCATCTTCGCCATGGAAGAAATCACGGCGAGAACGATGAGCGGTGTGACGAGCATCTGGAGCGCCCGGAGAAAGAGATCGCCCGCGAAATCGAGCACGACCACGGTTTTTACTCCTAGAATTTCCGTGGGAAGCGTCAATCCGGCGACGACGGCGAGAACGAGGGCAATGATGATCTTCCAGTGGAGCGGAACGGGGCGTTTCGGCATTGGGAATGGCGTGCAGAGGGTCCGGAGGGGCATCTGGAAGATAAAATGTCCCCAATCTTTGTCCAGCTTCGAGGGAACCGCCGAGCTTCCGAAAAGTTCCTGCCCGCGGTCGCCAATGGCTAAATCTGGCGCGTTGCTACCCTTTCTCCATTCCGGTAGCTTCGTAAAAGCTTCAGGAATTCAATAGCTTCGTTTTCCGTCCCCTCCGTGATTTTGTTTTTTTTAGTGAGGCTCTTGCAGGATTTGTTAACGATGTTTAACTCGTAAGTGCCTCAACCGCTCTTCGCCCCCGCCGTTTTGCTTTGACGTTCCCCAACAAAAACCTGGAAAATTTTTGCGCGCCCGAATCCGGCGGAATACTCCTCTGCAGACGGGTGATGGCGTGGGTGGCGGCGACGGCAGCTCTCATGGCGTCTGGGGGGACGGCGGCCCGATTCTTCCCGAGTTTGGAAATCTTTTCGTCCCGGCTGGGCTCCATTGGCCCGATTGGCCCCATTGCTTCTGTTGGCTCGATGAGCGGAGGCACGCTTGCCTTCCTTTTTCTCCTGGCCGGTGCGGGGGGGATCTCGCTTAGCCTCCTTTCGAGGGCGGAGCGCGAGCGTCGGAAGATGGCGGAGCGATCGCGATGGGTGGAGGAATGGCTCCAGGCAACGCTGGCGGGCGTCGGGGATGCGGTAATCGCCACCGATGGCCACGGAAAAATTCAGTTCCTCAACGCCGCGGCGAAAACGTTGACCGGCTGGGGCGGGGAGGATGCGTTTGGGATGCCGGTGGAGAAGCTTTGCCAACTCGGCGAGGCAGGCGGCCTGCAGGAACGCGGGAGCGTGCTCGAACGGATGCTGGAGGAAACGCAAGCCGGAACGCTCCCCGTGCCTGCGACCCTGATCACCCGTGGCGATTCGCCGATCCCTGTGGAGGGCCGCGCAGCTTCGATTCCCGGGCGTGATGGCGGTATCGCGGGATGCGTTCTGGTGCTTCGCGATGTGAGCGCACGGCGCCGCGCGGACGAGATGCAGCGGGAGGTTGCCTCGCAATACGCGATGGCGGCCGAGGCAATACCCCAGATTGTCTGGACGGCACAGGCCGACGGGCAGGTCGATTTCTTCAACCAGCGCTGGCTTGAATACACGGGGATTCCGTTTCAGAAATCGCGTGGTGATGCATGGCTTTCCGCCTTCCACCCCGACGACGAACAGCGCTGCGCGGAGGAATGGCGGCGCTCGATCGCATCGGGCAGCCGCTATGAGGCGGAGGCGCGCATCGTCCGGCGGGACGGAGTTTCCCGCTGGCATTTGATCCGAGCGCTTCCCGTGGTGGACCGCACAGGACGAATCACCCGCTGGTTCGGCACCTCCACCGACATCGAGGACCAGAAGCGGGCCGAGGAGGCGATGCGGTTTCTGGCGGACGCGAGCACCATTCTTTCCGCGTCGCTCGACGAGATCAGCACGCTCCAAAGTGTGGCGGAACTGGCGGTACCGAAAATTGCGGATCTTTGCACGGTTCACCTCGCCTCGGCGGAAGGGCTCCAGCTTGCCGCCGTTTCGCACATGGACCCCAAGAAGGTGGAACTGATGGTGGAGATCGACCGCCGCTTTCCGCCCTCGGCCGAACGGGTGAAGGGGGTGACGCAGGTTATCCGGTCGGGATTGGCGGAGCTGGCGGCCGAAATCGACGACTGGCTGCTGGAGGCAATGGCCGCAGACGAGACGCACCGCCGCATGCTGAAGGAATTTGGCCTTCGTTCCACGATGAGCGTCCCGTTGCGCGGGCGGCGGGAAATTCTGGGCGTGATCACCTTCGGCGCGGTGGAATCGGGCCGGCGCTTCAACATTCGCGATCTCTCCCTGGCCGAAGAGGTGGCACGGCGCACCGCGCTGGCGCTCGAGAACAACCGCCTGCTGGCCGAAATCACGAGCACCAAGGTCGAGGCGGAAGCGGCGAATGCCGCCAAAGATCAGTTCCTTGCGGTTTTGAGCCATGAACTTCGCACGCCGCTGACCCCGGTGCTTCTCGCCGCCGACGAGTTGAGCCGCGACGAAAACATGCCCTCCGGAGTGCGGGAAACCATGGAGATGGCCCGCCGCAACATCGAACTGGAGGCGCGGCTGATCGACGACCTGCTTGATCTTACCCGCATTCAGCGCGGCAAGCTCCAGCTCCAGAAAGCGCCAACCGACGCCCATGAGTTGCTGCGGAGCGCCATCGAGATCTGCCGCGCCGACATCGACAGCAAGCACCTTTGCGTCTCACTGAATCTTAGGGCGGCACACCGTCACGTTTATGCCGATCCCGCCCGGCTTCAGCAGGTTTTCTGGAATTTGATCAAAAACGCCGTCAAGTTTACCGACTCGCAGGGATTGCTCATTTTCCGCTCCCGGAACCCGGAGGAGGGGAAGATCCAGATCGAAGTGGAGGATACCGGCATCGGCGTCGACGCGAACGCGCTCTCGAAGATCTTCAACGCCTTTGAGCAGGGCGGAAAGTCGCGCGGGCGGCAGTTCGGCGGCCTCGGTCTCGGGCTGACGATCACCAAAAACCTGGTGGAAGCGCACGGGGGCACGATTCGCGCCGACAGCCCGGGCCTTGGGTTGGGGACGAAGTTTGTCATCGAATTTGCGGTGACATCTTCCGGCCAAACAGCGGAAGGGTGCGGAGCGCATCCCGCGGCGGGAGCGGTTTCCCGGGCGATGTCCGGTGAGGGCCTTCGCATTCTGCTTGTGGAGGACAACACCGAAACGGGCGCGCTGCTTTGCCGAATCCTGGAGCGGCGAGGATACAAGGTCGACCACGCATCGACGATGGAACTCGCGCTCAGGTTCGCCGATGCGGGCGGCTACGATGTTCTTCTGAGTGATATCGGCCTGCCCGACGGGAGCGGGCTGGAGCTGATGCAGACGCTGCGGAAAACACGCCGGATTCCCGGCATCGCCATGAGCGGCTTCGGCATGGACGAGGACCTGCGAAGGAGCCGCGAGGCGGGATTCTCCGAACACCTGATCAAGCCGCTCAGTATCGCGAAGCTGGAGGAGGCGCTCGGAAAGATTCTTGCCTCCACAGGCCCTACTAGCCCTGCTGGCCCTGCTGGCCCTGCCAGCGCCACCACCAAGCCGGACGAAGATTTCAGGCAGGCTTGACGCCGCGTGAACCGGGGACGGGTGCCGGTTTGCCCCGCATTTTCGCCACGGCGATGAAGATCGCGCCGATGAGGATCATGAAGAGCGAAAGAAATTGCCCGCGGGAGAGGCCCCACGTCAGCGCGATCCCGGCATCGGGCTCGCGAAAGACCTCCCCGGCGATTCTCAGAAGCGCATAGAGGATGAAAAAGATCCCGGTGACAAACCCCTCCAGCGGGCGTGTCCTTGTCCTCACGAACCAGAGCACCGTGAAAAGAAGCACCCCTTCCAGCAGCGCTTCGTAGATCTGCGAAGGATGACGGGCGGGGAGGATCTGCGCCAATACTTGCCGTACCGGCTCGCTGGTCTGGGCGGCCTGCACGATCGCTTCGGGCTGGACGAGCGACGGATCGACCCTCGTTGCGCACTCCAGCGCGGCGCGGTCGGCCAAGGCGCGGTTCTC
>Ga0180217_1004233_pt1 | contig 11479 bp, 4 predicted proteins | sample eDN3rd37CBELigOP_FD_128521 | JGI IMG/M metagenome (GOLD analysis project Ga0180217, IMG submission 128521) | Enriched Organic Plus compost microbial communities from Emeryville, California, USA - eDNA 3rd pass 37_C BE-Lig OP (version 2) (version 2) ... | reverse complement strand
TGATGCGCACCCGCATCCGCGCCGAGGCCAACGAGCACAGCCTGCGCACCGAGCTGCATACGGTGCAGGCCGAGATCGACCGCTATCGCGCATTGCTGTTCGCCGAGCCGCAGGTGCTGATTTCCTGGCGCGCCGGCGACGACCGGCCGCAGATCAGCGGCGATATCGCCCTGCTGCTGCCGCAGGACATGCATCAGACCTCGCCGCAGCGCGTGCTCGCCTTCGGCACCTGGCTGCCGCCGGAGCCCGCGCTGCAGATGGACCACGCCGTCGAGGCGCTGCGCGAGGCCGGGGAAAGTTTCGTGCTGAACCTGACCGCCAGCAACGGCCGCGCCGTCGAGGCGATCGGCCGCGCCGTCGGCGGCCAGGCGATCGTGCGGATCCGCGAACTGACGGCGCTGCGCCGCGACCTCGCCGAGATGAGCGTGCGCTATCGTGATCTCGCCGCCGAGACCGAGATGCTGCGCGGACTGGCGGCGGCGCTGCCGTGGCCGGTCTGGGCGCGGCAGGCCGGCGGCCGGCTCGTCTACGCCAACGGCGCCTATGCACGCGCCACCGATGCGGCAGCGCCCGCCGACGCCATCGCCGGCAATCTCGAGCTGCTCGACAGCGACGACCGCGCCAGGATGGCGCGCGCGCTCAGCGATCACGCCGTGTTCGAGGGACGTGTCCCCGTGGTGGTGGGCGGCGAGCGGCACATTTATGACATTCATGCCCGCAACGTTGCCGGCGGCATCGCCGGGATGGCGGTCGATGTCAGCGAGGCGGCGGCATTGCGCGCCGCGTTGCAGCGCATGGCCGACGCGCATCGGCGCACGCTGGACCAGCTCTCGTCCGGAGTCGCGGTGTTCGATGGCGAACGGCGGCTCGCCTTCTACAACGATTCCTACCGCCGGCTGTGGGATCTCGACCGCGCCTTCCTCGACAGCAATCCCGACGACTCCAGCATCCTCGACAGGCTGCGCGCGGCCCGCAAGATTCCCGAGCAGCCGGATTTCCGCGCCTGGAAGGCCCGGCTGCATGAAGCCTATCGCGCGGTCGAGCCGGCCAAGGACGTCTGGTATCTGCCCGACGGGCGCGCGGTGAGCATCGTCACCACGCCGAATCCGGAAGGCGGCGTCACCTATCTGTTCGATGACGTCACCGAAAGCCTCGATCTGGCGCGGCGCTTCGACGGGCTGATCCGGGTTCAGCGCGAGACGCTGGACAACCTCGCCGAGGCCGTCGCGGTGTTCGGCAGCAACGGCCGCGCCCAGCTCTTCAACCCGGCCTTCGCCAAGATGTGGCGGCTGTCGACTGAAGCGCTGAACCAGCAGCCGCACATCGAAACCGTGGTGGAGTGGTGCAGGCCGCTCTATGGCGACGAGGCCGCCTGGCGCACCATCCGCGACGCCATCACCGCGATCGAGAGCCGCAGCCCGAAGCCGCTGAAGATGGAACGCGCCGACGGCAGCGTGCTGGACTGCATGACGCTGCCGCTGCCGGACGGCGCCACCATGCTGACGTTCCAGGATATCACCGACACGGAGAATGTCGAACGCGCGCTGCGCGAACGCAACGAGGCGCTGGAAGCCGCCGACCAGATGAAGGTCGACTTCGTTCACCATGTCTCCTACGAGCTGCGCTCGCCGCTGACCACCATCATCGGCTTCGCGCATTTCCTCAGCGATCCCTCGACCGGTCCGCTGACCGAGAAGCAGGACGAATATCTCGGCTACATCACCGCCTCGACCAATGCGCTGCTGGCGATCATCAACAATATCCTCGATCTCGCCACCATCGATGCCGGCGCCATGACGCTCAACCTCGGGCCGGTCGACATCCGCAAGGCGATCGACGCTGCGGCGGAAGGGATTCAGGATCGGCTCGCCCGCGACAACATCGCGCTGCGCATCGACGCCGATCCCGCCATCGGCCAGTTCATCGGCGACGAGCGCCGGGTGGTGCAGGTGCTCTACAATCTGCTGGCCAACGCGGTGGGCTTCTCGCCGCAGGACAGCGCGATCACGCTGACGGCGAAGCGCGCCGATCACAGCGTGGTGTTTGCGGTCAGTGACCGCGGTCCCGGCATCCCGGCGGAGGTCAAGGACAAGGTGTTCGACTGGTTCGAAAGCTATTCGAACGGATCGCGGCACCGCGGCGCCGGGCTCGGGCTGTCGCTGGTGCGCTCCTTCGTCGAACTGCACGGCGGCAAGGTGCGCGTCGATTCGGTGGTCGGCAAGGGCACCACGGTGACGTGCGAATTCCCCGCCGATCAGGCGCTTCAGCGCAACGCGGCGGAATGACGGCGCCCGCGACATTCGCCGTGGCGCTCGCCAACGAAACGGCGACCGCGAACCTGATGGCCGATCTGGCGCTGCTGCTCGCTCCCGGCGATGTGGTCACGCTGTCCGGCGATCTCGGCGCCGGCAAGACCTTCGCAGCGCGGGCGATGATCCGCTATCTCGCCGCGGACGACGCGCTGGAGGTGCCGAGCCCGACCTTCACGCTGGTGCAGAGCTACGAGCTGCCGCCGTTTCCGCTGCTGCACGCCGACCTCTATCGCATCGAGGATGCCGCCGAACTCGCGGAGATCGGTCTCGACCCGCTGCCGGACGGCGTCGTCGCCGTGATCGAATGGCCCGAACGTGCGGCGCATGCGCTGCCGCCCGACCGCATCGACATCGCGCTCAGCCATCGTCCGGCGCTCGGCAGCTCGGCCCGCGCGGCGGAGATCACCGGCCATGGCCGCGCCGCGGCGCAGGTCGCGCGGCTGGCGGCCCTACGTCATTTCCTCGAGCATGCGGACTACGACCTCGCCCGCCGCCGGCGCATGGCCGGCGACGCCTCGGTCCGCTCCTATGCCCGGCTGTATCGCGATGATGGCGTCGTCATCCTGATGAACGCGCCGCGTCGGCCGGACGGCCCGGCGCTGTATCGCGGCAAGTCCTACAGTGCGGCGGTGCATCTGGCGGAGGATATCCGCCCCTTTGTCGCGATCGCCAACGGCTTGCGCGCGCAGGGGCTGTCGGCCCCGGCGATCCACCATATCGATCTCGACAACGGCTTCCTGATCCTCGAGGACCTCGGCCAGGTCGGCGTGATCGAGGCGGGACAGCCGGTCCCCGAACGCTACCAGATGGCGACGGACCTGTTGGCCGCGCTGCATCACGTCAACCTGCCGAGGACGCTGCCGCTGCTCGGCGAGGCCAGCTACACCATTCCCGAGTTCGATATCGAGGCGATGCTGATCGAGATCGGGCTGATGCTGGAATGGTATCTGCCGGACCGCCAGACCGATCCGGGAGACGTCGCCCGGGACGAGTTCATCGCGCTGTGGCATGCCCTGCTCGCCCGCCAGAGTCCCGGCCAGACCTGGGTACTGCGCGACTACCATTCCCCCAACCTGATCTGGATGGAGGACCGCGCCGACATCAACAAGGTGGGGCTGATCGATTTCCAGGACGCCGTGCTCGGGCCGCCCAGCTACGATCTCGTGTCGCTGCTGCAGGACGCCCGCGTCGACGTTCCCGAAACGCTCGAGCTCGCCATGCTCGGCCGCTACATCAACGCCCGCCGCGCCACGGACTCGAATTTCGATGCCACCGCCTTCGCGGAGAACTATGCCGTGATGTCGGCGCAGCGCAACACCCGGCTGCTTGGCACCTTCGCGCGCCTCAACCGGCGCGACGGCAAGCCGCACTATCTGCGCCATCAGCCGCGAATCTGGAATTACCTCAACCGGTCGCTGGCTCACCCCGCGCTGACCGTGCTGCGCGACTGGTACGTCGCTCACGTGCCGCCGCCGCAAGCCTGAGACCTTTACCGCTTGTTAGCCAATTCGGCCGAGACTGCCCGATGGATTGCGCCTGATCGGGCGTGGGACGCGCGAACATTCAGCTCGGGGGCCGGCGATGGCAGCGGAACAACGGCGCAGCGGAGATCGTGTCGTTTTCGAGCATGGCATCACCGCGCAGATGATGGGCATCGACGGCACCTGGCGCCGCAGCTGCACGATGGAAGACGTATCCGAGACCGGCGCCAAGCTGACCGTGGAAGGCTCGATCGAAGGTCTTCACCTCAAGGAATTCTTCCTGCTGCTGTCGTCGACCGGGCTGGCCTATCGCCGCTGCGAGCTCGCCTGGGTCAACGGCGACCAGATCGGCGTCAACTTCCTCAAGCCCGGCGACAAAAAGAAGAAGTCCCGCGCGGCAGGACAGGTCGTCGAGGTGTGACAGAATGGCAGAGTGATGGCGCGGCGCGTTCCGGGCCGCCGTCACAACGCTGTCACGACCGCCGCCTATGGCAGGCGGAATCGACCCAACCATGATAGCATCGGGCGATTCACGCCCGCCGCTGCCGAGGATTTCGCGAATGTCCGTTCACCCGACCAAAGCCATGGTTCTCGCCGCCGGACTGGGGACGCGCATGCGTCCTCTGACCGAGCGGATGCCGAAGCCGCTGGTAGCTGTCGCGGGCCGCGCCCTGCTCGACCATGTGCTCGACAAACTGGCCGACGCCAAGGTCGCCGAGGCCGTCATCAACGTGCATTACCTGCCGGACCAGATCATCGATCACGTCGCCGCGCGCAGCCGGCCGCGCATCATCATCTCCGACGAGCGCGACGCCGTGCTTGGCACCGGCGGCGGCGTGGTGAAGGCGCTGCCGCTGCTCGGCGACACGCCGTTCTTCCATCTCAACGCCGATACGCTGTGGATCGACGGCGCCCAGCCCAACCTCGCCCGTCTGGCCGAGGCCTTCGACCCTGCGCGCATGGACGCGCTGCTGCTGATGGCGCCCACTGCGGGCAGCATCGGCTACAGCGGCAGCGGCGACTACGCCATGCGGCCCGACGGCACCCTGCAGCGGCGTCCGGAACGTGAGGTCGTGCCGTTCGTCTATGCCGGCGTCGCGATCCTGTCGCCCGCCCTGTTCGCCGACGCGCCGCGCGGCGCGTTTTCGCTGACGCGGCTGTTCGACCGCGCCAACGAGGCCGGGCGGCTGTTCGGCCTCCGGCTCGACGGCATCTGGATGCATGTCGGGACGCCCGACGCTGTGGAAGCCGCCGAGCAGGCCTTCCTCGCCAGCGCCGCCTGAAACCGCCTTCCGGTCAGATTCTCGGGCGGTGATCGCGCCGGCCTCATGATGTAACCTGATGCCGAATCGGGTTGCTCATGAACGTCTTCAATATTCCTGCGTCGACGCCGTTCCTCCCGACGCTGATCGCGGCCCTGGTCGACGGCCGGCTGGTTCCCGGCTTCTCGGCCCGGCAACAGCCGGAACGGCTGGCGGAGGCGACGCTTTACCTGCCGACGCGCCGCGCCGGGCGCCTGGCCCGCGAAATCTTCCTCGATGTGCTGGGCACCGACGCCGCCATCCTGCCGCGCATCGTCATTCTCGGCGACATCGACGAGGACGAGGTGTCGTTCGCGGACTCCGACATTCGCGATTCCTTCGACATCGCCCCGGCGCTCGGCGGCCTGGAGCGGCGCCTGACATTGGCCCGCCTGGTCGGCGCCTGGGCGCGGCAACTCAGGCCGCAGGGTCCGCTGGCCGCGCCGCTGGTGGCCGGCGGCCCTGCCGCGACGCTGGCGCTCGCCACCGACCTCGCGCGGCTGATGGACGACATGGCGACGCGCGCGGTGGACTGGTCGGCACTCGACGGTCTGGTGCCCGAAGCGCTGGACCATTACTGGAAGCTGTCGCTCGACTTCCTGAAGATCGCCCGCGACGTCTGGCCCGCCCATCTCAAGGAGACCGACCGCCTCGAGCCCGCGACGCGGCGCGATCTGCTCATCACCGCCGAGGCGGCGCGGCTCAAGGCGCATCACGCCGGCCCCGTGATCGCCGCCGGCTCGACCGGCTCGATCCCGGCGACGGCGAAGCTGCTGCATGCCATCGCCGCGCTGCCGCAGGGCGCGGTGGTGCTGCCCGGGCTCGACACCGAACTCGACGAGGACGCCTGGCAGAGTCTCGGCGGCATCCGCAACGCGCAGGATCATTTCGTCACGCCGCCGAGCTCCAACCATCCGCAATTCGCCCTGCACGGCCTGCTCGCGCGGTTCGGCATCGGCCGCGAGGCCGTCGTCGCGCTTGAGGCGCCGGTGGGCATCCGCCGCGAGACCCTGTCGTCGGAGGCGATGCGGCCCTCGCACGCCACCGGACTGTGGTATCAGCGGCTCGCCGATCCCGATGTCGGCCGCCGCATCACCGAGGCGATGCGCAAGCTCGCCGTCGTCGAAGCGCCGAATCCGGAAACCGAGGCGCTGGCGATCGCGGTGGCGCTGCGGGAAGCCCATGAACACAACCTCTCCGCCGCTCTGGTGACGCCGGACCGGGCGCTGGCGCGGCGGGTGATGGCGGCGCTCGACCGCTGGCGTCTTCCCTATGACGACTCCGGCGGCGACCCGCTGCTCGACATGCCGGCCGGCATCTTCGCGCGGCTCGCCGCGCGCGCGGCCTGCGAGGGACTCGATCCGCCGACGCTGCTGGCGCTGCTGAAGCATCCGCTGCTCAGGCTGGGACGCCCGCCCGGCGGCTGGCACGCCGCCATCGAAACGCTCGAACTGGCGCTGCTGCGCGGCCCGCGACCTCCCGCGGGGAGCGACGGGCTGGCGCGCGAATTCGTGCGCTTCCGCGCGGAGCTTGCGAAGCTGCAGGCGGGCGAGGAATCCAGCCTGCATCCGTCCGAGCCCCGCGCGCGGCTGACCGCCGCCGAACGCGACGAAGCCGCCGCACTGATCGCGGCGCTGACGGATGCGCTGGCGCCGCTCGAGCGCAGCGCCGATGCCAAGACTGCCATGGATCCGGCCACGATGGACGTGGCCGCAGCCGATTTCACGCTGCTGGCGCAGCGGCATCGCGACGTGCTGATGCAACTGGGATGCGACGCCGATGGCGCGATGCCGCTGTTCGACGGCACCGACGGCCGCGCGCTTGCCGCGGCGTTCGACGACCTGCTCGGCGATCCGGTCGATGGCCGCTTTCCGCTGAGCGGCCTCGCGGTGCCGCTCCGCGACTATCTCGAGGTGTTTCAGACCGCCTTCGGCGACCGCGTGGCGCGCCAGCCGCTGGCGACGGAGGCCCGGCTGCGCATCTATGGCCTGCTCGAAGCCCGGCTGACGCTGCACGACCGCGTCATCCTCGGCGGATTGATCGAGGGCACATGGCCGCCCGCGCCCCGCATCGATCCATGGCTGAGCCGGCCGATGCGCTACCAGCTCGGCCTCGACCTGCCGGAGCGGCGCATCGGGCTCTCGGCGCACGACTTCACCCAGCTTCTCGGCCATGACGAGGTGTTGCTCACCTATCCCGCCAAGGCTGGCGGCGCGCCGGCAGTGCCGTCGCGCTTCCTGCATCGCCTCGAAGCCGTGGCCGGCACCGAAGCCTGGGCGAACGCCAGGCGCGGCGGCGACCTCTATCTGCGCTGCGCCGAGGCGCTCGATCATCCCGAGACGGTGACGCCGGTGGCGCAGCCGCAGCCGAAGCCGCCGCGAGCGCTGCGGCCGCTGCGGATGTCCGTCACCGAGATCGAGGACTGGCTGCGCGATCCCTACAGCATCTTCGCCAAGCGTGTTCTGAAGCTGACCCCGCTCGATCCGGTGGACATGCCGCTGACGGCCGCCGACCGTGGCTCCGCGATTCATGCCGCGCTCGGCGACTTCGCGCGCAGCTTTCCCGACGCGCTGCCGGACCAAGCCGAGGCCGCCCTGCGGGACTTCGGTGCGAAGCGATTCGCGCCGCTGATGGAGCGCCCGGAGGCGCGCGCGTTGTGGTGGCCGCGCTTCCTGCGCATCGCGCAATGGTTCGCAACCTGGGACCGCGAGCGGCGGCTCGACATCCGCCGGATCGACGCCGAGACTCGCGGCGAGATCGTCATCGCGCTGGACGGCGGACGGCAGTTCATCCTGTCGGCGCGCGCCGACCGCATCGAGCATCGCGCCGACGGCAGCTTCGCGCTGATCGACTACAAGACCGGCTATCCGCCGACCGGCAAGCAGGTGCGCCTCGGCCTGTCGCCGCAGCTGACGCTGGAGGCGGCGATCCTGCGCCGGGGCGGCTTCGAAGGCATCGCCGCAGATGCCTCGGTCAGCGAGCTGATGTATGTGCGGCTGAGCGGCAATGCGCCGCCCGGCGAACAGCGCCTGCTCGAACTCAAGCTCAACCGCAGTGACGATGCGCAGCCGCCGGACGTCGCCGCCGACGAGGCGCTCAACAAGCTCACCGCCATGATCCGCCGCTTCGACGACGAGGCGCAGGGCTATCCTTCGCTGGCGCTGTCGATGTGGGCGAGCCGCTACGGCCGCTATGATGACCTCGCCCGCATCAAGGAATGGTCCGCAGGCGGCGACGGCAGCGACGGAGGCGGACCGTGAGCGCGCCGCGCAGCAACATTCCGCTGGTGGTGAGCCAGGCGCAGGCCAAAGCCTCCGATCCGGCGACATCGGCCTTCGTCGCCGCCAATGCCGGCGCCGGCAAGACCCATGTGCTGGTGCAGCGGGTGATCCGCCTGCTGCTCGACGGCGTCCCGCCCGAGCGCATTCTCTGCATCACCTTCACCAAGGCCGCCGCCGCCAACATGGCCCAGCGGGTGTTCAGCACGCTCGGCCGCTGGGTCACGCTCAGTGATGCCGAACTCGACGCCGCGATCCTCGCCACCGGCACGACACGGCCCGACGCCCGCACGCGGCAACGCGCCCGCGAGCTGTTCGCCTGCGCGCTGGAGACGCCGGGCGGCCTCAAGGTGCAGACCATTCACGCGCTGTGCACCCGGCTGCTGCAGCAGTTTCCGTTCGAAGCGAATGTGCCGGCCCGCTTCAGCGTGATCGACGACCGCGATCAGACCGAGATGATGGAGCGCGCCAGCCTCGCGGTGCTGCTGGAGGCGGCACGGTCGCCGGACAGCGCGATCGGCCGCGCGCTGACCACGGCGATGACCAGCGCGGCCGACGTGACTTTCAAGGAGGTGGTGCGTGAAGCCTGCCTCAGCCGCGAGCACTTCATGGCCTGGGCGGACCAGCCCGGCGGCACCGATGCGGCGCTGGCGCAGCTCGCCGCGACGCTCAACGTTCAGCTCGACGAACGGCTCGAAGACCTCGAGCGCGCCATCGTCGACGGGCCGCTGCTGCCGCGCGCGCAATGGAAGCCGATCGCCGCACTGCTCGATACCGGCAGCAAGACCGACCAGGAGCAGGCCCGGCGTCTGTCGCTCGCCGCCGACGCATCCGGCAGTGCGCAGCTCGAGGCCTATCTCACCCTGTTCCTCACGGAGAAGCGCGAGCCGCGCAAATCGCTGCTGACCAGGAAGCTGTCTGATGCACAGCCCGGCCTCGCGCAGACGCTGTCCGACGAGGCCGCGCGCATCGCCGGCCTGCTCGAGAAACGCCGCGCCGTGATGCATCGGGACCGCACCGCGGCGCTGCTGGTGATCGCCAGCGCCGTGGCGAACAACTATCGCGCCGAGAAGCAGCAGCGCGGGCTGCTCGACTATGACGACCTGATCGACAAGACGCTGGCGCTGCTCGACAACGTCTCGTCGGCGTGGGTGCACTACAAGCTCGACCGCGGCGTCGATCACGTGCTGATCGACGAGGCGCAGGATACCAGCCCGCGGCAGTGGGAGATCATCGACCGCCTGATCGCGGAGTTCACCGCCGGCGAAGGCGCGCGCGACGGCGTCCGCCGCACCATCTTCGCGGTCGGTGACGAGAAGCAGTCGATCTTTTCGTTCCAGGGCGCCGCGCCGCACGAGTTCGATCATCGGCGCCGCGCGCTGAAGACCCGTTTCGAGCGCGCCGGCCTGCGGTTCGAGCCGGTCTCTTTCACCTATTCCTTCCGCTCCGGCGACAGCGTGCTGCGCGCGGTCACTGCGGCATTCCAATCGTCCGATATCTACAAGAGCATCACCACCGATGCCGCCGGCATGCCGCCGCATATGGCGCTGGACGATGCCGCGCCGGGACTGATCGACCTCTGGGAGCTGGAGCAGCCCGACGAGCGCCCCGAGATGGAGGGCTGGCAGGCGCCATTCGATGCGGTATCCGAAACCAGCCCGCAGGTGCGGCTGGCGCGGCGCGTGCAGGCCGAGATCAGCGAATTGTTCCGCAACGGCACCATGACCGGCCCCGCCGGCCGGCGCCGGCCGCTGCGCTACGGCGACATCCTGATCCTGGTCCGCCGCCGCGAAAAGACCTTCAACGCCGTGATCCAGGCGCTCAAATATGCCGGCATTCCGGTGGCCGGCGCCGACCGGCTCAAGCTGACCGAGCATATCGCCGTCATCGACCTGATGAATCTCGCGGACGCCCTGCTGCTGCCGCGCGATGACCTCGCCCTCGCCGTCGCGCTGAAGAGCCCGCTGTTCAACCTCGACGACGACGACCTTATGACAATCGCGGCGCAGCGGCGCGGTAGCCTGCGGGATGCGCTCGCGCAGCACGCCGCAGATGATCATAGACTGCGCGCGGCGCATGAGCGCCTCGCGGCCTATGAGCGGCGCGCGCGCACCGACACGCCCTTCACCTTCTATGCCTGGCTGCTCGGCGGCGACGACGGGCGCGCGCGCATGCTGCGGCGGCTCGGCCCCGAAGCCAATGACGCGCTCGACGAATTCCTCGAGCTGGCGCTGAATTACGAACGCAAGGCCCCGGCCTCGCTGCAGGGCTTCATGGCATGGCTGCGCGCCGCCGACACCGACATCAAGCGCGACATGGAGATCGGCCGCGATGAGGTTCGCGTCATGACCGTGCACGGCGCGAAGGGGCTGGAGGCGGCGGTGGTGTTCATGATCGACACCACCACTTCGCCGAGGGATACCCAGCGGCTCAATCTGATCCGCGTGGCGCAAGGACATGCGCCGCCCCACGTCCCGCCGGTCAATGTCTGGGCCGGCCGCAAGACCGACGATCCCGCCCCGGTGGCGGCTGCCCGCACGCTGATGCAGGACGAGACCGAGGATGAGTATCGCCGCCTGCTCTATGTGGCGATGACACGTGCGGCGGACCGCCTGATCATCGGCGGCTGCCAGCCCGGCAATCGCAAGGAGGTCCGCGAGAATTCCTGGTACGACCTGATCGCCAAGGGGCTCGCGGCGTCCAATCTGCACGTCACCGAGATCCCGACCCGTTTCGGGCCGGTCAAGCGCTACAGCCGCGATGGCGAGATCGCACAGGATACTGCGGCGTCCGAGCCCGCAGCAGCAGAGGCGGCGGCCGCGCTGCCGGGCTGGCTGCGCGTCCCGGTGACGCCGGAGACGGCTGCCACGATGCTGATCCGCCCCTCCGACACGCCGGATGCGGATGAGGCCCGCGGACTCTCGGCCGGTGAGGCTGCCGAGCAGCGGGCGCGGGCCCGGCAGCGCGGCACCCTGGTGCACCGGCTACTGCAGTCGCTGCCGGACCTGGCGGACGACCGACGGTGCGAGGCGGCCCGCCACTATCTGTCGCGCGCCGCAAGGGACTGGAGCGCGGCCGAGCGTGACGATCTCGCCGAGCGGGTGCTG
>Ga0180217_1004232_pt1 | contig 11481 bp, 9 predicted proteins | sample eDN3rd37CBELigOP_FD_128521 | JGI IMG/M metagenome (GOLD analysis project Ga0180217, IMG submission 128521) | Enriched Organic Plus compost microbial communities from Emeryville, California, USA - eDNA 3rd pass 37_C BE-Lig OP (version 2) (version 2) ... | reverse complement strand
TGGCGGGCCGAACGGGATTCGAACACGTAAGCCCAAGCAATCGACCGGCACCCCGCTAGGCGTCAAGCGATGTCGGCTTGCGGGAAGGGCCTAGCATCCAACCGAACGGCGGAAATGGGGCGCGAAACTGCCCGATTGTTCCGGGGCAATCCGAACATCTGGTTTCGCCTCCCCATTGCGGTCGTTCGTCTGGCCGTAAGCCAATCCGAGCGGCTGACTTTCGGTTAGGTGCTATCAACGCCTAGAACTGGGCGTTGGAAGAACCAACAGCGACGCGCGAGTGGTGTCCACACTGTTCCGCTGTCTCCCCTAAACCGCTTGGACTCCTTAGCCGTTCGGCCGCTCGAGCTCTTCCGGAAGTCGGCCGGCCAGCAGCGCCGCCATCTTCCCATAATTTTCGCGGGCGTCAGCAATCATGCGTTCGACAGCAGTGATCTCGTCGGCATGGTCGCTCCGCCACCTCTCGAACGCCGCCCGCCATTCCCGCCGCGTGTGCCTAGGGAAACCGTCGTCGATCCTGCTTCGATGGAAACCGCGGGCAGACGACGATACGTACATGCTTTTCTGATAAGCGCGAAGCCGATCCATACCGCTTTTGCGGAAGAGATCGCGCCCTTTCCTTTTCACTGAACTCATCATCTCGAGGATCAGCAGGCCCGCATAGTGGTTGCGGTCAGACTGATCCTCATGGCCGCCATCGCTCCACATTCTGCGACCGCACGGATACCAAAGCCCGTCCGGCATTTCGTAGAACTCGACCGGCTTCAGCAAGAAGTCGTCTGGCGAACTCGAGACAGACACCTCGAAATAGGTCCGATCTCGGCCGTAGGAGTCGAGCCAGTAAACTGTCAGAGCTTGGACCTGAGTGTCGTCGAATAGGATGCCGCTAGGTCCTTTTAACCCGTCCAAGATTGCTTTGGCATAGTTGTCGACGTCGGCGGTCTCATCGGTTTCCAGAACGGTTTGGACATCTAGGTGTAAAACGATGTCTAGCCGAACCTCGCTGCTATAGAAGAATTTATTCTTAAGCTCTGCCTGGACGGCATCCCGGAAGGCAGCACGCTTTACACCACCGGCAGCGTAGGAAATCGGCGCGAAGTCAAACCGATGCTGCCAATCGCCGAACATCGGGTTCAATCCCTCATTCGCGCCCTTTCGCTCGTGCTCTAGTGCCTCGTCTGAATGCATGAACTTCTCCCCACCGCTTTGGCCGCATTCGGTAGTCGTTCTAGCAATAGCAGGCAGGAAACCACCCCATCCCCGTCGTCGCGATGAACAGAGCAGAATGTCCGCTTTCGGAAATGGATAGTGGGGCGATGAGTGACCGAAATGGGGCGCAAAGCCGCCTATCAGGAACCGGCCGCGATGATCTGTATCTTTAGCGGAGTGCAGCCGCCTGGGACCGCAAGCAGGCGATTGATATTTGGGTGAGCTCCCGGGTGAGCACGTGCACCGATGGTATGATCTGCGAAGAGGGTGTCCTCCTTGGTCCGGGCAGCTGTATGGGGCTCTCCGGTCAATGCGTAATCCCGAACCGGCAAATGCAGATTGATTCTTGGGGAGGGAGAATTCGCGACGCGGTGGTGGTGTGCGGGCTCTCACCATCCGAAGAGCGCGGGCCGATTGGGGGGCGTCTGGAGCGTCAAATGGAGGCGTTCAGGTAACTGCCTAGCTTTCTAAAAGCCGGCAGCCATTTTGCTGTTCGGACGGCTCAGCCTTCAGCGAGGCGCGTGTGTTTCCACAAATGCCGCGAACGGCCCATCAAATATGAAGATGGGATGGAGATTGGAGGATGCGGTTGCGCGAGACAATGCAAGGTCTGCGTCGAGCGGATAATTCACAGCGCCGCTCTAACCAAATTGGCCTTGTGCAGATCGCAACAAAGCTGGCTGCTTCCCATGTGCTTCCCAGTTCAAGTTTCTGGGAAGCACTATCCGTCAAAAAGATAGCTAACCTATTGAGATGATTGGCGCGCCCGAAAGGATTCGAACCTCTGACCCCCAGATTCGTAGTCTGGTGCTCTATCCAGCTGAGCTACGGGCGCCAACGCGTCGGCGGCTTCGTGTGAAGCGCTTGCGTCTGATGGCGCTGATGTAGCCTGACATTTTTGGCTTGGCAAGCGCCTGGGCCCAGAAACCTGATTTTGTTGCGGCGGACGGTGGGTAACTCGGTCTTGGCGGCCGGCGCGCCAGGCCCCGCAAGCCGCGCGTCGGGCGGATGGCCGCCGCCAGAATTTTGATAAATATCCGTAATTCCGAAAATCCGGCCGCACGCCCCGCCTGTGGATGAAATGGAGCGCCACAGCATGGGAGGCGGCGGTGTGCCGGCTGGACGCCGGCTCGCCGGGCGATGTCGCCAGGTCTGGGCGGAGCGCCGCGACGTCTCCATTACCCGTGTCGTCGGCGTGAGGACGTCTGTGCCGCGGTGTTATGTGCGAAAACCGCAGCTTTCCGCGACCCGTGATGAACTGCGCGACGTCCGCGCCAATCTGGTTGGCCTCCACGGCGAAAAAGGCGCAAATAATGACTCTGGACGCTTTTAATCCGGCGATGTCATACCCACATGGCAGCCATGCATTTTGTTTCAGGGGGGTATTGTCGGATGAATCAGGCGTTGCGCCGCTCGGGCCTTGCAGTTCTGGCGCTGGTTGTCGCCCTCGGCATGACGATCGGCGCCGCCGACGCGCGCAGGGGCGGCGGCGGTGGCTTCGGCAGCCGGGGCTCCAAGACGTGGTCGGCGCCGCCGTCGACGCAAACTGCGCCGTCCACCGCGGCGCCGATGCAGCGCACCCAGACGCAGCCTGGCGTCCAGTCCGGCGCCGCCGGCATGGCCTCCCAGGCGGCCCAGCCGCGCCGCTTCGGTGGTTTCGGCGCCGGTCTGATGGGCGGCCTGCTCGGCGCGGGCCTGATTGGCATGCTGATGGGCGGCGGCTTCTTCAGCGGCATGGCTGGCCTGGCCGGCTTCGTGGGCCTGCTGTTGCAGGTAGCGCTGATTGGCGGGCTTGTGTGGCTGGCCATGCGCTATTTCCGCAGCCGGCAGACCGCGACCGCCGGCGGCGCCCGCCCGGGCGTCAGCAACTACACCGCCGCGCCCCAGACTGGCCCGCGTCCGGGTCAGCGTCCGGGCATGGGCGCGGCCGCATCGGGCGGCGCCATGGGGGCCATGGGCGGCGCCTCCGCCGCCCCGCGTCAGCCGCAATACGCCCCGGCGACAGCCGCCGCCGGCAGCGACGGCGTTGGCCTCGGTCCGCAGGATTATGAAAACTTCGAACGCCTGCTCGCCGACATGCAGACCGCTTACGGGCGCGGCGACATCGGCGCCCTGCGCCGGATATGCACGCCGGAAGCTGCCGCCTATCTGGAAGAGGAGCTGGCGGAGAACGAGCGCCGCGGCGTCGTCAATACGGCCAGCGACGTCAAGCTGGTGCAGGGGGATCTGGCCGAGGCCTGGCGCGAAGGCGCGACGGATTACGCCACCGTGGCGATGCGTTACGCCATGATAGACGTGACGCGCGAGCGCGCCAGCGGCCGTGTGGTCGATGGCGATCCATCGCGCCCCACCGAGGTGACCGAGGTGTGGACCTTCCGTCGCGACAATCGCGGTCCGTGGGTGCTTTCGGCTATCCAGGACGTCAACTGATCCGCGCGGGGACAAGTGCGCGTGGGAATGGCTGGAGCCAAAGAAAAAGCCGGGGTCGCAGCCCCGGCTTTTTTCACATCCGGCCGCGCGCCGTCGCCGGGGCGCGGCTTCCGGCGTCGGTCAGCCCTGCTGGCGCTTCGCCATTTCGGCGTGGGTTGCGCCCCGTTTGAACGTGCCGCTGGCCCGCACCGCCGGTTCGCCGTCCGCCGTGATGATCGCCTGGGTGAACACCAGGTTGCGCGTCACCTTGAGCACGTCCGTGCGCCCTTCAAGCCAGGCGCCGAGCTTCGCCGGTCCGACAAAGTCCGTGGTCATGGAGATGGTGGGCAGGAACTGGGCCAGCTTGTGGGCATAATTGGCGGCCATGGGCATCACCATGTCGCAGAAGGTCATCAGCATGCCGCCATGGCAGATGCCCATGGGGTTGCAGTGGCGCTCCTCGATCCGGAGCCCGAGAATCAGGCCGCTGTCGGTTTTCCGGAAATAAAGCGGACCGTTGACATTGATGAACTGGCCGCCCACGTCCCGCAGCAGCCGGAAGCCGTCTGGAATATTGTCGCTCATGTCCGCAGTCGTTCCCTTGCTCCGACGGCGACGCCGTCCGGTTATTGCCATGGTGAAGCCGCCTGTCGCACCGGCCCGTGTGATGAAGAGGCGGTCGCGCGGCGGCGCATCTCCGGGGCAGTCTCATCGCGCGTGAAAACAGCCCGGCTCAAACTGGCGGAGGCAGGCGTCGTTCGCCGGTGGCGCGGCGCCTGTTCCGAGTTGGCTACGTCATCAATGATTGTGGCGCTCCGGGCAAGCGGCTTGTGCGCTTTGGGGGCCCGCGCAGGCGGTCGCGGCCGGCGTCAGGCTTGTTTTCCGGGGCCGTCTCGTTCATCCATGCGGCCGTCGCCGCATCAAAAACCGGAAGCTCATGCCGTCACCGTCCGCCCGTCCTGAGACGACCGTATCCGTTCAGGGCCAGGGCGCGCATGCGGGAAAGGACGCGCATGACCAGGGAGCGGCCGTTCCCGCGACCCATCCCAGAGCCGACGGTCGCACCCTGGCGCTGTTGCAGGCGCTGCGCGCCTTCGCCGCCATCGCCGTCGTCATCTATCATTGCCATAGCGAGGCGCTGAACTGGCTCTATCCCGGCCAGCCGCGTCCCCCGGAAATCTTTCCGTGGATGGCGGGCGTCGACGTCTTCTTCGTCATCTCCGGCTTCATCATCGTTCTCAGCTCCCGCAAGCTGTTCGGCGCGCCCGGCGGGTTTCGCCTGTTCGTGATGCGCCGGCTTATTCGCGTGCTGCCGCTCTATTGGGCGATGACCTCGCTGTTCCTGCTGGTCGTCCTGCTGGCGCCAGGCGTGCTCAACAGCGGCGTTCCGGACTGGCGGCAGATCCTGGCGTCATACCTGTTTTTTCCGTGGCCCCGGGCCGATGGTCTGGCCCTGCCAGTGTATTCGCTGGGCTGGACGCTCAACTATGAAATGATGTTCTACACCCTGTGCGCCGGGGCCGTGCTGCTGCCGCGTCGCCTGGCGGTGATGGCCGTGGCGCTCGTGCTGGGGCTGGGCGTGCTGGTCGGCGCCCTGGCGGGACCGCTGCCGGAGCCGTTCCAGTTCTGGACGCGACCGGTGGCGCTGGATTTCATTTTTGGCCTGTTCCTCGGGCTGCTGTATGGTCGTGGCGGCGCCATTTCTCCCTTGCTGGCGTGGCCCGGGGCGCTTGTCGCCGTGGCGTTGCTGGCGATGGATCTGCCGACCCGTCCGCCGTTGAGCGACTGGCCAACCCTGGGCGCCATCGCCGGATATGGTCTGCCGGCGACGCTGCTGGTGGCGATGGCGGCGTTTGGCGAGACCCGGAAACTCTCGGCCCGCGTCGTTGGCCGGATCGATTTTTTCCGCCGGCCCTTCGCCAGCGTGGTGCGGGTTTTCGCCGAGCTGGGCGATGCGTCCTACGCGCTCTACCTGCTGCACCCGTTCATCATCCGCGCCATGCGTCAGGTCTTCGTCATGCTGGGTTTCGGGACATGGATGACCTCCACCCTGTTTGCCCTCGCGGGGGTGATCGCCTCGTCGATTGGCGGCTGGCTGCTTTATCGTCTGGTTGAAGCGCCCGTGCTCCGCTGGTTGCGTCGGCGGGCCGGGGTCTGAACCAGGCCGCCGGCCTCAGGCCAGGGCGTCGAGCCGCCCGCCCTCGGCCACGGGCGGCAGATTCTGGACCATCTCCCGCTGCCCATCCCGGAAGCCCCGCGTTTTTGCCGTGAGTCGCGAGCGCACGCCATCGGGCGTGACGCGGATCAGGTGATAACCAGCCAGGTGATTGTGCATGCCGGCCATGGCCGAGGCCGATGGCGCGCCAAGGATCGGAACCGCGCCATCCGGCCCGGGGATCCGCGCCAGCGAGATGACATGGTTGTGGCCGTGCAGCACCAGCTCTGCGCCGACGCGGGCAATCATGCGCGCGAAGGCTCCGGCGTTGGTGAGTCCCCGCCCGGGGCCGGCCCCCCCCACATGCGGCGGGTGGTGAATCAGCACCACCCGGCAGAGGCGCTCCGCCCGCAACTGCGCCAGCATCGCCTCCGCCGCCGCCAGTTGCCGCGCGCCCAGACGTCCGCTGGCGAGGAAGGGCAGGGTTGGCACGCCGGAGCAGAGACCAACAAACGCCACGCCCTCGCGCCGGCGCAGGAACGGGAAGCCGTCAACCGGCCCGGGCGCCTCGCCGGCGTCGCTGCGCATCCAGGGGCCGAGGTACAGGCGCAGCGGCGCCAGCGCGCTGCGCACATAGGCGTCGTGATTGCCCGGCGTGAAGCTGACCCTGTCCGGCGGCCCGAGTGTTTCGACGAAGGCGCGCGCGGCGGGAAATTCCGCTGTCAGCCCGATATTGACCACGTCCCCGGTCAGGGCGATGTGATCCGGCGCATGGGCGTGGATGTCGTCGCGAATGCGCGCCAGCGCCTCCATGTCATGCGTCTGCGCCCGGCCGCGCCGCCAGTTCATCCAGCCGGTGACCCGCTTGCCGGCAAGCTCGCGCAGGCGCGGCGCCGGCAGGGGGCCAATGTGTGCGTCGGACAGATGGGCAATCAGCATGGGAGGCGGTCTGATCCTGGAAAAATGGCCTGAAGCCCTGGCGGAAGCGGCTTGCCGCAGCGTTGCGCCATCTGACCGGATCAGGCGCGCCCGATCAACAGTGTCCGGCCGGCGCCCTGTGCGGCGATGGGGACGGCGCGGTGGAACGCATCGCAAGAACGGTCCGTGAAAACCGGTCTTGCCTTGTCTGACGCCCAGCGCCCAACTGGCGTATGCTGCGCGCGCCTGCGTCATGCAGGTTGGGCGGCGGCGGTCTGTTGCATCAGCTTCATCGGCGCCATGAGGCAGGCGAGAGAAGACGCGGTGACCAATGACCGGATGCACGCCATGACCAGGGCCTTCGCCGCCAGGCTGACGCAGAAAGCCCTGCACCAGTATTTCCGTTTCGCGCGCGGCATGACCATGGGCGTGCGCGCGGCGGTTTTTGATGCGGACGGCCGGGTTTTCCTGGTGCGTCACACCTACGTGCCCGGCTGGTATCTGCCTGGCGGCGGCGTCGAGGTTGGCGAGGACGCCGTGACCTCCCTGCGTCGTGAGCTGGAGGAAGAGGGCAATATCGTGCTGGAGGAGCCGCCGCGCCTGCACGGCCTGTATTTCAACCGGCGCGCCTCGCGCCGTGATCACGTGGCGCTGTATGTGGCGCGCCGCCACCGGCAAACCGCGCCGCGTGCGCCGGATCGCGAGATCGCCGGAACCGGTTATTTCGCGCCCGACGCCTTGCCTGAGGACGCCACCGCCGCCACCAGGGCGCGCCTTGCCGAAATTCTGCACGGCGCCCCGGTTTCGCCTTTCTGGTAAGGACGCCAGACGCGGCGTCGCCGCATTGCTTCCATGGGACCGCGCGGCGTCCCTCGCGTTGCCGCCATGGAAGGCGGCGCGTTCCTGTCATGGACGGCGGCGCGAGGCGGTGATAAGGCGCGGGGAGCGGGCGCCGGACGCGGCGCCTGTTTTTCCGGAGTCGCCCATGGCCGAGCTTGCACTGACAACGCGTCCCGAAAGCCCTGATGACGCCGTGCAGATCGAGCGCCTGCACGACCGCGCCTTTGGTCCGGGCCGCTACGCCCGCACCGCCTACCGTTTGCGCGAGGGGCGGCCGCACCGGCCGGACCTGTCCTTCACCACGCTGGTGGGCACCCTGCTGGTGGGCTCGGTGCGGCTGTCCGCCGTGCGCTCCGGCTCCATCAACGCGGTGATGCTGGGTCCGCTGGCCGTCGAGCCGGCGTTCGAGGGCCGGGGCATTGCCGGCGCGCTGATCCGCGAAGCCCTTGACGCCTGCCGCGCCGCGGGCGAGGAACTGGTGATGCTGGTGGGCGATCCGCCCTATTACAGCCGGTTTGGTTTCCAGGTCGCGGCGCCGGGCTCGCTGGTGTTGCCAGGCCCCGTCGACCCGGCGCGCATCCTTTATGTCGAGTTGGCCGCCGGCGCGTTCGAGCGGGCGAAAGGCGCCGTGTCGCCCTTGTAGGGGGGCGTTCCGGCTCCCGCGGGCATGATGGCGCTGATTGTGACATGACGCGCACATGACGTATTTTGTCTTGCGGCCATCGCGCCGCATGATGGCGGCGGGGCGATGACGCCGGACTGGAAGGCGCCATTGGCTCAGTCTGCTTCCGGGCATGATTTTGCTGAAGGCGACGGACGCTTGCAGCAGGGCGTGCTCCCACATCGCCAGGCGCCGGGCGACCACGCGCCGGCCAGAACAGGACAGCACAATGACAGGTGTTTCCCAAACGCGGGTTTTCCGGACTGCGGCGCTGATCGCCCTGGCGGCGGCGTCGACGCTCACCCTGGCGGCTTGCAACGGCAAGGTCCGGCCCACGGGCGTCCTGCCGCGGGAATACGTGCCGCCGCCGCCGTCCGAGCGCAACGCCGGCATTACGCCCAAGCAGGGCGAACTGACGGCGCCGCCGGTTCAGGAGCAGGCGCCGCCGTTGAAACACGGCCTGTCTGTCCCGTCCCGCTGACCTGGGCGCCGGGGCTGCGCCGGCGCCAGTTCTCGTGAGAAAACGGCGGGCCTGGCCTCTGTCCCGGACTGTTGTTTCCCGCGGTTGGCGCGCTTGACAATCGTCGTTCGTCCGCTGTTAGGGTCTGCCGGATCAAGGGCGCGGGGATTACCCTGGCGACCTGACAAAAACGGGCCGGCAAGGTGATGCGCCGCCGGCGACCCAGGGGGACATACGTCCATGAAGTTGAGCCTTGACGCCAACCTGAAAACGCTTGCGGACGTGCCGCGCACGCACGCCGCCAGCAAGGGTGACCAGATTGCGACCTCGTTCGAGGGGCGCCTGACCACCCACGCGGAATTTAACCGGCACGCCAGCCAGATCGCCAACGCCCTGATCGCGGCGGGTCTGAAGCCGGGCGACCGCGTCGCCCATGTGGGCAAGAACACTGATTCCTACTTCGAGCTGATTTTCGGCTGCATGAAGGCTGGCGTCATCATCGTGCCGGTGGTCTGGCGCCTTGCTCCGCCAGAAGTGTCCTACATTGTGCAGGATTCCGGCGCGAAGCTGCTGTTCGTCGGCCCCGAATTCATCGACCTTGGCCGCCAGGTCGCCGCCGAATGCCCCGGCCTGCAGGGCGTCGTCGCCATGGAAGGCGGCGCGCCGGACTGGCCGGACTTCGCGAAATGGCGCGACGCCCAGCCGGATATCGATCCGCGTCTGGAATGTGGGCCCAACGAGCCCTTCCTCCAGCTCTATACCTCCGGCACCACCGGGCGCCCGAAGGGCGCCATGCTCACCCACAACAATTTCCTCGCCATGCGCCGGCTTCAGGACGCGGCGGACGAGGACTGGCTGCACTGGTACGCCGATGACATCGGCCTCGTCGCCATGCCCAACGGCCACATCGGCGGCACCGGCTTCGGCATCTGGGTGCTGTATTACGGCGTGAAGGCCATCATCACCCGTGAGTTCGATCCGATGCAGGTGCTCGACATGATCGAGCACGAGGGCGTCAACAAGTTCTTCATGGTGCCGGCGGCGTTGCAGTTCGTCGTGCGCCAGCCGCGCGCCCGCCAGATTGACTACTCCCGCCTGCGCTCCATCTCTTACGGCGCCAGCCCGATTCCGCACGCCCTGCTGGTGGAGTGCATGGACGTCTTCAAGTGCGGCTTCGTGCAGATGTACGGCCTGACCGAAACCACCGGCACGGTGGTGGCGCTGCCGCCGGAAGACCACACCATGGAGGAGACGCCGCGCATGCGCGCCGCCGGCAAGGCCCTGCCAGGCGTCGAGATCGCCATTCTCGACGACAACGGCAAGCCGTTGCCGCCAGGCGAAATTGGCGAGATCGCCATCAGGTCGCCGTCCAACATGATTGGCTATTACAACCTGCCGGAGGCCACGGCGGCGGCGATGCCCGGCGACGGCTGGTTCAAATCCGGCGACGCCGGCTACATGGATGAGGACGGCTACCTCTACGTCCACGACCGGATGAAGGACATGATCATCTCCGGCGGCGAGAATATCTACCCGGCGGAGGTCGAGAACGCCCTGTGCAGCCACCCGGCTGTTGCGGAAGCCGCCGTCATCGGCATTCCGTCGCAGAAGTGGGGCGAGGAGGTGAAGGCCATCGTCGCCCTGCGGCCGGACAAGCAGGTGACGGAGGAGGATCTGATCGGCTTCGTGCGCACCCGCATCGCCGCGTTCAAGGCGCCGAAGTCCGTTGACTTCATTGACCTGCTGCCGCGCAACGCCTCGGGCAAGATCCTGCGCCGCACCCTGCGCGAGCCCTATTGGGCCGGCTATACCCGCCAGATCAACTGAGCCGCGGCGGAACAATGGTTATGCGACGGGCGGGTGGAAACATCCGTCCGTTGTCGTTTGCGCGCCCCATCCGGGGTCGGGACCCATGGGCGCGCCAGTGGGCAAAACAAAAGCCTCCGGCGCGGCGCCGGAGGCTTTGTCGTCCAGGGCGGGCGCGTCGCGCCGGTCCGATCAGGAATCCGTATACGACGGCTTGCGCTTCTCGAGGAACGCCGCGATGCCTTCCCGGAAATCGTTGGAGCGCGACGACAGGATCTGGTTGCGGTCTTCCATGGCGATGACGGCTTCCAGGCCGCCGGCGTCGATGGCGTGGTTCAGCGCTTCCTTGGTCAGGCGCAGGCCAAGCGGCGTGGCGTGCAGCAGATCATCCACATAGCTCTGGCCGGCGGCCTGCAGACCGGCTTCCTCAACCACTTCCGCCACCAGGCCCAGTTGCAGCGCCTTCGGCGCATCGATGAAGCGGCCAGTCAGCATGTACTGCGAGGCGATTGACGCATTGGTCAGCCGCGGCAGGAAATAGCTGACGCCAATGTCGCAGGCGGAGAGGCCGATGCGGATGAAGGCGGCGTTCATCTTCAGGCTGGGCGTGGCGATGCGGATATCGGACGCCAGCGCCAGGGCGAAACCGCCGCCGGAAGCGGCGCCGTTGACCAGCGAAACGATCGGCTGCGGGCAGCGGCGCATGGCGACGACGATCTCGGCGATGCGGCGCTGGAAGCGCATGGACGACCAGGTGGTCGGCTGGTCGTTCTCACCGCTGCGGTCCTTCAGGTCGAGGCCGGCGCAGAAGCCGCGGCCGGCGCCGGTCAGCACCACCACGCGCACGTCGTCACGCCAGTACAGATCGGTGAAGAAGTGGCGCAACTCTTCCACAAGCCTGCGGTTGAGCGCGTTCAGGCGGTCTGGCCGGTTCATGGTGACGCGGGCCACCGGGCCATCCTGTTCAACGAGAAGATGCTGGTATTCCATGGCGTTTTCCTTGAACCTTTCCGTGGCGATTTT
>Ga0180217_1004231_pt1 | contig 11482 bp, 10 predicted proteins | sample eDN3rd37CBELigOP_FD_128521 | JGI IMG/M metagenome (GOLD analysis project Ga0180217, IMG submission 128521) | Enriched Organic Plus compost microbial communities from Emeryville, California, USA - eDNA 3rd pass 37_C BE-Lig OP (version 2) (version 2) ... | reverse complement strand
CCCGTGAACCCCGACTCGGCGTGGCGCCTGCACCCCCAGGTCTCGGTGAGGCCTGAGCCGTTCGGCGCCTTGCTCTACCATTTCGGCACCCGCAAGCTGTCGTTCCTCAAGGACCGCACACTGCTCGCGATCGTCGAAGGCCTCGCGGATGCTCCGAGCGTGCGCTCGGCGTGCGAGGCCGCCGGCGTCGCCGCGGATCAGCAGGGCCGATACCTGCGGGCGCTCGACACGCTCGCCGAGTCACACATGATCCAGGAGCGCGCAGCAGCATGACGATCGCCCTCGACGCACCGACGCGTCCCACGACGGGCACGCGGCTCGTCGACCTGTTCGAGTTCGGACTCGATTCGCCCATCTGCCTCACGTGGGAGCTCACGTACGCGTGCAACCTCTCGTGCGTGCACTGCCTGTCGAGCTCCGGACGACGCGACCCGCGCGAGCTGACGACCGAGGAGTGCAAGGCCGTCATCGACGAGCTCGAGCGCATGCAGGTCTTCTACGTCAACATCGGGGGCGGTGAGCCGACCGTGCGCCCGGACTTCTGGGAGCTCGTCGAGTACGCCACGAGCCATCACGTGGGGGTGAAGTTCTCGACCAACGGGGTCAAGATCACGCCGGATGTCGCGGCGATGCTGGCCGCGAACGACTACGTCGACGTGCAGATCTCGCTCGACGGCGCGACCGCCGACGTCAACGACGCGATCCGCGGACCTCGGTCGTATGAGACCGCGATGCGGGCGATGCAGAACCTCGCGGATGCCGGCATGAAGAACTTCAAGCTGTCGGTCGTGTGCACGCGCACGAACATCCCGCAGCTCGACGAGTTCAAGGCGATCGCCGACCGCTACGGCGCGCAGCTGCGCCTCACCCGCCTGCGCCCGTCGGGGCGCGGCGCCGACGTGTGGGACGAGCTCCACCCCACCGCCCCGCAGCAGCGCGAGCTTTACGACTGGCTCGTCGCGAACGGCGAGAACGTCCTGACGGGCGACTCCTTCTTCCACCTGTCCGCCTACGGCCAGGCACTGCCCGGCTTGAACCTGTGCGGCGCGGGCCGCGTCGTGTGCCTCATCGACCCCGTCGGCGACGTCTACGCCTGCCCGTTCGCCATCCACGACGAGTTCCTCGCGGGCAACATCCGCCAGCCCGGCGGCTTCGAGCGCGTGTGGCGCGAGTCCGAGCTGTTCACGCGCCTGCGGCAGCCGCAGTCGGGCGGCGCATGCTCGTCGTGCCAGTTCTTCGACACGTGCAAGGGCGGTTGCATGGCCGCGAAGTTCTTCACGGGACTGCCCCTCGACGGCCCCGACCCGGAGTGCGTGCGCGGCTTCGGCGAGGAGGCGCTCGCCAAGCACAAGGACTCCGGCGGTGGCATCCCCAAGCCGTCGGGTGACCACTCCCACCGGACGTCCCCGCCGCGGCCCCGCTCCGGCGCGGGCCCCGTGCGCGTGACCATCCAGCGTAGGAACGACCTCTCTCGCCCGCCCGTGAGTGCGTGCGAGGAGAACCCGCTCGCGGGATTCGTCCCGCAGCAGACCACCGGCGCCGATGGGCGCCGACAGGAGGGCAGCCGCTCCAGCCACGCGTAAGACCCGAGCAACCACGAGACGCCCGCGACGAGGCAGGCGCCGAAGTGGGGTGCGGTCTCCCGCGGGGCCGCTCCGGTTCGCCCTCGATGAGAGAGGGAGGACAAGAGATGGCAGGAGTTCTCGAGGGCAAGGTCGCCTTCATCACGGGAGCAGCGCGGGGGCAGGGACGCTCGCACGCGATCCGCCTCGCGCAGGAGGGCGCCGACATCATCGCCGTCGACATCTGCTCGCAGATCGAGACCGTCGGCTACCCGATGTCCACGCCAGACGACCTCGAGGAGACGGTGAGCGCCGTCGAGGCGCTCGACCGTCGCATCTTCGCGGCGCAGGCCGACGTGCGCGACCGCGAGTCGCTGCAGAAGGCGTTCGACGAGGGCACGGCGCAGCTGGGCCCCGTCGACATCGTGCTCGCCAACGCGGGAATCGCGCCGCTGTCGCTCGAGCCGTCGCCGCAGGAGTGGTACGACGTCCTCGACGTCAACCTCACGGGCGTGTACCACACCGTCGAGGTCGCGAAGCCGTCGATGGTCGAGGGCGGCCGCGGCGGCGCGATCGTCATCACGAGCTCGACGGCGGGCATCAACGGCATCGGCGGGGACACTCCGGGCGGACTCGGCTACACGGCCTCGAAGCACGGCGTCGTCGGCCTCATGCGCTCGTACGCGAACACGCTCGCGCCGTACAGCATCCGCGTGAACACCGTGCACCCGACCGGCGTCAACACGCCCATGGTCGTCAACGAGGTCATGCAGAAGTTCCTCGAGCAGGACCCGCAGATGGGTCAGGCCATGGCGAACGCACTGCCGGTCGACATGATCGAGGCCGTCGACATCTCGAACGCGATCCTGTTCCTCGTCTCGGATGCGGGCAGGTACGTCACGGGCGTCACGCTGCCGGTCGACGCCGGGTTCACCAACAAGCGCTGAGGCATCCGCCAGATCGGCGGAGATCGAGGGGAGGAGACAACATGGCAGGAAGAGTGGAAGGCAAGGTCGCCTTCATCACGGGAGCAGCCCGCGGACAGGGCCGGTCCCACGCCGTGAGGCTTGCGCAGGAGGGCGCCGACATCATCGCGGTCGACCTGTGCGACACGATCCCGAACGTCGCGTACCCGTCCGCGACGCCGGAGGATCTCGCCGAAACCGTGCGGCAGGTCGAGGCGCTCGACCGACGCATCGTCTCGGCGCAGGTCGACGTGCGCGACGGCGCGGCGGTCAAGAAGGCCGTCGAAGACGGCGTCGCCCAGCTCGGCAAGCTCGACATCGTCGTCGCGAACGCCGGCATCTGCGTCATGACGACGTGGGACGAGACCTCCGAGGAGGTCTGGGACCAGACGATCGACACGAACCTCAAGGGCGTGTGGAACACCGTGCGCCACACCGCGCCGCACCTGGTCGAAGCCGGCGGCGGCTCGATCATCATGACGAGCTCGGCCGCGGGTCTGAAGGGACTGCCTTTCCTGACGGCCTACGTCGCGTCGAAGCACGGCGTCGTCGGCCTCATGCGCGCGTTCGCGACCGAGCTGTCGGAGCACAACATCCGCGTCAACTCCATCCACCCGACCGGCGTCGACACCCCGATGGGGCAGCTCGGCGACCCGGAGTCGGCGACGAAGATCCAGGAGATCATGGCAGCACACCCGCGGCTCATGCCGATGATGTCGAACCTGCTCCCCATCCAGATGACGGAGCCGATCGACATCTCGAATGCGGTGCTCTTCCTCGCCTCCGACGAGTCACGCTACGTCACGAGCCTCGCGATGGCGGTGGACGCGGGCAACACGCAGTACTGAGAAGTCCGGATGCCGCGGACGTCGGTGCGCGGCATCCGGCACACCCCCATCTCGAAGAGGAGGAAAGGGAATCGGAAATGGCAGGAAGAGTCGAAGGCAAAGTCGCCTTCATCACGGGAGCCGCGCGCGGTCAGGGCCGCTCGCACGCGATCCGACTCGCGCAGGAAGGCGCCGACGTCATCGCGATCGACGTGCTCGAAGAGATCCCGGGCGCGCCGTACGGCCCCGCCACCGAAGAGGACCTCGCCGAGACGGTCCGACAGGTCGAGGCGCTCGACCGCCGCATCGTCGCCAAGAAGGCCGACGTGCGGGATTACGAGGCCCTGAAGGCTGCGGTCGACGAGGGCGTCGCCGAGCTCGGACGACTCGACATCGTCGCGGCGAACGCGGGCATCTCGACCGCGATGGCACCGGCCGAGGAGCTCTCGGAGGAGCTGTGGGTCGACATGGTCGACGTCAACCTCAACGGCGTGTGGCGCACGTGCAAGGCGGCGATCCCCCATCTGAAGGCGTCGGGCGGCGGATCGATCATCCTCACGAGCTCGGATGCGGGGCTGTTCGCATTCCCGAACATCGCGCACTACGTATCCGCCAAGCACGGTGTCGTCGGCCTCATGCGCACCCTCGCGCTCGAGCTCGCACCGCACATGATCCGCGTCAACAGCGTGCACCCGACGGTCGTGGACACGCCGATGGTCAACAACGACGCGACCTATCGGCTGTTCCGGCCGGACCTCGAGAACCCGACTGTCGACGACTTCAAGGAGGCGGCGGCCGGCATCAACGCGCTGCCGATCCCGTGGGTCGAGCCGGTCGACATCTCGAACGCGGTGCTCTGGCTCGCCTCGGATGAGGCGCGCTACGTCACGGGCGTGCCGCTGCCGGTCGACGCCGGTGCGGCCGTGAAGTGACCTGATCGAGAGGATCGAAAGGAGAACAACATGGGACGACTGGACGGAAAGGTCGCGTTCGTCACGGGGGCGGCGCGCGGACAGGGTCGCTCGCACGCGATCCGCATGGCGCAGGAGGGCGCCGACATCATCGCGGTGGACCTCGCGAAGCAGATCGACACCGTGCCGTACGGCATGGCCACGCCGGATGACCTCGCCGAGACGGTCCGACAGGTCGAGGCGCTCGACCGCCGTATCGTCGCGAGCGAGGCGGACGTGCGCGACTACGAGGGGCTGAAGGCGGCGCTCGACGAGGGCGTCGCGCAGCTCGGCCGACTCGACATCGTCTCGGCCAACGCCGGCATCTTCTCGAACGCGACGGCCGAGGAGCTCACGGACGAGGCGTGGAACGACATGATCGCCGTGAACCTCACGGGTGTGTGGCACACGGCGAAGGCCGCGATCCCGCACCTGCGTGCCGCGGGCGGCGGGTCGATCATCATCACGAGCTCGACGGCGGGTATCAAGGGATTCCCGAACTTCGTGCACTACGTCGCGTCGAAGCACGGCGTGGTCGGCGTCATGCGCACCCTCGCGCTCGAACTCGCACCCGACAACATCCGCGTCAACACGGTGCATCCGACGAGCGTCGACACCGACATGATCCAGAACGACGCGCTCTACGCGCTGTTCATGCCGGATCTGCCGGAGGACCGGCGCACGAAGGACGAGTTCCGCGGGCGCATGGAGACCATGAACGCCCTGCCGGTGCCGTGGGTGGAGCCCGTCGACATCTCGAACGCCGTCCTGTGGCTCGCCTCGGACGAGTCGAGGTACGTCACCGGCATCCAGCTGCCCGTCGACGCGGGGTCGACGCAGAAGTGAGCGAGACGGATGCCGCGCCCGTCGCCGCCGGGGAGCACACGCTTCCCGGCGGCGACGCCGCATCGCTGCGCGAGAGCCGCGAGCGCATCGCGCGCCACATCGTGGGCCGCGAGCGTGAGCTCGAGCTGACCCTCGCCGCCGTGGCGGCCGGCCGCGACATCGTGCTCGAAGGACCCCCGGGCACGAGCAAGACGACGATGCTGACCGCGATCACGCAGGAGTGGGGCATCCCGCTGCTGTTCGTCGAGGGCAACGCCGACCTCACGCCCGCGAAGCTCGTGGGACACCACAACCCCGCGCGCGTGCTGCGCGAGGACTACTCGGCCGACAACTTCGTGCCCGGCCCGCTCGTCGAGGCGATGCAGCAGGGCGGGTTCCTCTACATCGAGGAGTTCAACCGCGCCCCGGAGGACACCCTCAACACGCTGCTGACCGCGATGGCGGACCGGTCGATCGCGGTGCCACGGGTCGGCCGCATCCGCGCTCTTCCGACGTTCCGCGTGATCGCGTCGATGAATCCGTACGACAACGTCGGCACGACACGGCTCTCCACGAGCGTGCACGACCGGCTCAACCGGCTCGCGGTCGACTACCAGAGCGCGGAAGCGGAGGAGCAGATCGTGCGGCTGCGGACCGGAGCGTCCGGTCCCGTCGGCGATCGGCTCGTCGGCGACGCGGTCGCCGTGACGCGTGCGACGCGCGAGCACGAGGACGTCCGGCAGGGGTCGAGCGTCCGCGGCGCGATCGACACGGTGCTCGTCGCGCAGCGGCTCGCCGCGTTGCGAGGGCTCGACGACCCGGAGGACGCGGACTACCCCGAGATGGTGTTCGACGCGATGATCGTCGCGCTGTCGGGCCGCATCCACCTCGATGAGGCCGCCGAGACGACACCCGAGCGCGTGCTGCGCGAGCTGTGGGAGGACCGGTTCATCCTGCATCCGCACCAGGCCGCCCCGGGGTGAAGAGAGGTCGCGGCCGATACGCCGATCCAGCGGCGCAGCAACCGGCGCACAGCCGCGCGCGGCGCGCCGCTTCGGAGGCGGCCCAAGGAGCTCGAGGAGCCGCCGCAGGCGTTCGACCTGTCGCGCGGGGCCGCGGGTGCCGTCGTGATCGGCTCCGGCGGCACACGCAGACAGGCGGCCGCGATGCCGGGCGGGCGCGCTCGCGCCGTGACCGTCGAGCACGGGAGCATCGTCCCCGTTCCGGATGAGGCGGTCGACATCGACCCGCAGGTGCGCGCGCGGGCGCGGCAGATCGCGGCACGCCTCTCTGTGCCTCGCGCGCGGCGGGACGTGACGTCGCGCCGCGGGGTCGGCGACCTCGCGAGCGTGCCCTATCGCGGAGCATCCGACGACATCGACCTCGACCGCACGATCGAGGTGCTCGGCGAGCGCCCGATCCCCGAGGACGAGGACATCATCGTCCGCGAGCGTGTGCGCACGAAGCGGTCGGTCGTGCTGCTCGTCGACGTGTCGGGCTCGATGCGGGGCGAGCGGATCCGCACGGCCGCGGCGACGGTGGGGGCGCTCGCCGGCGAGCTTCACCGCGACGCGCTGGGGGTGATCGCCTTCTGGTCGGATGCCGCGATCCTGCTCGGCCTCGGCAACGAGGTCGTGCCCGATCGCGTGCTCGACGCTCTGCTGCGGCTGCCTGCGCGGGGGCTCACGAACGTCGCGTTCCCGCTCGAGCTCGCCACGAGGCAGCTCGCGCTCGCGCCGGTGCGAGACGCGCGTGCGATCCTGCTGTCGGACTGCGTTCACAACGCGGGACCCGATCCGCGGCCCTTCGCCGCGCGGCTCCCCCGGCTCGACGTGCTGCTGGACGTGTCGGGTGAGAACGACCTGGAGCTCGGTCGCGAGCTCGCGGCGCGGGGGCGGGGCCTGTGCCGGGTCATCCGCAGCCACCGGGATGTCGCGCCTGCGCTCAGCGCGATGTTCGCGGGCTAGGCTCGCGCATCCGTCTCTCGCCGGACGAAATCCCTCTACGATTTGGCACTCGGTGCCATTAAACTGGCCGATGTCGACGAGGAGGTCACCACCATGGCTAACGGTTGGTTCGAGACGGTTGCCGAAGCGCAGCGACGCGCGAAGAAGCGGCTGCCGGGCTCGGTCTACAGCGCGCTGCTCGCGGGCTCGGAGCGAGGGGTGACGTACGAAGACAATCTGAAGGCGTACGCCGAACTCGGATTCGCCCCGCACGTCGCCGGCCTCTCGGGTGAGCGGTCGCTGTCGACGACCGTCATGGGCATCGACATCTCATTCCCCGTGCTGATCTCGCCGACCGGCGTGCAGGCCGTACACCCCGAGGGCGAAGTCGCGGTTGCACGTGCCGCGGCGAACCGCGGCACGATCATGGGGCTCAGCTCGTTCGCGAGCAAGCCGATCGAGGACGTCGTCGCAGCGAACCCGAACACGTTCTATCAGATGTACTGGATGGGCACGCGCGACACGATGCTGCAGCGCCTCGAGCGCGCGAAAGCCGCGGGCGCGAAGGGCATCATCGCCACCCTCGACTGGTCGTTCTCCAACGGCCGCGACTGGGGCAGCCCCTGGATCCCCGAGCGCCTGACGCTCAAGGCCGCGATGCGCTTCGCGCCGCAGGCGATCGTCAAGCCGACGTGGCTGTGGAGCTTCGTCAAGACGGGTCGGGTGCCCGACCTGACGACCCCGAACCTCGCGCTTCCCGGCCAGGAGGCGCCGACCTTCTTCGGCGCGTACGGCGAGTGGATGCAGACCCCGCTCCCGACGTGGGAGGACGTCGCCTGGCTCCGCGATCAGTGGGACGGCCCGTTCATGCTCAAGGGCGTCTCGCGCCTCGACGACGCGAAGCGCGCGGTCGACGCGGGCGTGACGGCGATCTCCGTCTCGAACCACGGCGGCAACAACCTCGACTCGACGCCGGCGGCGATCCGGATGCTGCCGGGCATCGCCGATGCGGTCGGCGACCAGATCGAGGTGCTGCTCGACGGCGGCATCCGTCGTGGCGGCGATGTCGCGAAGGCCCTCGCCCTCGGTGCGAAGGCCGTCATGATCGGCCGCGCGTACCTGTGGGGCCTCGCGGCGAACGGTCAGGCGGGCGTCGAGAACGTGCTCGACATCCTTCGCGGCGGTCTCGACTCGGCCGTGCTCGGCCTCGGACGCTCGTCGGTGCAGGACCTCCGCCGTGAGGACCTGTGGATCCCGGAGGGCTTCACGCGCGAGCTCGGCAAGGAGGCGGCCGCGCCGAAGCCGCGCTCGTCGCGCCCCGCGGTTCGCAAGGACCCGTCGAAGCCGAAGGAGAAGGTCGCGGGCGGCAACGCGTGATCGACGCCGACGAACGAGCCGTGTGATGGCCGGTTCGCCGCACCTCGCCTCGCGGACGTGGCGCGACGTTCCGCGGGCTCTGCTCCTCGTGCCGCTCGGCTCGACCGAGCAGCACGGCCCGCACCTCCCGGTGGCGACCGACACGTTCATCGCGACCGCCGTCGCCGACGACCTCGCCGCGCGATGGCGGGCAGACGACCGCGACGTCGTCGTCGCACCGCCTCTCGTGTTCGGCGCGAGCGGCGAGCACCAGGGCTTCGCGGGGACGATCTCGCTCGGCACCGCCGCGCTGGCCTTCGCGCTCCTCGAGATCGGACGCTCGGCGTCGCAATGGGCCGAGCGCATCGTGTTCGTCAACGGACACGGCGGCAACCTCGAGGCACTCCGCGACGCCGTGCCGCGCCTTCGATCTGAGGGACGCGACGTCGCGTGGCTCCCGTGCGCGCTCGAGCGCGGCACCGACGCGCACGCCGGTTTCGACGAGACTTGTCACATGCTGCACCTGTGGCCCGCGCACGTGCGCCTCGACCTCGCCGAGCCCGGCGCGACCGCGCCCATCACCGAGCTGCTCCCCCGACTGCGCGTCGAGGGTGTGAAGGGCGTCGCACCGAACGGAGTGCTCGGCGACCCGACCGGCGCCTCGGCCGAGCACGGTGCGCGCCTGTTCGCCGAACTGTGCGACTCGGCGTGGAGCCGCCTGACTTCCGGAGCGGTCGCAGACAGCGGATGTCTCGCCCCCGGGCGCGCCGCATGACACTGCCCGACGGGTTCACGGTCCGCCTCAACCGGCACACGCGCGTCGAAGACGGCGGGCACGTGCTCATCGGCGGCTCCCCCACGCGCGTCGCGCGGCTCAAGCGAGGCGCCATCGAGGCGTTCGAAGGGCGCGAGCTCGTCGTGCGCGACGCCGCCACGCGCGCGCTCGCGGAGCACCTCCTCGCGACGGGCATCGGCGACCCCGTCGCGGAGTCCCTCCCGCCGATCCCGCTCTCCGAGCTCACGGTCGTCATCCCGGTGCACGACCGCCCCGCGCAGCTCGCGCGCCTGCTCGCGAGCGTGCCGCGGGACGTGTCGCGCGTGATAGTGGTCGACGACGCGTCGGATCGGGCGCAGGCCGTGGCATCCGTCGCTGTTGAGCATGGTGCGCACCTCATCGCGCTCGATCGCAACGTCGGGGCGGCCGCCGCGCGCAATGCCGGGCTCGCCGCGGTCGAGACCCCGTTCGTCGCGTTCGTCGACTCGGACGTGGTACTCGAAGACGGGTGCTTCGAAGTGCTGCTGCGGCACTTCGCCGATCCCAAGCTCGCGATGGCCGCGCCCCGTGTCGTGGGGCTCGACACCGAGCGGCCGAACTGGATCACGAGATACGAGAACGCGCGATCGTCGCTCGACCTGGGCGGCGACTCGGCGAGCGTTCGACCGCGCAGCCCCGTCACGTGGGTGTCGAGCACGTGCCTCGTGGCGCGTGCCACGCACCTCGGCGAGGGCTTCGACGCGTCGATGCGCGTCGGTGAGGACGTCGACCTCGTGTGGCGGCTCGTCGACGAGGGACACCGCGTGCGGTTCGAACCCGCGGCGACCGTGCGGCACGAGCACCGCACGCGGCTCCGCACGTGGCTCGGGCGCAAGTTCTTCTACGGCACAGGTGCGCACCTGCTCGCGGCGCGCCATCCGCAGGACGTCGCTCCCGTCGTGCTGCCTCCGTGGGGAGCACTCGTGCTCGCACTGCTGTTCGTCCAGAAGAAGTGGTCGCTGCCGGCGATCGCGCTCACCGGCGTGATCGTCGCCGGCCGCATCGTCAAGCGCCTCGGACACGTCCGCCGCCCGTGGCCGATCGCCGCGCGGCTCACCCTCAACGGGATGATCGCCGCGCTCGGCCAGGGCTTCGCGCTGCTGCTGCGCCACTGGTGGCCGGTCACCGTCGCGGTCGGGCTCGTCTCGAAGACGATGCGCCGCGCGGCCGCGATCGCCGCGATCGCCGACGTCGTGTGGGAGCTCCTGCGCCTGAGGCCGAAGCTCGACCCGGTGCGCTTCGGCGTCGCGCGTCGCCTCGACGACATCGCCTACGGGGGCGGTGTGTGGTGGGGAGCCTTGCGCGGCCGCTCGGCGAAGGCGCTGCTGCCTGCGATCATCCGCATGCCGAAGCCGACGCGCGGCGTGGGCCGAGGGGCTGAGACGGCGGCTTCGACGACCCCGCGCGCGTGAAAACGCCGGGCTGAACTGCACTGACCGGGCCGCCACAACCCCCTTGGCCCGGATCCGTCCCGGCGCTTTCACGCCCCGCCGTCCGGGCGCCCCCATTCGGGGGCCTCGCGCGTGGGCGCCGCCCGACCCGAACTCCGGAGACCCGAACTCCGGAGAGGCCCGGCCATCCGCCACCGAACCCGGCATCCGGGCAGCCCGCGCACGCGAATCTCCGGAGTTGCGCACGCCCGCACGCTCCGCCGACAGCAGAACGGGGGCGGATGCCGCAGCATCCGCCCCCGTGCTATGCAGTCAGCTCAGCCGGCCGACGCCGCGATGTCGGGCGTCGCCGAGATCTCGCCCCGGACGCCGGCGCCGACGGCGACCTTCTCGCCGCGCGGGCCGCTCTCGAAGACGAACTCGCCGTCCTGCACATCGACCTTCACGTGGTCGCCCGAGTTGAGCTCGCCGTGGAGGATCTTCTCGGACAGGCGGTCCTCGACCTCGCGCTGCATCGCACGACGCAGCGGGCGTGCGCCGAGGGCCGGGTCGAACCCGATCTCGATGAGCTTCTCCTTCGCGGGCATCGACAGCTCGAGCGTCATGTCGCGGTCGAGCAGGCGCTCACCGAGGCGCTTCGTGAAGAGGTCCACGATCTGGATGAGCTCGGGCTTGGTCAGCTGCGGGAAGACGATGATGTCGTCGACGCGGTTGAGGAACTCCGGCTTGAAGTGGCGCTTGAGCTCCTCGTTGACCTTGCCCTTCATGCGGTCGTAGGTGGTGGAGTTGTCGCCCTCGACCTGGAACCCGACCGGGCCGCCCGCGATGTCGCGCGCACCCAGGTTG
>Ga0180217_1004229_pt1 | contig 11488 bp, 17 predicted proteins | sample eDN3rd37CBELigOP_FD_128521 | JGI IMG/M metagenome (GOLD analysis project Ga0180217, IMG submission 128521) | Enriched Organic Plus compost microbial communities from Emeryville, California, USA - eDNA 3rd pass 37_C BE-Lig OP (version 2) (version 2) ... | reverse complement strand
GTACAATGAAATGAGAAAGATAGTGAAACTTAGCTATAGTGAGTATGAATTAGAGCATGGACAATTAGAACACATCGATTTTAAATAAGTTGAAAAAAGCGGGAGTTGAAATAATACTGTCCCGCTTTTTTGTGTATTCAAATAAGTAGAATACTAGGAAGTTTTAAAATAAAAAAATATCGAAATGCCTTTATACTAATGGTTTAAGTAACTTTTTTATAAAAGTAATGTTAAAAACTTTTAAATCATCGTATAATTAAAGTAACAAAAAATGGAAGGTGTTAATTGTTATGAAGGATAAAAAAGTGAAAAAGGTTGTAGCTTATGCTCGTGTTTCAAGTGATAGCCAAATTGAAAATACATCTATTGCGGAACAGATAAGGAAAATTGAAGCCTATTGTATTAGCCAAGATTTAGAACTAGTGAAAGTTTTCGTTGATGAAGGCTTATCTGGTAGCAATACAGAAAGAGGAAGCTATAAAGATATGATTGAGTACATGAAGGACAAGGAAAATGATGTGTCGGCTGTGGTTGTGCTAAAGGCTGACCGTATACATCGTAAATTACACAACCTTTTGAACATGATTAATGATGTTTTAGAGCCAAACAATATTGCATTTATTAGCGTTTCAGAGCAATTTGATACATCAACTGCTCATGGTATGTTGTTCCTTCAAATGATTGGTTCTTTTGGGGAGTTTGAACGTAAGGTTATAAATGAACGTACAAAAAGCGGTCGTATTGCAACAGCTAAAAACAATAAGTATGCAGGTGGACAAGTTCCTTATGGTTATACAGTTACAGACGGAAAAATTAAAGTTGAAAAAGAACATGCTGCCATTGTCAAAGAAGTATTTGAACTGTATTTAGACGGTAAAAGCTTCAACAAGATAGCAACCATTTTAAATAATCGTAATGTACCAACTAGAAAAACCATGAACGGTAAGGAAAGTAAATGCAAATGGTCGGCCCAGCACATTAAAAACATGATAAACACTGAAACATATACAGGAGTTAACAGTTATGACGGCAAGATAGAACGAAACGGGGTTAAACAAAAAGATGTATTCCCTAGAATTATTAGTCGTCAATTATGGAACAAAGTACATAAGGCAAAAAATTAATGTGAAATGAGGGTGAATAGCAGATGAAAAGTATTAACTTTCCCGCTTTTTTTGATGATTTTATATTAGCACCAACGCTAAAAGGTTCAGATATTACTCAATGGTTTAAAGAACATGAAAAGAGAAATGGGGTTTATACTGTTTTTAATAAGCAGTTTGAACCGCTTTATACAGGCTCATCTAAAGACTTGCGTAGGCGGTTATGGGAACATAGGTCAAAGGATAAATTGAAAGACCATCTAGAAGAAGTTTTATTTATTGGGATTAAGTATGTAGAGGGTAACCCGACACCAAAGGAACGACAGTTTATTAGAGAATTGCAACCTTTGTTAAATGTGTATAGGTATCAAGTGTAAAAATTTGATCGGAGTTAGAAGGTTCGAATTAAAAAATAAAAATAAGCAGTAATTTTAAGTTCCCCCGTAGAAAGATTACATAAGGAGGGACTTTTATTATGATTATTAGCGAATTAAATAACATACAGCTTGGTAATTATGCAGAAAGTCTAATGAAGATAGAATTTATGCGTTATGGAATGGAAGTTTATTCGTCTGAGGTCGACGACCGCGGAATTGATTTTGTGGTAGGTCATAAAAATCATTACTATGCAATTCAAGTTAAATCGTCTAGAGGTTTGAATTACATTTATTTTCATAAAGATAAGTTTCAACTAAGAGATAATTTAATGGCTGCTATTGTTTTATTTGAAGGGGAGATACCCAATTTTTATTTGGTTCCTTCTACAAGGTGGAATGCTCCCGACCGTCTTTTTGTTGATAAGGACTATGTAAATAAAACGAGTAAGCCAGAGTATGGCTTGAATTTATCCAAACGTAATTTAAATTTACTAGAGTTGTATGCTTTTGATAAATCATATAGAGAGATATTCGGATAGTTAGCAGGGCTTATATAAGCCTTTTTTTGTTTTAAGGTGTTTTATACCTCGAAGCGTTTAAAAGGCGAATTTACCCCCTTCTCGTGGTTTGTAAATATGTAAAAATATAAATTTGTAAATGTGTTACTAGGATAAACGACAAAAAACAGGAGTAATAGACAAAACAAAGGAGGAAGCAGCCAACAAAAAAAAGTAGATAGCTTGGCGGGCTACCTACTTCTTTCGGAAGTGTTGCAATTTTTATTTCAATTAGGAGTCGGACGTGCAAAACAGAAAGATGAAATTGAATTTAGTATAAGACATATTTTTTCATATGTAGACAGCTAATGTGCTAGATTGACAAAATATTCTTTTAGTCTAGCAAGCATAGTTGTATAATTACGAGTAACAAATAAAACAAATGGAAAAAGAGTTATTCCTTCCGTCGACCAAAACATTAGGAATAACTCTTCACAAGACAACAGAACAAGGGCGAACCCTGCCTATTGACATATAAACTTTTTAATTACTGTTAGTATAACATGTCATAGGTAGGTTTTAAAACCTTTTTGTAAAAATATTATGGTGTAATATCGCCATTTATTTCCTTCTGTTGTCCTCCGTTATTAAGGGGGATTTTTTATGTTATGCAAGATTTGCAACCAAAAGCAACCTAACGCGAAACATTTAGCTACTCATGGATTGACTAGAGAGGAATATATAAAACAATACGAACCTGAAATGCAACGCATATTAGATGTACGTGACAGACTGATTAGTATGTACATTGCACGAACGGATAAATACATAAAGTTTAACAAGGTAGAGCATCGATGGAGTACATTGATACGCAACCCTGGGAAACGCATTCCGCCATTGAGCGAACAGGCGATAATGAACCATTTGAAGTTTAAAGATTGCTATGGGATAGTGACTTGCAATGCTGAAACGCATTTACTAGTGTTTGATATTGATATGGTAAATCCATTAGACAGCTTGAACGCATTGCGTGATGTAACAGCTTGCTTGATGAAGTTGGGACTAAACAATAATCAAATGCTTTGCAGTTGGTCTGGTAGACGAGGATACCACATTGCATTGTTCTTCGATAAGCAGATTAGCAAAAAATATGCGGTTCAACTATACGAGTATGTGATTGAACTTACAGGCTATAGTAAGCATGAAGTGGAAGGTAAAGGGATTGCTGGAACAGGTGTTAAATTGCCATTGGGCGTGAACTTTAAAAATACAGGTGATGAGTTACCTAATTATTGTTACTTAGCAGATATGAACGGTAACAGGATTCCTGATACTGAAATAGTGCCACATTTAGACGGTATTGAAAAAGTGGCTGAAAAATGGGTTATGTCCGTTTTAAGTAATCAGCCGCAGATTGTACCGCTAGAACAACCAGAACAGCTTATACAGCCAGAGAAACAGGAAATAGCCGTACTTGCTATACAAGACATACTGGACGAAGTAGCAGGCGACGACTATTACGAAATAACGGAAGATAAGTTGCAACGTGCATTTGAATATAAGTTGAAACATGGCATACAAGCCCTTGGCACACGCCATAATACAGCTTTCTTTCTAGCTGTTTACATGAAAGATATTAAGGGCATGAACAAAGATGATATAGTACAAGCACTGTATGAATGGACACGAGATGTATGCAAACCTCAATTTTACACAACACCATTGAATGAAATAAAAGAAGAAATGATACGAATGGTTGCTTCTATTTTCAAAAATAATTATGTATGGAAGCAAGCTGAACGACACATAACGCTGACAGCTAAAGACCAAATAAACATTGTATTTGGCAAAGATGGCAAGATGTTAAGCAAGACAGACATTAAAACCATGTTCATATTTACACGACATAGCAAGTATTATGCAGACGATGAAGGAGTATTTTACTTAACATATAAGCAATTTGCCGAACTTACTAAGCAAGACCCTGAGAAGCAAGTACACGCCAATAGAGCAAGGTTAAAAACACGATTCTTGAAATTACAAATGATGGGCAAACTACAGATTGTAGAATCCAATATCTATGTACCTGGCGAAATAAAAAAAGCACCTAACAAATATAAAGTTCTAGGTACTGATGATACATACAAATTGAAAGTAAACCGAAAAATTAAAGATTTAAAGATTTGCACTTGTTCAGACGTTAACGTTGATAAAGTAATTGACACTATTAAAGCTAATGTGACAGGCAAAGCTGGCAGACGGCCACAATTATGCAAATGTAAGGCGTAGACCGAAAAGGTTTATGCCTTTTTAATGGCTAAAATAAACGGAAATTAAAAGTGGTGTGAGCCTTACAGCGTCAAGGGATTGAAGGGTGTAACTTTAAAAAATAGTTACTTAATTAGAACTTTTTTTGTTGGTTAATAGGGTAAAGCAGAAAAACATAAGGACTTTAAAGACTTTTATTAAGTTAGGAATCATATAAAAGGTTATATAATTAAAGGCTTTTTACTGTTCTTAGCATTATATTGCTTATTGGTGGTTTTGCTAGTTTTATAGGTTTTACTATGGGCTATTAATTTATAAAGCAATATAGCCAAACTATAAGGAATAATTATTACTTAATGTTTTATGGGGGACATAGCCTCGTAGCGAGGACAGCGTGCAACCGATAGGGCGTAAGGAGTTTATTGCTTGTTTTGGGTAGTAAGTTAATTAAGCAGGATATTACTTTTTAGGGTTTGTAATGCTAATAATTGCTTTAAATGGTCAAGATCTTAGCTTAACTGATAATCTTATATAAAAGTTTGTTGTAGTAAGTTTTGGAATGTGAAGGGAGAAATTACTGTGATTGAATTTACTTATAGAACAGAGGGACAATTAAAAGATTTTTATGAGGAACAAAAGCTACGTCTTTCAGCTGATAAAGGCATAGAGAACTATGAGGACTTTTTAGAAATGGTAAGACTTCTATCTGCGGCAGTAAAATATCATGGTCCGACAATAGATGAGTGGGGAGAATATTTATTTAATGATGCACTTGATGAATTGGATTTTGAAATAATGAAAGATTCAATTCGAGGTTTTATTGTTTTTGAAACTTGTGAGTATTTTTTTACGTTTAAACCAGGAGAATATAAGGTTGTAGATTCCTTTTCAGATTTAGACATAGAAACTTTTAAGGCTTTAAATTTAGATAATTTTATAGAAAAATATTTTAATTCTTTAAGTAATGATACTGATAAAAAACAGATAGACCATGATATACGAAGAGGTTTTAGTGGCAATTGGGAGGATTATTTTTTTATTGCAGAAAAAGGATTAGGAATTGCTTGGTCTCATTGAAAAATTATTAATATATGTCGTATTACTAAATAATAGGTCTTATACTGTTCGCAATCAGAGTAAATAAGGAGGGTAGGATTATGCAAATAGACCTTAATAATACAATAGATTACACTAGCCCGGGGCTTATGGAAGCAAATGGTTATGATTATAAGAAAGCTGTTAGAGCTAACTTTCTTAGCAAGTGTGGTGGTACAACTAGTATTAGTGATTTAGTCATTTTTGGAACATTGTTAGATGAAATAGAAAAGCTAAGAAATCGTGTAGCGGAACTAGAACAGGTTTAATGACAGGAGGAATTATTCGTGGCCTACATTGATGCGGTAAAAGAACGGTTGCAACAAGAATTAAAAACAGCAGGTTTTATTACTAGTGGAGAAATGGGTGCTACTAAGATTTATGAAAATGTTTTTCTAGGTGAACTGGATAAACTTAATAAGCGTTTAGAAGCATTAGAAGGTAAGCAGGCATAAAATTGTCTGCTTTTTTTTATTTGGCTTTTAAAGGGGTATACAGACGTTTTAAGGGTTGTGTGGTGTATTTGTATTATTTAATAGTTTAAAAGGCGAGAGAGCCAAAGAGAAGGACGAAAAACAGGGTTTTAAACTGTTAAAAGGTTTATAGGAGGTTTTAAAGTGGTTTTTTACAAAATAACAATTTACAAATAGTTTGATAGGTCGTATATTATCGCCAACAACCGATATATAAAACTTTCAAACTTATAAACACTTAGAAGCCTTTATTCCATGCGGAGTATTGGCTTTTTTTATTACCAAAAAACATAGGAGGTCATGAAAAATGGCGAAGAAGGAAGCATTAAAAGGGCGTATTGAAGAAGTAAAGGAGCGTTTAGCAGTTGTTGAAGGGGAAATTAACGGCCATTACAACAAGGCTAGAGAGTTGCAAGCTGAAGCATACCAAATTGAGTTGAATTTTCAAGGGGATGTCGTGAAGCTGAAAGAAGCAAAGGAACTAAAAGAATTAGTAAAAAGCCATCTTGAGTGTGCGAATCGCCTTAAAAGTGAGGAAAGGTTTATTGTTACCAGGGAACTTGATGAATTATTAGAAAAGGCTCGGCTTGCTAGGGCAGATATTTCTCATTACATGAAGGTAAAAGAACGTTTTGAAGCTGAAAAAGAGCAGTTGAAACAGGAATATAAACGGAAAATTGAAGATATTGACCGCGAACTAGAAAACGCTGCATGGCAATTAGAACAGGCTGAGACATTTCTTTTAGAACTAGAGGGGGCAACTAATGAACGTTGAAGCAAAAGAAGCTCAAAGACTATATAACAAAATGTATTACGAGAGGAACAAGGAAAAGCGGAGAGCCGCCGCAAGGGAGTATTATCACAAAAATAAAGACCGAATTGCCGAATATAACAATCGGTATCGGGAGGAAAACAAGGAAAAAATCAAGGCTTATGCTAAGCAGTACCGCGAAAGGAATAAAGAAAAGATAAAACAAAATAGCATTAATTTTTACACTAGATTAGCAGAGGTGGCGGAACAATGAAGCATAAAACTATTAATTTTACAGTAAAGGAAATAGGCGAGCAGGAACAGCGTATTTTACGTTTTATTGGTTCAACTGAATCAGAAGATAGAGATGGGGATGTTATTTCATCAGACGGTTGGGAACTAGATAACTATAAGAAAAATCCAGTGTTCTTGTGGGCACATGATTATAAAATACCGCCGATTGGTAGAGCGATTGACGTAAGAGTGCGGAATAAACAGCTTATTTTTGATATTGAGTTTCCAGAACAAGGGGTATTCCCACTGGCAGATACTATTTACAAGCTATACAAGGGTAAATTCCTTAATGCAACGTCTGTCGGATTCATTGGAAAAGACGGAGAACACACGAAAAACGGTATGAAGTTTACACGACAGGAACTATTAGAATTATCGGCTGTTCCAGTACCTAGCAATCCAACAGCATTACAGCAAGCTAAGTCGTTAGGCTTTATAAAACAGGGAGTTACTAAGTTTTTTGAAGATGATTACCTTGAAATTATCGAAGATAACGAAATTGAACTAGATATGACACCAAACGAATTAATATCAACTGTTTCAAGTGCAGTAAGTACAGCCATTAAAGGCTATTGAAAGAGGGAGGGAAAGTAAATGTCATCATTTGACCAACAGGTAATGAACTTTTTAGACGTTAAAACTAACGATGTAAAAGAACTAAAAACAATCCTCCTTGAAAGATCGGCGGAATTATTACAGCGTAAAACGTTCATGGAAGAACGAGGGCTAGAAGCACAGTACCAAGCACGCATGATAATAGCAAGGGCACAAGACAGAGCAAACCAATGTATGAACAATAGGTGAACTAGAGTAATACAAACTATTAAGCAATAAATATACTAAAGAATTACTCGATAGAATATACAGCTAAAGATGAATTATGGGTGAACTAAGGTAATGCAGAGTAATACAAAGGTGAAACTAAGTAATGCAAGTTGAAATAAATGGATATATGGAGCAGATAACGAGGGTGGGGCGGATTGCTCCCCCTCATTTTTGAAAACGATACTCCATGGCATGGACTTGGGAGGTGGAAACATGGAAAAAAAGTTATGCAGCGCAATAGCTAAAAGTACAGGTAAGCTATGTAGAAGACAAGCATTAGAAAACGGTAAATGTAAAAATCATGGCGGTAAAAGTACAGGACCGAAAGACAAGGATAAGCACCGAGAAAGCCTAAAAGGGAATAAAAATGCAGTAAAAACAGGCGAATATGAAACCATTGTTTATGAAACTTTATCAGACGAAGAAAAGGAACTATATGAACGAGTAGCAACAGACCCAGCAAAGCAAGTAAACGGGCGATATAAGATACTTGAAATAAGAACTTTTCGACTAATGACACGCTATTCAGACGAGTTGAAAAAGAAACGGCCTGATGAAGAACTACTTGAAAGACTTGAACATGCTTTGACACGCATTGACGCAAGGGCGGCGGAACTTATTAGAGAAAATAGAGCCTTGTCAGATGGTACAACGGATGATGATAATAATTCGATTGACCAATTGATTACAATCGTTGCACAAATAAGGGATAAGCGTTTAAGCACATAGAAGGCTTGTACAGGCGTTTTAAGGTTATCGAATACAAATACATTACTTAGTTTGTTAAAACACGAGAGCAGGCGAGATTTAAAGGCATTTTTAAAAGAACGAGAGTTTTTTTCGTTCTTTTTTTATTGGCTACTTAAAAAAATTCAACTTTTTCGAATATATCCCTATAGAAACTGAAAAGGAGTTGATTTATTTGATTTTAGTACAAGGTAATTGCGTTGTTTTAGAAGTTAGAGTAATAAGATCAGAAGAATGTCCAGTAGAGGATTTAAAGAAAGGTATCAATGGAGTTAGTGATTTACTAAAAGAAAATGCAGATAATATTTCGCATTTTATGAAGAATTGCGAGGATATTGGTTATCAGTTAATCCTTAATAAATAATTTTTAGGAGGAATGAATAATAATGTTATCTATTGACGGTTGTAGATTATCATTTGAATTAAGTGATTATGAGGAAGAAGTAACAGAAGAGGAATTTCTAAGAGATATTGAATCTTTATACCAGTATGTTAGAGGTAATCCCAAAAAGGTAACAGAACTGTTTAACAGGTATGGAACAAGCAATAACACTCGAATGACTATCAGTTTATTGCCTTTAGGTTATTTTTAATGTAGGAGCCTTAATGGCTCTTTTTTAATAATTGAAGGTGAAACGCTATTCACGTTGAATAATACATATATGAGTATATGTGAACTGTATATTACTACGCTTAGATGCAAGAGTAATTAAACAAAAATATGGAGAATAAAGGGGCGTACAGCCTTTATTTACTTTTTATGTATGGATTCAATATTGCTTTGGACAGACTTCATTCTTTGTTGAAGCTGTCCTTTTTCAGTACAGAGTTTCATAGTATAATTCTCCTATTACATTTAGGGGAGTTGTTATAAATGAGTTATTGTAGAATAATCAGATCTTCTTCTATTGAGAATTTAGGTGAAGAAACTTATGAATATGAATATTATCGGATAATTGCTAATATTTCCGGTGATTCGGGTATGATTATTAAAACATTTAGGTCAGGAGAGATTTTTATAGAAGATGGTTCAGAAGGTGAGTTTGAGTATGTTTCTAGAGATAAGGATAATAACGGGTTAGACGATAATTGTTTATATGTTTACAGCAAAAAACCTTTGCTACCAACAAAGCCTATGAGCTTAGGAGTAGACAAGAGAGAGTTCTATCAGTATGGATTAGAAGCAGATATTGAAAATCAAGACCATTTTCCGTGTTTTTATCCGAACAAAGATAATGTTTTCGGTAATAATGTTATATCTATCAATGAGTTATATGGAGATATGATTAGCTTTTATGAAAAAATATTTTCAATCGAAGCCTATAAAGATAACGTTGGAATGTTTAAAGTTTTTTATGAATAAGATCGTGTATTAGTCGAATTAGAAATAGAGGAAAAGAAAAAATTGATAGTCTTGTAGAATTAAAAACTTGGTCTCGATTAGAAGCATGTTTTGAATACATAGGTTACACCGAAGAGGAGCAGGAAGAGTGGTTTGCTGAACTTAGAGAATCCTTTGAGTTACCGTCTGATTATAAATTTAAATAAGCCATTTATGAGAGTTCAAACTAAACCTTCATAAATGGCTCTTTTTTTTATGTATGCAGGTGAAATGATGTTCACATTGAATAATACATATATGAGTATATGTGAATAAGGGGTGAATAGCGTATGAGTATAGATGAACAACCAACGATACGGAATATCCTTTTAGAGCTAAAACAAGAAGGCATAAAAACTGCTGATGTTGCAAAGAAAATATCAGGGATAAGTGAAAAACCGTTACGAAACGCATTAAAATTAGCAGGTTATGCGTATAGAAATAGCCAACCTAAAGGCTGGTATTACATTGGTGAAGGGGAAGAACCACTTGATAAAAACATATTTGACTATGTGAAACGTGGTTCATCATCTAAGAAAAGTAATTCACCCACAGTAACCCAAAGTAATATAGAGGTCATAACGGATTCACCTATTGTTCACCAACAGTTCACCAATGATGAAGTGCGTATGATTAAAGATATGTTGGTGGAATGGCAACGTGTTTCCATGCAGGGAGCAACGCAGGCTTACGAGGAACAACTAGAAGTGCAACAGGAATTGAACCTACATGAACGCATTAAACAGCTACCTCAAAACGCTAAGACACGCAAAACGATAGTTATTGATGAAAGCATAGGAAAACAACTTGATGAATTTTGTGGAGCTGAAAGAGTTCAAAAATCGGATGTACTGCATTTAGCATTAATTGATTTTCTAGAAAAGTATCAAAAGGAGTAGAGGGCATTTTGGATTGGACAGTAGTATTAGGATTACTTAATTTATTAGTTCTTTTTATTATAGGTCTGTTTACTAAAAAGTATTTGCCAAGTTATATGTCTGAAAAGGGGAAAAACTTAGCTACCAAGGAAGATATACAGGAAATTACTAAAAGAACAGAAGAAGTGAAAATCTTGTTCCAGCAGGAAATGGAGATTTTTTCGAAGGATTTAACTTTTACAAATGATTATGCTTTTAATCGTTATAGCATACTTTACACTAAACTTTATGGGATTGTTATACAGTCGGAGTATCTTAGATTTTTTTATAAGAAGAATGAAATTGAAGATCTAAGTTTTGAAGAATACCCTTTCCTTGAGATAAAACGTAATCAAGTTAGACAAAATATAAATGTGTTTAGTGGTTCAACAATATCGGAAGAAGTAACTCCGCTAGAAGATGAAATAACTTCTTTTAACAAAAAAGAACTATGTGATTACATAATTGAACATAGTGAATATGCTTCTCCGAAGTTATTGAAGTTAGCAATAGCTTATAGATATGCGTGGCATAATTATTCAGGAACTAAACCATTTGATGATGCAGCAATTACTAAAGCATTCGATGATTCAGAATTTAACCTAATAAGAGAAATCGTGACAATCATAATTAAAGAGTACAATGAAATGAGAAAGATAGTGAAACTTAGCTATAGTGAGTATGAATTAGAGCATGGACAATTAGAACACATCGATTTTAAATAAGTTGAAAAAAGCGGGAGTTGAAATAATACTGTCCC
>Ga0180217_1004224_pt1 | contig 11511 bp, 9 predicted proteins | sample eDN3rd37CBELigOP_FD_128521 | JGI IMG/M metagenome (GOLD analysis project Ga0180217, IMG submission 128521) | Enriched Organic Plus compost microbial communities from Emeryville, California, USA - eDNA 3rd pass 37_C BE-Lig OP (version 2) (version 2) ... | reverse complement strand
GTGCTCGCGATCGGCATCGGACTCGCGACCGGCATCGGCGGCGGCGTGAACGCCTCGGCCGGCGACGAGGAGCTCTCGGTGCTGCAGAACTCCGTTCAGGACTTCGGCACCGTGATCGTGAACTTCTTCCCCACCAACGTCCTCGACGATCTGTCGCGCAACAACATCATCCCGATCATCATCGCGGCGGTCGTGCTCGGGGTCGCCTACCTCGCCCTGGCCGACCGCAAGGCCGAGAAGGTCCGTCTCTTCACAGACGGCGTCGACGCGCTCAAGCTCGTGATCTACCAGGCGGTCGGCTACGTCATCCGGCTCACCCCCTACGCGGTCGTCGCCCTGACCACCACGGTCCTCGCCGGAACCGAGAACCTCGGGGCGCAGTTCCTCTCGCTGCTCGGTCTGCTCGGCTTGACCTGGCTGGCGTGCGCCATCCACACCTTCGGGATCAACGCGCTGCTGCTCCGCGTCGGTGCGCGGGTGTCGCCGCTGCGGTTCTTCAAGAAGCTCCTCCCGGCCCAGCTCACCGCCTTCACCACGCAGAGCAGCATCGGCACGCTGCCGGTCACGACCGACACCCTGACCCGCCGCATCGGCGTCCACCCGGAGGTCGCCCACTTCACGGCACCGCTCGGCGCGACGCTGGGCATGCCGGGCTGCTCGGGGATCTGGCCGGTGCTGGTGGCCGTCTGGGGCATCAACGCCTACAACATCCCCTACACGCTGACCGACTACCTGATGCTCGCGATCCTGAGCTCGATCGTGTCGCTGGGCGTTGCCGGGGTACCGGGAACGGCGACGGTCGCCGCAGCGACGGTACTCGCCGCGGCCGGCCTACCGCTCGACTTCGTCGCGGCGACCCTTCCCATCAGCGCGATCGCCGACATGGCCCGCACCACCACCAACGTCACCGCGGCGGCGGTCAGCTCCACCATCGTGGCGCGATCGACCGGGCTGCTCGACGACCGCATCTTCCGCGGCGAAGCCGTGTTCGAGCCCACGGACGCCGATGCCGCAACCAATGCCGGAGCCGATGCCGGAGCCGACCCCGCCCAGACCCCTCAACGCCCCCGACACCAGTGAAATCGAGAGAGAACATGAAGAAGAGCATGAAGCAATCGTTCGCAGCCGCCGGCGTCGCCGTCGGACTGGCCCTGCTCGCGAGCTGGGGCGTCGCGGCTCCGGCCTCCGCCATCACGAATCCCGCGGACAACCCGCGCAAGATCGTGGTCACGGGCGACGACGGCCAGAGCTACGTCGACGGCCAGGACACGCTCCCCGGCTACGACGACGAGGCCTGCACCTACATCCCCGGCGCCTGGTTCGACTTCACGAACAACCGGGTCCACTACGCCGACGGCCAGTCCATCCCCTGGACCGAGTGGGATCGCGCGAGCGGCTACCAGGAGTGGCTGAAGAGCTCGAAGAGCTCCGATTCGGGCACGAAGACCGGCTCCTCCTCGGGATCGAGCACGAAGACTCCCTCGAAGAGCACCGGCACGAAGACCACCACGAGCGGCGATTCCTCGAAGAAGGGCTCCTCGGGAAGCACCTCGGGCGATGCGGCGGCGACGACGAGCACCTCGCAGGCGAGTTCGGACGAGCCGGGTGCCGAGAGCGGCTCATCCGCCTCGAAGAAGGAGAAGGAGGCGCCGGCCGATTCGAACGCCGACGACGACACCGTTCCCGCGGTCGTGCCGGAGGCGACGGCAGAGCCGGCGACCACGAGCACCGAGGCTGCAGCCGCCCAGAAGGACGGCTCGAGCAATCCGGGGCCGCTCGTCGGCATCGCGGTGCTCGGCGGGCTGGCTGCAGCGGGCGGTCTCGCCTGGGCCGGCGTCGCGTTCTTCCGCCGACGGGCGGGCAGCGCGGGCGCGGCGGACTAGCCCGACACCTCGAACATCAGCTACGCAAAAGGAACGACATGCATACCACCAGATCCATCGGGCGAGGAAGGCTGCGCGCCTCGGCGAGCCTGCTCACCGCCATCGGCCTCGCGGCCACCGGCATCTTCGCCGCCGGCACCGCCGCATCCGCAGCTCCAACGCGCACAGCCGCCACCTCGGTCGATCGCAGCTACCTCCAGGACGCCCTGGGGGTCGACCAGAACACGATCATCGAGACGGTCACCTACGACCGCTTCCAGTGGCTCCTGCGGCAGCCCGGCCAGTTCGCCTTCCTGATCGGCACCTCCTCCGACCCGGCATTCGCGGCGCAGGCGCAGCAGGCCGACACCGCGGCTCGTGCCGCCGGCGCGGCCAAGCTCTACTGGTTCGATCCGAACCTCTCGGGCTACCAGGGCACGCGCAACCTCGAGATCCGCAACCCTTCGGGCATCAACCTCGGCGCCGCATCGCAGGCGATCTACGGTCGCATCTGGACCAACATCCTGGGACAGCACCTCGGCAACGGATACAAGTCGGTTCCCTCGGCGAACCAGACCTCGGTGACCGTCACCGCCGACGACAGCGTCGTCAACGACGCCGTCGACCCCGCGTACGACTTCCGCTCGGGCGAGACTCAGGCGCTCGGCGCCTCGGACAACGCGCTGATCCTCTACGACAAGGATCACACCGACGACGGAGCGGCCGACAAGGTCGTGGACTGGGTGAAGCTCGACGGTGCGACCGGCCAGGAGTTGCAGGACGCGTTCGCGACCATCGGCGGCGGCGCGGCGATCGATCAGCTCAGCCAATTCGCGTGGTGGAAGGATTCGGCGAACGCCAAGCATGCGCTGAGCTACCCGGACGCGAACCGCTACGGCGGCGACATCCTCGACGACGCCGACGATGCCGACGGCTGGCGGATCAAGCAGATCACCTACCCCGAGCTGCTCCACCTGCTCAACGTGAACCAGAACGGGGCGAACTTCGCCCTGCTCTTCGGCGGCACGTGGTGCCACAACACGCGCGCGGTGATCAAGGACGTCAACTCCGAGGCTCAGGACAACGGCATCGAGACCGTCTACAACTTCGACCTCGTCCTCGACGGCGGCACCGTGAACGGCACGAACGGCGGAACCAACCCCATCCACGTGCGCGACAACGCCAACAACGGGACCACGTTCGATTACCGCCCCTCGTTCGTCTACGGCGATCTCGTGCGCACGTACCTGAAGAACCTGATCACGCAGTACGATCCGAACACCGGCAACGGCGTGTCCTACTACCCCGGCGGCGACACCGACGCCTTCCCGAGCGTGGTGCGCAAGCTCCAGGTGCCGTTCCTGCTCAACTACGAGCGCGGCACGGGCAACAGCCCCTCGTCCACCTCCGTGAAGCGGCAGTGGATCCAGCAGAACGTCTCCCCGAGCACCGGCCTGGCCGGCTTCACCGAGTACATGAGCGAGTGGTGGTTCACCCACCCCTCGAAGCAGCTCGGCCTCGCCTTCCCGATCGACGACGAGTCGGTGCTGAGCGATCCGCAGCGCGCCCAGCTGCAGCAGGCGCGCGCGAACGTCACGTTCGGCAGAGAGGCGGTCGAGCGCCTGGCGCACTTCTTCGGCGGCCTGCCGGGCGGCGTCGTCTCGAAGCAGACCGTGACCGCGGCGCCGGTCAGATACGGAAACACGGCGAAGATCGTCATCGCGGTGTCGAACGCCTACGGCCGGGTACCCACCGGGGCCGTCGCGCTGAGGATCAACGGCGTCACCGTCGCCAAGCCGCTCGCGCAGAACTCGGCGACGTTCACCGTCGCGAAGCTGAGGCCAGGGAGCTACCCCTTCACGCTCTCCTACACCGGCGACGAGCAGCTGCAGGCGTTCCAGAAGACCGGCACGCTCTCGGTGCAGAAGGCGAAGGTCACGTTGAAGGCGACCGCGAAGAAGAAGCCGACCGCGACGACGGACGGCTCGTACACGGTCAAGGCCACCACCCCGAAGGGTCTGCTCCGCGCGACGGGCAAGGTCACGCTCACCCTGACCAAGGGCGCCAAGAAGCAGACCGTGACGGGCACCCTGAGGTCGGGCACGGTCAAGCTCAAAGTGAAGAAGCTCGCCGCGGGCAAATGGAAGGTCGCCGTCTCCTACGCCGGGAACGCGAACTACGCCCGCGCGAAGGCCTCGGCGGGGAGCCTCTCCATCGGGTAGCGGTCGCCGAGCGTCGGAAGGTTCCGCGAGAACCGCCGAAAGCCCTCCGGGTACCGGCCGTAACGGTCGAAGCCCGGAGGGCTTCCGTCTGCGCGAGCGGCCGCAATCGCATAACGAGCGGTGACTCCTCGGTTCACCGAGCTGCCGTTGTCGATCACCGCACGATCCGCTTGGCTGGAGATGTACCCGGAACGAGAGGAAGGGCGGATCGGATGCGCACCATCGGGCTGATCGGCGGGATGAGCTGGGAGTCGACCGCCGTGTATTACCGCGAGGCGAACGAGCTGGTCCGGGATCGCCTCGGCGGGCTGAGCTCGGCGAAGATCCTCCTGGCATCGCTCGACTTCCGCGAAATCAGCGAGCTGCAGAGCGCGGCGAAGTGGGACGAGGCAGGCGAGATGCTCGCCGCGAGCGCGCGCGGGCTCGAGCGCGCCGGCGCGGAGATGCTGCTCATCTGCACCAACACCATGCACCTGCTCATCGACCAGGTGCAGAGCGCCGTCGAGGTGCCCGTGCTGCACATCGGAGACGTCGCGGCCGAGGCCGTGCTCCGGCGGGGGCTTCGCAGGGTGGCTCTGCTGGGCACGGCGTTCACCATGGAGAAGGAGTTCTACCGCGAGCGGATCGCGGGGCACGGGATCGAGGTGATCGTCCCGAGCGAGGCGGATCGCGCGGTCGTGCACCGGGCCATCTTCGAGGAGCTCGCCGTCGGAGTGGTGAGCGAGGAGTCGCGGACCGCGTTCCGCGACATCATCGACCGCCTCGTCGAGGCGGGCGCGGAGGGCGTCATCCTCGGCTGCACCGAGATCGAGCTCCTGATCGACCAGGCCGACAGCCCGGTGCCCGTCTTCCCGACGGCCAGGCTGCACATCGAGGCGGCCGTCGAGCTCGCGCTCGCCTGACTGCGCCTTCCGTCATTCTGCGGAGGCGTCGGGCGACGCGTTCTGCTCCAATGGAAGGATCACCGTCCACCGGAGCATCGGAGCAGCCGTGCCGTTCGAACAGTTCTTCCCCCGTAGAGCGATCATCACCGGCGCCATGTCGGGCATCGGGCGCGCCGCCGCCGAACTCGTGCTGGCCTCAGGCGGACGGGTCCTCGGCATCGACCTGAACGACGATGCCTGGGCGGCGCCCGGACTCGAGTGTCGCGCCGTCGACATCACGGATGCCGACGCGCTCGCCGCAGCGTTCGCGGACGCGCCCGACGCCCTGGGCGGCGCGCCGGACGCCCTCGTCCATTGCGCCGGCATCTACCGTTTCCGAAGCCTGCTCGATCTCTCGCCGGAGGAGTGGGAGCTCAGCATGCGCGTGAACGGCACCGGGTCCTTCCTCGCCGCACAGGCCGCAGCTCGCGTGATGGACGGCGGCGCGATCGTGCTGCTCACCTCCGTCGCCTACGCGCGCGGCGACGAGGCCGAGCCCAGCCCGGCCTACTCAGCGAGCAAGGGGGCCGTCGTCTCGCTGACGAGGCAGCTGGCCGTCGAGCTCGGCCCTCGCGGCATCCGGGTCAACGCGGTCGCGCCGGGCGTGATCGACACGCCGATGACCACGATCGTCGACGACGAGGAGGCCACTGCCGCACTCCTGGGCCGGCTGCCCGCCCGGCGTCTCGGCACGGCGGAGGACGTCGCGCTCGCCTGCCTCTTCCTGGCCGGCGGCGCCGCCGGCTACATCAGCGGCGCAGTGCTGCCGGTCGACGGCGGCTACCTGGTGTCGTAGCCGCCGTCGCCGGAATCATCCGTTCGACGTTCGGGCTCCGTCAGCGGCGGCACGAACAGGGTCGGGCGACGGTTCGTCCTCTCCCTCGCCGTCATCATCCTCGTCGTCACCATCCTCCTCGTCCTCGTCGTGGCCCATCCATTCCTGGAACCGCCGCCAGAGCGCGCCGAAGAACGGCACCAGTCCTCGCGGCATGAGCAGGATCACGACGAGCAGCACGACGCCGAGCGCGGCGACCTTGACCTCGGGGACGTCCTGCAGCTGCATCTGCACGAAGGCGACGAGCAGCGTGCCGATGATCGGGCCGACCACCGTTCCGAGGCCGCCGACGACCAGCATGGTCACGAGCAGGGTCATCGCTCCGAGGCCCATCAGCGTCGGCGAGGCGACCTTGAAGACGTGCGCGTACAGCGCGCCCGCCACGCCGGCGAGGAAGCCGGAGATCGCGAACACCAGCATCTGGTAGGTCTTCTGCCCGACGCCGCGCGCCGAGGCGAGCGCGGGATTGTCGCGCATGGCGATCATCCCGTTGCCCAGCGGCGAACGCACGAGCAGCAGCACCACCACGGTCGTGATCACTGCGACGCCGAGGGCGACCCAGTAGTTGAAGCTCGCCGCGCCCGGGCCGTTCACGCCGAAGCCGTCGAAGCCCGAGAGGCCGTAGGGGCCTCCCGTGACGCCCGACTGGTCGGCGATGATGAGCAGGCGGACCACCTCGGCGAAGCCGAAGGTGAGCAGCGAGACGTAGATGCCGCGCAGGCGCAGGATCGGGATCGAGAGCAGCAGGGCGATGCCGCCCGCGATGATCCCGCCCGCGATGATGCTGAGCCATGCCGGCAGGGCGAGATGGATCGTCAGCAGTGCGGCCGCATAGGCGCCCAGCGCGTAGAAGGCCAGCTGGCCGAAGTTCCACACGCCTCCGTACCCCAGCACCAGGTTCCAGCTCTGGTTGAGCGTGATCCAGATCATGGCGAGCGTCGCGACGCTCAGCCAGCTGCGGTCGGGAGCGATGAACGGGAGCGCGACCGCGGCGACGAGCGCGACGAGCGCGAGCACGCGACGCGGCTGCGGCCACCCCATCGCACGGCTCCCCCACTTCTCGCGGACGGACGACTGATCGGTGAGCGGGGCGGTCATAGTCGTGCCTCCTGCGGCTTGCCTGCGATTCCATAGGGCCGGACGATGAGGACGACCACGATCAGGGCGTAGAGCACCGGCAGCGCGTAGGTCGAGGTCCAGAAGATCGAGACCGCGGCCTGCACGAAGCCGATGATGTACGCGGCGATGATCGTGCCGCGGGTGCTGCCGAGCCCGGCGAAGATCGCCACGATGAGCGCCTGCAGCAGCGGAAGGTCGCCCATCGTCGGCGAGACGAAGTAGACCGGCGCCAGCAGCACGCCCGCCAGACCGGCGAGACCGGCCGCGAGGCCCATGGTGAGCACGTAGGCGCGGCGCGCGGGGATGCCCATCAGCCGTGCCGCGTCGAGGTTCTGCGCCACCGCGACGATGGCCAGACCGTAGCGCGACTTCGAGAGGAACAGGCCGAGCAGGGCGAGCGCACCCACGGCGATCACCGCGGTCAGGATCTGGTGCAGCGTGATCGAGACGCCCTCGGTCAGCGTGATCCTGCCATCGAGCAGCACCGGGAAGTCCTTCTGCCGCGGACCGTAGATCAGCTGGACGAGGTTCTGCACGATCGAGGCGATCGCGAAGGTCGAGATGAACGCGGTCATCTCGAAGTCGACGCCGGCGCGTCCGATCAGGCGGCTGATGCCCACCCCGTAGCTCAGCATGCCGAGCACGGCGGTGACGAGCACGGCGACGAGGATGGCCAGCCACGGAGAGACGCCGAGCCCGTCCACGGTGACGTAGGCGGCGACGGCGCCGACCATCACCATGACACCCTGGGCCATGTTGAGCACGCGGAGCGTACCGTAGACGAGGCTCATGCCGATCGTGATCAGGGCGAGCAGCGAGCCCTGGACGATCGTGCTGACGAGCGTTTGCAGCACGAGATTCATTCTGAGACCCCCAGGTACGTCTCGCGGACGGCACGATCGTCGAGCACATCGTCGGCGCCGCCTGACCGGATGATCTCTCCGTTCTCGACCAGATGGATGCGATCCGCCAGCGTCTGCCCGCGCCGGAAGTTCTCCTCGACGAGGAGCACGGTCATACCGGAGTCCACGATGCGGCGAAGCTGGCGGTACACCTCGTCGACGATGACGGGGGCCAGCCCCAGGCTCGGTTCATCGATCATGATCAGCTTCGCGTCACCCATCAGCCCCCGACCGATCGCGAGCATGCGCCGCTCGCCTCCGGAGAGCGTCCGCGCGCGCTGGGCCTGGCGTTCGAGAAGGCGCGGGAAGATCTCGTAGACCTCCTCGATCCGGGCCTTCGCGCGTTTCGCGGCCGACTTCGTGAACGCTCCCAGCTGCAGGTTCTCTGCGACGGTCATGTCGGGGAACACGAGGTCCCCCTGCGGGATGTGGATGAGGCCGCGCTCGACGATCTTCTCGGCGCGTTCGCGCGTGATCTCGTCGCCGTCGAACTCGATGCGCCCGTCGCGCACCTTGATCAGCCCGCTGATGGCGCGCAGCAGCGTGGTCTTGCCGTGACCGTTGGGGCCGACCAGCACCGCGCACTCCCCCGCGGGCACCTCGAACGAGACGCCCTGCACGATGGTGGTGCCCCCGTAGCCTGCGACCACTCCGTCAATGCTCAGCATCGTCCCGCTCCTTTCCCTGCGTCGCGACCTCGTCGGCGCTCGTGCCGAGATAGACGCGCACCACTTCCGGGTCGCTCATCACGGCCTTCGGCTCGCCCTGCAGGAGCGTCTTCCCCTGATCCATGATCAGGATCCGGTCCGACAGCGCCATCAGCGCCCGCATCACGTGCTCGATCAGCACGATCGTGACGCCCTGCTCCTCGTTGATCCGCTCGAGCAGCACGAGCAGTGCGTCGATCTCGTCGTCGGTCAGACCGCCGAACGGCTCGTCCAGGAAGAGCAGCTGCGGCGAGGAGGCGAGCGCGGAGGCGATCATCAGCCGCTTCTTGTCGTAGACCGGCAGATCGCCCGAGATCTCCTCGGCGCGCTCGGCGAGCCCCACGAACTCGAGTGCCTCCGCCGCACGCCGCCAGACCTCGGGATCGCGCTGCAGGCTCTTCCACCAGGGTTTGCCCGAGCCGAAGTGCGCGCCGACGACCACGTTGCCCATCACCGTCTCGCTGTCGAAGACGGACGGCTTCTGGAAGGTGCGCGTGATGCCGAGGCGGCAGATCTCATGGATCGAGGACCTGCCGATCGGCGTGCCGGAGAAGAAGATCTCGCCGCCCGAGGCGCGGACCATGCCGGTCACGACGTCGAAGAGCGTCGTCTTGCCCGCGCCGTTCGGGCCCGCGATGCCGAAGATCTCCCCTCGCCTGACCTCGAAGCTGACGGAGTCGACGGCCGTGAGGCCGCCGTACCGCTTCGTGGCGCCGCGGACGTCGAGGATCACGTCTTCCATGTCGGCGATCACAGCCACTTCGGCAGCTGGAAATCGCCGTTGGTGTACGGCGTGGGAGAGATCAGCACCTGCTCGCCGCCCTGGATCTGGTAGGTGAGGTGGGGCATGCCGAGGCTCGGATCGTTCACGCGGTCGGGGTACGGGATCGCGGTCAGATCCTCGCCGTCGAGCGCGTAGGTGCCGACGACGCCGCGGAACCGGGTGCGCAGTGCGGCCTCGCTGACGCGGACGAAGTCGTTCACGTCGCCCGCCAGCGAGGCGGCCTGCGCCCACAGGCGCACGATGTCGTACTGGGCTCCCGACTGGCTGAGGCCGGCCTCGGCGTTGTAGGTGCTCTTGTAGCGCTCCCGGAACGCGTCGCCCATCTCGTCGGGCAGCGTGCCGATCGTGGTCGACCACACCACGCCGTTCGCCGCATCGCCGGCGAGGTCGAGGTACTCGGGAACGCTGGGACCGTACTGCTGGTACAGCAGCGAGGGGGTCGGGGACGTGGCGAACTGCTTGGCGAAGCTCGCGAGGTCGCCGGCGAGGTAGTCGGTGATGAAGATCAGGCCGGGCGGGTTGTTGCGGATCTTCGAGAGCTGCGGGCCCCAGTCGGCGTAGGGCACCGTCACCTCCTCGTACATCGTGACGTCCCAGCCGAGCTCGGCGACGCCCTTCTTGAACACGTCGGCGATGGAGATCGAGTACGAGTCGTTGCTCGAGATCACCGCGACCGTCTTCGAGGACGGCTTCCATGCGCCCGAGTCGATCCACTCCTGCATGAGCTTGACGAAGCCGCTGGCGTACCAGACCTCCGTCGGGCAGCACTGGAAGATGTTCGTGATGCCGTTGTCGACGACGTAGTCGGTGTTGGCCTGCAGCGTGTTGGTGTGGAACATGGGCACGCCGGCCTGGGCGTAGGTGTCGAACTCGACCGAGGTCGTGGTCGTGTATCCGCAGGTCACGGCGGAGACCTTGTCGCGCGAGACGAGGCGCTCGGCGGCCTGGATGAAGTTCTCGGGCGACTGGTCCGCGATGTCGGCCACGACGAGCTCGACCTCGTTGCCCAGCACCCCGCCGAACTTGTTGAGATCGGCCACTGCGAGCTCGGCGCCGCGCACCATCTCCTGGCCGTCGCCCGAGTAGGGGCCGGTCACCGGCGCCACGATGCCGATCTTGACCTTCCCGCCTCCGCCGGCGCCTCCGCCCGTCGCACCGCCGCGCGGCGCGAGGAAGTAGCCGCCGACTCCGCCGGCGACCAGGCCGGCGGCACCCGCGATACCGGCGCCGCGCACCAGGTCGCGTCGGCTGATGCCGGCCTTCCGGGCTCCGCCCGCGGCCGTCTTCTTCTCGCTCATGTCCACTCCTTCGTGACCTGTTTCGTTACCTGTGTGCCACCGAGAGGTGCCGTAACGCTATTACGGTAGAACGCCCGGAGCGGGCGATCATGCGTCATTTGACGTATCCCTCAGGCCGACGCCGAGAGCCACCCGGGCAGGGTGAAATCGGTGATCGTGCCGAACGGCGGCGGGTCGAGGAGCACGTGCCCCGAGCCGCCGATCTGATAGACCAGGTGGGCCTGCCCCAGGGCGGCGTCGTTGGTCATGTCGGGGTAGAGCTTCGGCGCCTGCCCGGTCTCGCCGAAGTAGTAGACGCCGTTCACCCCCCGGTAGGGCCAGCGGCGCAGGTACCGCACGACGTCGTCGACCGAGCGTGAGTCCACCGACGACCACGCGGCCGCGAGCATGCGGACCTGGTCGTACACCGCGCCGGCCTGCGACCACCCCGGATCCTCGCCGTACTTGACGCGGTACTGATTGCGGAAGCGCCGGCCCAGGTCGTCGTCGTAGGTGCCGGTCGTCGTCGACCAGATGACGCCCTCGGCCTGCTCTCCGAGCGCGTTGATGAACGACGGGATCGACGGGGTGTAGATACCGTACACGAGCGCCGGCATCGGGTCGCGCAGGAAGGCACGCTGGAACTCGATCAGCTCGCGATCCATGAAGTTGGCGATCAGCAGGATGTCGGGATCGTGGGCCCGGGCCCGCTCGACGACCTCGGGCCAATCGGTCCGCCCGATCGGCGTCTCGATCGTGGCCGCGATGCTCCAGCCCTGCGCCTCCGCGGCCTCGAGGAACGCGGGAGTCGTGAGGTGCATGCTCTCGGACGGCATCTCCATCGAGACGATCCGGCGCGTGCGCGGCCGCCAGAGCCCCT
>Ga0180217_1004221_pt1 | contig 11517 bp, 11 predicted proteins | sample eDN3rd37CBELigOP_FD_128521 | JGI IMG/M metagenome (GOLD analysis project Ga0180217, IMG submission 128521) | Enriched Organic Plus compost microbial communities from Emeryville, California, USA - eDNA 3rd pass 37_C BE-Lig OP (version 2) (version 2) ... | reverse complement strand
CATGAGCAATAAGCTGTGGCGGAAAACGGTGACGCTTGAAGATGATAACTGATGTCTGCATCGCCAAAATTTACGCCCAAACCGTCAGGCAGGCAACTGTAGCCCAGTTAACGTGACAACACCGGCCCAAGCCCAAAATTTTGCTTATTCGCGATAGACGTTTCCAACTCATGGCTGTGCCTTAAGAAACGGTCAAAACAGTCTCATATTGAGACGAGAGAGCCACTTGCCTTCATTCCCGAAAATAAGAGCTGGCGGATTGAAAAAGTCCCTCCCCTCGCTTTCTGTGTCAGAGATCGGAGATATCCGCCCGGCGAATTGATGGACGATAGTTTCTGCAGAATCCAGGCAATAGCGGTCGAAGCGGTTTCTGGTCCCATGAAACGGATAGCTTCCTGATAGGCTGATTGACTGATGCCGAGAAAGCCCGAGACAATACGCGAAGCATCGAGAAGCTCACGCCATGTGCCAATTCCGTTCGCACCATACTCGCGAATATCTGGACAGGAACGAAGCACCTGATCGAGAGAAATGGATGGCGTTAACTCACCAGAAGTTTTCCCTGCAGGCTTCAGAGGAACTGGTGTTTCCGTAGAAGGCGCGTTCAAATCAATCTTTTTGCTATTTTGAGATTCAAAAAGGGATTCTGGCAGGGATTCATTATGCTGCCGCTCATATTGAGCGACGCTGCCGCTCATTTCAGGAGCAAATTCTTTTGTTTTCAAAGCGATAGCCAATTCACCACGAATGGCTTCAAAATTGACCCTGATCGCGGACAGCTCATCAAGAGATGCGCGGCGAGGGATAGCGTCGACAATGGCGCGGAAGCGAACGAACAATGCTTCGATACGTTCGCCAAGTTCACCTGTTTCTTTGGCCCTATCCGCAAAAGCTGCCGCCATATCTCGGCGCATGACGGATACTTCGTCGCGAAGACGCTTCAGTGCTTTCTGATCGGCGAGAATCTTATCCGCGATAGCAGCAATTTCAGACGCGCGCTCGAGCAAGGGCGCAAAGGAAAAGCCGAAAGCAAGCTCGACGCCGCCTTCCCTATCCTTATGTGCATAGCGCTTTCGCGTCGGGCTATCCTTGCGCGCAATGATCCCGGCTTCAATCAGGGAGGCCAGATGTCGGCGCAGTGTAGACTCCGGCATGCCATGGGCACGCAGCGAAAGCTGTCGGTTGGATGGGAATACGACAAGGCCGCTTTTCTCATGCAATTCATCATCAGGCAGAAATGACAGAAGCGAGCTCAGCACGGCAAGGCAACGATCGTTCAGACCGAATTCAGCCTTAGCGACGCAGAGTTGTTTGTAGAGCGCCCATCTATTTACGCCCCTCCCCTGCTTCGGCTTCTCTTGCCGATCAGAATTTTGGGCAAACATCTTCATTCGCCCACGAAATGCGGACGTATCAGTCTTCAGAATTTGCATTCCCTCTCACCTTTCAAAAGGCAAAAGAAATCCACCCGCCAAAATGACGCTTATGACTCTTGACAGCGATTCGTGAAAATGCGATTCTCTAGGTGTCTAATCTGAGAGGGGCTTCCACGACGGCAACGTTTTGGGGGCCTTTTTCTTTTGGTATTAATCTCCGTTGTTCAGCCTTTTAGAGCGTTGGAACTCCTCATAAAGAGAATCCAGACGATCCGACAACCATTCTCCGAATACAACTCCGCTCGAATTTGATAGCTCTATGGACACCTTCTTCGCCTTATGGGTGACGTTGAATGTCGCCTTTGTATCCCGAGAGCTCCACGATCTTGAGGGGATGGGTTCCTTTCCAGGGGGGGCCGTTAATGCTCTGAGGAGAGTGGTAAACCGGTCATCAGTGTTAAGCTGGTGAAACTGCTGACTGGAGCTCACATCGTAAGCCGTTTTAAGTTTTTGAGAATCTTCGAGTAGGTCGGCTAGGTCTTGCCAACGACGTCGGCCAGCGGCAGGAGCGGCCCCTATCTTTCTAATCAAATCGTCAGGGACGCGTTTGGCGACCGAAATTAGCTTTGAAAGCTCTCCCTTATCCAACGAAACTGATTGACCAATGATATCGCGCGTAAATCCTTTGTTCTCTAAACCGTATGCGAAGAGTGCCTTCTCAATGTAACTCAAATCTTTGCGCGCTGTGTTCTCGACACCTTGTGCTACTACTAACTGCTCATCAGTTAGTGGTCGAACAACCGCCCGCACCTTTTTATTGAGTAGTCGAAGAGCGGCCAATCGTCGATGGCCATAGGCAACTTGGAAGCGGTCAGGTTTATTGGGATGTTGGCGAACTAGAATAGGAACTTCCTGCCCGTTTGACAGGATGGACTGCACTAGTTCGTCATTCTCATTAAGTTCGCTGTCTAAGCGATCTCGAATAAACGAACCTTCAATGAAATTAGGATCGAGTTCTATAACGTTTTCACCGGACGCCAAGGCTTCATGGAGTGCCTTACTCTCATTCTCTATACGATCTAAGGCGAGCCCCATCGTTCTAACCGATCCTGCTAGCACGCGCTTTTCAGTTTGTGGGGCGTTGCCTGAGTTGGCCATGGCCAACTCGTCTCCGCTCTCGTCCTGAGATGCCTCTTGCGCTGTGGCGGCAATCATATCAGCGAGCATATTCTTGCGGCTCATGGTCTCCCCCATACTTTGTTAATTCCGGCTAGAATTTCACCATTCACCGCGTCCAAAGATTCGATAGCGCGGTCATATGTTTGTCGTCGAACTTGTCCTTTTTCGATCTCGTATAGCGTCTGCTTGCTGAGACCTGCGTCTGAAATAGCCGTTGATTTTAGAACGGTTGCTGCGAGGACTTCTTCGCCAAACAAGCTTCTTAACAAACCTACGATTTGTGCTTGGGGACCATCATGCGGTTCATGGCGCGTAATAACGTATTTGATCATGTCATGCTGCAGTTCTCCACCTGCCTTATGTACAACCGACAACAGATCAGAAGTCATTAATAGAAACTGCGACATGGAAGCCACGTCCACCATTTGAGGATGCACCGTGATCAGAATGCTGGTCGCCGCACAAACGGCTCCGAGCGTTAGATATCCAAGTTGCGGGGGGCAATCGATAACGACGATATCGTAATCTGCCTCCACTTCGCTGAGTGCGTTACCAACGCGCTTGAAGAAGATATCTGCATTTGATGTCTTTCGCTCAAGGAGTGCAGTCGGCGTTTCGTGTTCAAACTCCATAAGCTCAAGATTGCCTGGAACTAGATCAAGGCCAGTAAAATACGTTTTCCGTACGATATCCTTCATGGCACGCTTTTGATCATCGTAGCGGATGGCGCCATAAAGTGTATCACCCTCCCCAAGATCAAATTCTGGCTGAATACCGAGCATAGTCGAGAGGGAAGCTTGAGGATCAAGATCGACTGCCAAGACGCGATACCCCTGCAAAGCCAAATACTGTGCTAGGTAAATGGTAGTTGTAGTCTTGGCGCTGCCGCCTTTGAAGTTTGAAACCGCTATCGTTTGCAATTTCTCGCCCAGTCGTCGCCGAGGAAGATAATTCAAAGCGTCCTTCGGTTTGGCATTCGCCATATACTCACGTAATTCATTTACCTGCGCGAGCGTGTATGATCTGCGTCCAGAAGCGGATTGGTCAGGGGTCGGTCCTCGTCCTTCATTTGATAATGTGCGAAGAAAGCCATCTGATACGCCGACAAGCTGCGCTGCTTCCCCGGATGTGAAAGTCCTGAGCAGCTTTTCCGCTGTCGGCGGGAACAATCTTTCGCGCAGCAATTGTAGTTGCTTAGAAAGCTGTTTGGCATGCCGCTGAATACGCGCATCTGACGAAAGTTGCGCAAAAGCGCTTTTGTCTTGTAGCATCGAATAACTCCTGTCGATGCGCTTTATAAGCAGAAATGGTGAAAAATCCGTATCTAAAATTACACGATTCGTAAACCATGGCAAATCGTATGATTTTCAATAGCATATGAAGAAAAAAGCCAGAGTTGGCCATGGCCAACTCTGGCATTCGAGCGAACGTTGAAAAGTTGGCCATGGCCAACGTAAGTGTAATCGCTGGTATACTGCCCTGTTCACATGTCGGGTAAATTCTGGTCCGAAGTTGCCTTGTCCGATCGCTTCAAAGGTGCGCTCTTGTCGAATAGTCAAGAACTGCATTGGAAACTGAGAGCGTGCCGGGTGCTAGGTCAGTTTTCTTGGAGTCGTTATAACCAGTCGGTCGACGCTTCACTGGCTTAGGTTGCCCGTGCGACCACACAGACGTGCGGTATGCTACAGAATGGCAGCGCAAGTGAAGTTCGTGAAGGACTTCATTGCTGCCTGGACTAAGGTGATGAACGCCGACCGTTTCGATCTGGCATAAAGGCCGATCTAACGAAAAGCCTCCCCCAAATGTTCGGGGGAGGCTTTTTTATGCGCATAGCTGAAATGGCTTCGGCGTGGAATATTTCCTTACTTCGCCATATCGATGGCGGAGCTGAGCTCTTCCACCGCCTGATCCGCTGTCAGCTGACCGTTGAACTGGCGGGTGATGACGTCGAACATTGCATTCTTGATCGCGGTCGGCTGTGCGTGCGACTGCGAGAAGGAGCCGAGCAGCGATCCGCTCTTGTCGGCAGCAGCCAGATCCTTGATCGCTTTCTGTCCGCATTCGTCGAATGCCGTGGTCGGCACATCGGTACGCGCCGGTGCCGAGCCTTTCACCACATTGAAGGCCGACTGGAAATTGACATCTTCCACAGCGGTTGCGAGCGCAAGCTGCGCCTTGCGCTTGTCCTCACCCACTTCAAAGACAGCAAACTGATCGGCATTGAAGGCCACGGAACCTTCCGTTCCCGGGAAACGACCGCAAACGAAATCCGCACCGGGCTTCTTTCCAGCCTTGGTAAATTCGCCCTTGGCCCAGTCGCCCATGAACTGCACGCCCGCCTTGTCGTCAATGACCATGGCCGAGGCGAGATTCCAGTCGCGTCCCGAGAAATTGTCGTCCACATAGGTGCGCAGCTTCGCCATCCGCTCGAAGACCTGCTTCTTGGTATCGCTCTTCAGGGCTTCAGGATCGAGATCGATCAGCGCCTTTTTGTAAAAATCCGGCCCGAACGACATCACGACACTGGTGAAGATAAGCGCTTCCTGCCAGGGCTGGCCGCCATGGGCAATCGGCGTGATCCCCTGCGCCTTGAACTTGTCGAGCAGAGCGACAAGCTCATCCCAGTTCTGCGGCACTTTTCCGCCAGCCTTGTCGAGCGCGGCCTTGTTGTACCAGGCCCAATTGGTGGAGTGCACATTGACCGGTGCAGCGATCCAGTGGCCGTCATACTTCGAGAAGTGTTGGATTGCGGGCGGGATGACCTTATCCCAGCCTTCCTTGTCGGCAACTTCATCCAGATTGCCGAGCACGCCCTGCTGTGCCCAATCCAGAATATCGAAACCCTGCATCTGCACGGCGGCTGGCGGATTGCCTGCCGTCACGCGAGCGCGCAAGGTCGTCATCGCGGCTTCGCCCGCACCACCGGCAACCGGCATGTCGACCCAGCCGATACCCTGTTTTTGAAGGTTTTCCTTCAGGAGATTAAGCGCGGCCGCTTCGCCGCCCGAAGTCCAGTAATGCAGGACTTCCACGCTTTCCTCGGCCTGCGCGAAACTTGCCCCACCCAAAATGCTGACACCCGCCAGCAGCATTCCCATCATCAAGCGCATTCTCATATCTCCTCGTTAAGAATAATGCAGCTTATCATGGACTTGCGCGAACGGAATGCTCTATCGCGTTGGAGGTTTTTATTCGTTGGCCTTATCTGCCAGCGTCGTATGGACCAGAACGAGCCGAGGAAGACCACATCATCTGCTAAGTAGATCGTGCATTGTCCTATAGCGTTGAGGAGGTTTTTTCTCGTCGGACGGAAAAAGCACGCAAAATGAATAATGACTATAACACGGCGTTCGTTCCCACTTGCAAACTCAATTGAGTGCATCCAAAGGAGAGGATTGCGTATCCGCTTCTCTCGGTATCGCATAATATCCGTGGTGCCGTTCGAAGGGAACAAATTGAGACCGAACCTGAGTTGGGAGGCGGAATGCAGGCGGTAAAACGCAATGGCCGATGAGGTCTCTGAGGCAGCTGCAATTCCACAACAGGTGTCGTTAAACTTGCATGAATTTCCGAAAGGGTAACATGGCCAAATTTGGTATCTTGCGATCCATAGGGCACAATGTTGCAGACTCGGTGGGGTCTGGTGTGGGGTTGCTGGTTGGGGTCTATTCGATGGACATATATGGTGAGGCTGCAGCTTCGCCGGAGGGCTATATCGAAATCAATTTTCTCACTGGAAAAACGTCTGGCAGTAAAGTCAGTGAATCCTTGGGCGACGCCATAAAGCTGTATAAGGAGGGGCTACCGCGTCTTTGTACGCGACACGGAATTGATGTCGCGGAGTTTCGACAATTGACGGCGCGTTATTCGGGGCAGGGTGTGTTGCGTGGTTTTTGCGTAACCACGGAAAATAGCCAAGGACGAACGTTGATTGACGAGTATCGAGGCATGCCCGGAAAGCGGCTCAAGGTTATGGATCCGTTCGGGAGAATCCGGCCAAAGAACGGAACGGCTTCGAGATGAAGGCGCTAGCGTTGGTATGAACTGAATCCAGGCTTTCTATAAATAGCCAATGCAGCGGTTTCGATCTTGATAAGTTGGATAAAGACAGGTCAGTTCTGCAAGACAAACTGGCCATCGTTATCGAAGCAATTAACGCATAGCGAGCCGTGTTGCCTCGATCGATGCGGCGAAGGATTTGGCCTTGAAACACCGGATTTTCAGAACCCCAGTGGAAAGTCGAACGGTTATGGTATCTGTAATCAATCTTCGCTCGACTGAAATCCCGATGATGTCCTCCAACGGTACTTCAACATTCAATTCGTCAGGACGGGCGTGTAATGCCCGGTTCATGTCGTTCGGGCGGAAACTCAAAGCAGTCGCTGTCAGCTGGCACTTGCCCCCGACCCATAATCCGCCCTGCTTACGACGACGCCCATCGATCAGACGCGAAGTTGTATCTGGCAAGGAATTGGCTTCCGACAATGTCGCTTTGTCGAAGAAAACGTTGACGAGGCGGCTGTCGATAACGTTTAGCGTGGCAACCTCCCGGTGATGCTCTGTCATAATACGTGTCTCATGAAAGGACTAGGATTGCAGCAAGTGATCTCAATTGCCAGGCGCCAAAACATTTTGACGGCAGATTACGTGATTTCAAGGCTTTGAAGCACTGCGCCGCCTGGTATTGATGGGTGGTCAAAAATGGGGACCTCTCATTCCAATGACGCACTGAATGAAAGTAAGGACGATCAGGCCAGATGGAGGGTTTCTACATCGCCCAAACTGCTGATTATGGCTCCTCCAAGAAGAGTGCCGTCAGAAGGGAAGGCCACTGTCTCCGGCGACAGCCTTCTCTGCGTCATTTGTCTGCAGCGCAATATGGCACTCCCGCAATGATGGCGACTGCTCGATCCAAGGGTGATTATCAAACTGGCCTCGTAGGGTAGTCTCCTTCAATTCCGGGCTTTTGAACCTAGAAATCTCTACCGGCTAGCGTTGGCGTATACTGCCGAGCGAGCAGGATCAGTTCAGCCTGACGATGCAATCCCGTCTTATCATATATGCGCAACAGATGCGTCCGGACGGTGCTGGTACCGATCGCAAACCTTGCGGCTGTTTCGTTTACCGTCAGACCATCTGCGATTGCCTCGAATATTCGGCGCTCAGCGTCCGTAAGGCCGAAGAGCGCGGCCACAGCTTTTCCCGCGTCTTCAGCCGAAACGGTCAGAGGCGTGAGCAAAAGCGCGTAATCGGCGCTCTCACCACGCTGGTTCGTCCCCTTTTCTAGCGGCAGCACATGCAGACTGCGCAGATTTCCATCGCTGCCCAGTGGTATGCCGAAAGGATCGCCAGCCGGTGCCCGGCTTCCGCGAATGGCGAATTCGAGCGCCTTTTGCGCCGATGGTGCGGTGAGCACCAACCGTCCATCGTGTATACAATAATGACCGTCGCGATCAGCCAGTCGAACGGCAGCCTCATTTTCATAACTGACTGTCAGATCAGCACCTACCAGAACGATCGGCTGTACCAGACTGTCAAGAACCGACCGGAACCCCGTAACAGCAGTAGCATGCTTTTCCAGGACACGACCGATGGTCGCGGCCCTTTGCAGATGCGGTAACAGCAGACGAATGATCTCGATCTCACGCGGTCCGACAAGGCCATGATCTTCATGGCGGTTGAAGCCGATCGATCCCACTGACAAATGATCACGTGTCAGGCCAACCGCAATCGCATCGACAAAACCTTGCGGCTGATTGAATTCGATATGAAAGGGATGGCTGGACTGCGGCGCGATGGCGTCAGGGTTGACGCGTGACAAAACCGCCGGCTCATCGATGGGCAGGGAACTGATGACTTCTTCCCCGCCCCACATATCCACCAGTTCTTCGCCATAAAAGGAAACTTTGTCGAGCCATTGCTCCTCAAATCCGGTTGTGGCTGAAAGCAGTGGCTGTCCGTCCTCCAGTGAGATAACACTTATCACACCCGTCCTCAGATCGAGTTCCCGGCAGATGCTTTCCATGGTTTGGGGCCATAGAGCGGCGTCGATGGCGCAATCGTAAATCTCACCAATCAACGCCGACAGTCTTTCCTGCGAAATCATTCGCGCCCCACCTCCCCAGGTGTACCCCGAACCCAATGCAAAAGAATATAGCATCGTCTCCACCATTTGGTGGATGTCCTTTGTTTGCGAGCGTGCCACATTTCAACAGCAAATCAAGAATGGGGGATATTCATGGGACGGATGAACATGACTGGCCTGCTGATAGTGGCAGGTTTTGCAACCGGTTTTCTGGCAGATATCGATTTTTCCCAGGCACAGCAGATTAATCTGCAGCGACATTGTACACCGGCAGGACCGAACGCCTGCCGACACGAAATGCCGAAGTTCACTCAGGATCAACCGCGCTATATCAGGCCTCATGTGGGCAAACCGAGAGTTCAAACCGTCAAACCGCTCCTTCCGCCGAAACATCGCCAGCCTCCTGTCAAACCGGGACAATGGGCTGGAAATCAAATCCAGCCGCCGCACAAGCAATACCCGGATATTGCTCGCAAACCGACGCCTATGCCGAACCATTACAACGGTCATGACCGCTACCGTAAACCCCGTCCCGGCTATCGTCGTCACTCGGACGGCTGGTGGTATCCGCTCGCGGCGTTCAGCGCAGGAACCTTGATCGGCAGCATGACCGCGCCACAACCGCAGCCGGTCTATGCCGATCCACCCTATTACAACAATGAGCATATTCAATGGTGCTTTGGCCAGTATCGTTCCTACAGGATGGCCGACAACAGCTTCCAGCCCAACCGTGGACCGCGTCGCCAGTGCCTGTCGCCGTATCTCTAACGCTTCGTGGAACCTTACTTTTGCGGAAGAACTGACATGAAACGGATCATCATCGCTATCATGCTCATCGGCATATCGGGAAAGGCTTATTGCGGGCCGGAATACGTCAAGGACGTTCCAGGCGTGCTGGACTTTTTCAATATCGCAAGCGAAGAAGCCAATTCTCCGCGCATAGTCGATTATGATGAAACATGGCTCATTACCGGTCCGGTTTCGGATTTGTCCGGTGAAGCAACCAAAGGAGAGAACTGGAAGCTTGTCGAGGGCAAGGTCGTCTATGCATATTACCGGTTCAATCCCGGTATAAGCGCCCTACAGATCCAGCGTGAATTCGAGGCAAAGGCAAAAGAAGAGGGTTTTACGATCGCTTTCTCGTGCGCGACGGAAAAAGGCACCTGTTTCACAAATGGAAGATCAGAACCCGGCGTATCGCTGGGACTTCTGCTGGACAAGCCTGGCAATATGCCAGCGCTGGACAAGAACAATATGAGTATCGTACGCAACTATTTCCAAACCGGCGGCGCACGCTATACCTATCTGACGCGCGAGGATGGTGGGATCAATACCGTGCATGTCGCTGTTTCGCTTGCCGACACACCAGCCAAGGGCGTCATGGCCATCACCAAGAGCATCATAACCGGCGACGCACCATCGATCACGGGTGCATCGTTGCTCGCATCGGAATTGAAGAAGAACAAATCCGTATCGCTCAATAATCTGCTCTTCGACGTAAACAGCGACATTCTGTTGCCGAACTCACGCGACCAGATACACGAGATCGCGATGATGATGCGCGAGGATGCGTCGATAAAACTTGAAATCGTTGGTCATACGGATTCCGATGGCGGACGCGACTACAACCTCGACTTGTCGAGACGACGCGCGGCCTCGGTGGTGCGTGCTCTGGTCGAAGATTTCGATATGGAAAGAAGCCGCTTGACATCCTCAGGCAAGGGGCTGGGCGAACCAATCGCATCCAACGATACGGAAGATGGAAAATCACAGAACCGCCGGGTCGAGTTGAAGCTCAGATAGAACCTTCCATGTGGAGCTTTCATTCTGGACATGGGGTCAGATTGGTTTTGCAAACCTGGCCCTTCATTTTGCTGCGCTTCATAATAAGCATGACATCGGCCACCATTGCCCTGGCGACCATTGCAACGTGTGCTTGGGTGGGCTTTCTTATTGGTGCGCCCTCTGGCGAGAATGCGGCATATACGAGTGGATTTGTTGGTGCACTCGTGGGCTTGTCTGTGTTCATGTCTATCGCTTATATCCTGCAGGAATACGTGTTCTATCTGCTGAAGGCAGCGCATATCGCCATTCTCGCGGAGTTGATACACGGCTCGGTCATAGAGCCATCCCGACAGCTGGAAACAGGCGTTGCTATTGTTCGCCAGCATATTCTGGCTAGCATGACGCTCTTCGCCGTGGGTCAGGCAATAAAATCCCTCATTGGTGTCGTCTCCCGCTTCGTCACTCGTGGCTTCAGCAGCTTTGGTAGCAGCGGATCAAGCCTGGGCCATATCGTGCAATCGTATTTCAGTATTGTCTTCGGACTGGCCGATGAACTTGTCCTTGCCTACATCCTGCGAGCTCACGAAAAAGCGCCTCAGGATGCCGCTCGTGAAGGCGCGGCCCATTACGCGCGGAATATCAAAGCCTTGATGAGCAACGCTTTCGCCTTGACGATCATCCACCTGCTCCTTTCCGTTCTTTTCTATGGAGCTGCGCTGGCCGTATCGATCGTGGTTGTCTATTTTCAGGGGCTTTCGATTTCTAGCGGCATCATAATGATGTACTTGATTATCGCAGCAGGGGCGATGATGCGTGCATTTGCGACACCACTTATTATAACATGTCAGATGCAGGTGTTCTTTACTGCAATTGAAAATCAGACACCCGACACCAGATGGCTTGACCGGTTAACTAAGTCCGATCACACCAAGATTATGGAAGCTCGTTGAATGGGGACGTCATTGAGATGATGAGGCTTACGGCGGTACCTTAGCACACCGGCTTCTCGATATATGTCTGTTCCGGACTATTAAAGCAGCCGCGATGCTCGTCCGCTACGCCGTTTGGCATTGTTGTAATAATCGGACGCCT
>Ga0180217_1004218_pt1 | contig 11518 bp, 6 predicted proteins | sample eDN3rd37CBELigOP_FD_128521 | JGI IMG/M metagenome (GOLD analysis project Ga0180217, IMG submission 128521) | Enriched Organic Plus compost microbial communities from Emeryville, California, USA - eDNA 3rd pass 37_C BE-Lig OP (version 2) (version 2) ... | reverse complement strand
GCCGGTCGCTCCGCCTCGTGGCCGAGGATCAGCCGATTATCGTTCCGTTCGAGGTGGGGAATCTCGTGCACGACCTCGGCTTTCGGAGCGTTCACGAGCTTCAGTATTGGCAGCAATTCGAGCACGGACCCGCCAGGATTACCCTCACCCCGTGCCATCACTGGGGGGCGCGAATTCTTCACGACTCCCATCGTGGCTTCGGCGGTTACATCATCGAAGTGGGGGGAAGGACGATTTACCACTGCGGCGATACGGCGTTTTTTGACGGCTTCAAGGAAATCGGGCAACGCTTTCCGATCGACATCGCCCTCCTCCCGATCGGGGCCTACGATCCGCCGAGCGGGCGGGAAGTTCACATGAACCCGGAGGAGGCCGTTCGCGCGTTTCTCGATCTCGGCGCGCGCCAGATGGTGCCGATGCACTACGGTTCCTTCCGGCTCAGCTACGAGCCGCCCGAGGAACCGCTCGCACGCCTGCACGCCGCCGCCCGGCTCCACGGGATTGAGGATCGCATCGCCGTCCTGACCGAGGGGATGCCGGTCGTTTTTTAAGCTCGGGTGAGTTCGGTTTCGCTTGGCAATCGGGGGTGGAACCCGTTAACGCATGGCGGTGATGGAGTGGCTTCTTGATCCCCAAATCTGGTTGAGTCTGGTGACGCTGGCTTTTCTCGAGGTGGTCCTCGGCATCGACAACCTGATCTTTATCTCAATCCTGAGCGGTAAAGTGCGCCCGGATCAGCAGGTGAAGGCGCGCCGCCTGGGGATCGCCTTTGCGCTCGTCACGCGCGTGCTGCTTCTCTGCCTGTTGGCATGGTTGATCGGGCTGACAAAGCCGCTTTTCGAAGTCATGGGGCACCCGGTTTCCGGAAAGGACCTGATTCTCCTCGTCGGCGGCCTGTTTTTGATCGGCAAGAGCACGCACGAGATTCACGGCGCGCTCGAAGGGGGCGAGGTGAGTGAAATCGGCGAGGCGAAGGCCGCTTCGTCAGGCCTGTTGTCCGTTGCGATTCAGATCGGGATTATGGACATTATTTTTTCCCTGGATTCCGTCATCACGGCTGTTGGGATCGCGCAACACTTGCCGGTGATGATCGCCGCAGTGGTGATTGCGATGGCGGTCATGCTCTGGCTGGCGGAGCCGATCAGCGGCTTCGTGGATCGCCACCCGACCATCAAGATGCTGGCGCTGAGCTTTCTGATCCTGATCGGTGTGCTGCTTGTCGCTGACGGGCTCGGGCGGCACATTCCCAAGGGGTACATCTACTTCGCGATGGCGTTTTCCATGGGGGTGGAGATGCTCAACATCAAGATGCGGAAAAAACATCTTCCGGTGCACCTTCGCAGCCGGGTGGGGGAGTAAAGCCCCGGTTTTGGCGGTTTCGGGTCTGATGCTCCTTTGCGGTTGCCCGCCGGCGGTTTCTGCTTTATTGTAGGACAACGATGGCAACCTCCGTCCAGGCTTCCATTAAGGCAAGCCCGCTTTTTCGCGGAGGTTCCCTCGTGTTCGCAAAGTCCGCGTTTCGACCGGCTTGCCGGTCCCGCCGTTCCCACCGGCTGACGGCTTGCCGCCCGTCGTGGGAATAGGGCGAAGCCGCACGCAGCGGTTCCTCTATTCCCCGGAATCCCGATAAACCGGGTTCCGTTTTCTTTCTCCTCCCCCTCCTTCCAGTCACACGACTGCCCCGGCCTCATCGAAACCTTCAATACACCACTCTCATGAACAACCGAATCTATATCTCCGAACGGGATGCAAAGCGCATCAAAACGCTCGTCGATGCCGCGCCGAGAGTCGATCCGAAGACGCGCGAGTACCTTGCACGCCTGGAAGGGGAGCTGAACCGGGCGCACATCGTGGAAGAAGGCAAACTCCCCGAGGAAGTGATTACCCTCAACTCCCAAGTCGAGCTTGAGGATCTCTCCGATGGTGAGATGATGACCTATACCCTGGTTTTCCCGGAAGAGGCAGACGCTTCGGTAGGAAAGATTTCCATCCTTGCGCCGCTTGGAACCGGCATGCTCGGCTATCGGGCAGGAGACGAATTCTCCTGGGATACTCCCGGCGGGCAGGTCCGGATGAAAATCCATAAGGTGAAGCGCGTCGCAAGTGCCGGAAGCGGCATCCTTGGGTGACGGGTAACCGGTAACCAGGTGAGAAGCCCCCATGAAAATCAGTCCCCCGAAGAGTTCTTCCGAGGCTTCAGGGAAATCCGAAGCGCTCGAGTGCGTGGAGTGGGTGCGCCGGGTGAACAGCCGCTGGCTCGTCCACGACGGGCTTGACGAAAGCGCCCGCGCCTATCTCGAGCACCTTGAAGCGACGGACCCGGCGCGCCTCGTCCGTTCCTGCCGCATCGCCCGTTCCATGATGGAGCGTAATAGCGGCTGCGCTATCGAGGACCCGAAGCCACGGTTTTACGGAGGCCTCTTCTCCCTTGCCACCCCGGAGGAGGGGCGCTGCTACCTCGGCGGGCGGCTTTTCCTGGAGGCGCTCTGGTCGGGGGACAATCCTCCCCCGGGGCACGGGCTTTCGGAGGCCACGCTGCGTAAGCTGGAGACGCTGCGCGAGGAGATCGCCCAGGTCAAAATGCGAACCCAAAGCTGAAGTGCCACGCCCCGCGCGGCTGGTCGCCCTTTCTGACGGGGTTGTGGCCGTAGTCGACGCGGATCGGGCCGATAGGGAGTTGGTAGCGGAGCCCCGCGCCGACGGCAAAGCCGGTTTCCCCGAACCCGTCCTTGAGGCGGCGCCCGGTGCTGCCCGCATCGAAGAAAACGGCCCCCTTGAGGTTTTTATAAATCGGGAAGGTATCCTCCACGTTGAAGACCGAGAACGTCTGGCCGCCGATGGAATGCCCGAAGCGATCCCTCGGGCCGAGGCTTCGCTCGACATAACTTCTCACCGTGCGGCTGCCGCCGTTGAAAAAACGTTCGTCAATAGGGAGCTGCTCCTCATCGCCCAGCGGCTGCACGATGCCACCCCGCAGCCCGATGGCCAGGAGGGTCCCGCCGACGGGGCGGTAGTAGGAGAACCGCGCCGTGCTGCGGAAATAGTCGACCGTGCTGGCCGTTCCGGCGTGGGCGAGTTCCGCCGTTGCGTTGAGGACGAAGCCCTTGGCCGGGTTCAGGATACTGTCGCGATGGTCCAGCGTGGCGGAAAGGCCAAGGCTGTTGGCGAAATAACTCGTGGGGCCAAGTTCAATCGGATCGATCCCTCCGGTGTTGTTGATCTGCACCCCCCGGCTGAGCGCGAAGGCGGAAACCTCGAAGTATTTGCCAATCTTGCGCGTCAGTTCCCCGTGGATTCCCGATTCGATCTTTGCATAGTCATCGAACTGCTGGCTGAGCGCATAGACGCGCAGGCGCAGAGTGTGGTTCATGTCGAAGATCCACGGGTCGGTGTACAGGAACTCTCCCCGGAGAAGGTTTTGCGCCAGCTCGGCGTTGATGCTCAACGGCCTTCCCAGGCCGAAGAGATTCCGGTCAAGATAACGTGCGCCCAGAATCGCCCCTTCCAGCGAGCCATACCCGACGGAGAAGCCGAGTTCCCGCGCGCGCGCTTCCTCGACGTCGAACTGAAGCTCCACCTCGTTTCCCGGGAGCGGATTTTGCGTCAGCCGCAGGTTGGAGAAAAGCCCCGTGCCCATCAGCATCCGGTAGCGTTCCTCCACTTTCGCCGGGTCATACGGCTGGCCGGAGAGGCTCCTGAAGCGGTTTTCCAGAAACCCGGGCCGCAACCGCCGTTTCGACTCATCCTTGTAGCGGACGGAAACGCCGTCGAAGTGGTAGAGATCGCCCGCATCCACGATGAACTTCACCGGCACCACGCCATCCTTCGCCGCCGCCGGGTTGCTCTCGCTTCGCACCTTCGCCATGAAATAGCCGCGTGAGCGGTAAAAATAGACCACCTTTCTTTCCAGGTTGGTCACTGCCAGCGGCGTGTAGGGTTTCGAGGTGAAGACTTCCAGTTCCTTGAGGAGCGCGGTGAGCGGGAGGAAAAGCAGGTCGCCCTCCACCGAGATTTTGCCGAAACGGTATTGCGTCCCTTCCTCCACCGTCAGGGTGACATCGGCGCGCGTGTTGCGGGACGAGAGGGTGATCGCGGGTTCATCGACGGTCACGTCCAGAAATCCCTCGGAACGATAGTAACCGCGCACGCGATCCGCGCCGCTCCGAATCTGCGATTCGACGAACGGGATGACCGGCGGCTTCTCACTCGAATACCCGGTAAGCACGCGGAAGAGCGTGGCGGAAGGTACACGCCGGCTTCCCAAAAACTGCACGCGCCCGAGCGTTGTCAACGGCCCCTCTTTGATGGTCAGCACGAGAATGTTTCCGCGAGCGATCGACCAGTTCACGGTGGCCTGCGCGTAGCCGTTCTTCCGGTAAAAGACACCCAGGAAAAACGCGGTGTCGTCCGCAAGCGCCGGAGTCAGGCCCGATTCGGCAATGGCAGCCAGCGGATCGGCGATGGCGGCCCGGATCTGGTCCTCCGTGAAATGGGTATTGCCCTGAAGACGAAGCTGCACCGGTCCGGCGGCCCTTGCGGAGGAATCCGGGGCGGGAGATGGGGGCAGCGGTTCCAGCGGTTGCGGCGGTTCAGGGGGCGGAAGCGGTTCAGGAAAAGGGATTTCGGCGGGAGCGGGAGCCGGGGCTTTTTCATTTTCGGGCGTGACCAATACGGGGGTGGCGCGGGGTTCCGGCCCGGCGGGCAGCGGCGGCTCGGAAGCCCGTTGCGCGGAGGCGGGAAGAATCGCTGCCGAAAGCATAAGCGCCATCCCGCAGACCACCCCCCGCCAGGCGGGGCTGTGGCAGCCTCCCGGAGCGCGGCGCATTGGCGCCGTTTCATCGGCACCGGAGCTGGTCGCCGCATCGCTCCCAAACTGGAAAAAAAACAGGCTCATGCTACCGAAACCGCAGAAGATACCGGAGTTGCACTTTCACGTCGCCCTCAAGATCCATCCCCGCACCCACCTCGAATTGGCGTGAAAGTTCGAAGCGCCCCCCGACTTGCTGTCGGCCCGTGCGCGGGTCGACGGTGCCGACATCGAGGTGGAAACGCTCGATGAACGGCTTCTCTCCGCGCGTTGCGCGATCCGCCGAAAGCGGGGGCGTTTTTGGCTTGAAGACCTTGCGGTAGAGATCCTGCAGCAGCAGCACCCCGGCGCGCCCCGCGAGCACCTGGTTGTTGTCGGTGAATTCCTGCGTCGTCACGCCCGTGGCAAGCAGCGCGATGATCTCCTCCTGCGGCAGAGGCGGTTCGCTGTTGAAGACCGTCTCCGGAGCGTTTGCCGTGCCGTAGATGTGGACGTTGATGGTGTAATCGCGAAGCCGCGAGGAGCCGTGGATGTCGAGCGTTGGGTTGAAGGAATCTGCCGGGTTGAAGCGGACGAACCCGTGGTCGATCTCCAGTCGGCTGAACGGGAGAGAAGCGACGAAGTTTTCGATCTTTGCCGTCCCGTCGAGCGTCGGCGCAAGCCCGGTGCCCCCCAGCTTGAGGTCGAGCAACGTTCTTCCCCGGGCGAGATTGCTGCGGACGAGGAACGGCTCCGTCGTATGGATCGCCACGTCGAACGTCCAGTTCCGCAGAGGCGGCGCGTCGATGGAAAGATTGACGGGTCCGCCCGTCTTCTCCGGGGCGGGGCGGCCCGGGAGACCGATGGGCAGAATCTCCACCTCGCGGAAGAACCGGCTGTTATTGATGCTGACTTTGCCCGAGACATGCGCGGCGTTCAACGGCCCGGCGATCTTCAGATCCGAATCCGCGCGCACAATCATGCTGTCGTTGCGGACGAGCAGCGTCCGCTCGGATTTGAAACGGAGATCGAGCGCGGGCTCATTCCATTTCTCCAGGTTGATGCGGCCGGAACCCTTGAACAAGCCCCCCGCCGCGTCGCCCTCGAAGCGGCGGATGGCGAGCTGGTGGTCCGAAAAACGCAGTTCTCCTTCAAAGCGGTTGATCCCCGGCAGGTCGGCATTCTGGAAGCGAACCGCAGGAAAGGAAAACTGAAGCCCGCCGCCGAACACCGGCTTTTCCAGCGTTCCGGTGGCCGAGGCGTCGAGGCTCAGGCGGCCCTCGATATAGCGGATGCTCGGGCTGAGTTGCGCCAGCACCCCCGCGGAGGAGGCGGGGAGCCGCACCGCGAGCTTTACCGGGGTGGCAGGATCGAGCCGCTTTTCCCGTGCGACCCGGTAAAGATCGAGGGGGATTTCGCCGTCGACGCGGAGCGGGCTGAGCGTCGGGATCTTTACCTCGCCGCCCACGACGAGCCGCGATTCATGAAAACGCAGAGAGGCGTCCACGGAAGCGGGCTGCACCTTTTCCGCATGGCGGCTCCGGAGGTTGCGCCCCTTCACGGCCACCAGAAGATCCGGGGCTCCCACCGTTCCCCCGGCCTTGAAAGTGAGGTCGACGGTTCCTTGCAAACCCGCGGCCGCCTCCCCCCTGGCCTTTTTTCCGCGCGCGCCCGCCGCCGGTTCCGCGTCGGGAAGGAACCGCGCGAGGTCGATCTGCCGGAGCGTCAGCTCCCCGTCGAGCGCGCCGCCGGGCGGCAATAGCGTCTCCGGTCTATCGGGCTGGCCAAGGTCAAGCGGAAGCGAAAGCTGGCCCGAAACCTCCCCGCGCCGCTCCCCCTCGCCAAACTCGGCGCGAAGGTTCCGAATCTGGAGCCGCCCGTCGGCCATCGTCATCGTTGCCTCCACGGAGCCTTGGTTCGAGCGGAAACGGAACGCGGGAAAGTCGACGCTCTCGGGCGAATAAGCCCCGGCGATCTCGCCTTCCAAGCCGGTCAGCGTTCCCGCGCGGCCGTTTTGGATCGTGAGGCGGCCCGAGCCGGAATGAAGCAGCGTATGAAGCCGCCCTTCGCCGCGCCAGTCGATGTCGACCACTCCGCCTATGGGCGCTTTGACGAGCGGCTGGAAAACCGCGAGATCCGCCACTTTTCCCACCACTTTTCCGGAATAGGCAAAAGGCGGACGCAGTTGCAGGGAGCCCTCCCCCGCGATTTTATCGATGCCGTTGAGGTCGATCTCGAAACGGCTGACCCGCGCGATCTCGCCCTCCACAGGGGCTTCGACGGAAAGCTGCCTTGCGGAGAATTCGCGGAACGCGAGGTCGCGCCCCTCGATTAGCCCATGCCCGTGAGCGCCATCCCGCCCCTTCCGGTATTCCCCGGATGCCCGTAGCGATCCACGAATGGACCGCTCGGTCGAATCCCCGCTCTTCCCGGGGTTGAGTTCCGCGAGCGCGGGGGCGTCGATTTCGAAGCGGGTGTCGAACGCCAGCTCGTCCCATTTTAATGCGGAGAGCGTGGAGGGGAGGGGGAAGTGCCCTTCTGCCTTGGCCGTGTTGACGCCACGCCGGAACTCCGCAGCTTCGAGGGTAAGCGTTCCGGCGGCGATATTGAAGGCCGCCGAGGCCGCGTCGAACGCCATCGGCCCCGCCCGGAGCGCCGCCGTTTCCGAGCGGCCCTGGCCTTCGGGCGGTGTGAACGCCGCTTTCGCCGCGAGTGTTAGGCCGTCGACCCATTGCCGCGCGGCCCGGTTCGCCTGGTTTCTTTTGTGTGGCCCAAATTCATAAGCGGCGGTGATTTCGCCCTCTCCCCGCCCGAGCACGATTCGGAAGGGCTCCCGCAAATCCGATTCCGGGATTGTCGAGGGCGCGGCCCACTCCAGCCCCGGCGTGGAGAAGTGGAGCGACACGCCGACTTCCTTGTCGTTTACCCGGAGCGTTCCCTTTGCGGAAGCAGCCCCCGGTGCGAACCCCGGGTGCAGCCGGGCGAGATCGGTGGCCGCGAGCGCTACGGTCGCTTCCAGCCCCTCCCGGCGCAGGGAGCGGAGCGTGTCGGGCAATGGCCGTTCGGCCTGGAGAACCACCTCGTTCCCGGGCGAGGCGGTGACGGTTTGCCTAAGCTGGAGGGCTCCGTCGGCGAGGATCAGCCGCGTTTCCGCCTTTTCGATACGGGCTTCTCCAAAACGCCCGTTCTCGAAGTTCATTCTCGCCTCGCCCCGCCATGAGGAGGGGATGTCGGCCATGCCGTGCAGATCGAGCGAAAACTCGCTCAACCGCCCCGAAATGCCCGGCTCGCGGCCGAGAAAACGGCTCAAGGCTTCGAGCGACAGCCCGCGCAGCGACGCGGAGATCTGCACGTCGCTCCCCTTGCCCTGGCGCTGCTGCTGAACGAGGAGCCGCGTTTCTCCCCCGAAAAGCCGGCCTTCGGCGGTGAGTTGGTTGAATCCCGCCGCCCGCCGCGAACCGTCGAGTTCCAACCGGCGGAGTTCGATCCCATCCGCTTCATTGCCCGCTCCGCCCAGCAGCAAAGGCCCGACGATCAGGTGGCGGTCGCTGTATGTCGCCGGGGCATGCAGATTCCGCCAGCGCGTGTCAATGCCGGGAAGGATTGCTTGTTGAATGGCGATGAAGCCCGGGCGGTCGGGGTGAAGCTCGATTCCCGCGCCGGTGAGTGCCAGCGTTCCGCCGGGTAAATCCGCCGCAAGGTTAAAGTTCCTGATTTGCACGCGGTTGCTGAAAAGGACGGGCTGCTGGAGCACGTCGCGCAAAAGCCGCGTGAGCCGGTGGGGCCGCCGCTTCCGGGAAGCCGGGAGCGCTTTCACCTGCACGGTGGCGTCCCGCAATTCGTAGCTGGAAATAAATTCGGTGACCCCCTGCCGGAGCAGCCTCGGGAAGCTGTAATCAAACCGGGCATAGCCGATCTCCAGCTTTTGAACGGGAGATAGCCCCTCCTCTCCCTTGGCTGGCCCTCCCTTCACGTTTTTGATCACAAGGGTATTGAGGAGCGACCCCTCCACCTCCAACGAGAGCGTGAGGTTTTCATGTCGGGCAATCTGCACCGCCACCGTGCGAAGCGCCCACGTGAGCAAAGGGCGATGGAAAATTAACGTCAGGAAACCGACAGCGACCACCGCCCCTGCGAGCCGCCTGACCCATCGCCTGCCCAGCCATCCAGAGCGGGGGGAAGGGGGGGCTTTCTCCGATTCTGGCATTGTGGTGATTTTATCCGATTGAGGGTGCCCGGAGGGCAAGCATGAAGCCGTATCCGGGCCGTCCGTGGAGGCCCGTTACGGGGAGGGGGGAAACCCTCATCCGGGGCGGTGGAGAACCTCTCCCTTCTTTTCCCGAAAAATCAATGGGCAAAATCGCCCGGGTAAATCGCTCGCCAATCGGCGCTTTGCTTTTTATAGAGTTCAACCCGAATTCCGAAGTTGCTCGCGGGGATCTTGCACAATCTCATCCGCTCCAACATCGGAGTTCGGGTTCAACCCTCCATCTCCGATCCATCCATGCACTTTCAGATTTCATGAGCGCCGAGGAAGCAAAATCCCACGGCAACGAATCCCTGAGAACCGGCCCGTGGTACGTGCGGCTTGGGCGGATGCTGCTCCTCGCCATCAAGAAGTATATTGCCACGGATGGCGAACTCCGGGCGGCTTCCTTCGCCTACTACGCCTTCTTCGCGCTCTTTCCCCTGCTCCTGCTTTTTATCTCCATCGGAGGGTGGATTCTCCGGGGGAGCGAGCACCGAGTGGAGCAATGGGTGCTCGAATTTCTCAGTCATTATGCCCCCGTGGGCGAGGGTGGAACGAACCTGATCGCCTCGACCATCGAGGGGGTCGTCGCCTCGCGCGGAGCGGCAAGCGTCGTGGCCGTGCTCGCGCTGACGTGGAGTTCCCTTCGCTTTTTTCAGGCACTCGTGCAGGGGGTGAACCGGGCGTGGAACCTTGAGGAGTATTCCTGGTGGCGCTTGCCGCTGGCGAATCTCTCGATGGTGGGAATCACCGGCAGCACGCTCCTCCTCGGCGTGGTGGCTCCGCTCGTGATGAGGGCGGTCGAAACCTACTGGCGCAGTGTGGGGATGAACGATTTCGGTATTATCGAATATTCGTTCCGGATGGTGCGGCTGATCCTCCCTTCCTTCATTCTCTTCTACGGTCTGCTGATGTTCTACAAGTACGCCCCCCGCCGGAAGACCGCGCTGAGCGAAGTCTGGGTGTCCGCGGTGATCGCCGCGCTCGGACTTCAGCTGGTGGCCAAGGGTATCGTCGTCTACGCCAACAACTTCGGGCGTTTCAACACGCTGTACGGGGCGCTCGGGAGTGTCGTTGTCGTGCTGATGTGGATCTACCTTTCCGGCTCGGTGCTCATCTTCTGCGGCTGCCTTTGCGCCGCGCAGGCGGAGGTTTTCGGAAAGAAAAACGGCGACAAGGCGTTGAAAAAATAGGGCATTCCGCCCCGGGGCTCATCTGCACGCCGCTTTTTTGCCTGCCGCCGGGGCGGAGGCATTCAGTTCCGTGGCGAGCCGGCCAAGCGTCTCAAGGCCCGACTGGATCTCGTCGCCCCACGCCAGCGCGCAGTTGAGCCGGATGAAGTGGGCAAACTCCCCCGTGGCGGAAAAGATCGGCCCCGGGCAGATACTGACGCCGTACGGCAGGGCGGCGTCGCGCAGCATCCGCGCATCGACCCGGCGGGGAAGCTCCACCCAGAGAAAGTAACCGCCGCCGGGGCGGCTCATCGCGGTGCCCTGCGGGAACGAGCGGGCAATTGTGTTGGAAATCCGGCAGACCTGCGTTTCAAGCGTCTTGCGTAAAAAGCGCAGGTGCCGGTCGAAACCGCCGGAGCGAAGATAGTCGGCCGAAGCCTTCGCCGTGACGTGCGGTGTTGTAACGCAGGAGATCCACTTGAGCCGCTGCACGTTCGCAGCGAAGCGCCCTGCCGCAACCCATCCGATCCGGAGCGCGGGGGAAACGGTTTTCGAGATCGAACCGCATAGAAGCGTGTTTCCTCCGTCGCCGAAGGCTTTCAGCGGCCTGGGCGGGCGGTGATCGAAGGCGAGTTCGCGGTAAATATCGTCCTCGATGACCGGAATGCCCCGTCTTTCGGCCATCGCCACTATCGCCTGCCGCCGCTCGTCGGAGAGCCGCGCCCCGTGGGGATTGCCGAAGCTCGGGATCAGCAGGCAGGCGGCGACGCGGTAGCGGGCGATTGCCTTTTCGAACGCGCCGACGTCGATCCCCTCGCCGCATGTCGAGGGGACCGTGAGCGCCTTCATTCCGAGGCTTTCGACCGCCTGGAGCAGGCCGAAATAGGTGGGCGATTCGACGAGGATCGTATCGCCCGGGCGGGCGACCGCTCGCAGCGCGAGATTGACCGCGTCGAGGCAGCCGTTGGTGATGATGATTTCATCCGGGGCCACCGCGCAACCGTCCCGCGCGAGCCGCAGAGCGATCTCCTTCCGCAGCGAGAGGTCGGTTTCCCGCGAGCCATACCGTGCAAAATCGCCCGCGAAGAGTCGGGAGGCCCGGGCGACGGCGCGGGCGATCTCCTCGGTCGGCAGCAGGGCAGGGTGGGGGATCCCCGCCCCGAGGGGAATCGCGCCCGGCTTTTGGACATCTTCGAACACCCGAGCCACGTCGTCGGAGATGCGCGGGCTTTCCGGCCGAAGCGGGGTGCCCGGTGCCGTCGGGAGCGGCAGCCGCGCGAGCGAGCGCACATAGAACCCGGAGCGCGGCTT
>Ga0180217_1004212_pt1 | contig 11527 bp, 6 predicted proteins | sample eDN3rd37CBELigOP_FD_128521 | JGI IMG/M metagenome (GOLD analysis project Ga0180217, IMG submission 128521) | Enriched Organic Plus compost microbial communities from Emeryville, California, USA - eDNA 3rd pass 37_C BE-Lig OP (version 2) (version 2) ... | reverse complement strand
CGCAAGGAGTACACCGGACCGACGCTCCGCGACCATCTCGGCCTGCCGCGCGCCGAGCGCGGCGCCTGGCGGCCCCGGATGGCGGCGGAGTAGGCACGGCGGCCGGCTGCTCCGTCCTGCGGCGCGCGCCGGACGGCATGCCGGCAGGTCGGGGGCCGGTCAGCAGGATGCCATGCGCGTGGATGATCTCATCCGCGCGCGAAGGCCCTCATCTGGCGGCCACCCGCCGCGCCCAGGCAGCGCGGAGCCGCGGGGCCGCCAGCGCCGCCAGCGCCAGCAGCAGGATCGTTAGCGAGACCGGTCGCGTCACGAAGACAGTCCAGTCGCCCTGGCTGATGGTCAGTGCCTGGCGCATCGCCTGCTCCGCCATCGGCCCCAGGATCATGCCGATGACGACCGGCGCCGTGGGGAAGTCGAAGCGCCGCATGAACATCGCTACCACGCCGATGCCATAGAGCAGCACCAGATCGGTGATGGAGTTGGAGATGCCGTAGGTGCCAACGGTCGCGAACACCAGGATGCCCGCGTACAATTGCGGCTGGGGGATCTTCAGGATGCGCGCCCAGAGCCCCACCAGCGGCAGGTTCAGCACCACCAGCATCACGTTCGCGATGTAGAGGCTGGCGATCAGCGTCCAGACGAGGTCCGCCTGCTGCTCGAACAGCAGCGGCCCGGGGCTGATGCCGTAGCTCTGGAAGGCGGATAGCATGATCGCGGCCGTGGCGCTGGTCGGCAGGCCGAGGGTCAGCATCGGCACCAGCACGCCGGCCGCCGCGGCATTGTTGGCGGATTCCGGCCCGGCGACGCCCTCGATCGCGCCTGTCGTGCCGAACTCCTTCTGCGCCTCGGGCGGGGCCAGTTTCCGCTCGGTGTAATAGCTCAGCATGGTCGGCATCTCCGTGCCGCCGGCGGGCATGACGCCGAAGGGGAAGCCCAGCAGCGCGCCGCGGAACCAGGGCCCGATGCTGCGCCGCAGGTCGCGCCGCGACATCATGATGCGGCCGACGGAGCGAAGCTCCTGTGCCCCTTCCACATGCCGCCAGGCCAGGTACAGCGTCTCCCCCACCGCGAAGAGCGCGACCGCCACCAGCACGACGTTCACGCCGTCCAGCAGTTCCGGGATGCCGAAGGTCAGGCGCGGCTGGCCGGTCTGCAGGTCGATGCCGACGAGGCCCAGGGCCAGGCCGAAGAACAGGCTGGTGAGCCCGCGCAACGCGCTGCCGCCGAGCACGGCGGAAACGGTGACAAAGCACAGCACCATCAGCGCGAAATACTCGGCCGGACCGAGCCGCAGCGCGAGCTCGACCACCACCGGCCCGAGGAAGCTGATGCCGAGCGTGCCGAGCGTGCCAGCGATGAAGCTGCCGATCGCGGCGGTGGCCAGCGCCGGGCCGGCGCGCCCGCTGCGGGCCATCCTTGCCCCTTCCAGGGCGGTGATGATGGATCCCGACTCGCCTGGCGTGTTCAGCAGGATAGAGGTGGTCGAACCGCCATACATCGCGCCGTAGAACACGCCGCAGAACAGGATGAAGGCGCCGGTGGCCGGTACCTGGAAGGTGATCGGCAGCAGCAGCGCGATGGTCAGCGCCGGCCCGACCCCCGGCAGCACGCCGACCGCGGTGCCGAGGAAGCAACCGAGCAGCGCCCAGCCCAGGTGTTGCAGGCTCAGGGCGTGGGAGAAGCCGAGGCCCAGCCCGGCGATGGGATCCATCTCAACCGATGGTCCGCGCCATGCGCATCACATCATCTCCCGTCCAAGGGCGCGCAGCACCAGGCCTTCCAGCAGGCCTGCACCGATGTTCACGCCCAGCGCCTCCACGAACAGGAACCAGACCGCAAGCGTCAGCACCAGCGCCAGCACCAGGTCCCGCAGCGGGCGACGGGACCCGAAGGCCGCGGCCACCAGCACGAACTGCACCGATGCCGCGACGGAGAAGCCGAACGGCCCGATCAGCGCCAGATTGGCCAGCAGCCCCGCCCCGAGCAGCCCGAGCGCGCGAAGATTGGCAGGCGGCGCCTCCTGCACATCCTCCAGCCCGTGCGACCAGCCGCCGCGCAGCGCCGCGAGGGTCAGCCCTCCACCGAGCACGAGCAGGCCGGCGGCAACCGCACAGGGTACCGCCTTCGGCCCCACCTGCGCATAGATCGGCGAGACCGGGATCGTCAGCGCCTGCCACAGCGCCAGCCCGCCCAGCAACAGCACGAACAGGCCGACCAGGAAATCCGGCCAGAGGGACGTCGCCGCTTCCGCGTGACGCTCCGTCACGCGAGGCCGATCTCCTGCAGCACCACCTCGGTCTGCGCACGGTCGCGTTCGAGGAAGCGCGCGAAATCGTCGCCGGTCAGGAAGGCGTCCTCCCAGCCGCGCGTCTCCAGCATCTGCTTCCAGGCGGGCAGGGCATGCAGCTCCGTCATCAGCGCGATCAGCTTGTCGCGCGCGTCCGGACGGAGGCCGGGCGGGGCGAAGACGCCACGCCAGTTGGTCGTGACGACATCCAGCCCGCTTTCCTTCAGCGTCGGGATGGCGGGGTCGGAGCGCCGCTCCCCCGTTGTCGCCAGCGCGCGCATCCGCCCGGCCTTGATCTGCTCGGCGAATTCCGAGAAGCCGGAGATGCCGGCCTTCACCTGCGCGCCCAGGATCGCCGCCTGGGCCGGGCCACCGCCAGCGAAGGCCACGTAGGAACCCTCCTTCGCATTGCGGCCCAGCGCCTTCAGCATCAGCCCGAGAGTGATGTGATCCGTGCCGCCGGCGCTGCCGCCCGCGACCGAGACGGCGCCGGGACTGGCCTTCAGCGCCTCGAACAGCCCCTGGATGTCCTGGATCTCGGAGGAGGCCGGGACCACGACCACGCCCACTTCCTCCGTCATGCGGGCGATCGGGATCACGTCCTTCATGCCGACCGGGCTCTTGTTGGTGATGGTCGCGCCTACCATCACGCTGCCGCCCACCATCAGGCTGTCCGGCCGGCCGCGGCGCTGCGCGACGAAGCGCGGCAGGCCGACCGCGCCGCCGGCGCCGCCCACATTCTCGAACTGGAAGCTGCCGACGAGGCCGGCCCCGCGGGCCACCTGCTCGATGGCGCGGCCCAGCCCATCCCAGCCTCCGCCCGGCCCCGCCGGGATGAACATGTAGATGCTCTGATAGCGCTGCTCTGCCCGGGCCGGCAGGACGCGGGCCGCGGCGAGCACGGCCGAGGCGGCCAGCAGATGGCGACGTGAGGGCATGGCGTTCCTCTCCGGACCTTGCCCCGCGTGAGTAACGCGTTGCCCGATGGCCAACAACCGGGCCGGCCGCAGGCCGCTCCGATGCAGCCCTGCGCGCGGCCATATGGCCGGCACGCACCGGGCGTGGTCGTGACCGGAGCCCGATGCCGGCTTCCTGCCCCAAGAGGCGCGGTTGCAGGGCGCGTCGGCCAACCACGTGCGTTTTGCATGGGTCAATCCGGCACGCCGCTGGTAAGCGAACCGGCGCCGGGAGGGCTTCACGTGGATCACCAGGGGGGCAAAGGAACCGCGTTCACGCGGGAGGGAATGCGGCGTGGCGTCCGGGCGGCTCTGGCGATCACACTCGGCCTGATGCCCTTCGGCCTGGTCATCGGCATGGTCTCGGACGCCAAGGGCCTCTCGCTGCTCGAGACCTGGCTGATGGCGGGCCTGCTCTTCGCCGGCACCAGTCAGCTGGTGGCGCTGGAACTCTGGGCGGATCCCGCGCCGATCCTCGCGGCCACCCTCGCCTGCCTGGTGATCAACCTGCGCATGGCGCCCATGGGCGCCGCCCTGGCACCGGTGCTGGACCGGGTGCACGGCCTGCGGCTGTGGGGCACGCTGGCCTTCCTGGTGGACAACGCCTTCGCGCTTACGATCGCCGAGATCCGCGCCGGGCGACGCGATGCCGGCTTCCTCCTCGGTGCCAGCCTGACGATGTGGGCGAACTGGATGACCATGGTCACCATCGGCCATCTCTTCGGCGCGCTGGTGCGGCTGCCGCCGGGGCATCCGGTGTTCTTCGCCTCGATGACCACGCTGCTGGCACTGCTGGTGCCGATCTGGCGCGGGCGGTCGGACCTGCTGCCCTGGGCGGTCGCGGGCACGGCCGCGCTGGCGGTGCATGGCGCAGGGCTCGGCGCCCCCTGGCCGGTGCTGGCGGGTGCGTTCCTGGGAGCAACCGTGGGCGCGGCGATGGATCGGTGGCGCGAGACGATGCCATGACGCTGCGCTGGGACGTGCTCGCCGCCATCCTGGGGATGGCGCTGGCGACCTATCTCTGCCGCGCCGGCGGCTATGCGCTGTTGCGCGCGACGCGGCCGCCACCCTTCGTCACGGCCATGCTGCAGCATCTGCCGGGCTGCATCTTCATCGCCTTCCTTGCTCCCAACCTGGCGCAGGACGGGCCCGCCGCCTGGGCCGCGGCAGGAGCGACGATCGTTACCCAGGCGACCTTCGGACGCCTCGCGCTCTCCATCGCCGCCGGAGTGGCAATGCTGTGGCTGATCGGGCACTCCCCCGGGGCCTGATGAGCCGATCTTCCAAGATCCCGCGGTCGCCTCGCGGAAGCCGCCGGATGCAACCGACGTGACTCGCAGCCAGGGCTTCTGTAGCTTCGCTCGCGGCGGCGTGAGGAAACGCGCAACCAGTGCTGGTAGAGGGCCTGCCTTCGTCGCCATACGTTCATGCGAGGATTCGACCGGTGCAGTACGGCCAGAAGCAGCGATCCGCGGGCATTCTCCCGCTGCCGGAACAGCCGCACCGCACGGGCCCGGTCCGCCCGACCGGCGCTGGCGAGGCCTAGGCATGCGCATCTCGACCCGCCTGCTGCTGATCATCGCCACTTGCCTGGTGCCGACCATCGGGCTGCAGGTTGCGGTGGGATGGAGCCAATGGGCCGAGCGGAAGGCCCAGCTCGGCGACATGGCCGAGCATCAGGCCCGGCTGCTGGCGGGCAACCTGGCCGGCATCGCCGAGGGCGCGCGGATCCTGCTCGGCGCGGCGGCGGAATTCCGTCAGGTGCGCATCCATGGCGAGGAGTGCGACGCAAGACTGACCAGCCTGCGGCGGAGGGCGCAAGGCTTCGCCTTCCTCGCCCTGGTCAGATCGGGCGAGATCATCTGCGCTTCCGATCCCGCCCTCATCGGACCCGGCGGGGATGCCGCGTGGATCGCGGATGCGCAGACGGCAAACGGCTTCACCACCGGCCGATTCGCCCGTTCCACCCTTCATCCCGGCGGCTTTCTGCCCTTCTACCTGCCCCTCGCGGAGGAAGAGAACGGTACGCTCGTCGCCGGCCTCGACCTCGGCTGGCTCGAGCAGGTCCTGCACGGGCTGAAACGCGGCGCCTCGCCCTTTCTCGAGAGCGGCGTGCTGACCGTGGCCGATGCCGATGGCGTCATCCTGGCCCGCGATGCCCGCCATGCGGAATTCGTCGGCAAGCAATTCCCGCCTGCCGCCATGTCCCTGGTACATGCCGCGGCTCCCGGGATCCTCCGGCTGAAGAGCATCGACGGAACCGAACGCCTGGTGGGCTACACGCCCCCGACCCTGGAGAATGATCGGCTCAGTGCCGTGGTGGGCCTGCAGGAGCTGACCCTGATGCGGGACATCGAGCGCGCGCTGCTGCGGAGCGGCGTGCTGATCGCAGTGGTCAGCCTGATTGTCTTCGGCCTCACGATGCTCGTCGCGCAGCGCTCCGTCGCACGCCCGACCCAGGCCCTGGTCGCCGTGGCGAAGCGTTGGCGCGAGGGCGACCTCGCCGCACGCGCGCCCACTTCCGGCCAGGGCTCCGAGTTCAGCCAGATCGCCGCTGCCTACAACGACATGGCCGCCGCGCTGCAGCGGCGGGAGGAGGAGATGCGTGGCCACGCCGACGCGCTGGAAGCGCGGGTGGCGGAACGGACACGAGCGCTGCAGCAGGCGAATGAGCGGCTGCAGGTGGAGATCGCCGAACGCCAGAATACCCAGGCCGCCCTGCTGCAGGCGCAGAAGATGCAGGCCGTGGGCCAGCTCGCCGGCGGAATCGCGCATGATTTCAACAACATCCTGCAGGCCGTCATCGGTGGCGCCAGCCTGATCCGCCGTCGCACCGGCGACCCTGCCGCGGTCGAGCGCCTGGCCGGCATGGTGGAGGACGCAGTCCGGCGCGGGCAGTCCATCACCCGGCGGCTGCTCGCCTTCGCGCGGCGTGAGGAACTCAGGGCCGACACCCTGGATCTGAGCGAGTTGCTCCGTGGCCTGCAGGAAGTGCTGGCCGCAACGCTCGGCGCGGCCATGCGGGTCGAGCTGGCGGTGGCACCGGAGCTGCCGCCCGTCCATGCCGATCGTGGGCAGCTCGAGACCGTGCTGGTGAACCTGGCGACCAATGCGCGCGACGCGATGCCTTCCGGAGGGACCGTGACCTTCTCGGCGAGGGTTGAGGACGCGCCTGGTGACGGCGCGACGCATGACCTGCCGCCCGGACACTACGTGCATCTCGCGGTAGTGGACACCGGCGAAGGCATGCGCCCGGAGGTCCTGGCCCGCGCGGCGGAACCCTTCTTCACCACCAAGCCACTGGGCCAGGGCACCGGGCTGGGACTGGCCATGGCGCGCAGCTTCGCCGAGGGCTCGGGCGGCGCATTCGATGTCACCAGCGAGCAGGGCCGCGGCACATGCGTCTCGCTGTGGCTGCCCGTCGCAGGGCAGCAGCCCGTCGCCAGGCCCGCAGCGCCATCGGAGCGGGACATGGCGCGGCCGGAGATGCGGGGACCGCGGCTGCGGCTGCTGCTGGTGGATGATGAGGCCATGGTACGTCAGGTGCTGGCAGCGGAGCTTGCCGAAGAGGGATTCGCGGTCGCCGAGGCGGGCGACGGGCAAGTCGCCCTGCAGGTGCTGGACCGCGGCGAGAGCTTCGACCTGCTGGTATCCGACCTTGCGATGCCCGGCCTCGATGGCCTGGCGCTGATCCGCGAGGCGCAGCGACGCCGACCCGGACTGCCCGCCATCCTGCTGACCGGCTTCGCCGGCGACACCGCAACCCTGTCGCTCGGCAGCGCCATGGGCGCGGCCTTCACCCTCGTGCGCAAGCCTGTCTCCGGTGCCCAGCTTGCGGACCAGGCGAGGGCGCTGCTCGAGGCAGTGGAGGAACGGGCCGCAGCAATGCCCTAGAGCGGGACCGGGGCAAAGGGCGCGACCCACCCGTTCGGCTGCTCCAACTCGGGCGGTCGCGCCCTGGCCTGCCCTGTTGGCCGGCCTGGCCGCCGCGCACTTACACCAGCGCCGCCAGCGCCCGGGCAGCAACGGTCAGCGCTGCCAGATCGCCAGCCGTCGCGGCCTCGCGTGCCACCTGCACCGCCTGGGTGGTTCGCGCGGCATCCGGCGCACGCCCCGCCAGCCGCGCAGCGGCCAGACGTGCCTGCGCCTCGGCCAGATCCTGCTGCAAAGCCACCTTCGCGCGCGACCCGAAGGCGCCCGGCGCGGGCATGCTCGCCGCAGCCTCGCGCAGCGCATCCAGGTGGAAGGCCAGGCCGGTCGCGCCCCAGGCGGCGGCGGCCTCTTCCGGTGTGGCGCCGGCCGCAGTGGCAAGGCGCAGGATGGCGGGCGCCGCCGTCAGCCGCGGCGCAGCGGCGGCGAGATTCGCAACCGAGTCCGGCAGCCCGGCCGCGCGCCACGCCGCAGCAAGGGGGCTCCCGGCCGCCTGACCCAGCGATGCCCCAATCAGCGTCGCAACTCCGGGCCGCAGCGTCGCAAGCTCCGACTCGAGCGAGCGGCCCGCGTCCTCCTCCAGCATTCCCAGGGCGATCGCCTCCTGCAGCCGGCGCAGGGCAAGCAGCGCATCCAGGCGCACCGCAGCGGGCGCCGGCGCCGCATCCGCCGCATCCCACGCCTCGTCCAGCCCGAAAGCGGCGCCGGCGAGCCAGGCGGCGCGCGCCGCCTGCACTGGCCCGGCATCCGCCACTAGCCGTGCCAGCCCGGCGCAGCCCAGGCGGTTGACGACGAGGTTGGCGATCGCCGTCGCCATCAGGTCGCGCCGCAGCCGATGACGCGCGATGAAGTCCGGATAGCGCTCCCGCAGCGGCCGGGGGAAATAGGCCAGCAGCAGTGACGTAAAGGCCGGGTCGTCCGGCAGCGCGGTATCGCCGATGCTGTCGGTCAACCACAGCTTGGCGAAGGGCAGCAGCGCGGCGACCGCCGGCCGCGCGAGCGCCTCCCCGGCCGTCATGCGCGCGGTGAGCGTCGCGGCATCCGGCAAGCCCGCCACGGCACGGTCCAGCACGCCCTCGGCCTCCAGCCGCGCCATCAGCGCTGCCTGCGCCGACAGCGCCTCCGCGCCCGTGCGCTCCTCAAGGCTGACGGCCAGCGACTGTTGCGCGTTGTCGCGCAGCACCAGCGTTGCGACCTCCTCGGTCATCTCGCGCAGCAGCGCGTCGCGCTGGGTGCGGGTCAGCGCGCCCGCGCGCTCCACATCCGCCAGCAGGATCTTGATGTTGACCTCGTGGTCGCTGGTGGAGACGCCGGCGGAGTTGTCCAGCGCATCGGTGTTGATGCGGCCGCCGCGACCGGCCGCGCCATCACGGGCATACTCCACGCGGCCCGCCTGGGTGACGGCGAGGTTCGCCCCCTCTCCCACGACGCGGGCGCGCAGCTCCCGCCCGTCCACACGCAGGGCGTCATTGGCGCGATCGCCGGCCTCGGCATGCGTCTCCGTGCTCGCCTTCACGTAGGTGCCGATGCCGCCGAAATAGAGCAGGTCGACCTCGGCCCGCAGGATGGCGCGCATCACCGCCGCTGGCTCGGCGCGCTCCTGCTCCAGGCCCAGCAGCGCGCGCGCCTGCGGCGACAGCGGAATGGTCTTCGCCGTGCGCGGGAAGACGCCGCCACCTTCGGAGATCCTGGCCGGGTCGTAGTCGGCCCAGGATGAGCGCGGCAGGGCGAAGAGCCGCTTGCGCTCCTCGTAGGACAGCTCCGGATCCGGATTGGGATCCAGGAAGATGTGCCGGTGATCGAAAGCCGCCACCAGCCTGGTCCTGCGGCTGATCAGCAGGCCGTTGCCGAAGACGTCGCCCGACATGTCGCCGACGCCGGCGCAGGTGAAGGGCTCGGTGAAGATGTCATGGCCGAGCTCGGCGAAGTGGCGTGCGACCATCACCCAGGCGCCGCGCGCGGTGATGCCCATGGCCTTGTGGTCGTAGCCGGCCGAGCCGCCGCTGGCGAAGGCATCGTCCAGCCAGAAGCCGTAGTCAGCGGAGAGTGCATTGGCGATGTCGCTGAAGCTTGCCGTGCCCTTGTCGGCAGCGACCACCAGATAGGGATCGTCGCCGTCGTGCCGCACCACGCGCGGCGGCACCACCACCCGCCCGTCCACCAGGTTGTCGGTGATGTCGAGCATGCCGCGCACCAGGGTGCGGTAGCAGGCGATGCCCTCGGCCTGGAACGCCTCGCGGTCGGTCGCCGGGGGTGGCTGCCGGAGGATGAAGCCGCCCTTCGCCCCCGTCGGCACGATGACGACGTTCTTGACGCGCTGCGCCTTCATCAGCCCGAGGATCTCCGTGCGGTAGTCCTCCCTGCGGTCGGACCAGCGGATGCCTCCGCGCGCCACGGGCCCCGCGCGCAGATGCACGCCTTCCATGCGCGGGGAATGCACGAATATCTCGCGCCAGGGGCGCGGCTGCGGCATCTCGCCCGCCGCGGCACTGTCGATCTTGACGGACAGCCAGGGCTTGTCCTGGAACCAGTTGGTGCGCAGCATCGCATCCAGCAGCCGGCGCAGGCGCTGCAGGATGCGGTCCTCGTCCGGGCTTTCGACCGCGTCGAGCAGCGTGGTCCAGGCCGCGTGCAGCTCCGCCTCGCGCGCCGCGCGGTCGCCCGCCGCATCGGGGTCGAAACGTGCGTGGAACAGGTCCAGCAGCAGCCGCGCCGCGGCAGGCTGGTCAGTGAGCGCCGTCTCCACGCTCTGCTGCGCGAAAGCGAAGCCCACCTGCTTCAGCCAGCGGAACATCGCCCGCAGCAGCCAGCATTCGCGCCAGGAAAGCCCGGCGCGCAGCACCAGGCGGTTGAACCCGTCCGCCTCCGCCCGGCCGTCGAGCAGCGCCGCCAGCGCGTCGAGCAGCGCCGGGAAGCGCGCCTCCTCCGCCGGTGCGCCGGGGACCAGGGTGAAGACGTGCAGCACGACCGGTGCGGCATCCGCCGGGGTCAGACGGTAGGGCACCTCCTCGATCGCGCGCAGGTCAAGGCTCTCGAACAACGGCAGCGCATCCGCGAGCGGCAGCGGCGCGCCCGGATTGGCCAGGCGCAGCACCAGCCCTGCGGTGCCCGGCGGCCGCACCAGCGCGGCGGCAGGCCGGCCCTCCGCGAGCGCCCGTTCGGCCAGCGCCAGATCGGCCGCGCCCTGGGCGCCGCTCGCGCCCTCCCGGTAGGCGGGCGGAAAGGCCTCGCGCCAGCGCGCCAGCGCGGCGGCCGCGCCGCTTTCCCCGCGCTCGGCCGCCAGCGCCTCGGCGAGGCGATCCCGGAAGCTGCGCGCCGCCTGGGCGATGGCGGCTTCCAGCACCGTCTCCTCCACCGGGACCGGATGCGCCGGATCGGTGCGAATGATGTATTGCACGCGCGCGAGAGGCGAATCGCCCAGCGCGATGTAGAAGGCGCTGACCGCACCCCGGAAAGCCCGCGCGATCATCGCGCCCACACGCTCGCGCAGACGCGTGTCGAAGGTGTCGCGCGGCAGCCAGACGATGCAGCTGGCGAAGCGTCCGAAGGGATCGCGGCGCACCGCCAGCGCGGGCCGCGGGCGGATCTGCAGGTCCAGCGCCCGCCGCGCCGCAGCCAGGATCTGCTCCTCCGGCGCCTGGAACAGCTCGTCGCGCGGCCAGGTATCCAGGATGTTGCGCAGCGCACGGCCGTCATGCGCCTCCGGATCGAGGCCCGCGGCGGCGAGGATGCGCTCCACCTTCTCCGCCAGCATGGGAATGCTGCGCGGGTTGCGGTTGTATGCCGAGGCGGCGAAAAGGCCGAGGAACAGCCGCAGCCCCGTCACGCGCCCGTCCGGCCCGTAGATCCGTGTGCCGACCACATCGGCGTGCTGCGGCCGGTGCACCGTGCTGCGCATATTGGCCTTGGCCACCGTCACCGGCATCGGGTCGGCGAAGGCGGCGCGCAGTGCCGGCGGGATGGCGGAGAGGTCGCGTAGCGCATCGAAGACCGGCAGTGCGGCGTCGCGCAGCAGACCGAGATTCTCCTCCGCGACGACACGCACCGTGCCGGCCGGCTCCAGGGCGAAGCGCCGATGGCCGAGCAGCACGTAGTTGTCCTCGGCGAGCCAGCGCAGGAAGGCCGGCGCATCCGCACCCGGGCCCGCCGCCACTTCCTGCGCCGCCAGGCCGAGCAGCCTCGCCATGGCGGGAAAATCCGTGACCGCCGCACGGACATCGGCCATGGCGCGACGCAGCGCCGCTTCCAGGGCCGCCCAATCGCCGGCGGGCGCGGCCTCGATGCCCGGCAGCATGGCGGCGGGGGCCGTGCCGAGGGTGATGCGGATCATGCTTTCCCGCATGCCATCCGGCAT
>Ga0180217_1004211_pt1 | contig 11529 bp, 9 predicted proteins | sample eDN3rd37CBELigOP_FD_128521 | JGI IMG/M metagenome (GOLD analysis project Ga0180217, IMG submission 128521) | Enriched Organic Plus compost microbial communities from Emeryville, California, USA - eDNA 3rd pass 37_C BE-Lig OP (version 2) (version 2) ... | reverse complement strand
GGGCGGAGGATCGTGGGCACGGGCTCGCTCCGGCTGCCGGCTGTGGGGCTGCCACAGGCCCGCCGGGATCCCTCGGGTGCCCCCGTCGCTGCGTCCGGGGCGACCACAGCAGTGGTCCTCTACCCAGGGACCGCGGTGATGATCTGTGCGCAAAGTGCGCGATGTTTGCGATCGCTTACTGAGCGCAAGTCCAGCAGGGACAAGGGACAAAAAAACCTTGGCGGAGTTCGAACTTTCTTGGTTGGCGCGCACGATCTGTGCGCAAAACCGTTGATAAGCACACGGTTGAGGCGGGGAGGATGGGGAGAGGAAGGAGATGGGGCAGGGGCTCATCCCCGGCTTGATCTCGTGCCTGGTGCCTGATGCCTTATGCCTCTTCTGTGAGGCTTCACGCCGCCAGCCGGTGGCCCAGCCGCAGCCCCACGCGGTACCCCCCAACCTCGCGCGTGCAGCGCACGCATGCCGCGTCGGTCCACGGCTGCCGCGTGCGTGCGTCGCGCAGCGTCACGGTCATCCCCGGCTCGATCGCCACGGGCGAGAGCAGCCCCACGCCGCCGTCGGACGAATCCACCAGTTCCACCCGCGTCAGCCCGATGCGCCCGTCCGCCCCGCGGAACGTCGCGACCATCTCGCCGCGGGCCGGAACGCGGGCCGAACCCCGCCGCTCCAGCCGCATGGGCGACCAGGACTTATTGACGTGCGTCATCGCAACCGTGCGAGAGGCGTGGCGGAGAGGCCGGGTGACTCGAGTGGCCATGGAGCGGATCCCGGAAGAAGAGGATGCGGCCGAGAACAGCGGCCGCTGCGTCCGCAAACATCGGCCCGCCCGCGCCGGCACTTGACCAACGGCCTTTCCGCGCTAGACCCCCCGCTTCACCCCCGCAATCCGGCAGATTTTGCGCTTCTCCCGCCTAGGCCCGCCGCCCCCGCTCCATCCGGTGCGCCAAGGCCAGGGCCAGTTCCAGCGACTGTTCATAGTTCAGCCGCGGGTCGCACGGCGACTCGTACCGCCGCCCCAGGTCCGACTCCGTCAGCCCCCGCGCCCCGCCCGTGCACTCCGTCACGTCGTCCCCCGTCAGTTCTAGGTGCACGCCCCCCAGCCGCGACCCCCGGTCCAGGTGGATGTCCCACGCCAGTTCGAGTTCCCGCCGGATCTCCTCGAACGCCCGCGTCTTGACCCGGCCCCCGCCGTTTACGGTCCGCGTGTTCCCGTGCATCGGGTCGCACACCCACAGAACCGTGCGTCCCGACGCCCGCACCGCGTCCACCAGCGGCGGCAGCGCCGACTCGACGTGCCGCGCCCCCATCCGCGTGATCAGCACGATCTTGCCCGGCTCGTTCCCCGGGTTCAGCGTGTCGATCAGCGCGACCAGTTCGTGCGGCGACACCTGCGCCCCGATCTTCACCCCCACCGGGTTGGCGATCCCGCGGAGGTACTCCACGTGCGCCCCCGACAACTGCCGCGTCCGTTCCCCCAGCCACGGCAGGTGCGTCGTCAGGTTGTAATACCCCGCCCGCCGCGGCACCGTCCGCGTCTGCGCCGACTCGTACAGCAGGTTCAGCGCCTCGTGGCTGGTGAAGAAGTCCGGCGCCGCCAGTTCCGCCGCCCGCGCGTCCCCCGCCGCCTCCATCCCGCGCAGCGCCGCGAGCATCTCCTCCGCGATCCGCCGGTACTCCGCGGCGATCTCCGCCGGCAGCCCCGCCTCGCGAAGGAACGAGAGGTCCCAGTTCTCCGGGTGGTGCAGGTCCGCAAACCCCCCGTCCAGCAGCGAGCGGATGAAGTTCAGCGTGATCGCCGCGTGGGTGTACCCCTCGACCATGCGCGCCGGGTCCGGCCGCCGCGCCTCGAAGGTGAACTCCTCGCGGTTGACCAGGTCGCCGTAGTACGACGGCAGCGTCAGCCCCGGGTGGTCCTCGCGCGTCTCCAGCGGGCTGGACCGCGGCTTGGCGTACTGCCCCGCCAGGCGCCCGACCCGGATCACCGGCGTGCCGCTCCCGTGCGCCAGCACCAGCGACATCTGAAGCAGGATCTTGAGTTTCCGCGCAATCGGCTCCGGCCGGCAGTCTGCGATCCGCTCGGCGCAGTCGCCCCCTTGCAGCAGGAACCGCTCCCCCCGCTGCGCCTCGGCCAGCAGCGCCTTGAGCCGCTCCACCTCGCCGGAGGTCACCAGCGGCGGCAACTCGCGCAGGCGCGCCACCGCGCGGTCAACCGCCGCGCGGTCCGTATAGACCACCTGGTGGCTCGCCAGCCGGCTGCGCCACGAGTCGGGGGACCACTCCGGGCGCCATCCGGCCCCGGGCGCGGACGGGCGTGCGGCAGATTGAGCGGTGTCAGCGGTCAACGGATCACCCATGTGCGTCGGGCGCTGCGGGCGCGCCGGGAGCGCGCGCATCCATCGCTCGTGCAAGGTGTTGCGCGCGCAGGGCCCAATCGTACGTGCCCACCGGGCCCCGGTTCGGCCGCCGCGGCGACCTTGAGCCGGCGCGAGAGATTTTGCGGAATTCGGTGATCGTCCTGAACAGCCGCCCCCCGCTTGACGATGACTGCCCCGCCGCGGCGTTATCAGGCCGCGGCTCCGCCACAGGGCATGGAGCGGGGCGTGCCGGTTCGGCGGGTTCTCAACCAGGTGATCCCAAGGTCTCCCGCAGCAGCAAGGAAGCGAAGCATGCCCTCGAGCACGTCCAAGCGCCGTACGAAGACCAACGCCCGCCGCCGCGTGAAGGCCCGCCGTCCGAAGGCCAAGGCCACCCGCAGCACGACCCGCCGGACCGCCCGGCGCACCAAGGCCTGGTCCAAGTCCCGGCGCACCGCGAAGGCCTCCTGGCGCCGGCGCGCTTCGGCGAAGCGCTGGAGCCGCAAGAGCACCAGCCGCGCGACGGCCAAGACCAAGGCCAGCCGCACGGCCAGCCGCCGCAAGACCCGCCGCACGAACTCCAGCGGCAACTTCTCCTTCGCGTTCAGCAGCGGCCGCCGCACGTCGGCCCGCCGCTCCTTCGCCCGCCGCGCGGCCTGACCGCCCCGGCGAGACCGAACGACACGACGACTCCCTCAGGTGCGGTCGCGCTTGACCCGGCGCGGCCGTGCTTTCTTTTTGCCCCCTTCCCCGGAAAGCGGCGACGCCGCCGGGGTCCGGCCCCGGCGGCGCTCGCCGACATTCCCTCTTCCGTTTGCGTGCGGGTCGCTCGCGGCCTCAGCACCCTTCCTGCACGGCCACGAGCCACGAGGCCAGGAACGCGCTGATGTCGGTGGAGTTCACGCTGTTGTCTCCGTTGAAGTCCGCGTTGAGCGTGCCGGTCTCCAGGCTCAGGAGCCAGGCCGACAGGAACGCGCTGATGTCCGAGGAGTCCACGTCGCCATCGTTGTCCCAGTCGGCGTCGCACTCCGGCTCGGCGGCGACGACCGTGAACACGCCCACGCCGACGCCCGAGCCGTCGGAGTTCGTGACGTTGAGGTTCCGCGGCCCCGGCGCCGCCGACGGCGCGATGACGAACGAGATCCCGCTGATCTCCGTCCCCTCGAAGTTGGAGACGGGCGTCCCGGTGATCGTCACGCCGCCGCCGGTGACGAGCATGTGCGAGAGGCTCGTGACGTTCTTGAAGTTGGTCCCGGTGATCACCACCGGCACGGTCGTCCCCGGCGCGCCCGTCGAGGGCGAGACGCCCGTGACCGTCGTGGTGGCGCCGAAGACCGTCACCGTGATGGTGTCGGTGCTCTGGCGGCCGTTGGAGTCGGTGACGCGCAGCGTCGCGGGGTAGACGCCGTTGGAGACATACTGCCGCACCGGCTGCTGGCTGGTGATCTCGAAGACGCCGTCGCCGTCGAGGTCCCACTGGTAGCCGGTGGCGGTGGGGATGAACGCGCCGGGCTCGGTCGCCGCGGAGTTGATGTGCCCCATGAAGTAGCAGTTGGTGTTGGCCTGGACGCGCTTGTTCACGCCGGCGATGGCCAGCGGGTGGGCCGGCGCGCCGCCGCCCGGGCCGACGCGCACCGAGAGGTCGTACATCTGTACGTACTGGTTGACCGAGTCGTTGGGCCCGACGTCGAAGACGCGGATCGTGTACGTGCCCGCAGGCAGCGTCCCCGCCGAGAGCGTCTCGATCTGCCCCGGCCCCGCGGACGCCGCCGACTGGAGCACCGTCGTCCCGGCGCTGTTGCGCAGTTCGATGTTCAGGTTCCCCGCGTTCTCGGCGTTGACCGTCGCGGTGGTCCCGTTGCAGTTGTCGTCCTGCTGGCCGTTGATGTACAAACCGCCGACCGGGTCCACGATGATCGTCACCGGCTGGGGCGACGAGAGCGTGAAGCGGAACCAGTCCTCGTCGGTGTTGAGCGGGCCCGCCACGCCGTTGGTGGTCAGGTCGCGCTCGACGACGGACCGCAGCGGGTTGGCGAGGTCGCCGAAGTCCACGGCGTTGGCGGCGCTGGAGTTGCCGCTGTAGCGGTCGCCGTAGTTGCGCCCGGCGAAGCGGATCTCGTCGAACTGGAGCATGTCGTGGCCGGTCGGGCCGTTGGACGTCCAGATGAACGGCTCCATCAGTTTCGTGCTGTTGCACGGCACCACGTGGGCGGCGCCCAGCCCGTGCCCGTGCTCGTGAGCGACGACGTTCCGCAGGTAGCGGTAGTTGTTCGACGAGTTGCCCATGTTCGAGCCGGGGTTGAAGTAACTGGTGTTGATCAGCATGTCGCCGCCGGCCGATGGGTAGTAGTTGTACGCGAGGTAGTTCGGCGTCCCGCGCGCGTTGCCGCCGATGCGGATGTCGCCCCGGTTCGCGTTGCGCGTCGTGCTGCTGGAGCGGTTCGTGCCGTTGTCGGCCACTTCCTGGTACGTGAGCCCGCCGAAGCGGCGCCACGCCGCCAGCGCCTGGCGGATGTATTCCTTACCGCGGTCCTCGTTGCCGGCACCGAAGTTGGTCGTCAGCGTGGCGTTGAGGGTGTTGGGCTGCCCGTCCCAGTTCGCGCCGTCCGGAACGAAGGAGTACGTCAGGCGCGCCCGCTGGGCCCGGCCGCTCTGCCCCATCGACACGTCCCCGGTCCACACCGAGGTCGTGCTGAAGAACCGCAGCCCTTCGAGGATCTGCGTCGGCTGGAGCATCTGGTACTCCCTGACCAGCGCCTCCAGTTCCGCGTCGGTCAGGTCCGCCGGGTAGCAGCGCGCCGCCAGGCCCATGTTCAGCCGCATCGCCAGCAGCGCCAGCCCGGGGTACTGCGCCCGGGCCGCGACGCGCCGCATCGCCGCCTCCACGCGGTCCGCCGCGCACACGGCCTGCGGCTCCGCGGCGCAGGCATCGGAGGCGCCGGCCCCGTGGTCGGGGCAGGCGGCGGCTGTCCCGGCGGCGGCCGCCAGGGCAAGCGGTGCGAGCAGGCCAACGGCGACGGCGCACGAGCGTTTCATGGCTTCTTGTTCCCTCATGCAAAAGGACCAGGCACCTGCGCCCTGACGCAGAGACACCGCCGCGGATCCACCGCGATAAGGGCGCACCGGCTGGCCGAGCGACCGACAGGCCCCCGAACGGGGCCACAAAGAACGCCTCCGCTATCCGCCGCGGCGCGGCGGGGAGTTCCGATGGGAGCCGCGCAAGCCCCGGTTTGCCACCCGGCCAGTGACCGGACAGCGCCCGCGCGGGCTCTTGCTCAGCAGTCCCCCGTCTCCACGGCGGCGAGCCAGCGCATCAGCAACTCCGAGATATCCGACGAGTTGACGGCCCCGTCGCCGTTCACGTCCGCGTGGAGGTCCTGGTTGTTGAGGCTGTCGAGCCACGCGGTGAGGAACGCGGAGATGTCGGTCGAGTTGACCGTGCCGTCGAAGTTCCAGTCCGCGCGGCACGGGGTCTCACGCTGCCTCGTCGTGGGCGCTTCCGGGTCCGTGGCGCAGGGGCTCAGCCCCTCGGTCCCGACCAGACCCGGGTGGTAGCCGACGTGCCCCGGCAGGTCCACGCGGACCGCGAGGATCTCCTCGATGTTGCTCACGCCGTCCCCGTCGGAGTCCACGGCCTCGAGCATCGCCAGCGCGTCGTCGATCTCGATGCTCATGTTGACCAGGACGCGAAGGTCCTCCCGGTAGCACGTGCCCGGCGAGCCGAACGGCACCGAATGGCACGTGAAGCAGCCGGAGCCCAACTGCTGGTCCATGCGCATCGGAAGCGTGCTCGTGGGGTAGCGCGCCTGCCAGGCGGCGTAATAGTCCGGGAACCCCGCGGCGGGGGCGCTCACCACGGCCACAACCCCCGCGGCGGCCAGCGCCGACAGGGCGACCAGTTCACGCGTCCACATCTCGCAACCTCCTCCTCGACTCTCTCTTGAACTCCTCGGCCGGCGCAACGCGGCGACGGCCGCCGATTCGCGGATCGGCCCCAAAGGATGCACGCGCCCGCTGTCAATTGCACGCGCGGCTGAAAATTCTCTCGCCAACGACGCCAACGGGCCAGTATCCGAACATCGGCCTGATCGGCTCTCGGGCTCCTCGCCCCGCGCGTGTGACCGTATCGCCCCGCACTCCGTATCAAGCGGGCCGCGCAGGAGCGCCGGCTCGCAGGCCCTATACTGGCCACTTCCGTAAGGGCCGAACAAGTATCCAACCGGATTAGATTGAAAGGAATCCCTCATGAACCGTCTGCGTGGACTTGTCGCCGCCGCCGGCGTCGCCTGCGGCCTTCTTGCCGCGGCCGCCGCTGAGGCGCTGCCGCCGGTGATGGACCGCATCCCGGCCGACGCCCTCGTCGTGGTCGCGACCCCGAGCCTCGAGCGGCTCGACAAGAGCGCCCAGACGCTCAACGGGCTGGTCAACGCCCCGACCCCGATCCCGAGCCTGCGCGAGACGCTGGCGATGGGCGGGATGAAGGAAGGCGTGGACCTGACCAAGTCCGCCGCGCTGGTGGTGATGCCCGGCGACATGGAGGCGGAGCAGCCGCCGATCGTCGTGCTGGTCCCGACCACGGATTATGCGGCGTTCCTCAGCAACTTCGACGCCAAGCCCGGCGCCGCCGGCGCGATCGTCGAGGCGGAGGTGCACGGCGAGCCGGCGTACTTCCGCGACCTGGGCAACGGGTACGCGCTGATGTCGCCGATGCGCCCGGTCGCCGAGGCCTTCACCGCCCAGCCCGGCAACGCCAAGGCGCACGAGCAGGCCCTGGGCCCCAGCAACCGCAAGATCGCCGATGAGGCCGACCTCGTCGTGATCGCGAACATCGCCGGCCTGCGCCCGCTGATCGAGCCGAAGATCGAGGGGGCGCTGGAGGAGATGGTCGCCAACTCGCCGATGGCGATGATGGGCCAGGTTCCCGACACGACCGGCGCGGCCGAGATCGCCACCGCCTTCGTGCAGCAGACGCGCACCGCCGTCGCCGGCCTGCGCGTGGACGGCACGGGCGTGGCCGTGGACCTGGGCGCGCAGTACATCGAGGGGACGTTCCTCGCGAACGCCTTCGCCGGTGGCGGCCAGTCCGGGTCGCTGCTCTCCCGCCTGCCGGCGATGAGCACCGGGTACTTCTTCGCCTTCGCGGCCGACCTGTCGAACCCCGCCGTCAAGCAGGTCATGACGAAGATCGGGGAGATGCAGCAGAAGCAGGCCGCCGCCGCGGGCGCGCCCGACATGCCCCCGGGCATGGTCGCCGCGCAGATCCAGGCGATGGACGGCGCCGCGACGGTCATCGGCGCCTCCCCCGGCGCGATCATGGGCATGGGCCTGATGATCAACAGCGTCTCGTACTGGAAGTCGAGCGACCCGGCCAAGAGCCTCGCCGCGACGCGCGAGGCCCTTGAGAAGATGAACGGCCAGGGCGCCGAGGGCGTCGTCTTCCAGACGACCTACACCCAGGGCGCCTCCACCGTCAACAACGTGCCGGTCGATGCCTGGGAGATCAGGCTCGGCGGCGACGTCGGCAACTCTCCCGAGATGGCTCAGGGCATGGCCTTCATGTTCGGCCCGCAGGGCGGCCCGGCTGGGTACATCGCCGCGACCAAGGACGGCGTCGTCCAGACCTACAGCAAGAACCCCATCCTGATGGGCGAGGCCCTCAAGGCCGCCAACGGCGAGGGGGGCCTCGGCGCCGACGAGATGATCAAGCTCGTGCAGGCGCGGCTCCCCGAGGGCCGCATGGCCGAGGCGTACATCGGGATGAAGTCCATCATGGACACGGCCAAGGGCCTCTTGGCCATGCTGGGCGGGATCAACATCGACGTGCCCGAGCAACTCCCCCCGGTCGGCATGGGCCTCGCCGGCTCCAACGGCGCCGCCCGGGCCGCCCTGTTCGTCCCCGCCCCGGTCATCAAGGCCGTCTCCGACGCCATCAAGGCCGCCCAGGCCGCGGACGACGAGGATGACCAGCCTGCTCCTCGCAGGGGGACTGGACAACCGCGTTTCTAGGGGTATACTGTTCTTCAGATCACTCAGCCCCCCCCCCCCGAGGGCCTGCCGGCGTTGTGCCGCGGGCCCTCTTTATTTTTGCGTTTTGCCCTGTTTTTCCGGCCGTTTCATGACGTTGCCCCCCTCCCCCAGCCCACCCAGTCCCCCAGGCCCAGCCCCCGCCTGGCGACTCGGCCGCCGGTCCATCCCCTTGTCGCGGCCGGTGGTCATGGCGATCCTGAACCTGACGCCGGACAGTTTCTCCGACGGCGGCTCGTACCCCACGGTGGCGGCGGCCGTGGGGCGGGCGGCCCGGGCTGTGGAGGAGGGTGCTGAGTTATTGGACCTTGGGGGGGAGTCCACCCGGCCCGGTGCCCAAGCCGTGGACGCGGCCGAGCAGGTCCGGCGGGTTCTCCCCGTGCTCCGGGCCATCCGGGCCGACCGGGGGTTCGATGGGGTCGGGATCACGGTGGACACGACCCTCGCGGCGGTGGCGGCCGAGGCCCTTGATGCCGGGGCGGACGGGATCAACGACGTCTCGGCGGGGCTGGGGGACCCGGAGATGCTCGACCTGGTCGCCCGCCGCGGGGCCGGGGTCATCCTCATGCACCGGCTGCGGCCGCCGGTGGCCGACTCGTACTCCGACCGCTACGAGCAGCCGCCGGTGTACCCGGATGGGGTGGTGATGGAGGTCCGGCGGTTCCTGGAAGCCCGGCGCCGGGCGGCGGAGGAGGCGGGCGTCGCCCCGGAGGCCATCGCGGCGGACCCCGGGCTGGGGTTCGGCAAGACGGTCGAGCAGAACCTGGAACTCCTCGCGGCGGGGGTGGCGGCCGTGCCGGCGGGGTGCCCGCTGGTCAGCGGCATCAGCCGCAAGAGTTTCACGGCCCGCGCGGCGGGGATCCCGCCAGAGGCGCCGCCGCGCGAGCGGGCGGGGGCGTCGGCCGGGCTCAGCGCGGTCCACCTCGCGGCAGGAGCCCGGATCTTCCGGGTGCATGATGTGGGGCTGCACGTGGCGGTGCTGCGGGCGGCGTGGAGCGCCCTGAGGGGAACAGCGGGGCCGGCAGAACGGTTGGCTTTGGAGCAAGGGGCGACGGCACGGCCGGTGGCCCCGGGAGGCTCGTGACGGACGAGACTGCTCGCCGATGAGTAGAATCGCCGTCCCCGAGCGTCCGCGTGCCGGATGGCCCACCGCACCCCTGCCGGGCCGGTCCGCGCGAGCCCGCGGCGACCGACTCACCTGCAAGTTTTCCCGCGCGGCGACCGGCCGCGGCGGCAAGGAACGATCAATGGCCAGCGCCAACGTTACCGAGTTCACCGACGCCAACTTCCAAGAGGAGGTCCTCAACGCGAGCGAGCCCGTCCTGGTGGACTTCTGGGCTGAGTGGTGCATGCCGTGCCGGATGCTGACGCCGACGATCGAGCAGTTGGCCCAGGAGTACGCCGGGAAGGTGAAGGTGGGGAAACTGGACACGGACAACAACCGCGAGGTGTCGGTGAAGTACGGGATCCAGGCGATCCCGACGGTGATCCTGTTCAAGGGCGGCGAGGTGAAGCGGAAGTTCGTCGGCCTTCAGAGCAAGGGCGACTTCGCCGCCGCGCTCGACGAACTGCTGAAGGCCTGAGGCCCGCCACGCCGCGGGGTGGCCGCGGGGGGAGGGTCGGAGGGGGCGCGGGCCGGAGGCCCGGCGCGCGGGGAGAAGAAGGTCGGCACCGGCTATGTCGCACGGGAACGGTCTGAACGGGCACGCGAGGCGGGCGAAGAAGGCCCTTGGGGACCGCGTCATTCGTTGCGGCGTGGTCGGCGTGGGGCGGATGGGGACGCACCACGCCCGGACGTACGCGAATCTGCCCGGCTGCACGCTCGTCGGCGTCGCCGACATGAACGAGGAGCGGCGCGAGGCGGCGGCGGAGAAGTACGGCTGCAAGGCGATGGCGACGGTGGACGAGTTGCTCTCCGCCGGCGTGGACGCCGTGAGCGTGGCCGTGCCGACGACGCACCACATGGCGCAGGCGGCCCCGCTTCTGGAGGCGGGGGTGGCGTGCCTGATCGAGAAGCCGCTGGCGGCGGACGTGGACGAGGCCGCGGCCCTGAAGGAACTGGCCGAGCGGACCGGCTCGGTGCTCATGGTGGGGCACATCGAGCGGTTCAACCCGATCATGCGGGCCCTGAAGAAGGAGCAGGCCAGCGGCCCGCCGATCATCCCGCGGTTCATCGAGGTGCATCGGGTGAGCCCGATGACGTTCCGCTCGGTGGACATCGGGGTGGTGATGGACATGATGATCCACGACCTGGACGTGGTGCTCATGCTCATGGACGGGCAGGAGCCGTCGGAGATCCAGGCGTCGGGCGTGCCGGTGATCACCGAGCACGAGGACATCTGCAACGCGAGGCTGACGTTCGACCGGCCCTACGGGCGGTGCGTGGCGAGCGTGTCGGCCAGCCGGCTGGCGCTCAAGACCGAGCGTGTGACGCGGATCACGGGGGAGAACGCGTACATCAAGATCGACTACGCGGCGAAGAAGGGGACGGTGATCCGGCGGATGGCCAACGCGATCCAGATGGAGGAGGTTCGCGAGCAGTTGCGCCGCGGGGTGGACCTGACGAGCCTGAAGTGGCAGGAACTGGTGAACATCGAGAACCTCGAGATCGACGACTCGGAGCCGATCCTCGAGGAGATCAAGGCGTTCATCCACGCGGTGCGGACGGGGGAGCGGCCGGAGATCGACGCGACGGCGGGGTTCGTGAACGTTCGGACGGCCAAGCGGATCGTCGAGGCGACGCGGGCGGACTGGCGGGCCTGGTCGCCGCTGCCGGAGGTTCGCGGGGCGGCGCCTGTGGCGACGCCGCCGCCGCAGGAGCGCCAGACGGCCCGTTGAGCGCGGGAAGGGGTTTCCGGGGGCGGGCGGAGTTGCTGGTTCGGGACCGGGCCGGCGATACACTCTGGGGGCTGGAAGTCTCGGGCGCGAGCGGGAGGCTCGCATCGTGCCCCGTCATGGGCCACCGAGGTGGGAAACCGCCGCCCCAGCCGCGGCGCCGACGCAGCGAATCACAACACACAAAGCCGATTTCTTATGGACGCCCAGAGCGCTTCTCCGAACGTGTCGTCCGGTGGCATGCCCGCCGCCGCGCCGTCTCCATCGACCGACCAGCCGCACACCGGAGAGGCCAACGGCGCCGCGCCGGCGCCGC
>Ga0180217_1004210_pt1 | contig 11529 bp, 1 predicted proteins | sample eDN3rd37CBELigOP_FD_128521 | JGI IMG/M metagenome (GOLD analysis project Ga0180217, IMG submission 128521) | Enriched Organic Plus compost microbial communities from Emeryville, California, USA - eDNA 3rd pass 37_C BE-Lig OP (version 2) (version 2) ... | reverse complement strand
TGTTATGACGTTTTTGTAGACCATCGTTTACCAAATATTAGGTATATATAAATATCACATACCTAATATTTGTCATACTACATTTCGCCTTAACATTTATTAACATTTGTTCTTTTCTTTTGCATCCAAGTATTAGTGCTAGGACCTGCCATCCCTCTAATTTAACCTTAGACAATACTCTTCAAGGAGTCATAGTCTGATTATTTGGTTGAAATCAGCCTGTGAGGTATGGAAGGATCTAAATATTGAAATTTCAACAACAGTTCATTGATTATGCAACAATCTGGTTATTTACGCTTTTTGTACGGAGCCTTAGCGCCCCTTATCATTTTTGTCTTCCTTCTTTTGGGGAATGGACAGGCCTTGGGCCAAACCCTCGATGCGAGCGACAATGTGCCAACCATGGACCTATGTGGTGCGGTGCAGACCTTCACGGTAAAAATAGAAAAAGGGCCTAATTCCTGTTCGGAAGGAGTACTGCGAATAGCTATGCCTGTCGGTATGGTCTACGAAGCTGGATCAGCGACGATCAGTGAAGGGACCTTTGCTCCAGGATACGAAACCGTACTTTCGGAATCATCGGTGGAGCTGGTACTGCCCACCATTGCTGCCGGCGTACCTTCGGGGACTGTTGTCATCACTTATCAGGCACGAGCGAGGTGTGAATTGTATAACACCGCTAACCGGGAAGTCACCTATACGCTTACAGGCTGTACCGGAGGTCCGGATACAGAAAACAGTAATGCGATCAATATTCGGAATGCTTACCTGAGTATAGATGCCATAGCATCGGAATCAGGCATTATCGGACAAAATATTACACGAAATATCGTGGTGCGGAATACCGGTAACGGTGCTGTTAACGGATTTACACTCAAACCCACCTACGGGACAGGGTTGACACGTATCGGTACCACATCGCCCGGATGGACTTGGGACGCGACAAACGAAGTGTATACCTATAGCGGCACCATTCCTTCCAGTGGCACGGTAACTCTAATTGAAACCGTTGAGATTACTGGGTGTGGAGATATAGGGGTCGCAAATCTATTATCCACATACCGTGCCTATTGGGGCTGTGATGATGAATGTACCGTAGGAAGCGGACCGACTATCAATGCACAGATCGGCTTTGCAAACATCACACCCAATCTGACCATTACACATAGCACACCACCTACTATAGCCTGTCTGGATCAATTCTACCCCCATACCTGGACCATCACGAACACCGGCACAGGTATCGCTTCAGACATCGAGCTATTGGTTGGGACCGACGGAGGAGAAGCCTATATTGATGAAACCTCATTTACACTGGGCAACCCTGCCGTGACAGGTATGACGACTAATGTGGAGAGTACATTTCCTCCGGGCAATCCCTTCGGCAACGGAGGAAAAACCAGTCTGGTCAAGGTAAACATACCTGAGCTTGGCCCTGGGCAGTCTACCACAATCACATTTAATCAATATTATGCAGCACCATTGACGGATCCTTCACAATGTGAGACGCTGCCCACCTCGTTTTCTGTAGCAAATACACACCGTAGCGCTACCTACAAAAGCTATCAAATATGTGATGAAGGTGCCTATCCAACCTATAGCATTGCGCAGGCAGTAACAAAAGCCGCGCAAACTTATGCATTCTCCGGGTCTAATATCGGCGAATTGGATGTCGTGGAAGGACAGCCGTACACCTCCGATTTTCGGATCGATGACTGGACGATTTCGGGCGAAGGATTGGGTGCAGGTGCATTTTTTGAGTTCTTTATCACCGTATCGCCCGATCTGTCCATTACGGATCCAACGACATCGGGTATCCGAATTTTCAACGGCACGGATTACCTGGATCCCGCTGGATATACGGTGACAGCCGTTGCCGGCGGCTACACCGTACGGATCGCGAGCGGTAGTACGCTGTGGCCTGTGGGACAAGCTCTGTCATTTGGTGGCGGAAGTTGGAGGCTGCAGTTTCCTTTGCAGCTTGACCATTGTCCGGGCGCGGACGAAAACCAATGGTACAGCGTTCAGGCCCGCTTCAACAAGGGTGGATCTTGTCCTCCCTCACAGTTGATCTCTTTCCAATGCCAAAAAGTCGACTTATATGGCCACTGCTTAGATGGAAACTGCTTGACAGGTGGGATGCTGAAGAGCTCCGCTTTCTTGAAACGTATTACCTTAGGTTATCCCGATGCAAATAATGACGGATTCCGTGATAGCGAGACACCTTATGCTCCGGGTGATGACTTGAGTACTATCCAACCCCGCTCCTTTATCGGCGGCGATATCGTCGAAATAGCACAGGTAGGTACTGTAGTTGGTGGAACAGCAATGCCTGTCGGAGGATGGGCACAAGGTACATTCGTAGTCACTGCACCTGCTTCCCTAAACAGCGTAACGGTAGCCAATTCGGGCAAGATAGTGGTGACACGTGGTGGAACTCCCGTGCATACGGCGTCCAATCTGCCTGTAAACTCCGTCGGCAATAGCTTTAACATCAGTTTGGCTGGTTTTGCCTACCAACCCGGCGATGTCGTCACAGCTTCCCTTCAGATCGAGCCTCGACGCCTGGACGGTAGTGCCGAACTGTTGGAGTTCCCGACCGATTACTATTTCTCCGATGGTAGCGACAACTATAGCTGTGGCAGACAATACCGTGCGACAGGATACTACGCACCTGTGAGCTTGAGCACCTCGGTAGGTGGTTCGGCAAATGTAACCGGCTGCGAATTCCAGGGAAGAACATATACGATCAATCTGAGCATTGCAGGACGAAGTTCCAGAAATGCTCTATTTATCAATGAATTCAGAGAAATCGCACGCCCAACTGCAACGGAGATAGAAGTACCTGCGGGATTGGTCATGACCGGTTACCGCGTGCAATTGAACAACAATGCAAGCGGGACAGTAGCTCCTTATGTACAAACAGGGCTCTCGGTCACAGGAGGATCTGTGCACACAATCAATCAAGCTAAATGGGAAGAAATTCTGACCGCATTTAAAGGGGCCAGTACGGTAGGTTGGCTGGACGAAGGCTATAGCTTAGTCATTGCCCCTGTAGTCACACCTCAATGTGATGCTCCTGCTAATACACAAAATATTCGCATAAGAAGTACAATGGACGGTACATTCAGAACCGGAAGTACCAATATATATGCAGACACGCATACTACCGGTTGGTCATCGCTAAGCTATACTTTGAATAATAGTGCACTTGAAGCTTTGCCGACGTCCGTCACGGTAAATACCATTTCGGCTCAGGCTTCCTGGATCGTACGGATTCGCAGCAACTCTGGCACACGTAGCTTTGACAATGTATGGATCGGTAAAGAGAGTGCTTCCAATGGCTTGAACATTATCCGTGTAGAACCGGTTGCGAATAGCACAAGCACCACTCCCATTGGCCCTGCACTAGCCGAAACCAACGGTGTATTCGAGATCGGCCCCATTGCTGCCGGTAACAGCAATGCGAAATACTTTTTGGTAACGGGCGAGTTTGACCATTGTGGTAGCGGTACAGTGCAGCTGGCATTTGGATCAGACTGTGCGGGATATCCTGCCGCGGTATCATCAGCTACATGCAAGAATATATTGCCGAATCTCAATCTGGAATATATTCCCGAAACGGCAAAATTACAAACGGCTATCAGTATACAACCAGCCGGCTCCAATATACCACAGCTTTGCGAAGCTTTTGATTACCGTATCGAGATCAACAATGCCGGTGGAGAGGCCAAAGATATTACGTTGAGTCTTCCTTTGGCAGGTACTGTAGGATTGAGCTATAATCCCAACACGCTGAAAGTATCTTCGTCAGTTTACACAACAGCTCAGAGCAATCCGACGATGGTCGCTTTGGATGACAGCCATATCACAGAGAATATACTGATTACTATCCCGGCCTCCTCTATCCCAAAACTAGGAAAAGGAGAACGCTTCTATATCGATCTGCAGCTGATCTCCGAAGGATGTGACTTCAAGAGCGGACAGCGTGTGAGCTTTACCCCTGCCGGAAACAATTTTTGCGGAAGTGAGATCGAAGATCAGCACATCACCGGCGTCATCTCCAATAGAGTTATCATCAAGGGTGCACCGGAGAATGCGCCGTATCTGGCTATTAGTTCCCAGTCATCCATAGATCTGGTGTCATCGGGAAGCGATCTGACGGCTACCTACAATTTCACATTGACCAATACAGGGGGCGAGTTTGGAGAGGCCAACACCTCTCCGGCTACGGGTACGGTATCCGGTGCCCCATACATATATGAATTTAGTATCAAATTACCCGCTAACTGGGTATTTGCGGTACACCCACAAACACTGGTTCCGACCCACATTGCAGAATTTACCGGACTTGATCCGATCAGAGGCTATGTCTTTAAATTGGGAGAAGATCTGACAGTCAGCAATGAGATAAAGATCGAGAATGCCAAGCTTCGGTATACAGGGACTGACGCACCTTTGTTGAGTTGTGGACATAATTTCGGAGATATCACCGAATCGGCTTATACCATGTTTACACCAGAATCGATATGCGTTCCTACAGTAGATTGTCAGATAGAGCACGTTTCGGCAGAGAACAAGACCAACATGGTTTTGTCCCAACCTGTTGCTCCGACAGGAGATGCTACTCAGGTCTTCTGTGAAACAGACAACGTAACATTAGCCGACATTGTTTTGAGCAATGCCGGATCCTTGAAATGGTTTGCATCTGCAAGTGCTACAGATATAGATGAGCTGGCACCGGGCACGTCATTAGTAAATGGTACCACATATTATGCCGCCAATGGTTCTGTGGATGGTTCATTGTGCCTGAGCGATCGTCTTGCGGTCACCGTGACATTGATGCCACAGTCCATTGCCAATGCCGGACCGGATCAGACAGTGAACAACGGAACATCTTTCATTTTACAAGGTAGTGATGACAATCCGGCATCATCTGCCCCCGGTGAATGGTCTATCGTTTTTGTTTCCGGCACGACACTTTCGCAAGTGGTGCTAAACAATCCAACATCTCCAAATGCAGAGGTCATCATGCCGATTGGTGCGGAGGTACACATGAGATGGACATTAAACGCAGGCACATGTAGCAGTTCAGACGAGGTGGTATTGCGGTCAGTGGTTCGCCCGATCACAGCAGAAGATGATCGCTATGACACCGTAACATCCCTGGAGGTCAATGGCAAGACAGGTACGTCCGCACCATTGCCTTCTGTACTGGACAATCCACATGGCGGAACAGATGATCTGGATGGTTCCATACCAACGACGACTCCGGGACCTAATCAGGTCGTATTGACACCGGGTACCCCGAACCATCCCAACCTATCGATGGACAATCAAGGCCGGATTACGGTAGCAGCGAATACGCCTAAGGGCATATACCAATTCCCTTATACTATCTGTGAAGTCGCCAATCCGGCCAATTGTGCTGAGGCTGTGGCTTATATCAAAGTCGGGATCTCAAAAATTGAAGCTATAGAAGATAAAGATGGTGATTACGGTACGACAGGAGATCCTATCAATGGATATACAGGCGGCAAGACACCGTCTGTCCTGGATAATGATGAACTGAATGATGTCATCCTTGATCCTAAGGATGTGACCTTGACACCGGGTACGCCAGATCATTCCGGTCTGACGATGAACCCGGATGGTACCATCACGGTAGCACCGGGCACACCGGCAGGCACTTATGAGTATCCTTATACCATCTGTGAGAAACTGAATCCGGACAACTGCTCGACAAACAAAGCGACGGTGATCGTCGGCACAGCTGATATCGAAGCCAACGACAACGGTGTCTACATCGTCAACGGATCCACAGGCGAGCCTAACGTAGGCAACGCCTTGACCAATGACCGCCTGAACGGACAGCCCGTGACATCGGACAAGATCACCACAACCGTAATCGGTACACAGCGCAAGGATATAGGGGCCCCCGATGGCAATTACGCCACGGCAACAGGTACCGTACCGCAACTGGATACCGAAACGGGCATCGTATCCGTACCTCCGGGAACATTGCCAGGCGTCTACAGGATCGAGTACCGGATATGTGAAGTACTCAACCCGACAATAAACTGCGACAACGCCTTCATCACGGTACAGGTAAACCCCACACCGATAGAGGCCAACGACAATACATACGGACCTGTAAAAGGGAATGAAGGAAATAGCAACCTGGGCAACGTACTGCCGAACGATATCTATGACGGCAGGGTACCAACGGTGGAGGATGTCATACTGACAAGCACAACGACTCCTCCGGGAACAAATCCGGGTGATCCGCAATATCCTTATATATATACAAACCCTACAGATCCCAGTGATCCTAAGATAGGCACCGTAATTGTACCTCCGGGAACACCTGATGGTAATTACACCATTCCATACACCATCTGTGAGGTACTCAACCCGGCAAACTGCTCGACGGCCAATGTGACCGTAACGGTTGCCGAATCCACAATAGATGCCATAGACGACCTCTACCCGGCCGTAAACAGCAGGAACGGAGGTACCACCTCTTCCGTACTGGACAACGACCTGTTGAACGGTACAGTCGTCGATCCGGACGATATCACCCTGACACCGGGCACCAGCCCGCATACGGGGATCTCGATGGATCCGGCAACAGGGATCATCACCATAGCCGCAGGTACACCGGCAGGTACATATCAGTATCCGTACCAGATCTGTGAGGTTCTGAACACGCCTCCAGGCAATTGCGACAATGCCATAGCGACCATCATCGTGACAGCAGACCCGATCGTGGCAGACAACGACAGCTTCGGACCGTTCAACGGTGGCAACACCTCGACAAGCACAAGCATCCTGGACAACGACAGCTTCAATACCGGAGACCCGTTAAACCCTGTCCCGGCCACCCTTGCCAATGTCGACATTTCGATCGTGCATCCGGCCACGCCGATAAGGACGGGTACCCCGGTACCGACACTCAATCCGGCAGACGGACTGGTCACCGTTCAGGCAGGTACCCCTGCAGGAGAGTACCACATCACCTACAGGATATGTGAGACGATCAACCCGACAAACTGCGACGATGCCATCATCACCGTAGTGGTCGCCGTTCCCGAAATAGTGGCCAACGACAACGACTATAGAACATCCGATCCGGTCAACGGTTTTGCGGGCGGGGACGTCTCTACCTCGGTCGTGATCGACGACAAACTGAACAATGTCGATCTGACTGCAGGGGATATAGGCACGACCATTACCCTGACACCGGGTACTCGCCCACATCCGGGTATCTCAATGGATGCCCAGGGTGTCATCCATGTGGCAGCAGGTACACCGGCAGGTACATACCACTATACGTACACCATCTGCGAGATACTCAACCCGACAAACTGCGACAACGCCACAGCGACCATACTGGTCAATGCACCAAACATCGTTGCAGCGGATGACCACACGGCCTCGAACCCTCTTGGCACGGTCAACGGATATACCGGAGGCAAGACCACAGCAAATGTCTTTACAAACGACAATCTGAACGACACATTATTGCCTAATCTAGGTGGTGTTCTTACAGACTACGTGATTTTCACACCTCTTGTATCAAGTGACCCGAGGATCATGATGAACGGCGATGGTACCATCACGGTGGCGCCGGGTACTCCGGCAGGTTCATACACACATACCTACCGTATCTGTGAAGTGCTGAATCCGACAAACTGTGACGAAGCTACCGCATGGGTCATCGTGACACCAACGGATATCGATGCAGTAAACGATGATTATGCAGCCAATCCTGCCAACAATATCAACGGAGCTACAGGCAGCACATATGTAGGCAATGCTATGGCCAATGACTTGCTGAACAGCACGCAGGCGATCCCTGGTCAAGTATTCATTACCAATATCATACCGGCTACACCAATCAACGGAGAGCCTGTACCTGTACTGGATCCGTTGACAGGAGTCGTCTCTGTACCGGCAGGCACTCCGGCAGATGTATATACCATCCGGTATACGATCTGTGAGGTCCTCAACCCGACCAACTGTGACGTTACACCTGCAGTCATCACGGTACGTGTGACTGCACCTCCGATCATGGCAATCGCTGACCACTACAGCGGAGCGACGACAGCCGAGGGTAATCCAAATATGGGCAATATACTGGTCAATGACGAGCTGAACGGCAGGCGACCTGTGGTAGGAGGTACAAATCCTACCGTTACCTTAACGGTACAGTCTACGCTTTTAGGAGGTAATCCTGTCGCTGATCCGAACTTTGCACCACAAATCGATGCAAGTGGTATCGTCTCTGTACCTGCGGGTACACCTGCCGGCACGTACATTATTCCATATGAGATCTGCGAGGTATTGAACCCTGGCAACTGTGCGAACACCACGGCGACAGTGGTTGTCGGCAGGACACAGATCCTAGCCATGGACAATGAGTACGGTCCGGTCATAGGACTACAAGCAAAGACGCTGGGCAATGCGTTGCGCAACGACATCTTCAACCTAAAAGATAATGGGCTACAAGCCTTTACGGATGGAAAGATTGCCATTGCTACTCCGTTGCCAACAGCAATACTGCAACCGGGAAGCCCTGTTCCTCCTGCTGCTTATGCAGGCAACATGCCTATGTTGAGCCTTGATGGAACAGTCTCCATACCGGCCATGACACCGCAAGGCACCTACGTAATCGAATATGATATCTATGAAGTAGCTGATCCGACCAATCATGACAAGGCAACCATCACAATAGAGGTGATAGCAGCGCTGATCGATCCAGACGATGATTTCATCGGAAATGTCGACGGAATAGCCGGCTCATCGAACGTAGATTATGTCTTGAAAAACGACAAGCTGAATGGATTGCCGGTCAATCTGGCAGACGTCGAAATCACTGTACTGGAAGATGCCCAAGCCGTACCGGGTGCCCCCACAGCTTATGCGGGCAATCTGCCAGAATTGAACACGGCTACCGGTATCGTATCTGTACCTGATCATACACCGGCTGGAGAGTACCACATACGCTACAGAATATGTGAGGTATTGAACCCAACTAACTGTGACCATGCTACAGTAAAAATCACGGTAGTAGTGCCGCAGATCAAAGCCATAAAGGATAGCTTCGACCCTGTCAACAGTACAACAGGTAATCCATCCGTGGGCAACGTGCTCGATAATGACCGCTACAATGGGGGTACTACGGCAGCGACATTGTCCGAAGTAAGCCTGCAAGTCGTACAACCTGCACGTTCTGTACCGGGAGCTGTCAATAATCTAGTTCCATTTATCGAAGCGGATGGCAATGTCAAGGTACTGCCTGCAACACCAGAAGGCACATACCAGATACAGTACGAAATCTGCGATCTGGTCAACCCGACCAACTGCGACAAGGCCATAGTGACTGTAGTTGTATTTGCTTCTGTCATCAAGGCCGAGGATGACTATTTCGGTCCGGTAATCGGCATGGATGGTAGTCCGGTCGTAGGTAATGTATTGGACAACGACCGCTTCAACAGCCCTACTCCAGGTAGTGCAAACATATCCAACGTCAGTATCGAAGTACTAACACCGGCAGCACCAAATCATGAGGCTGGCGATAATAAAAACGTACCTGTACTAAATCCTGCTACGGGTGAGGTCAGTGTACCACAAGGCACACCTGCAGGAGATTACCAGATACGTTATCATATCTGTGACCTGCTGAATCCAACACATTGTGATGAGGCTATAGTGACTGTAGAGGTAAAAGTAGCACCGATAGATGCTGTAGATGACAACTTCGGACCGATCAATGGCTATGAAGGTGGTACGACAACAAGTGTACTGTACGACAACGACGAGTTGAACAATGCCGCTATCACTGCCGTTAATCAATCCAATATCATCTTTACCCCTGACATGGATGGGCCATATCCGGGCAAGCTGACGTTCAACACTGACGGAACGATCACGGTCGCACCACAGACCGAAGCAGGTACCTACCGTTGGTGGTACACGATCTGCGAAGCACTCAATCCGTACAACTGTGACCGTGCGGTAGCGACCATCACCGTGGCAGCTGCGCCAATTCTAGCCGTGGACGACAACTTTACGCTGACAATCGAGCGTTTTGGTTCGAAGACACCAAGTGTACTGGACAATGATGAGCTGAATAATGCACCGATCAAACGTGATGAGATCACACTGACACCGGGCATACCGAGCCATCCGGGTCTGAACATGAATGCAGACGGAACAATTGATATCGAATCAGGCATGAAAGTTGGCACATACACTTATCCATACACGATATGTGAGGTGCTCAACCCATCCAACTGCGACGACGCGGTAGCAACAATCGTCATCACAGCCGAGGATCTGTTCATCCCGAACACCTATACGCCGAACGGTGACGGCAAAAACGATACCTTCGAGATCATTGGCTGGGAAGCCTACGACCGTATCGAACTGGTGGTGTTCAACCGTTGGGGCAACGAGGTGTACCGCAATGTCGACTACGACAACAGCTGGACAGGCATAGGCCTTAACGACGGTACCTACTATTATATGGTCAAACTGATCAAGGGCAATACAACGGATACCCGTAAAGGCTGGATTTTGATCAAGAGGAATTGATTTTAATCTGTAGAGACGCAAAATTTTGCGTCTCTACATTAAAATCTGTGTAATCCATTAAATTTGTATAATCATACAAGAAACATGAAAAAGAGATTCAAATATTTAACCCTTGGACTACTGCTGCTGTCGGGTACAGCAGGTCACGCGCAGCAGAACATCCAGTTTACGCAGTACATCTTCAACTCGATGAGTGTGAACCCGGCCTATGCAGGCTACAAGGGGGAGTGGTTCGGGCAGCTGGGCCTGCGCAGCCAGTGGACAGGCTGGGACGGTGCTCCCAGGACGGGAGCGATCTCGATCGACGGTGTGCTTGATCCGGATATGCAGCGCCACGGCGTAGGCCTGCAGGTGACGGCCGATGGACTTGGCGCACAGTCCGCTACGGCAGCCTTTGCCAATTACGCGCTACGCCTTCCCGTAGACCGTTCGGGCGAGCACAGGCTGAGTCTGGGCATCGCCGGAGGTGTGACCCAGTACAAGGTCGACCAGAACAGACTGAGCGCCATAGACCCGAATGACCCCGCTGCCATCGGTGGCACTACCCTAAAACCCGACATCCGTCTGGGTATCTACTACAGCAATGCAAAATGGTATGCCGGCGTAGCTGCACATGACCTGTTCGCCGGGGCCAACAGCACGGATGACTATGTGCTGGACCAGGGCGAGATCGTGGAGAGTATCCGCCGCAACACGCACGGCTATTTCATTGCCGGAGCACTATTCCAGCTGGACAGAGGGCTGCTACTGCGTCCGAGCGTACTGCTGAAGGACGATTTCAAGGGTCCAACGGCCCTGGACCTGAGTGCGATGTTCATCTTCAACGAGAAGTTCTGGATAGGTCCGAGCTTCCGTACACGTAGCCGTATCTTCGACCGTGACTACTCGGACTATTCAGTAGACAGGCTGAGCTCCGAGAACTCGATCAGC
>Ga0180217_1004209_pt1 | contig 11531 bp, 9 predicted proteins | sample eDN3rd37CBELigOP_FD_128521 | JGI IMG/M metagenome (GOLD analysis project Ga0180217, IMG submission 128521) | Enriched Organic Plus compost microbial communities from Emeryville, California, USA - eDNA 3rd pass 37_C BE-Lig OP (version 2) (version 2) ... | reverse complement strand
TGGACGTTCTTCAGCAACGCCATCAGCTCGGCAGCCAATAGCGTAGTGGGAAGCCAGAACCTGATTACCAAGGTCTACTTCCCGCGATTGTTTATTCCGGCGAGCGCGATTGGCGTCGGATTGGTCGACTTTTGCATCGCGTTTGGCATGCTCGGCGTGATTGGTCTGTACTACGGCCATCTGCCGGCGCCAGGCATTCTCCTGACTCCGCTACTGCTGCTTGGGCTGACGATCGCCGCCTTGGGGATCGGCACGCTCCTCTCGGCTCTGACGGTTGAGTATCGCGACTTCCGCTACGTCGTCCCGTTCATGGTCCAGATTTGGATGTTTGCCACTCCCTCCGTCTACATGGACGCGAGCATGGTCGGCCCTCGCTGGCAAGCCGTGCTGCCGCTCAATCCTGCTTACGGGCTGATCTTGAATTTCCGCCAGGCGGCGCTTGGCCGGCCGATGGATGCGTATTCGTTGGCGGTTTCTCTCGCGGTAGCCCTCGCAGCCCTGCTGGTCGGTTTCCTGTACTTCCGCAGAGTCGAGCGTTCCTTTGCGGATGTGATCTAGCTGCAGCGTCGCATTGCAATGGCTGTGTCTGGTGTGAAGTATCCGATTTCGAACTAACGCGATACTGAACGATCCTACTGTAGATGTCATCGTCAGCCACTGAAGTACCGAGCCAAACGTGGCCTCAGATCGGCATCGAGTTGCTCGAGCAAGTGTCGTCCCGCGTGAATCCGCGATCTCAGACGGGGGTTGTGCGTCGTGGTGACACAAAAGAGCTTTTGCACTTCAAACGATTCGAAGATCTTGATCAGTTGTACTGCGAAGCGAATGCGCTTCGATGGGCTCGCGAAGCGACACTAGGTCGGGCGGATGTTACGGTGGCGAATGTCGTCGGCATATGTCCTGAGCAGTGTTTAATGCTCACCGAATACTACTCGCAGTATGAATCGTTGTTTAATTACCTGTGGAATTCGACTAGCTTGTTGGCCTTCGGAAGGCGGTTTCGCTCGCTGACGCCCACAGAAATTACCGAGCAGCTCGTTCGTTGGTTAAAGGCGTTGCACGGAACCGAAAGCCCGGCCAACGGTTACGTCCCTGGATCGTTGCCTTGTCTTAAGATGATCCGGGCAAAGCTCGATGCTCTTGAGACGCGATTCTCTGGGACGGTTTCTTCTGCAACGCTGAAGCGGCTCAGAGGATTCGCAGACCGATTCGAATCGGAGGTGGCGCTCGAACAAAATGTCGGGACGTGTCGAATTCACGGAGATTTCGTCATGTCCAACGTCATGATTGGCCCAGCGGGGCAGCTCGTCGTATTGGATTTGGCTGACTCTCGATTTGGGTGGCCTGCGGAAGACGTCGTGCAACTGTGGCACCAATTTTGGGCGCTAGGGCAGGTGTCTCGAAGGCGGTTACGGGAATTTCGACCGTGCTTGGAGCTCATCGAGGTTGGTTTCGGTCTGCGTGAGCCGGGATTTTCTGCGAAGCAATTTGTGTTGTTGAGGCACCTGAATGCAATTACGTCGCTCCTGATTTTCAAGATTCATGCGAATCAACTCGGGTGGGGCGGGTTTGTGGCGGCACGAAAACAGGCGATGGCGAGTTTGCAATGGCTCGAATCGGGGAATTGGGGGGCGTGATGCAGAAGACTGAGTGTGTAAGCAAGGCTACGAGCGCACCGCCTGACGTCATGATGAGCGACGAAGTTATCCGAAAGAGAATCGGAGATTTCAAGTGCTGGGGCACGGCCAGATTGGCGGAGTGTCGGGGATCGGCTCTCGCAAGTACGGATGTAGGGCGGCGGTTCGGTCAATCGCCCCAACGGTGCTGCAACTGCTCGGTGTCGCGGCTCCTCCCTGGATGACGGCGGAGTCGCTCTTGGATAACCGCGAGACCATGGTTGTTGCCGCGGTTTAGTCCGCAAATCAAGCCCCAGTTGCCCTTCTACGGCATCTACGTAGTTTCGTCTTTTAAATCATGACCAACCACGCAGCCATTCGCGTTGACGGCCTCAGCAAGCTCTACCGGGTTGGCGCTCGTCAGCAAGGTTATCGAACCCTGCGGGAGAGCGTCGCCGAGGCGTGCTCGGCGCCAGTGAGGCGACTGAGAAACGCATTCGCGCGGCGACCCTCCGCTGAAATGGCCGTCGCTCAAGGCGCATCGCGCCTGTCTGGAGAGAATTTTTGGGCGCTCAAGGATGTGAATTTCGAAGTTCAACCAGGTGAGGTTGTAGGAATCATCGGCCGCAATGGGGCGGGGAAGAGCACGCTCCTGAAGATTCTCAGCCGAATCACAGAGCCGACGAGCGGGCGAATTGAGCTGCGCGGCCGGGTGGGGAGCCTCCTGGAAGTGGGCACTGGATTTCATCCGGAATTGACCGGCCGCGAAAACATCTACATGAACGGCAGCATCCTGGGGATGAGCCGCCGAGAGGTGTCTCGAAAATTTGACGAGATAGTTGCGTTTTCAGAGGTTGAGGATTTCCTCGATACTCCGGTGAAGCGCTACTCGTCGGGCATGTACGTTCGCCTGGCTTTTGCTGTTGCAGCCCACTTGGATCCGGAAGTCCTCATCGTTGATGAGGTGTTGGCCGTTGGCGACGCAGCATTTCAAGCGAAATGCCTCGGCCGGATGCAGGCCATTGGACGTTCTGGACGCACCGTCCTGTTCGTCAGTCACAACATGGCGGCCGTCGAATCGCTCTGTAGCTCCGCGGTGGTGATGGCTGACGGCAGAGTCGAATTCGTTGGCGGAGTTGATGCGGCCACTCGGCACTATTATGCGTCGATGAATCGCAGAGCGTGCAGGTCCGCGGAAGGGTTTCGGCCAGGAAACGGTGTGTCCACTGTTTTCAGGGATGTCGTTCTGCTCGACGAGAATGGCAACCCGACCGAGTTTGTGCCAGTTGGTGGTCGCTTTTGGCTGAAGGTGCAGTTACTTCCGACAGACCCGATCTTGAGGCCTGCCTTTGGGCTAGGCATCGACAATCACCTGGGGCAGCGCATCTTAAGTTTGCACAGCGCTGAGTTTGAGCGTCGGTTGGATCCTGCCGATGGAGTCGTAAATCTTGAGTGTGTCGTCCCGCAGTTGCCGCTGGCTCCGGGGGATTACTTTCTCAAGGTATGCATGGACGTGAATCGAAGGCAGTTCGAGTGGGTCGAGAATGCGCTTCAATTCACTGTCACCGACGGCAACTTGTTTGGTACGGGCCGTGGCGCTCATCGAGGGTATTGTGTTGCTCCGTCTGACTGGTGCCTTTCTTAGGTGTCGTGAGTTATTTGTCGCCTGTATTAGAGAAGAATCGTAAATGTTTCGCCTGTTGAAGTCCGCCGCCAAGAGGTCATTCGGCCGGTCCCGTGCCGCGAAGGCGGCTGCATCAGATCCTTTGCGATTTGATCTTGAAGCGTTTCGCCGGCGCGAAGTCTTTCGTGACAACTATCGTCTGATCGCCGACGCACTTCACAAGACCATCGACTTCCAGAGTACGCTTGATCTGGGCTGCGCCAATGGTTTTCTGATGCAAGAGTTTCTGACGCAGAATAAGTCCGTTTTGGGCGTCGAGCTTTCGGCGGATGTCATCAATGTGTTGCCTCCAACCCTTTCGGATTACGTGATTGTTGGGGATGCAACCAAGGTCGGAGAGTTGGGGCGGTTCGATCTGGTGTGCTGTGTTGAAGTCGCCGAGCATGTGCCGCCCGAGGCCAGTGCCAGCCTCGTTGCGACTATTGCGAGCAATGCGTCGAAATGGGTGTACTTCACTGCTGCGGGGCCGTGTCAGCCAGGGCATGGCCACATCAACTGCCGGCAGCAGTTCTACTGGATAAACGAGTTCAGGAAGCACGGCATCTCCATCGCCTGGGAAGAAACCGAACGGTTTTTATCGCTGATTAGCGGCATTCGCCCTGCCGTGTGGCTGGAGTGGAACAGCCTTCTATTTAGAGTGAATTAAGGGCGTGTGTGCCATGACGAGTCGCATAACTGTCGTTATTCCTTGCTACAACGCCGAATCTCATATCGCGTGCGCCTTGGAGTCTGTTTTGCGGCAAACTCGCGCACCAGATGAGATAATTGTCGTTGATGACCATTCCACCGACCGAACGGTTGATGTTGTGTCACGGTTTCCGGTGCGGTTGATTTCGTTAGAAGCAAACTCAGGTCACGCGGTTGCTCGGAATGTTGGTATCGAAGCGGCGAGCGGGCAGTTGATCGCATGGCTAGATGCTGATGATTATTGGGAAGATAACCATCTGGAGGTGGTCGCTGGCCTTCTTGATACGTATTCCGATGCGGCAGTCGCGTGCTCTTCCGTCAGGTTTGTCGGCTCCCGCAGTGGGCAGTGGATAACGACGTTCGGAGAGAATGGGCCTGTTGATGTCTTTCGGGAGTGTTTGAGGGGAACTATTGTCCCGGCAATGTCGGCAATTACACGGCGCGACGCATTGCTGCGAGTTGGTGGTTTCAATGGGGCCATTCGAGTTGCTCCCGATTATGACTTGTGGCTCAGGTTGGCTCTGGAGCATCTGTTTGTGTCAACCTCCAGGATTACAGCGAATTACCGTTGGTCCGATGGGCAGATTAGTGCTCGTCCATGGCGTCAAGGTCTATCTGTGTTGGATAGTAGGTTAGCTATGGCGGCTCATTTGCGGAGCTGTGGGAGAAGCGAACTGGCCGCTGAAGCTGACCGTCTGTCGCTGTCGCATTGGGACTGTGAGATGTGGAACGCGTGGAGTGGCGGAAATATGTCGTATTTGCGCGCGTTGCTGAGGCTCCGAAAGCGAATGCCTTCCAGTACTGAAACTTATGCACGAATGCGCCGTCGGTCTTGGATGGGCCCCTGGCTAGCACGACTTGCACAATCAGTAATGTCAATTTGCAATCGTGCGAGTTCCCGGGCTGAGGTGTGAGATCTTTTGCAGCGTTTTGCATCGACCGTGTGCGAAGCTGCTTCAGTGGAGCCTAAAGGGATGCAGTTGTCGGGACGGTTGAGCGGGGGCCAGGTTGCGATTGCTATCCATTCGTGGGTCTCTGATCCTCAGCGGCTCGTGCGGGGGCGCGAGGGGGCCCGAAAGCGGGTTCGCGACGATTTCAATCTTCCGTCAGTAGCTGCCCGACTCTGGGATGAGTACACAACACTGTTGCGGGGCAAAGCTGCGTGAAGATTGCAATAGTCAGTTGGGCTCCGTTTTATGCCGGGGCGGAGGTTGCTGCGCTGCGGTTGGCGGTTGGGTTGGCCGAAGCGGGGCATGACGTGGTCGCCGCGGTTGGAACCGACGGAGAGTTGCTCGCTCGGCTGAGGGCAAGTGGAATACGGGCCGAGTTCATTCCCATTCGCCTTACTGACAAGTGGAAGTGGTGGAGTTACCGGACGTCGCGGCAGCGATTGGTTCGGTGGTTGGAACGCGAAAAGCCAGACATTGTTCATAGTAATGACCTGCCAACCCATCAGATGACATCCGATGCGGCCGGCAGAATGGGATTGCCGCGCGTCTGTCATCATCGCTGGATCTTTGGGCAGGCGGCAATCGACTGGCTCAATAAGTACGGGGCCGAACGTCATCTGTTTGTGTCTCGCGCGTTGATGCATGAACTTTGCGACCAGTCTCTTTCGCTGGCGAAGGCTCCGTGTGAGGTCGTTTACGACGGACTTGCGCTGCCTGCTCTGCCGACCGAAGCCGACCGTACGGCTGCAAAACAAGAATTAGGGCTCTCGCCAGATCGGCGGCTCGTTCTCTTTGCGGGGCAGATCATCGAACGGAAGGGGGTAGCTGATACGCTGCAGGCTTGGGCGCGATTGACGCCGCAGATGGGGGAGAGTGCGGATTTGGTGTTTGTCGGCGACGACTTGGAGAATAACGGCGCCTATCGGCAGCGGATGGAAGCGTTGTCGGCGCAGTTGGGTTTGGATTCGCGATTCGTAGGGTTTCAAAAGAACGTTCCGATGTGGCTGACTGCCGCCGACATCGTGCTCGTGCCCTCGCATGCAGAACCTCTCGGAAACGCGACGCTAGAGGCGATGGCTCATGGGCGACCCGTTGTCGGCGGGGATGTCGGGGGAATTCCCGAAATGGTCGTTGATGGTGAAACGGGATTGCTCGTTCCCCCCAAGTGTCCGGAAAAGTTGGCTGAGGCGATCCATCGGTTGCTCGGGGAGAAGCCGCTACGCGAGCGTCTGGGGGCCTGTAGTCGTGGTCGTTGTGAGAGACTGTTCAGTTTGGAAGCACACGTGAAGGCAGTGGTTCGGCAATATGAAGTTGCGATTGCCCGTCAATCTGCTGGCGTATCAGGCTGATAACGTCTTGCGCGGAGCTGTCCCTCCTTTCGCTTCTCTCGGCATCCGCGACGCACTGGCAGCAACCAGCTGGTCGCAATATCAACATGACTAGCAAGCGGCGCCTTGTCGTTTCCGAGATCTTCCCGCCGCAGGTGGGGGGGAGTGGGCGGTGGTTGTTTGAGGTTTATCGCCGATTCCCGCCGGGGGCCGCGGTGGTGGCCGCTGGGCTGCATGCGGGGGCGGCTGAGTTTGATGCGGAGAGCGAATTGCCCACCGAGCGGGTCGATTTGCATCGGGACGCTTGGGGCATTCGTGGCATAAGCCAGGTGCGCGGATATTGGCGGATGATGTCGCTGCTGCGTGGGCTGGTGCGGCGGCATGGCGCGGATGAGGTGCATGTTGCCCGCTGTTTGCCGGAAGGGTTTGCAGCCTGGCTTCTGAATCGGCTGACGGGCGTTCCCTATGTTGTGTACGTGCACGGAGAAGAGACTCGCACTTCGGCGAGCAGCCGTGAGCTGGCGTGGATGACGCGGCGCGTGTTTGGCGGTTGCCGCATGATCGTGGCGAACAGCGAGAATACCAAGCGAGTTTTGCGAGACGAGTGGGGCATCGCCGAACGCAAGGTCCAAGTGCTTCATCCAGGAGTTGATACTGAGTGGTTCACGCCCGCTCCGCCTGGCGAGGCGACGCGCCGCGAACTTGGTTGGGAAAACCGAACGGTGGTTCTGACGGCTGGGCGGCTGCAGGTTCGTAAGGGGCACGACATGCTCATTCGGGCCCTCCCCGCGATTCGCGAGCGGACGCCCAATGTGCTGTATGCGATTGTGGGGGACGGCGAAGAGCGCCAGCGGCTGGAGCGGCTCGCGCGCGAGTTGGATGTCTCCGAGCAAGTTCGCTTTCACGGCGAGATGGACTACGCGACGTTGCGAAGCTGCTATCAGCAATGCGATCTGTTCGTGCTGCCGAATCGGGAGGTGGCAGGCGACTTCGAGGGCTTCGGCATGGTGCTGCTCGAAGCGCAAGCCTGCGGCAAGCCTGTGATCGCCGGCGATTCGGGTGGTACTCGCGAAACGATGAAGGTGGGCGAGACTGGTCTCATCGTCGACTGTCGCACACCGGCGCCGCTGGCCGACGCCGTGGTCTCGCTGCTCGGCGATCCACAGCGCCGCGAGCGGATGGGAATCGCAGCGCGCCAGTGGGTGGAGGATCGCTTCGACTGGGAGCCTCTCGCGGCACAAGCTCGCCAATTGTTTCAAGTGAACGAAACGCCAGAACCGCAGGCTGCGTTCTCGGTGGTCAGGTAGGTCGTGGCAGATCAAATCGTACAACACTCGCCTTGCGAGCCGCCGGCGGCGGATTGGGCTGACGACCGAATGGAGCCTTCAACGTCGTTTTGCGTCCCGCTGCGCTTGCACGGGGGCTGGGCAGCTTCTAGTGGGGGCGTGCTTTCCACCGGCGTTCCTATGCCGCGCGGGATTGGCGAGCGCGTGGTCGGTGGCGTGCGGCTGAGTGACGGGCGGGTGGTGGCTTGTCAGGTGAACGTGCTCCAGCGGTGGCCGGATGGTGGGGCGAAGTGGGCGCTTGTCACCTGGCAAATGCCGGCTGACGAGTTGGCCGCTGCAGCGGACGTTACGTGCGAGCGAGGGCAGGTGGAATTGCTGCTCGCAGAGCGGCTGGAGGAGTTGCCGCCGGTTGAGGCTGCTTCTCGCGTCTGTGTGCGGGTGTTGGATAGCGGCGGCGTCGCGGTGGATACGGGCGTTGCTCGTTTTCTGCTGTCTCCGGGCGACGATCGGTGCCTGAGCGAGGTTGTGCTGGGCGACGATCGGCGGTTGCTTGGCGACAAGGGAGTGCGGATCGTGGTCGCCGATCGCTGGGGCAAACGCCGGCCGGTGACGATCCGCACGCTCGAGGTGCTCGAAAGCGGGCCGGTTCGCGCTCAGGTCGGAATTCAGGGAGTTTTGGGGCAGGGGACCGGTCTGCGCGTTCGTGGAACGCTCAGTTTCTTCGCCGGCCGCAGCCAGGTACGGCTGGAGCTGACCGCAGAGAATCCGCGACGGGCGCGGCATCCCGGCGGGTACTGGGATCTCGGCGATCCGGGGTCGGTGCTCCTGAAGCAGTGGTCGCTGGAAGTCGACGCCGATGTCGGCTCGTCGCGCTCCGTCGAGTGGCGCGAGCAGCCGGCGGCGGAATCGCAGCGGACGACCGGACAGCGGTTTTCGATCCATCAAGAGTCGGGTGGCGGTGAAAACTGGAATTGTCCCAACCATCTCAACCGCGAAGGACGCGTGCCGCTGCGTTTTCGCGGTTATCGAGTGCGCACCGACTCCGGCGAAACTTCGGGAGAGCGCGCCAGGCCAGTGGTTGCTGTGCGGGGCGACCGTGGGTGGGTCGCTTGCGCGGTCGAGGAGTTCTGGGAGAAGTTCCCGACCGGGATTTCGGTTGAAGATCGCAGGCTGAATGTCAAGTTATGGCCGAGCGATTTTGGCGATCTGCACGAGTTGCAGGCCGGTGAACATGCGACGCGCGTCGTGTGGCTCGATTTTGGCTCGGCGAGAGATGCGGAATCGTGCGTGGAAGCCGCGCCGCCTGATGCCGACAGTGCGCGTCTGGCCTGGATCTACGATCCGCCCCGGGCCACGGTCTCCGCAGAGTGGATCGCCGGCAGCGGATGTTTGCCCTTCTTTCCCAATTCGAATGAGACGTTTCGCGACGAGTTTCTGCAGCTCACAAAGGAGGCCCTCGAAGGGGAGGCCAGCTTCTTCGCCAAACGCGAAGCGATCGATGAGTTCGGCTGGCGAAATTTCGGGGACGTTTGGGCCGATCACGAAGAGGCGTATTGCGAAGCCCCGAAGCCGGTCATTTCGCACTACAACAATCAATACGATCTGCTGCACAGCCTGTTCGTCCAGTACCTGCTGACTGGCGATCGGCGGTGGTGGAGCCTGGCGGATCCACTGGCCCGGCACATTGTCGACATCGACATCTATCACACCGACCGCGACAAGCCCGCGTATAACGGCGGCTTGTTCTGGCATACGGCCCACTATCACACCGCCGGCCGCTGCAGCCATCGCACGATGTCGGTCGACATGAAGGGCCAAAAGATTCCTGCCGAGGGAACGGGGCCGGGGAACGAACACAACTATTCGTCTGGGCTCCTGCTCTATTACTGGCTGACCGGCAGTCGAAAGGCTCGCGAGGCGGTGATTGGTCTGGCCGACTGGGTGATTGCCATGGACGACGGCAATCGCCATATCTTCGGGCTGGTGTCGCAAACGCCGACCGGCGACGCCAGTCGCACGACGCTCCCCGACTATCACGGTCCAGGTCGCGGCGCCGGCAATTCGATCAATTCGCTCTTCAACGGCTGGAAGCTGACCGGCTGCCTCCACTATCTGGAAAAGGCTCAGGAGCTGATCTATCGCACGATCCATCCGCGAGACAACATCGAGCAGCGCCGGCTGCTCGATGTGGAATTGCGCTGGTCGTACACCGTTTATTTGCAGTCGCTATTGCACTTCATCGACGCGACGGCGGAGCTGGAGGAGTGTCGCGAGTGCCGCGAATACGCCCGCGAAAGCGTGCTGCACTATGCTCGCTGGATGGCGGCCAACGAGACGTTCTACCTCGACCATCCCCAGAAGCTCGAATATCCCACCGAGACCTGGGCTGCCCAAGAACTGCGAAAAGGAACCGTCCTGCTGATGGCCGCTCGACATGCGAGCGACGCCGAAGCGGCCACGTTCCGCGCGCGAGCGCGAGAAATCCTCGACCAGGCGTGGCGTTCGCTGATGTCGTTTCCGACGCGGATTTACTCGCGTCCGCTGGCGGTGGCGCTGCAGCAAGGGCAACTCGAAAACTATCTCGTCCATGAGGTGCAGTCGCTCGGTGCGAAACGCGGCGATCTGCAGATCGGCAAAGGGGCGCCGAACGGCAAAAGCGCCTCGCAATGGCCGGCTGTCAGCAATTCGTTCGTTCCCCAAAAAGCGGCTCTCAAAGCCGCCATCCGATCGCCGCGCGCGTGGCTGACCATGGCTGGTTTGGCCATGCGTCCCAGCCGATGGGCGCGATCGTTTGAGCAAACCTGGGCCGCCGAGCGAATTCGCCGGCTGTGGGAATAAAGGAAACCGTTTGTGCCTGCGATCACAGACGCACAAAACGCCGAAAGCATTGTTGAAATGTCATTCGCGGTACATTATCGTAATGCCATCTCCTTTGCTGAGTTCGTTCGTCCACTTATAAGCTCAGCCTCTAACCGACGGGGACGGAGTCTGCGCGTCTCCTTGGAAGTCGCTCCTAGCTTCCGTCTCTTCTCTGTCGTCCCTTGATCTTGCCCTCTCGCTCTGTGCCTAGCAAACGAGAAGCCTTGCCAGAGGTGTCTGGAGCGGCTGTCGCTGGCGATAAGCACGACTGCCTCCAGGACCGCGCTCTGGTCGACTATTGTCTGACCGGCGAACCGCGGGCTTGGACGGCGTTGTACCAGCATTGCCACGAGAGTTTACTGCGCGCCGTGCGACAGTTGCTGGGCAAGGCGGCAGCCAATGCCGATCTGGTCGACGAGATCGCAGCCCGCGTCTGGTATTCGCTGGTACGAAACAACGGCAGCCTGCTCGACCGGTTCGATCCGGAGCGGGGCTGCCGACTGACGACGTTCCTGGCCATTCTGGCGAAGAACGAGGCGCGGCAGTATTTCCGCTCCGAACGCCGCCGTCGGGCTCGTGAGGAAGCCGCCTCGCAGAGCACGTCCGGGCAGCATTTCGACGACATCGCCATGCGCCTGGACGCCGACGAGGCCTTTGTCGGCACCCTCACGCCCGCAGAAAGCCAGTACTACAAGACCGTCCTGCTCGGCCATCAATCCGAGGGGCGAGCCACCCAGTATTCGGCCGGCAACTCGTGGCAGCTCAGCCATCGGGTGCGGCGCAAGCTCCGCATTTTTCTCGGTTCTGGACAGGAGTAAGCGTGGCCTGAACGGCGTCCCTTTCGGGCGTTTCACGCCCAGACTGGCCCCCAGGATGGGGAGACGCCTGAGATCGCATCGGTTCTAATGTAAGAACTGCGATTCCCGGCAAAGTTTGCCTCGCTTGACAAGCGTTTAGCGGCAAAGCATGATCCGGTTTGCCGTTGGTACGCTTGATGGAATTCTAAATCTTATGAACCGCCCCCATCTTGCTAGTTTGACGCTGTTAGCGGCGTTGCTCTGGGCCGGACCAGTGAAGGCGAGCATGTTCTCCGTCGACGACTGGGCAGTCGTCTTCGGCAG
>Ga0180217_1004207_pt1 | contig 11533 bp, 10 predicted proteins | sample eDN3rd37CBELigOP_FD_128521 | JGI IMG/M metagenome (GOLD analysis project Ga0180217, IMG submission 128521) | Enriched Organic Plus compost microbial communities from Emeryville, California, USA - eDNA 3rd pass 37_C BE-Lig OP (version 2) (version 2) ... | reverse complement strand
CGCCGCGCCCAGCCCTCCAACTCGGCCCGCTCATCAGCGGACAACACAATCTCAGCGGCATGAGGAGTCGGCACGACCTAGTTTAACAACTAGGCCGCAATTAATGACTCAGGACACTAGCTGTCGAGGATCCGGCGCTTCTCGGCCTCGAACTCCTCCTGGGTGAGCGCGCCGGAGTCCCGCAACGCCGCAATGGTTTTGAGCTGTTCGATGCGGATCGCGTGATCGGTGGGCTGGTAGCTGTACCCGCGCTCCGACGGTCCACCGATGTTGATGGTGTGCTCGCCGAGTTCGACCGCTTCGACAGGCTCGAAGCGCTCGCCCGATCCGAGGAACCGCGGTCGTCTCTCGGCGCGCCTGAGCCACATCGCACTCGCGGCCAGCGCCGCCAGCGAGGCCGCGAACACGCCGGCGAACATCCAGACCAGCCACCAGTGCCTGCTGGGATATCCGAACGCCAGGCGCGGATTGATGTAGCCCCGCACGTCACCGTCGACGCGGACCTGGTACACGGCGGGCTCGGCGACCTGCATCATCCACACCCGCACATGTGCGTCGTTGTTCACCGTGGTTGTAGCGCCGGGGCTTTCGGTGACGGTCGGCATCGCGGCGCCGGGTGGCGCCTGCACGTGGAGCTCCAGCGCAGGCACCGGCAGGCCGCCTTCGGAGTCGGTCACCCAGGTGTGGAAACTCACCGACACCTCGCCGGCCGGCAACTCCACGCTGCCGCTTCCCGGAATCGGCACCTCGCCGTAGGCGTCGAACTTGTCGAAGAACAGCGCGTTGAGGATCAGCGCGACGACGAATCCGACGATGCCGATGACCACAGCACACCCGGACAGCACCACCGCGACACGCGGTATCGCCCGGCTGCTGTTCATGGCGGAAGTGTGTCATGGTCGCCTCGCCTGCGACTACCGTCGTGGGTGTCCAGCAACGCCGAGGAGGTGCCATGGCCCGCGACGAGGTGGCGACGACCACCGCCGAACCACGGCCCGCGCTGCGCTATTGGGTGGCGCTGATCCTCGTCGCCCTCGCCGCGGTGTTCGTCGTCCAGAACCGCGCGCGGGTGGACATCCACGTGCTGTGGGTGACCGTCGATTCGCCGATGTGGTTCATCTTGGTCATCATTTTCGTCGTGGGAATGCTCATCGGTCTGCTGTTGCGCCGGCGGCGGGGATAGCCGTGCCCAAATTCCGAGTGGCCGTCGACCCCGAACCGGATGACCCCACACCGAAGATGCGGGCGCCGCGCCCGCACGCCGCGGGACTGAACTCGGCGATCGCCCTGCTGGAGGAGGCCGCGCGGACCGTGCCGCTGCCCGAGGCGCCCTACCCCATCGTCATCGCCGACTACGGTGTGGGCACGGGCCGCAATTCGATGCGCCCCATTGCGGCGGCGATCGCCGCGCTGCGCGGGCGCACCCGCCCCGAGCACTCGGTGTTGGTGACGCACACCGACAACGCCGACAACGATTTCACCGCGGTGTTCCGCGGCCTGGCGGACAACCCCGACTCGTATCTGCGCCGCGACACCTCGACGTACCCGTCGGCGGTGGGCCGCTCGTTCTACACGCAGATCCTGCCGTCGAAGTCGGTGCACGTCGGTTGGTCGGCATGGGCCATCGTGCGTGTCGGCCGGATGCCGATGCCCGTCCCCGACCACGTCGCCGCGTCGTTCAGCGGGGATCCGCAGGTGGTGGCCGCCTACGCGCGGCAAGCCGCGTTCGACTGGCACGAGTTCGTCGCGTTCCGCGGGCGCGAACTGGCCTCGGGTGCCCAGTTGGTGGTGTTGACCGCCGCGCTCGGTGATGACGGCGACTTCGGGTACCGCCCGTTGTTCGCCGCGGTGATGGACACGCTGCGCGAGCTGACGGCCGACGGCGTGCTGCGTCAGGACGAACTGCACCGCATGTCGCTGCCGATCGTCGGCAGACGCGCCAACGACTTCATGGCACCGTTCGCCCCGTCGGGCCGGTTCGAGCGCCTCTCGATCAGCCATCTCGAGGTGTACGACGCCGAGGACGTGATTTACAGCAGTTACCAGAAAGACAGGGACACCGATGTTTTCGGGCTCCGGTGGGCCGATTTCTGCCGGTTCACGTTCTTCAGCGATCTGTGTACCGCGCTCGACGACGACGCGGCGCGCTGCACACAGTTCCAGGACCGGCTGCACGCCGGTATCGCGGCGAGGTTGTCGGCCCAGCCCGAACAGATGCGGATTCCGTTGGCGCAGCTGGTCCTTGAGAGGCGGCGCCGCTCGGGCTGAGCGCTCGCTACGGCACTCGGCTGAGGACGGCGTCGATCAGGTGCGGGCCCGGTTCCTCGACCGCCGCGGCGAACTGGGCCGCCAACTCCTCGGCGGTGGTGGCGCGCGTGGCGGGCACACCGAAACCCTGTGCGATGGCGGCGAAGTCGATGTTTGGATTGCCGATGTCGAGCAGTGAGCGCGACCGCTCCCCGGTTGCCGCGGTGCCGACGCGCTGCAGTTCCATCTGCAGGATCGCGTAGGAACGGTTGTTGAGGATCACCACGGTGACGTCGAGTTGCTCGCGGGCCATGGTCCACAACGCCGAGATCGTGTAGGCCGCGCTGCCGTCGGCCTGCAACGCGATCACGGGGCGGTCCGGCGCGGCGACCGCGGCGCCGACCGCGACCGGAAGGCCCTGTCCGATCGCGCCTCCCGTGAGGGTCAGCACGTCGTGCGGCGGCGACGATGCGGTCGCGGCGGGCAACAGCACACCGCTGGTGTTGGCCTCGTCGGAGATGATGGCGTTCTCGGGCAGCAGCGCACCGATCACCAGCGGCCAGTTCTGCACGGTCAGCGGGCCGGTGGGCGCGGGCAGCGGATCCGGTTCTGCCGGTTCGGGAGCCACTGCGCCGAGAGCGTCGGCCAGTTTCTCCAGATCCGCCGGGGCGAGGGTGTGCACCTGCGCGTCCTCGGGTGCGAGCTCACTGGGCTTTCCTGGATACGCGAAGAACCACACGGGCTTTCGTGTGCCGGCGAGGATGAGATGCGTCGCGCCCGCCAACTGCTGTGTCGCGACCTCACCGAGGTACTGCAGTCGGTCCAGCGGCGGTATGCCCCGTCCGCGCGCCAGTCGCGCCGGGAAGGTCTCGACCAGCGTGCGGGCCCCGGTGGCGGCGTGGATGCGCGCCGCGGCGCTCACCCCGGACGCACCGGTGGCCGTTCCGCCGAGCAGGATGACGACCTTGTCGCCGTGCGCGCGCAGCAATTCCGCGGCGGCGGTCACGTCGATGGTCTCGGAAGAGTCGGATTGCTCTGACGGTTCCACCTCGGCCGCGGGCACTTCCGCAGGCCCCCACGAGAAGTCGGCGGGAAGGATGACCGTGGCGACCTTCCCGGGCGGGCCGACCGCGTCGCGTACCGCATCACGCACGGCCGCATCGAGATCCGCGGCCGATTCCGGCCGGTGCACCGCACCGTGCAGCCAGGTGCCGAGCGCGTCGATGTCGGATTCCAGAGGCGCGTCGAGGGCCTTGTGGTTCGTCGCGTGATCGCCGACGATGTTGACCACGGGACTGTACGCGCGCCGGGCGTTGTGCAGGTTGGCCAGCCCGTTGGCCATGCCGGGACCGAGGTGCAGCAGCGTCGCCGCGGGCTGGCCCGCGATGCGTGCGTAGCCATCGGCGGCGCCGGTCGCCACACCTTCGAACAGGCACAGCACGGGACGCATGCCGGGCGCGGTGTCCAGGGCGGCGACGAAATGCATCTCCGACGTACCGGGGTTGGCGAAGCACACGTCGACGCCTTCGGCGAGCAGTCGCCGCATCACCACCTGCGCCCCGGTACTCTCCTGCGAGTCAGTCATCCGTCCATACTGGCTGCCGCGCGCAGGTGGCGCCAGAACTTCCCGATCGTGCACAGCGCCAGCCGGTTTCGGTGTCAGCCCGCCTGACCTCCGGGGACCTGCGGCGCGGGGACCCAGGGCAGGCCCGGAATCGTCGGGTACGGCGCCGTCGGGCTCCAGCGCGGCGGCGTGCTGGTCGGCGCCTCGGTTGTCGTGGGTGCCTCAGTGGTCGTGGGCGCCTCGGTCGTCGGGGGTGCCTCACTGGTCGGCGGCGGCGCTTCCGTGGTCGGTGGCGGCGTCTCGGCCGGGGGTTCGGCCGGCTGCTCCACCGGTGGCGGCGGCACGGTCTGCACAACGGTTTCTGGGGCGGGCAGCACCTCGGTCACGGTCTGCACCGGTGCCGGCTGGTCCACTGCCTCCGGTGGTGGCGGAGGCGGGACCTCTTCTGTGGTGGTGACGGGTGTGCTCGTCGAGGCGGGCACGGCCACGTCACCGTCGTCGCGGGTGACGGCGAGGGCGACCGCGGCGATCACCGCGACCACCGCGGCGGCACCCGCCCCCACGACGGCCCCGCGCCGTCGGTACCACGGTTGCGCGGCGGCCGCATCAGGTTCGGGGTCGGCGAACTGCACCTGCGGGCGCGGACCGTACACCGAGGAGCCCGCTGAGTCGTCCACATACTCGTCGGGCGGGGCGACATCGGGGACGTCGTCGGCGTCCGACCACGCGAGCGCCTGTGGCGCGGCGGGCGATTCGGGAGCCATCAGCGCCGCGGCCATGGTGGCGGTTCCGGTCCCCTCGCCTGTTTCGTCGCGTACCGGCGCCGCCGGTGCGAGCGCGGTCGCGTCGTCGCGGCCGGTGCCGCGCACGGCGATCAGGCCACCGCCGATCGCCGGGCTCAGCTCGGGTTGCGGCGCGGTGATCACCGGTAACCGCAGGTGTTCCGAGAGCGTCGTGGTGACGGCGGGGATGCGCGCGCCGCCACCGGTGGTGGCGACGGCGGCCAGCGCCCCCGGATGTATTCCGTTGCGCTCCAAGGTGTCCTGCAGCACGGCGACGAATTCGGCCAACGGCGCGCGCAGCACCTCGTCGAGTTCGGTGCGGGTGAGCCGCACGTCGGCGCGATGCCCGGGCAGTTCGGCGCTCAGGGTGGTCGCCGACTCGGTGGACAGGCGCTCCTTGGCGCGGCGGCATTCCGCGCGCAGCCGGCTCAGTGAGCCGATCGCCGAGGTGCCGGTCAGGTCGATGGTGCCCGCGGCCGACAGGTCGTCGACGACGTGGGTCAGCAGCGCTTGGTCGATAAGTGCGCCGGACAGGTCGGGGTGACGCACCGTCGGCGCGATCGGTTGGTAGCCGTTGTCGGCGTCGGCGAGTGTGATACTGGTGCCGCTGCCGCCGAAATCGCATACGGCGATGATGCCGCGGGCCGGCACGCCGGGATCGTCCTGCAGGGCGGCCAGCGCCGCGGTGGCGTCGGCGATCAGCGGTGCGCCGCTCAGCTCGGGGCCGAGCGCGGCGCGCAGCGCCTCCACCTGATCGGGCCGCCAGTGCGCCGGATACGTGACTGCCACCGGGCCCGCCGGGCGGCCCCGGGTCAGCGCCGCCAGCAGCGCGCCGAGCGCCTCGGCGAGCAGCACCTCGCCGCGGTGCGATGACCCGTCGGCGGCCACGATGCCGACGGGGTCGCCGACGCGGTCGACGAAGTCGGTGAGGATCAGGCCCCGCCCGGTGAGGTTGGGGTTCTCGCTGGGCACGCCCACTTCGGAGGGCCGATGGGGATAGCGGGTCAGCACCGGTGACCGCGTCACCGCGGCCCTGCCCACCTGCACCGCCGTCAGATTGGTCGCACCAATCGACAGGCCTGTCCCGTCAACCATGTCACCCCCGTTTCGATGGAAAACCCTATCGGTACTCCATCTCTTTCGACGGGAGAGACGTTACTTAGCGAATGGTTCCCAAGCCTGGAATAAGAGGTAGATCCAGTGGCGTGACCCACCCCGGCAAATGTTGGTTGACGGCGGGAACGGCGTTGAGCGCGCGCAGTCCGGTCGCAAGGCACCCGGCCGCGGCGGCGTCGCGGCCGGAGCCGTCGGTGAAGCGGAACGCCGTCTCCTGCGAGATGGACGGTGTGCCCTCGATGTCGACGCGGTAGACGTCGTTGTCGTTGCCGGTGGGCCAATCGGGCGCGGCGTCGGCGCCGATGCGGTTGACGTGTTCGAGCTGGATGCGGGTCTCGCCGCGGTAGACGCCGTTGATGGTGAAGCGCACGGCCGCGACGTTGCCTGCCTCGATGACGCCCTTGGCCGTCTTGCGATCCTCCGGGGTGACCCACTTGTCCCACGTCGTGGTGATCTCGTCGAGTTCGATGCCCGCGGCGTGGGCGATCATGGGAACCGTTGCGCCCCAAGCGAAGATGAGGATGTCGGGGCTCTCCAGCAGCGGCCGGTGCTCGGGCGGCTTCCCGATGCCCATCTCGAACTCGTAGTCGCCGGTGTAGTTGGTGTAGTCCAACAGTTCCGACGCCCGCACGCGCCGGACCTCCGAGCACAGGCCCATGAGCGTCATCGGGAACAGATCGTTGGCGAATCCGGGGTCGATGCCGGTGGTGAAGCACGACGACTGCCCCACCTCGCACGCCTCGGTGATGGGCTCGATCCAGTTGGGCGGGTTGAGATGCATCTTCGGCCAGACCCAGGGCGTCATCGCCGTCGAGCAGACGTCGATGCCCGCACGCAGAAAACGGGTGATCAGTGCGATGTTCGCGTCGGCCTGCGCCGCGGTGGGACCGTAGTGCACCAGCGCGTCGGGCTTCAGCGCGATGAGCGCGTCGACGTCGTCGGTGGCGGTGACACCGACCGGTGCGCCCAACCCGCAGATCTCCCCGACGTCCCGGCCAACCTTGTCAGGGTTGCTGACGCCGACGCCGACGAGTTCGAACAACGGATGCCCGACGATCTCGGCGATCACCATGCTGCCCACGAACCCCGTGCCCCACACCACGACTCTTTTCTTCACGCGCCCACGATAGGTGATGCCGGTCACACCGGGAATCGGGTTCGGTACGTGCAGGGTTCCTCCCAACACCGGGGCAGCACCGGTCACGAAGGGAAATTCAGATGACTCAAGCCGGCAGCAGCACTCCTCTGGCGGACCGACGCGTACTGGTGACGGGAGGTTCCCGCGGAATCGGCGCCGGCATCGTCCGTCGTCTCGCGGCCGACGGCGCGGCGGTGGCGTTCACCTACGGCGTCTCGGCGGCCGAAGCCGAAAAACTCGTCGGCGACCTGACCTCCGAGGGCGCGAAAGTGACCGCGATCCAGGCCGACAGCGCCGATCCCGATCAGGTCGCCGCGGCGGTGTCGCAGGCCGTGGCCGATCTTGGCGGCCTGGATGTGCTGGTGAACAACGCCGGTGTGGCGCACGTGGCCCCGGCCGAAGAGTTCACCCGTGAACAGTTCGACCGTCTTGTGAACGTCAACATCGGCGGCGTGTTCTGGGCGATCCACGCCGCCATCCCGCATTTCGGTGCAGGCTCGCGGATCATCAACATCGGCAGCATCAACGCCGACCGCGTACCCGCCCCCAACCTGGGGGTCTACGCGATGACCAAGGGCGCCGTGCAGGCGCTCACCATCGGCCTTGCGCGTGAACTGGGCCCGCGGGGCATCACGATCACCAACGTGCAACCGGGTCCCATCGACACCGACATGAACCCCGCCGACGGCGGTCTCGCCGAGGTCATGACCTCGGCGACGGCGTTGGGGCGCTACGGCCACGCCGGCGACATCGCGGCCGTGGTGAGCTTCCTCGCAGGCCCGGAGTCCGGGTATGTCACGGGCGCGAGCTGGAACGTCGACGGCGGGTACACCGCCTGATCACAGCACGCTGGGCGGCGCGGTGGCGGTGTCCTTCAGCCGCGCCTTGAATTGCATTGCGCGGTAGGGCCATCCCGAGTCGGTGTGCCACTGCGACACCACAAGCCCGATTCCGCCCGTGCGGTCCAGGCGCGATCCCGGCAGCACGTAACCGCCGTACAACTGTGCCACGCGGGAGCCCTCGTGGTGCTCGTCGTGCCAGGCGCACCCGAGCACCGGGGTCTGCACTTGCGTGGTGTGCATGTTGGCCACCGGCGAGTCGACCACGCGATATCCCAGCGCGTACCGCGACGCGAAGAACCCGCCGAGGATCCACCGGCCGGGTCCCAGGCGGCGGAAACTCAGTTCGCCCCAACGTTCTTCGGCGGGCGTGATGGGGGTGGCGCGTTCGCCCCACTCCCACCGGCGCCCCGTGTACCCCCAGCTCACGTAACGCGTGCGGTCACCGATGTGGGCGGGGCGCACCCGCATGAGGATGATGCCCTGTTTGCGCTGAAAACCGGTCGCGGCCACGTACACCCAACCGTCGTCGGGGTCGTGGTCCCACGACCAGCACTGGGCGTGCCCGCCGTGCCACCCGGCCGGGAACTTCGCGCGCTCCCCCAGGTGGTCCCAGCTGACGCCGCAGTCGTCGGACCGCCAGATCTCGGTCCAGATCACATTGCCGAAGCCACGGTTGACGATGGCGTGCAGGTACAGCGAATCACCCACGCGCAGCAGATCTGACGGGATCACCGTGCTGATCCCGCCCCGGCGCCAGCCCGAGGCCGCGTCGTCGTGGATGTAGTGCCACAGTTGGCGCGCGTACCCGGGATCGGGACCGCCCGCGCGTTCGTATACGATTTCGTGGTCGGCGTCCCCGGTGCCGATCAGCACCACCGGCGAACGCCAATCCCCCTGTCCGACACGGTGGCCCGAGAAGGTGTCGCCGAACACCGAGACGAGCTTGCCGTCCGGCGCGAGCACCGAGGCGCCCAGGTCGGTGCAGGTGACGCCGAACCTGTCGGTGCGGCCCGGCCCCGTGATGTCGGCGGCCTTGCCGTTGAGCAGCGGCAGCGTCACCCCGCGCCCACTACGTGCACAGACGCAGGCCCCAGGGCTCGCAGTCGAGCGGATACGTCTTCACCGGTATGGGCAGCGGCTCCTTGAAGGTCAGCGTGAACGGGAACCGGTGGATGGCCGGCGCCAGGCCGCACACCGCGGTGTTGGACACCTCGCGGGTGCCGGTCAGCGCGACGTCGTCGAAACGATAGGTCTCCACGATGGGCGCCCAACTGCCGTCGGAGCACTTGATGCCCTCTTTGATGTTCGTGGAGAACTGCCACATGCCGCCCGCCATCTTGGCGTCGCCGCCGCTGACCCCTGGCGAGCCCTGCACGTGCAGCACGCACGCCACCGGCAGGTACAGCGGTTCACGCAGGTCCCCGACCACCGGCACGCACGACGGGTAGATGGTCCACGTCGCGGCGCCGAGACCCTCCTGGTTGTAGTTGAAGACGCCCTGGATCACCGGGTCGGCCTGCGCGGGGCCGGCAAACCCGACTCCCACCCCCATCCACAGTCCCATCACGAGTGCGGGCACCGAGGCGATCACTGCAGCCATGCGCTTGAAGGTCACAAACGGTGAGTATCGCAGCCCCGGTGACGACCGTCACCGGTATGGTCGCCTACGTGTCACCCCGGCGCGCCCGTCGGCGGGGTGATCCAGGGGGGATCGTGACGACGCGACGTATGGCCGGGATGGCCACAGCGTGGCTCGCCGCTCTCGTGCTGGTGTTCACGGCCTGTTCCACGGGTGAACGGGTCGATCTGGGCGACGAGGCGTCGGGCAATCTCATCGCGGCGATCGCAGGTGAGCCCGATCAGCTCGATCCGCAGAAGACCAGCGCGTACTTCTCGTTCGAGGTGCTGGAGAACGTGTTCGACACTCTTGTCGAACCCGACGAGAACCTGCAGATGCAACCCGCGCTGGCCGAGTCGTGGGAGGTCAGTCCCGATCAGCTCACGTGGACGTTCCATCTGCGCGACGGCGTGCGCTGGCACGACGGCACCCCGCTGACCGCCGACGACGTCGTCTACTCCTATCGGCGCATCATCGACGAACAGCTCACCAACGTCGACAAGTTCAGCGCCGTCACCGATGTCAGCGCCCCCGACCCGGCGACCGTGCGCATCGTGGTGTCCCATCCCACGCCGAACCTGCTGACCAATCTCGGCGGGTTCAAGGGCATGGCGATCGTGCAGCGCGGCAACGTCGAGAGCGGGCAGATCGCCACGCATCCGATCGGCACGGGGCCGTTCGCGTTCGCCGGGCGCAAGAGCGGGGACTCCATCACGCTCAAGGCCAACCCTCACTACTGGGGACCCGAGCCACGGGTGTCCGGGGTGACGTTCCGGTTCATCTCCGAGCCCGCGACGGCGCTCTCGGCGCTGCAGGCCGGTGAGATCGACTGGACCGACTCGGTGCCGCCGCAACGCGTCGCGCAGTTGCGCGACGACGACTCGCTGACGCTCGCGGTGACACCGAGCAACGACTACTGGTATCTCGCGCTCAACGAGGCCCGCGCACCGTGGAACGACGTGCGCGTGCGCCAGGCGATCGCCTACGGCATCGACCGCGACGCGATCGCCACGGCCACCAGTTACCGCACCGCGGCGATCAACCAATTGGCCATCCCCGAGGGCAACCCCTGGTTCACGAGCTACGACCGCTACCGCTTCGACCTCGACGAGTCCAAGAGGCTCCTCGATGAGGCCGGTGCTCATCCCGAGAACCTCGACATGCTGGTCACCAGCGAGTACCCCGAGACCGTCACGGCCGCGCAGATCATCGCCGACAACCTTGCACCGCTTGGCATATCGGTGAACATCCGCACCGTCGACTTCGCGACATGGCTCGACGAACAGAACACCGGCAACTTCGACATGCTGATGATGGGGTGGCTCGGCAACATCGACCCCGACGACTTCTACTACGCCCAGCACCATTCCAACGGCACGAGCAACGCGCAGAAGTTCTCCGATCCCGAGGTCGACAGGCTGCTCGACGCGGGCCGCGTCGAAACCGACACCGCCGAACGGAAAGACGTCTACGCCAGGGCCGCGACCCGCATCGCCGACGAGGTCAGCTACATCTACCTGTACAACCCGTCGGTGATCCAGGCGTGGTCCAACGATCTGTCCGGCTACGTCGCACGCCGCGACGGCGCCATCCGGTTCCGCACGGCCGATCTGGGCCGGGGTGGTCCTGAGTGACTTCGACGCGACTTCTGGGTAACCACCCGATCGTGCGATTCCTGGCCCAGCGGCTGCTGTATTCGGCGGTGGTGCTCGTCGGCGTGCTGATCGTGGTGTTCACGCTGGTGCACCTGGTGCCCGGCGACCCGGTCCGCATCGCGCTGGGCACCCGGTACACCCCAGAGGCCTACGAGGCGCTGCGCACGGCCAGCGGGATGGACCGGCCCATCGTCGAACAGTTCTTCGGCTACATCGGCTCGGCGTTGACCGGCGACCTGGGTGTGAGTTTCCGCAACGGCGACCCGGTCACCGTGACGCTGCTGGAACGCTTGCCCGCGACACTGTCGCTGGGGCTGGTGGGCATCCTCATCGCGCTGGTCATCGCGATCCCGGCCGGCATCTGGTCGGCACTGCGCGAGGGCCGTGTCAGCGACGCGATCGTGCGCGTGGCGAGCCAGTTCGGCGTGTCGATCCCCGACTTCTGGCTCGGCATCCTCTTGATCGGGCTGTTCGCGTCGGTGCTGGGCTGGTTGCCCACGTCGGGGTACCGTCCGCTGTTCGACGATCCGGGCGGCTGGCTGCGCCACATCATCCTGCCCGGTCTCACGGT
>Ga0180217_1004205_pt1 | contig 11543 bp, 11 predicted proteins | sample eDN3rd37CBELigOP_FD_128521 | JGI IMG/M metagenome (GOLD analysis project Ga0180217, IMG submission 128521) | Enriched Organic Plus compost microbial communities from Emeryville, California, USA - eDNA 3rd pass 37_C BE-Lig OP (version 2) (version 2) ... | reverse complement strand
GCTGCTTTCATGAGCGAAGGTCGCCCACCCCCCCGGGGCGCGGAGGGAGCGGCGGAACCGTCTCAAACGGCGGACGCCGCGGCGATCACCCGGGCGAGCAAGAGCAATCTCGCGCTGGCCTTTATCGCCCTGCCGAAAGCGCGGCGGGAGGCGATCACGATTTTCTACGCCTTCTGCCGGGTCATCGACGATATTGCCGACGAGCCCCAGCTCCCGGTCGAGGAGAAGGAGCGGCAGCTCAACGATTGGAAGCGGGCACTGTTCGAGCCGTTCGAGGGAGAGCCTTCGCTGGCCGCCCCGGTGCGCCGGTTGATCGCCGACTACCGGCTGCGGGAGAACTGGCTGCTGGAGATCATTCACGGGTGCGAGATGGATTTGCGCCCCGTGCGTTACGCCACCTTCGAGGATCTCCGCCTTTACTGTTACCGCGTGGCAAGCGTCGTCGGGTTGGTGAGCATCGAGATTTTTGGTTATCGCAACCCGGCCACCCGCCGTTATGCCGTCGAACTCGGCTATGCGCTCCAGCTCACCAATATTATTCGGGACGTGGCGAAGGATCTCGCCAATGGCGGCCGCATCTACCTGCCTCAGGAAGACCTGGAGCGTTTCGGCATCACGCCGGACGATCTCGCGCAGCGGAAGGGAGGCCCGCGTTTCGAGGAAATGATGGCGTTCCAGGCCGCGCGAGCGGAGGAATTTTACGCGCGCGCCGTGGCGGAACTCCCGCCGGAGGATCGCCGTTCGATGGCTGCCGCCGAGATCATGCGGCGCGTCTATCACAAGCTGCTGCGGCGCATCAGCGAGGATCGCTACCGTGTTTTCGACCGCTTCCACAAGCTCAGCCGCCTGGAGAAACTCGCCATCGTGGCGCGCGTGCTGGCGCTGGGATAAACCTTGGGCGCAGGGGAGTGCGTGGCGCAGGAGCGCACAGGAGCGCATAGGGAAAGCGCGGCCCATGCGCTCAAAGGTGCATCGGTTCCCGTAACCCTTTCGAAGCGAATTCGCGGTTGACCACGCCACCCCCTCTTTCCATTTTGATTCCCATGAACAAGATCCCCACACTTGCCCTTGTTTCCAGCCTTGCGCTGGTATCGGTCACTTTCACGGCCTGCGAAACGCCCGGGCAGGGCGCGAAATATGGGGCCATCGCGGGTGCGGCCGTCGGCGCGATCGCGGGCGGCGATGTCCGGAGCGCGGCGATCGGCGCGGGAGCGGGAGCGGCCACGGGTGCGCTTGTCGGAAAAGTCCGGCAGGAGGAGCGCCGTCGCCAATACCCGGGTTACGAGGAAGATCGCGCCTACGGCGCGGGATATGAAGTGGAATACCCCGTGGCTCGCCGCGCGGGGCGGCCTGGCTATGTCATCAGCCCCTACCGGCCTTACGCAACCGTGGACGTGCGCGGTATCCGCCACGGCGCGCGCGTGGTCGATCCCATGAGCAACCGCGTGTTCATCAATCCCTAGTTAAGCGCGGAAGCGGCTTCCAGACTTTATCTCAGACCGCCGTTCCCAAAAGGAGCGGCGGTTCTGTTTCTCTGGGAAAACGAATTCAGGCATTCCCCGGGATTCTTCTCCTCAACTCCTGTTTGACACCCAGCGAGGGCCGGTGATATTTTCGCCCATCTTCGACGGGAATACTCCACTACTAGATCGCCAGGTACTGGTGCTGAATCGGCTGTGGCAGGCAGTCAATATCACCACCGTCCGCAGAGCCTTCGTCCTTCTCTGCCAGGGTCACGCCCAAATCGTCTCCGCCCACGGCGGAAACCACTTCGCCACCCATGATTTTGAGAGCTGGCGGGATTTCTCCCACCGCGAGCCGGAACCGGAGATGGTGCACACGATCTCGTTCCGCGTGCGGATTCCGCGTGTGATCGTGCTGCTGATGTTCGACCGGCTGCCGAAGAAAGAGATCAAGTTCACGCGCCACAACATCTTCGAGCGCGATAAAAATACCTGCCAATATTGCGCCCGGGTGTTCGACCGAAAGGAACTGAACCTTGACCACGTCCTGCCGCGCGATCGTGGTGGCAAAACCACGTGGGAAAACATCGTCTGCTCGTGCATCCGCTGCAACACGCGAAAGGCCAACCGGCTGCCGCAGGAAGCCGGGATGCGCCTCATCCGCAAGCCGGAGCGCCCCAAGTGGCGGCCCTTCATCAACATCACCTTTCACGGCGGCGGCTCCGGTCACGGCGATTGGAAGCATTTCCTCGACGTCGCCTACTGGAACGTGGAGCTGGGGGATGAATAGTCTCGCCCCCGGCATCGACGCGACCTCCCCGTTGCCTCCCCGTTTTATGACAACCCGACTGCCCAAGTTCCTGATGATTCTCACGCTCCTTGCCTGGTTCGGCCTCCGCGCCGGAAACGCCCTTGAAGTGGGGGAACCCATTCCCGATCTTACCGCCACCAACCAGGAGGAAAAGCCGGTTGCGCTTAAGGAAATGGCCGCATCGGGCTACACGCTCGTTTACTTCTACCCCAAGGCGGACACCTCCGGTTGCACGGCGCAGGCATGCAGCCTCCGCGACGCGTATGAGGAATTGCAGCAGCGCGGCGTCCGCATTTACGGCGTCAGCACCGACACGGTGGGAAGCCAGTTGAAATTCCAGGAGAAATACCATCTTCCGTTCGAGCTTCTTGCCGATCCGGAGGGGAAGGTTGTCGACGCCTTCGGCGTTCCGCGCCTGAAGGGGTTTGCCGCGCGGCAGGCTTATCTTTTCAAGGAGGGCAAGCTCGTCTGGCGTGACCTCAAGGCTTCCACCGCGAAGCAGGCGGAGGATGTCTTGAAAGTGCTGAAGGCAAACGAGGCCAATGAGTCGAACAACGCCGGCGAAGCCGGAAAGCCCGCGGGCCGTGGTCGCTAGCGGAGCCTGCGAACCGGAGATTTGAGGGGACGATAGGGCCGAATGCGTTAATCGCAACGCGGGGAAGTAGCGCACCGCCATGGTGAAGCCCACCCGCAAGATTCGGCGCATCGCGGGTTGCCGGGGGCGATTTTCTCGTAAAGAATCGCGCCTCCTATGAACCGCTGGATCTCTCCCGATCTCCTGGCCGCCTTCGAGTCGCAGCAGACGACCGCGCACCGGCTTTTCTCCTCCCGCGACGGCTGGGTGGAGCGCCTGGGCGCGGACATTTTGATTTCCTACAAGACCGAGGCGATGCGGGAGCAGGCCCGGGAGGAATTGCGCGACTGGGCGGCCTTGGCGGGATTCGAGATCGCCCGCGTCTTCGGGCGCTACCTACCCCGGCAGAATGCGGAGCGCATCTCGCCGGTGCTGATCGAGGGCGATTCCGGCGCTTCGCTCCTCTCCACCGTCACCGAAAACGGAGTGCGCTATGGGATTGATTTCGGGGCCGGGTACTCTGCGGGGCTATTCATCGACCAACGCGCCAACCGCTCGTACCTTCGGCGGCTCGCCCCGAAACGGCTCCTGAACACGTTTGCCTATACCTGCTCCTTTTCCGTCGTTGCCGCGCTGGCGGGCGGGGAGACGGTGAGCGTCGATCTCTCCAAAAAATCGCTCGATCGGGGGCGGGAGAACTTTGCCCTGAATGAACTCAGCGAAACGGCCGAAGGGGGGCACCGATTCATCGCCGACGATGTCCTCGACGTTCTCCCGAGGCTGGAACGGCGGGGCGAGAAATTCGACGCCATTATTCTCGATCCTCCCACCTTCTCCCGAGGGAACCGGGGCCGTCGCTGGCAGGTGGAGCGCGATCTGGAGGACCTGGTTCTCATCGCGTTCGAGCTCGCCGCTCCCGGGGCATCCCTCCTGATTTCCACCAACTGCACCAAAATCGACCGGCGCACGCTGGAGGCGATCGCCCGGTTTGCCTTGAAGACAAGCCGTAGGGGCGGAACGCTTCACCAGGAACCTCCGTTGCCTGATTTCGCCCCGGGACACGGTGCGCAGACGCTCTGGGTGCGATTGCGGTAGGCTGTCCCGCCGTGCCGACGCGCCCCCATGCCGGAAGCCGCTTCCGGCTGAGCGCTATCCCTGCTGCAAATACCGGCGCGAGAGCAGCACGTACTTATCGGCCCAGTAGCGCATGCCTTTCTGCTCCTCCTGGTCGAGCGTCCGGACCACCTTGCCGGGAGCGCCGAGAACCAGCGAGCCGGGCGGGATCTTCTTTCCCTTGGTGACGATCGCGCCCGCGCCGATGATCGAGCGCGCGCCGATCTCCGCGCCGTCAAGGATGATCGCCCCCATGCCCACGAGCACTTCGTCGGCAATCGTGCAGGCATGCAGGATCGCCTTGTGGCCGACGGTGACGCGCTCTCCCACAACGGTCGGCAGATCGTCTTCCAGATGAATCACGGAGCCGTCCTGAATGTTCGAACGCGGGCCGATGTGGATGCGGTTGATGTCGCCGCGCAGCACGGTCTGGTACCAGACGCTCGATTCCTCCTCCAGAGTGACATGGCCGATCAGCGAGGCCGAGGGGGCGACAAAGGCGCTTGAGTGGATCGTCGGGCTCTGGGCGAAGTAACGAGCCATTCTTTCGTCGAAGGTCATTGCCATGGGCGCAGCCTGTCATCGGGTTTCGCGATTGGCAATCCTTTCCGAAGGCCGATAAATAAAGCATTCGCAAGATAAAAAACCTTTGACAGCTTGAAAGGGGGCTGCCACAACACACGGCAAGGCTGATTCTAGCAGCCCTCAAGTTCAACAATAACCAGGCAAACAAGGAACTATCTAATTCCATGAACAAGGCAGAACTCGTCGAGGCAGTCCAGAAATCGCTCGGTGGCGTCAGCAAAGCGGAGGCCGAACGCGCCGTCGCCGCGGTGGTCGATGGCATCAAGGGCGGTCTTAAGAAAACCAAGGTCGTCCAGTTGATCGGCTTCGGCACCTTCAAGGTCGCCGAGCGCGCCGCCCGCCAGGGGATCAACCCGAAGACCGGCGAGAAGATCAAGATCAAGAAGTCCAAGACGGTCAAGTTTGCCGCGGGCAAAGATTTGAAGAGCAAGATCTAAGGAACCACTTGATTTAATCAGCGGTTCCCCAAGCGGCCCTTCCGGGTTCGCTTGGATTGTTTTCAAGTTTCCTCCCCGACAAACCGAGGCACCCCGTTTCGCCAGCCGGCAAAACGGGGTGCCTCATTTTTATTGCGGAAATCGGGGTTGCGGATTCCGGATTTCGGAACGGGCGCTGCCGAGTCGGGAAGGGGCAAGAAGTTGGGGGAAGTTTATATTTCTCTTTTCGTAAAGGGCTTTGGCCCTTAGATTCCCGCGCGATGCGCGCAATTTTGGCACTAGAAGACGGCCGTGTTTTCGAGGGGGAATCGTTCGGGGCGACCGGAACGACCACCGGCGAAATTGTTTTCAACACCTCCATGACGGGGTACCAGGAGGTGATTACCGATCCATCGTATCAGGGCCAGATGGTGGCCATGACCTGCCCGCTGATCGGCAATTACGGCGTGAACCCGCTCGACCAGGAGAGCGCCCAGCCCCACGTCCGGGCGTTCGTCATTGAGGAACTCAGCCCCGTGGCGAGCAACTGGCGCTCGAAGATGCCGCTGGCTGAATACCTCAAGCAATGGAAAATCCCCGGCATTCAGGGGGTCGATACCCGGGCGCTTACCCGGCACTTGCGCGAGAAGGGAGCGATGAAAGCATGTTTGACGAGCGAATCGACCATCAGCACGGAAGAAGCAATCCGGCTTGCGAATCAAGGGGGCGGCGTCGAAGGGGTTGACTTCGTGAAGGAAGTGACCACCCCGAAAGTGTATGAATGGGACCCGGAAGACCGCCTTTCCCGCAAGTGGACGATCGTCAAGGGTGAAGGCCAGGGGATAACCCGCGACGTGAACGGCGAGGTGTACGAGGAACTGCCCGCTGCCCGGCATCGGGTCGTTGCGTTCGATTACGGCATCAAGTTCAACATTCTCCGCCAGCTTCGGCAGGAAGGATTCAAGGTGATCGTCGTGCCCGCCACGACGACGGCAGAGGAGGTGCTTTCGCTCAATCCCGACGGCGTATTCCTTTCGAACGGCCCGGGCGATCCCGGCGCGCTTGATTATATCCACAAGGAAGTGCGTTCCCTGATTGGCAAAAAGCCGATCTTCGGCATCTGCCTCGGGCACCAGATCCTCAGCTACGCCTTTGGCGGAAAGACCTTCAAGCTCAAGTTCGGCCACCACGGCGGCAACCAGCCGGTAAAGGATCTCAAGACGGGCAAAGTTGCCATCACGTCGCAAAACCACGGCTTTGCAGTCGATGCCGACAAGCTCCCGACCGGGGTCGAGGTGACGCACGTCAACCTGAACGATCAGACCGTGGAGGGAATGCGCCACAAGGAACATCCCGTCTTCAGCGTCCAGTACCATCCGGAGGCCGCGCCGGGGCCGCACGACGCCTCGTACTTTTTTGCGGAGTTCAGCAAACTCATTGATGAGACGAAGAATCGCTGATAGGTAAGGAGGGTCATGCCCAAGTTTGTCATTTCCCTCCCAGACGCCGGCGAAGTGATCCGTGAACTCACCGGCCCCAAGGTGACCGTCGGCCGCGTCGACGACAACACGATCCAGATCGACGATCCCAGCGTTTCCAGTCATCACGCCGAACTGACCGCCTCCGGAAGCGATTATCTCCTTTCCGACCTCGGCTCCACGAACGGAACCCGCCTCAACGGCGAGGAGGTCGATGCGACGCCGAGAAAGCTGTCCCCGGGCGACCGGGTTCGCTTCGGCAAGGTCGACGCCATTTACGAAACCGGGCAGAATACCGCCGCGAAGCCGCTCCCGGAAGAGGCGGCAGCCGCTCCCGCCCCGGCGGCGAGCAGCCAGCGGCCCGACGATTTTGGGAATTCCTCGCCCTTCAAGCGCAAGACCGCCAAGAAAAACCCGATCAATGCGGTCGCGCTCGCCGCGGCGGTGATTGGGCTGCTGGCCGCAGCGGCAGCGGCTTATTTCGTCTCGACCATCCAGCCGCCGCAGTTTTAGTGCGGGGAGGGGATGGCGCCCCGTCTCCTCGTTCCCAAACTCCATTTTGGAACGCTCCTGGCCAGCGAAACTCCGTTTCGCAACCGCCCGAAAACCGCCGGGGCCGCGAACCAAAATTCGCGGACAACGACAACGGTGGCGAGGGCCATTGTGACGGCGCAATGATGGCGAGGGCGAAGGCGACGACCGCAACGATGGGCGCAGGGAATCACCGTTCATGAGTTTGCCCATTCCTGAGCCCGATTTCGCCCTTTCATGCCACGCCTGCCTCGTCAAAAGGGCGTTCGCAGTTCCCCCATGGCCTCAGGCCACCGCCACGTCGCTGGACGCCTTCGGCTTGGGCGAGGGGGCTTGGGCAAAGGCCATGAGCGACGAAGAAAGGCTCTGGATACTGATGTTCCTGCCGCCAAAGCCTGAGGGCGGCGGCGTTTCCGTCTTTCTCGACCCGGCGGGCGATGGCGAGGCGTATTTTGAGATCAACGTGGGCGAGGACCGCCGCCCAATCTTCCGCGCGGCCCGGCGCAGCCGCAGCGGAACGAAGGTCGATTCCCGTTGGAACTGCGACGGATTTGCGGAACTCATGCCGCCGGGCGGTGAGAAGCCTGATGGCGGGATGGGAGGCGGCATCGGATTTTCAATTCCTTTCGCGAGCCTCGGCTCGATCAAACCGGGGGAGGGGTGGAAGGTCGCGTTCGGGCAGGCGGGAACCGCTTTTCGCCCGCCCAGGCTCTGGGTTCCACTCCATTTTTCCATCGAATCGCCAGGAAAATAGCGCCTCCGCGGAGCACCTCACGGCGGCAAGCCCCGGTTTTCCTGCGATTTGCGAATTTTGACCGGTTGACAGGCAGGGGAAGTTTTGCTTCATTTCCGGCGTAGCTCGCGTCTTCGTTGGTCTATCGCTTGGCCAACCTTCCTTCGCAATCCAGCGCAATCGGCAGGCGGCGCGTTCCTCTCCTCACTCAGGATTTTTTCGGTGTTTTTATTGTTGGTGTTTCATTGGTAACCATCCGCGGAAAAGCGGAACCGTTTATGGCGGGTCATAACAAGTGGTCTAAAGTTAAAAGATTGAAGGGCGCTCTCGACGCAAAGCGCGGGAAAATCTTCTCGAAGCTTTCGAAGGAGATTACCGTTGCGGCGAAGATGGGAGGCGGCGATCCGGCCCTCAATCCCCGGCTTCGCAGCGCCGTCCAGGCTGCCCGGGCGCAGAACATGCCCAATGACAACGTCGACCGCGCCATCAAGAAGGGAACCGGCGAGCTGGAGAGCCAGGCTTTCGAGGAGATCATCTACGAAGGCTATGCCCCGGGCGGGGTGGCCTTGCTGATCGAAGCAGTGACCGATAATCGGAACCGCTCCGCCGCAGATCTGCGCCTGATTTTTTCGAAATACCACGGAAACCTCGCAACCAGCGGCTCAGTGGCGTATCTTTTCCATAAGAAGGGGCAGCTCTCCGTTCCGTTTCAGGCCTTCGGTGATCTTTCGCCCGCAGCCAGGGAGGATCGGATGCTCGAACTGATGTTGGAGGCCGGGGCCGAGGAGTTCGTGCAGGAGCCAGATGAAAATCAGGAAGGACAAGGGCACTACCTCGTCACGACGGCTCCCGAGAGGCTCTATGCCACCGGCGAGATCCTGAAGAACTGCGGGGTTCCTGCCGATAACCTGAAATTGACCTACTTTCCCGACATTACCGTGGCCGTCAGTGATGAAACCACCGCGGCCCAGATCCTCCGGCTATGTGAGGCGCTTGAGGATTGCGACGATGTGCAGAATATCCATGCGAACTTCGACATTTCCGAGGAGCTGCTTGCAAAGCTCTCCGCCTGAGGCGGCGTTCCGGCCGGGTGCCGGAGAAGCCTCGATCCTTTCCGACTTCTCTTGATTTTCCACCGGCCGCACTGGCATCCCCTGCGGAACGGGGGAGCCGGGGAACCAAGTGCCGAGCTTCCCCCGCGGCCCCGTTTTTTCCCTTTTTTCCAACCCTGAATCAGCCCTCCAGCCCTGGCGGCAATGATCGCGGCAACACCGCGCGACCCCGGACCTTGTGCTGAAAATACCTTTCCAACTACTATGATCGAATCGACTGAAAATCCGTCGCTCTTCAAGGATGACGAAATCCCCAGAAAGGCTTCCGGGCAGACCACGCGACGGAAGACAACAAAAGCTTCCAAGGCCAGCGTCGGCGAAGCGGCTTCCGAAGGCGCTCCCGCCTCCGCGCCTAAAACAACGCGGGCTCGCGCCGCCGCTTCAACGCAGGAAGAGCCGCAGGAACCTGTAAAAGCCAAAGCGGCCCGGGCACCGCGCGCGGCGAAAGGTACCAAAGCGGCCAAGGCCGCTCCTTCCCCGGAGGTTGAGGTGCAGGAAGCGGCCTCCGCGCCTGCTCCCCGCAAACGGGCTGTGAGGAAGGCTCCCGTCCAGGAGGAGGAGTCACCCCTCCCTGTGGCTCCTTCCACGGAAGTTCCCGTGGCTGCCGAAAAACCTGCGGTGAAGAAGACGCGCGCTCCCAGAGGGGCGAAGGCCCGCCCGCAACCCCCCGGGCCGGTCGTTCAGCCCGAAGAGTGGAAACCGGGCGCTGCCGCTTCGGCTCCGCCTGCGCCGGAAGTTCAACCGGCCCCCGCCGCGCCGGAACCGTCCGCTCCTGTTTCTCCTGTGGCTCCTGTTTCCCCGGCAAAGCCCGTGGAGCAGGCTGCTCCAGGGGCTCCGTCCGCTCCGGCCCAGCGTCCCCCTGAAAATCGCGAGCCAGCCCAGCAAGGAGGCCGTGGAGGACGCGAAGGGAGGGATCACCGCAATTTCCGTCGCGATCGGGATTTCCGGGGCCGTCGCGACTTTCGGGAACGTGAGCATCGTGAGCATCGCGAGCACCGTGAATATCGCGACTACCGGGAAAATGCCGAAAGCCGCGAGCAGCGCATCGCCGCCGCGCGGCAGGAGTTTGCCGCACAACCGGCCCCCGAAGGCGCTTCCGGCGGCCAGGAGGGAGTCCGCGCCGAGCCGGTATTCGCCGAAGGGATCGTCGAGGTTTCCGGCAAAGGCTTTGGATTCCTTCGCGATGCCAAGCGGAACTTTGCCCAGCACCCGAACGATATTTTTGTGACGCCGGAGGTTTGCCGCCGCTACACGTTGCGCGACGGCATGTGGATTCGCGGTGAAATCCGGCGGGGCAACCGTGGCTCGCAGCTTTACAAGCTGACCTCGATCGAAGGGGAAGACCCGGAGAAATTCCGCGTTATTCCGATGTTCGAGGAACTGACGACCATCAACCCCAACCGGGTGATCAAGCTCGAAACGGTGCCCGACCGGTACACGACGCGCGTGATCGATTTGATGGCTCCCATCGGCCGCGGCCAGCGCGGGCTGATCGTCGCGCCGCCTCGTACCGGCAAGACGACGCTCCTCCAGCACATTGCCGAGGCGATGGTGAAAAACCATCCCGACATGAAGCTGATCATCCTGCTTGTGGATGAACGCCCGGAGGAAGTGACGGAGATTCGACGCACGGTGCCGGGCGCGGAGGTCATGGCCAGTTCCAACGACATGGATCTCAAGAGCCACACCCGCATCGCGCAGCTCGCCATCGAGCGCGCCAAGCGGCTGGTGGAAATGGGCAAGCATGTGTTTGTGCTGCTCGACTCGATCACCCGTGTCGGCCGCGCCTTCAACAACGCGATGGGCGGCGGCGGACGCACGATGTCCGGCGGCGTGGATGCCCGGGCGCTGGAAATCCCGCGAAAACTTTTCGCGGCAGCCCGCAACACCGAGGAGGCCGGTTCCCTGACGATCATCGCCACCGCGCTGATCGAAACCGGCAGCCGCATGGACGACCTGATTTTCCAGGAGTTCAAGGGCACCGGCAACATGGAGCTTGTCCTGGACCGAAAGGTGAGTGATCTGCGGATTTACCCCGCCGTGGATATCTTCCAGTCCGGCACCCGGCGCGAGGAGCTGCTGCTGCCCGAAAGCGATCTGCACAAGATCAACATCATCCGGCGCGGCCTCGCGGGGCACAAACCGGCGGAGGCGATTGAGCGGCTGCTTTCGTTCCTGCGGAAGTTCCCGACCAACGCGCAGATGTTGCGCGAGATTCCGGGCTAAGTTTAAGAATCAAGAGTCCAAGCTGACCAATGGCCGCCCGAGGCAAGAAGGCGTCTGCCGCATCCGGCGGGCGCTCCTCCCGGAAATCCGGGGCGTCGCTCCGGGGAAGGGGGCTTTCCGGGCCGTCGCTGTTTGATTTCCTGAACCGGCGCACCGCATGGCTGCTCTGGGGTGGGGGCCTGCTTATTCTCGCGGCGCTGGTGGCATTTCCGGTCAGCAGCTCAATCACGCGGACGGGTAGCGTGCTTCTGCTGGCGCTGCTTTACTTCGGTCTGGCGGGTTTGCTGTGGCGGCTCGTGTTTGTGCGCTGGGCCCCGATCGCCGTTACGGCGGGCGGGTCGGTATTCTGGTTTTTGCCCGGAAAGACGCTTTATGACCGCATCGCCTTGCGGGAGGAGGCGGCCCGTGCCTTGCGGCGTTACGAAGGGGTGCGCTATCACTGGGGCGGGGAGAACCGTTACGGGATCGACTGTTCCGGCCTGGTGCGGCGCGGCGCGATCG
>Ga0180217_1004204_pt1 | contig 11545 bp, 13 predicted proteins | sample eDN3rd37CBELigOP_FD_128521 | JGI IMG/M metagenome (GOLD analysis project Ga0180217, IMG submission 128521) | Enriched Organic Plus compost microbial communities from Emeryville, California, USA - eDNA 3rd pass 37_C BE-Lig OP (version 2) (version 2) ... | reverse complement strand
GCTGCAATGTACTTCATTTATTGTTGCATTACTCAAAAATTGAATTATTCGTAAGCTGTATTAATCGTTAGACTGAATAACGAGCAGCTTGCCACTTTTAATGCTTACTGTGGCTTGATCAGTGAGGAGCTCATTACTGATGCCGATCGAATGACCCTTTGTTAGTGTTGCATCTGTCAACGGGTACTTAAAGCCATGCAGTGTAATACCAGTGACCTCCTCAGAATAAGGAATGAGTGACACATAGCGATAGCCATTACGTGACACGTTTAATGTATCATTCATAAGTTGTATTGTGTTGTGTTGATCGATAATCATTGATGGAATATTATACTTCAGCGAGAGCTCTAAAAGCTGAATGCTAGCTAGCGAATGATCATATCGGCTGCCGAGAGCTCCAACGAATATTATTTTATTCGGTTTTTGCTCAAGCGCGTGCATATAAGCGAGCTGAGAGTCAGTATAATCCTTATCAATGGCATCGAATCCAATAAATTGCTTACTATTACGCTGGATCGTCGTTACTTGCTCACTGCTGACTGAATCAAAATCTCCTAAAGAGATGTTAGGTACAATGCCATGCTCTATTAGAAATTGTGCGCCGCGATCAGCGCCTATAACATAATTAGCTTCTTTAATGTAGGGAATAGCCCATTCACCTAAAGTTCCTCCGCTACATATTGCTATGACAAGTTCTTTCATCACAAATTCCTTTCTATATGTACTGCATATGAATAATCAGATCACTTTCTACTTATTCTATCGTATCAAGATGTTGGATCATAAACAACTAGAAGTATATGATGTTCATTGAATAAGGACTAACAATTCGCTATAGTAGAGTAGATGCGATCTTAATTATTATTCATGATGAAATGAGGGTATACGTTGAAACAGAAGGTTTTGTTCGTATGTTTGGGCAATATTTGCCGTTCTCCAATGGCTGAAGCGGTTATGCGACACTATGTGGAGCAAGAAGGGCTGTCTCATCTTATTGAGGTGGATTCGGCAGGGACTGGCGACTGGCATATTGGCAAACCGCCACACGAAGGCACGCGTAAGCTGCTCGATGAAAAGCAGATATCGTATAATGGAATGAAGGCAAGACAAGTGGCAGCCAAAGACTTGTATGACTTTACATACATCGTATGTATGGATAATCAGAATCTAAAGGATGTTCAAAGTGTATTCAGTAGCTCGGTAGGGGATGGCGCTCATGGTAAAGTGATAACCTTTATGAGCCTAGTAACGGGAGCACATGTAACAGAGGTGCCTGATCCTTATTACACTGGTAATTTTGATGAAGTGTATGACCTCGTAAAACAGGGCTGTCGTACATTGCTTAATGAAATTAAGCAACAGCTTCAGTAAACATATTGGCATAAAGAAGGAGTGTAACAGCTAAGAGACATTGCAGCACTGTTACACTCCTTTTGTTCCTTTATTCAAATGAACTCCATTCACCGTCGAGTAAACTTCAATGAATCCTCATCGCCATCAAAGTCGATTCGGCTTTCAGGACCAAGAAGATGGAGTGAAGCTAGAAAACAAGAAGCGCAGCGTACGTAATTGGTACGTGAGCTGAAATGATTTCATAGAAAACATACTACGGAAGCATAACCTTTCGGTTGAACCCCATATTCACCGTCGAGTAAACATCAACGAAACCGCATCGTCATCAAAGCCGAAACTTCGGTATTAATATTCGCGTATAAAATAACGTATTGCCTGCGGCACTTCCTTCTGCCAAAAGCCCCATTGATGCTTACCGTCTTTTTCTTCATAATGAATCGTAGCATCACGTTCCTGAAGCAGCTTGTGCATGCTTCGGTTAAGCTCTACAAAATTATATACACCACGATCGGTTTCAAAAGCTTCTTCTTGCAGGCCAACAATCATATATATATTCAGCCAATCTAAATCTCCTGAAGCAGCTACAATCTGTAGCGATGCTTCATAAAATGCACCAGACATACTCATTACTTTCGTAAATAGGTTTGGATGCTGTAGTGCAATATGTAGCGAAACCGTCCCACCTAATGAATCACCTGCTAGAATTCGTTCCTCTACATCTGCTCGAACTGGATAGCTGCTTTCAATAAAGGGGACAAGCTCCTGAGCAAAAAAGTCAACATAAGCCTGGTGACGAGTACCGTCAGGAGAATATTCTTCCGTACGTACCGACTTATCTACATCTACGCCTACTATAATGAATGGTTCAATGCCACCATCAAGGATAAGCTGCTGAGCTGTAGTAGCGATTCTTCCAAAATTAAAAAAATCTTCACCGTCTTGGCAATAGATGGTGGGGTAGCTTAAAACCTCATTATAGCCTGGCGGTAAATATATGCGTAGGTTTCGTTCACCTTCAGGTAAATGCTTGCTTTTAATCGTGCTTTTAAGAATGGTGCGCTTAAGAAAGCGATTGTCCGTCATGAGTGAAAATCTCCTTTAAAATGTAGTATGGAAAGCTTGCGAATAGGTAAAATAAGAGATGTCCTGTAAAATGATTGCAAAAAACAGCTTTGTATCATGCTGTTATACTGATATTGTGTAGCTGTTATACTACAACTTTGGGCTTGAAAGATGAGAATTCGCTAAAATTAGCGACATTTCTCCTTTTTTACTTTGACCAAACGTAATAAACAGCGGTATAATAATTCTATAACAGAGACACACAATTTTCAAATATTTTAAGATGAGGTGAGCGTTCTCAATGAGCAAATTGCCATATGAGGTTCAAACTGAGCCGGTTACACCGCTATCCGTTCTGACACTAGAAGGGGATGTAGCACATCCAGAGTACATGCCAGAACTTACTGACGATCAATTAAAGGAAATTATGTACCGCATGGTATTCACACGTACGTGGGATGAGCGTGCAATCAACCTTGGTCGTCAAGGTCGTCTAGGTTTCTATGCGCCAGTATCTGGTCAAGAAGCTTCCATGATTGGTAGTGAGTTTGCACTTAATAAAGAAGATTTTATTTGCCCAGGTTACCGTGATATGCCACAAATCGTTTGGCACGGTCTACCGCTTTACCAAGCATTCCTATATTCTCGTGGTCATCAACATGGTGGTCAAATTCCTGAAGACGTAAACGTGCTTATGCCACAAATTATTATCGGCGCGCAAGTGCTTCATGCAATGGGCGTTGCGATGGCATTCAAGAAAAAAGGCGAGAAACGCGTTGCAATTACCTATACAGGTGACGGCGGTTCTTCTGAAGGTGATTTCTACGAAGCATTGAACTTTGCAGGCGCGTTCAAATTACCTGCAATTTTCGTTGTACAAAACAACGGCTATGCAATCACAACACCTTACTCCAAACAAACTGCTGCTCTCTCTGTTGCACATAAAGCTGTTGCAGCTGGTATTGTTGGTCAGCAAATTGACGGTATGGACGTACTTGCAGTTATTAAGGCAGTACAAGATGCTGCAAAACGCGGCTACGAAGGTGAAGGAGCAACTTTGCTTGAGCTAATTACTTACCGCTATCGTCCGCACTCTCTTGCAGATGATACGACGAAATATCGTACGAAAGAAGAAGAAGCAGAAAAAGCATTGCTTGATCCACTTACTCGCTTCGGTAAGTTCCTTGAGAAAAAAGGACTTTGGACTGAAGAAGACACAGCTCGCGTAAAAGAAGAAGCAAAAGCGGCTGTTGCAGAACATATCAAAAAAGCTGAGCAAACAGAAAAAATGACGGTTGCTGGTCTTATTGATTCTATGTTCGAAACTACACCACAGCACTTGGAAGCTCAAAAAGCTGATTTCGAGTAATAGGGAGGATTAATCGACAATGGCACAAATGAATATGTTAGAAGCAATTCGCGATGCGATGCGCATTGAACTTACACGTGATCCTAATGTTGTCATCTTCGGCGAAGACGTTGGTCATGTTGGCGGTGTATTCCGTGTAACTGAAGGTTTACAAAAAGAATTTGGCGAAGATCGTGTATTCGATACTCCGCTAGCAGAATCAGCAATTGCTGGTATGGCAGTTGGTATGGGTATTCAAGGATTCCGTCCAATTGCGGAAATTCAATTCGTTGGATTTATCTTTGAAGCGCTTGACCAAATGTTCGTTCAAGCAGCTCGTATGCGTTACCGTTCAGGCGGACGCTACAATTCTCCAATCGTATTCCGTACACCATTCGGCGGTGGAGTAAAAGCAGCTGAGCTTCATACAGACTCTCTTGAAGGGTTAGCATTGCAAACACCTGGTATTAAAGTTGTTATTCCTTCTAACCCATACGATGCTAAAGGTCTAATGATCTCAGCAATTCGTGATAACGACCCAGTATTCTTCATGGAGCATCTTAACCTATATCGCGCATTCCGTGATGAAGTTCCTGAAGGTGAATATACAGTTGAGATTGGTAAAGCAAACGTTGTAAAAGAAGGTAAGGATGTAACTATTCTTGCTTACGGTATGATGGTTCATACAGCTAAAAAAGCTGCTGATGAACTAGAAAAACAAGGTGTAAATGTTGAAATTATCGACCTTCGCACGTTGCTACCGCTTGATATCGATACGATCGTTGCATCAATCCAAAAAACAAATCGTTGCATCGTTGTTCAAGAAGCTCAAAAAACTTCTGGTGCAGCTGCAGAAATTATTGCACAAATCAACGAGCATGCAATTCTACATCTTGAAGCACCAGTTCTACGTGTTGCTGGCCCGGATACTGTTTATCCTTTCGCACAAATCGAGGATCAATGGCTTCCAACTCCAGCTCGTATTATTGATGCAGTTAATAAAGTAATAAACTTCTAAGAGCAATGACATACTGAATTTGAATGAACTGTGACAGCCTGCGCTTCGCAGGCTGTACTACAAGGAGGTAAATATCGGTGGCTAAATTCGAATACCGATTCCCAGAACTAGGTGAAGGTCTTCACGAAGGTGAAATTGTTAAGGTATTGATCGCTCCAGGTCAAGCCGTAACCGATGATGACATTATTATGGAAGTTCAAAACGATAAAGCAGTCGTTGAAGTTCCATGTCCTGTTAATGGTAAAGTTGTTGAAGTTCTAATGAAGGACGGAGACGTTAAAAAAGTTGGCGAGGTTGTTGCGATTATTGAAGCTGAAGGTGAAATTCCTGAAGGCTTTGGTGCTCCGGCTGAAGAGGCTAAGGAAGAAGCGCCAGCTCCGGCAGCATCTAGTGCTCCAGCAGCGGCTCAAGAAGCAGCGGCAGCTCCAGCGGCTGAATCTGCAGTAGTGCTTGCAACACCAAGCGTACGCAAATTCGCTCGTGAGCAAGGCGTTGATATTACACAAGTATCCGGCACTGGCAAAAATGGCCGAGTAACTCGTGAAGATATTGCTGGCTTTAACGGTGCAGCACCTGCAGCAGCGGCACCAGCAGCTCAAGAAGCAGCAGCACCTGCAGCAGCGGCAGCTCCAGTTGCATCTGGCGATGCATATCGTCCAGAAGAACGCGTTCCATTCAAAGGTATCCGTAAAATTATTGCAGGCGCAATGTCTAAATCTGTATACACTGCACCTCATGTAACCATTATGGATGAAGTGGACGTAACTGAGCTAGTTGCTCTACGTACAAAATACAAACCATATGCAGAACAACGTGGCTCTAAGCTTACGTATCTGCCATTTATCGTAAAAGCTCTTGTATCTGCATGCCGTGAGTTCCCAATTATGAACTCTACGCTTGATGAAGCAAACCAAGAGATTGTTTACCGTAAATACTACAATATCGGTATTGCGACAGATACAGAGAATGGCTTGATTGTTCCTGTAGTTGAAGATGCAGATCGTAAAAACTTGTTTGCCATTGCAGACAAAATTAAAGATCTAGCTGTTCGTGGTCGTGATGGTAAGCTTGCTGCTAACGAGCTAAGAGGTAGCACGATTACAATTTCTAACATCGGCTCTGCTGGTGGTATGTTCTTTACTCCTGTTATTAACTTCCCAGAGGTTGCTATTCTTGGTACAGGTCGTATCTCTGAAAAAGCTGTTGTACGCAATGGCGAGCTAGTAGCAGCACCAGTTATGGCGCTATCTCTAAGCTTTGACCACCGTCTAATCGATGGCGCGACAGCACAAAACTTCATGAACCACATTAAAAAGCTTTTGGCACAGCCTGAGCTATTCATTATGGAGGTGTAACATATGGTAGTAGGAGACGCTTCTCTCGATATTGATACATTAGTCATTGGTGCTGGTCCTGGTGGTTATGTTGCAGCAATTCGTGCAGCACAGCTTGGTCAAAAAGTACTTTGTGTAGATAAAGCAAATGTTGGTGGTGTATGTCTTAACGTTGGATGTATCCCTTCTAAAGCTTTGATCTCTGCTTCTCATCAATATGAGAATGCATTACATGCAGAAACTTTCGGTATTGAAATCAGCAAACCAAAAGTAGACTGGAACAAAGTACAAGAGTTCAAAAACAAAATCGTTTCTAATCTTACTGGCGGTGTAGCTGGTTTGCTTAAAGCGAACAAAGTTGAATATTTCAACGGCGAAGTAATGTTTATTAACGAAAACGAAGCTCGCGTATTTAACGATGCAGAAGCTCCTCGTTATCGTTTCAAAAACTGTATCATTGCTACAGGCTCTCGTCCAATTGAGCTTAAAGCATTCCCATTTGGCGGACGCATCGTATCCTCTACAGGTGCATTGTCTCTACCTGAAATTCCAAAAAGCATCGTAGTTATCGGTGGTGGCTATATCGGTATCGAGCTTAGCCAAATGTTCTCTAACTACGGTACACAAGTAACAGTGATCGAAGGCTCTGACCAAATTCTTCCTGGTTTCGATAGCGACGTTTCTGCAGTTGTTGCTAAGAAATTCAAAGGTAAAGGTGCTAACCTTATTACTGGAGCGCAAGCTAAATCCGCTACTCAAACAGATAAAGATGTAACAGTAACATATACTGTTGGCGATAAAGAAGAATCTGTTACTGCAGATTACCTCCTTGTAACAGTTGGTCGTCGTCCTAACACTGACGGTGAGCTAGGTCTTGACCTAATCGGCATCGAGATGACTGATCGTGGTCTTGTTAAGGTTGATGAGTTCGGACGTACAAACCATAAGCATATCTATGCAATTGGTGATATCGTTCCTGGTCTTGCACTTGCACACAAAGCGATGTATGAAGGCCGCGTTGCTGCTGAGCATATCGCTGGTGAAGCTTCTGCTGTTGACTACAAAGCAATTCCAGCTGTTTGCTTCTCTGATCCAGAGATCGGCAGCGTTGGTATTGGCGAGGCTGAAGCAAAAGCTCAAGGTCTTAACATTACAGTTGGTAAATTCAACTATGGTGCTAACGGCCGTGCAATGAGCTTGAACGCTACAGAAGGCTTTGTTAAATTAATCGGCGATGCTGACACTGGTTTATTGCTAGGTGCACAAATCGTTGGTATCGAAGCTTCAAATATGATTGCTGAGCTTGCTCTTGCAATCGAAATGGGTGCTACGGTTGAAGATATCGCTCTTACAATCCATGCGCATCCAACGCTTGGTGAGATCGTTCTAGATGCAGCTGAAATGCTACTTGGACATCCGATCCATGCGGTTGCTAAAAAAAGATAATTCAATCGAATAGCTAGTCCAATCGGTTGATTCTAATGGTTTCAGGCTGTTTATGCATTGCATAGACGGCCTGAAGCCTTTTTATTACGTTAAGACGAACCTATCCTCATGAAAATACATAAATACAATGAAGAGGTGAACGTATTCATGCTTAATGAAAAAAAGAAGCCTTCTGACTCCTTTACGCTAATGACCCAGCTTATTTTTCCGTCTGACACGAACCATTATGATACGATGTTTGGCGGTAGATTAATGGAATATATGGACAAGGCTGCAGCGATAGCAGCTATGCGTCATGCGCGTACAAGATCAGTAACCGCATCAATGGACAGTATTGACTTCCTAGCTCCGATTATGATCGGTGAAGTAATTGAGGTTAAGGCGTTCGTGTCATGGACACATCGCAGCTCTATGGAAATCTATGTAACCGTAACGAGTGAGAATTTGAATAGTGGAGATAAGAAGCAAAATGTTCAAGCGTTTTTTACGTTTGTAGCGCTTGGCGAGGACGGAAAACCAACTCCGATCGCGGAGATTGAGCCAGAAACAAAGCTTGAGAAAAAGCTGTTTGCTAGCGCACCAGAGCGTCACGAGGCAAGAAGAAAGAGAAGGCAGGAGCGTAAACAAGCGGATGCAAGTGAGGAATAACAGTAAATAAATAGATCTTATAGTAAATCGTTTGTAATGAGACAAACGATTTTTTATTGATAGATAAGATAAACTTTCTATGAAGTGCTGAACTTAACTGAGTTCAACAGTAACCTCAGCTTCAATGGGTTGCTTCTATTCATATTTTACTGACAAAGCTAATATGATAAAGTATACGGCTTGACCATATGAGCTGCTTGGGTGAGTAATGCTCATTATTTAACAATCCGACAAATAAAAAAGCTCCAATGATGGAGCTTAAAAGATAAAAAAATAACAATAACAATAATGATAATAAAGCTGACTAAGCACCTGAAATAATAATGTTAATAGAACCTTTTCTCTGATTGCTTTTCTTTAAGAATTTCCACCGCTTCACGAAAACGAAGGGAGTGTACAACCTCACGCTCCCGCAAAAACTTTAAGCTGTCTTGCAGATCGACATCATCTGTTAAATCAATCAACCATTGATAGGTAGCCCTTGCTTTTTCCTCAGCAGCAATATCCTCATATAAATCTGCAATCGGATCACCTTTGGCTTGAATATAAGAGGCAGTCCACGGTACACCGTTGGCATTGGTGTAAAATAATGCACTGTCATGTGCAGCAAAATGCGGGCCTAGGCCGGCTGCTTTTAATTGATCTGGTGTAGCGTCCTTCGTTAACTTGTAGATCATCGTTGCAATCATTTCCAAATGGGCAAATTCTTCGGTACCAATGTCGGTAAGTAACCCGATTACTTTGTCAGGGATGGTATAGCGCTGATTAAGATAGCGCAGTGCAGCTGCAAGCTCACCATCAGCCCCGCCATACTGCTCCATTAGCAGCTTCGCCATCATGGGGTCGCATTTGCTAACTCTAACAGGATATTGCAGCTTTTTTTCATAAATCCACATAGTTAACCTCCAGTCAAATTTACTTTATACTTGCCATGGCCAAGGTGCTTCAATCCATTGCCAGCTGCTTACCGGCATATTACTGCGTCCGAATTGTAGTAATGGTTCGTAGGTTGTTTCATAGTGGTGGACTACACGTTTGCGTAATTCGACAAACTGGTTAAATTGCTGGAGTGCTGCGGCATCGTTTGGGTGGGTATCGAGGTATAATTGTAGTTCGACTAAGACAAAGTCAATGGCCTGCAATTCGTGAAGCAGGCTGTAATAGGCTTCGTCAAGCTGAATGCTCATCGTAACTGATCAACTCCTTTACTGACTGCCATATGGGCTGTACAACGGCTGCCATAGTGTGCCAAGCTTTAACGCTTCATAAGGTTGAAATTGTGGAAGATTCGGTGGCTGGAACGTAATAAATTGATTTGGCGGAACCTGGAAGCTTTTGAACCCAATCGGAGGACATGGATCGAAAGGGCCCGCAAATACTTCAAAATATCGAACTTGATCGCTCATAGAAGTCTCCTTTCATCGTTACTAATTAACCATATGAAGAAGGAACTAGTGAATATGCTGAAAACATAATAAGATTAATGCCTTCAGCATGAATTTTTAATGAAACTTAGTCATGGAAGGTGTGCACCACTTCGTAGATCGGCGTGCTTTTTACATTCGACTTCATGACGGTAAAATGATTCACCTCCCACGAGCTAGCATCAGGCTGATCGGAAATGTCAGATAGCTGAAAGCTGCGATCACCTCGATAGTCTCGTGCAAGGGTCAAATGAGCTCTAAATTCTCGTTTTTCTGTTTCGAAGCCTACTAATTCTGTTCTCTTTACAATTTGTCGCTGAAGCTCCTTTAGAGCTTGAGTGGAATCAACAACGGAAGCCCACAAGATACGCGGAGAGGCTTTTTGACCGAAGACGCCAATTTGGCCAAGCGATAGTGAAAATGGTTCAAATGTTACATGCTGAAGCGTTTCGATAAGCTTATTGATGACGGGTGGTGAAGTCTCGCCTAGAAACTGCAGAGTGATATGATAATCAGCGGGATGTGTCCATTTCCGAAAGGGAAGCTTTTGCTGATGTCCTTGTACCCAATCAGACAGCGTATTCGTTACGCGTTGAGACACGGGTACCGCGATAAAAAGTCGAGATGATTGTTGTTTATTCATTGATATGTACCTCCAATACTTCGTGTAGTTTACAGCAGATCGAATGAGCTGCAGCGTCGATATCGTTAGCATCTCCGCTATGTATACAGTTATTCTCGTTGTCGCGGTGGTGATAGGATTCTAAGTCGTGATATGGTATAATGTTTCGAATGAATTAACTCGAAAAATGAAACAAATTTAGGAGTGAATAATGTGCAAACTAGTGAACAGGCCTATCTCCAGCTGTTAAAAGATTGCTTGGAGAAAGGAGAGCGCAAGGAAGATCGAACGGGAACAGGCACGATCTCTATGTTTGGCTATCAGATGCGTTTTCCGCTTGCAGAGGGCTTTCCTTTATTAACGACAAAGCGTGTTCCTTTTAAGCTTGTAGCAAGTGAGTTGCTTTGGTTTATTAAAGGCGATACGAACATTAAATATTTGCTTCAAAATAATAATAACATTTGGAATGAATGGGCATTTAAGCGCTGGGTGGAATCCAGTGAATACAATGGTCCTGACATGACGAACTTTGGTCTACGCTCACAAAGCGACGAGCAGTTTGCTCGCAGCTATGAGGAGCAGCTTGCTATATTTAAGGAAAGAGTGCTGAATGAGGATGAGTTTGCAGCGAAATATGGCGAGCTTGGTGACGTATATGGGAAGCAATGGCGTGCATGGCGCACAACACAAAACGATGTGATCGATCAGCTTGCAGATGTTATTCATACCATTAAAAACAATCCAGACTCACGTAGAATGATTGTTTCCGCTTGGAATCCTGAGGATATACCGAGCATGGCGTTGCCACCCTGCCATACGATGTTCCAGTTTTATGTATCGGGCGGCAAGCTAAGCTGTCAGCTTTACCAGCGCAGTGGTGATATCTTCCTTGGCATACCATTCAATATTGCAAGCTATGCGCTTCTAACGCATTTAATAGCACATGAATGTGGACTTGAGGTTGGGGATTTTATTCATACACTTGGTGACGCACATATTTATTTGAATCATGTGGAGCAGATACAAACTCAGCTGTCGAGAGAGCCGCGTGCATTGCCTAAGCTTGTGTTGAATACGGACAAGACCTCTGTATTTGATATCGAGCTTGAGGACCTGGCGATAGAGGGCTATGACCCGCATCCGACGATTAAAGCGCCTGTAGCAGTCTAGGAGGAGAAACATGACCATTTCATTAATTGCTGCGATGAGCAGGGAGCGAGCAATCGGTGCCAATAATCAAATGCTGTGGCATCTACCTAAGGAGCTCGCGCATTTTAAGCGCACCACGCT
>Ga0180217_1004199_pt1 | contig 11558 bp, 9 predicted proteins | sample eDN3rd37CBELigOP_FD_128521 | JGI IMG/M metagenome (GOLD analysis project Ga0180217, IMG submission 128521) | Enriched Organic Plus compost microbial communities from Emeryville, California, USA - eDNA 3rd pass 37_C BE-Lig OP (version 2) (version 2) ... | reverse complement strand
CCTTGTAGGACTCGATCTTTGCCGACATCTCTACTGCCCTACTGCCCTACTGCCCTACTGCCCTACACATTCAACAACAGATATTCCCGCTCCCACGGGCTGATGACCTTCATGAAGGTCTCGAATTCTGCCCGCTTGATTGCGGCGTAGGTACTGGCGAAGAGTTCGCCGACCATATCGCAGAGCGCCGCATCGCCCTCGAAAAGGGCGACTGCCTCGAGCAAGCCGCGCGGCAGGTCGATCACGTCGGTATTCACTGCGGTGCCGGCCGGCGCATCCGGCTCGATCTTTTCAAGAATGCCGATAAGGCCGCAGGCAAGCGAGGCGGCAAGCGCGAGGTAGGGATTGGCGTCGGACGAAGGAATGCGGTTTTCCACGCGCCTGGAGCTCGGGTCCGAGCGCGGCACGCGGAACGCGGTGGTGCGGTTGTCGTAACCCCAGTGCGTGTTGACCGGCGCCGAGCCGCCCTGCGTCAGCCGGCGATAAGAATTCACGTAAGGCGCAAGCATGATCAGTGCGTTCGGCACGTGCCGCTGCAGCCCGCCGATGAAGTGGCGGAACATCTCCGTCTCTTCCCCGGCTTCGTCGGAAAAAACGTTGCGGCCGCCCTTCAACGTGACGACCGACTGATGGATGTGCATGGCCGAACCCGGCTGGTCCTGTATCGGCTTGGCCATGAAGGTGGCGTACATATCGTGCTTGAGGGCCGCTTCCCTGATCGTTCTCTTGAAGAGGAACACCTGGTCGGCAAGCTCGACCGGATCACCGTGGCGCAGGTTGATTTCGAGTTGCCCCGCACCCTCCTCGTGAATCAGCGTGTCGATCTCCAGCCCCTGGCTTTCGGAGAAATGATAGATATCGTCAATCAGCTCGTCGAACTCGTTGACGCCCGCGATGGAATATCCCTGTCCGCCTCCGATCGGCCTTCCGGATCGCCCGACGGGTGGCGTGAGCGGATAGTCGGGATCCGGGTTTTTGTGAACGAGATAGAATTCGATCTCAGGCGCGACGATGGGCTTCAGGCCGTATTCGGCATATTTGGCGACCACCCGCCTCAGAACATTGCGCGGAGCGAACTCGACCACACGGCCATCCTGATGGGCAAGATCGCAGATGACCTGGGCAGTCGGGTCGGTTTCCCACGGCACCGCCGAAAGCGTTGAGAGATCGGGCACAAGTTTCAGGTCGCCGTCATCCTCGGGATAGGTGAACCCGTTGCCATCTTCCGGATACTCGCCGGAGATCGTCGCCATGAAGACTGCGGAAGGCAGCGCAAGCGACGTATTGGATATGAACTTCTTGGACGGCATCATCTTGCCGCGTGCGACGCCCGCCTGGTCAGGCGCGATGCATTCGATGTCCTCGATGCCGCGCCATTCGAGCCAGGCCCGTGCTTCCTTCCATCCCTTCACACCGCGCAAATTCTTCAAAAATGCCGGAGTCCGGCGTCCGCCTCTGTTGGTGCGGCTTGCCTTGCTGTCGTCTAACATCAATCACCAGGAATGCTTTAATGGCGGGAGTATAGCCTTGGCGCAAAGCAGAAGGGAAGGGGGACCGATTGCGGAACGTTCGATTGCGAGGCGCTCTCACCCGCAATTGAATGGCTAGATCGCACCATCTTTTGCAAGTCGTTCCACAACCGGCTGCAGTATTTCCGGCGTAATCGGCTTGGCGACGACCGCATCCACGAGCCCCTCATAGCGCACACTGCCTTGCTGGGAAGGCTCGGCGATGAGCACGATGCGCGGGAGATTGCTCATATGCGACTGCCGTCGACTGGCAAGCTCTTCAATAAGCGCATCCAGGTTGGCTTGCTGCCCTTCGTCAATGATCACCATTGCCGGACATTTCGCGACGAATGCTTCTAGCGCCGCTTCGTGATCCACGGCGGTTGGTTTCAGGTAAATGCGCTCGAGCATGCGGGAGATGACGATGCGATTAACCGGTGAAGCAGCAACGACAAGAATTCGGCTGTGATCCGCGCACCCGACGGAAGGGGTGGCTCGGCCTGAACCTCCAAGGCCGTTTCGTCCCATGTTCTCCTCACCTGGTTTCGGCAGAAACGCCGGGTTCAATGCATGGTTGCGTTTATGCGGCGGCATACTCGCCATAGGAGGGCTCATGTCAACCCGCTTAATCGTACGGGTTGCAAATAATAAAAGTTCGCTCTCCCGCGCTCAATTCCTCCTTAAGAAGGTATTGGCACGTGAGAGGCGCCTCGTGCAGGCCGGCTTCAAATCGGCACGGAACTTAGGTGTTCCTGCGCAGGTTGAAAAAACTGCCGGAAGAATTCCGGGCCGGGCAGCGGCGATCGAGATCCGCGGAAAACCGACAGTGGAAATGTATGCTTCCACAGCTAATTTCGCCCCTTGTGGCACTTTGCAAACGACAATAGGTTTGCCGCTAATTTCCCCGGATTCCCAAAGGGCGGGAGGCGGGCCGAAACTGGTCGACTATGGGAGATAGGTGATGAACCCGAAAGCTGCTCTGCTTTCCGCCGTTTCCGTCGCAGCGGTGTTGTTTGCCGCAGGCGCCGTGGCGCAGGAGCGCACCGTTAATGTCTACAACTGGTCCGATTACATCGACGAGTCGATTCTGCAGGAGTTTACGGCCGAAACCGGAATCAAGGTCGTCTACGATGTGTTCGATTCCAACGAGATCGTCGAGACCAAGCTCCTCGCGGGCGGCACGGGCTATGATGTCGTCGTTCCCTCTGGCGAGTTCCTGGCGCGGCAGATCGAGGCCGGCGTGTTTCAGAAGCTCGACAAGTCGAAGCTCCCCAATCTTGCGAATATGTGGGATTTCGTGTCCGAGCGGACGGCGGTCTACGACCCCGGTAACGAATATTCAGTCAATTACATGTGGGGCACGACAGGCATCGGCTACAACAAGGCCAAGGTGAAAGAGGCGCTCGGTACCGATGTGATCGATTCATGGGACGCGATCTTCAAGCCCGAAGTTGCCTCCAAGCTCGCCGGTTGCGGCATCCATGTGCTGGACGCCTCGTCCGAGATTGCGCATGCGGCGCTGAATTATCTCGGCCTCGATCCCAACAGCGACAAGCCCGAGGATTTTGAAAAGGTCGAGGCGCTGTTGCTTTCCGTCCGGCCCAATATCCGCAAGTTCCACTCGTCCGAATATATCAATGCACTCGCCAACGGCGACATCTGCGTGGCGGTGGGCTATTCGGGCGACATCTTCCAGGCGCGCGACCGGGCGGCAGAAGCGGATCAGGGCGTGGAGATCGCCTACTCTATTCCGAAGGAAGGGGCGCAGATGTGGTTCGACCAGATGGCCATTCCCGCCGACGCGCCTCATGTGGAAGAAGCCCACGAGTTCATCAATTATATGATGCGCCCGGAAGTGATCGCCAAAGCGTCGAACTACGTCTTCTACGCCAACGGCAACAAGGCCTCGCAGGAACTGCTCGACGCTGAGGTGGTCGATGATCCGGCCGTTTACCCGGACGAGGCTACGCTTCAAAAACTTTTCACGGCGAAGCCATATGATGCGCGCGCGCAGCGCCTGCTCACGCGGATGTGGACCAAGGTGGTCACTGGGCAGTAACGGTAAATCGCAGCCCGGCAACCGTCGGGCTTTCTACCGCCTCGGGGTGGGGCAGGGACGGAGCAGGCCATGGCGTCGCTTGGCAGCATTCGCAGGAGCTTTGCGCCTTGGGCGGACCCCAAGGCGAAGCCCTATATCCGCTTTGAGAACGTAACCAAGCGCTTCAGCGACTTCGTCGCCGTCGATGACCTCTCCCTTTCCATTTACGAGAGGGAGTTCTTCGCTCTTCTAGGCGCCTCGGGTTGTGGCAAGACCACTCTTCTGCGCATGCTGGCTGGCTTCGAACAGCCGACATCTGGCCGCATCCTCCTCGACGGGCAGGATTTGCGCGGCGTGCCGCCCTACCGCCGCCCGGTGAACATGATGTTTCAGTCCTATGCGCTTTTCCCGCATATGACCGTCGAGGCGAATATCGCTTTCGGGTTGAAACAGGATGGTATGCCTAAGGCCGAGATTGCCGAGCGCGTGAGGCAGATGCTCAAGCTCGTGAAGCTCGAGCCGTTTGCAAAACGCAAGCCACACCAGCTTTCCGGCGGTCAGCGGCAGCGGGTGGCGCTCGCCCGCTCGCTTGCCAAGCGGCCGAAGGTGCTGTTGCTCGACGAGCCGCTCGGAGCTCTGGACAAGAAGCTGCGGGAGGAGACCCAGTTCGAACTGATGGATCTTCAGCACGATCTGGGCCTCACCTTCGTCGTGGTGACCCATGACCAGGAAGAAGCCATGACCATGGCGGATCGGATCGCCATCATGGACAAGGGGCGCGTGCTGCAGGTGGCGACGCCAGCCGAAATCTATGAGGCGCCAGCTTCCCGCTTCGTGGCGGATTTCATCGGTTCGATCAATATTTTCGAGGGATCGCTGGTGAAGGAGAGCGCTGGCATGACGGAGATCCGCGACACGAGCGGTGCGGATTTCCGTGTGGCGGCCCCGGCTCGGGCTGCACCGGGAGACCTTGTCTGGCTCGCCATCCGTCCGGAGAAGATGCGCGTTTCCCGAGAGCGCCCGCCGGAGGCGGAAAATGCGCTGAACGGGGAAGTCTGGGACATCGCCTATTTGGGGGATATGACGATCTACAATGTGAAGCTTGATGATGGGCGTATCGTCAAGGCGAGCATGATCAACAGCATGCGCCGGCTGGAGGATGCGCTCACCTGGCACGACCGGGCCTGGATCTCCTTTCCAGCCGATGCCGGTGTGGTTCTGGCGGAATGATCATGCGAAAGCTTGTTTCAGGCCTCGGCGGGCGGGCCGTCATCGCCGTTCCCTATCTTTGGCTCTTCATTTTCTTTCTGGTCCCCTTCTTCATCGTGCTGAAGATATCGCTTTCGCAGGTGACGATCGCGATTCCCCCTTATATTCCCGTCTTCAATTGGCAGGACGGGCTGGCGGGGTTTTTCCAGAAGCTCGGAGCGCTCTCCCTCGACAACTATTTGTGGCTGGCAGACGATCCGCTCTATGTGAACGCCTATCTGTCCAGTCTGCGAATCGCAGCCGTTTCGACGCTTCTCACGCTGCTCGTCGGGTATCCTTTGGCCTATGGAATGGCACGTGCGCCGCTCGCCGTTCGGCCGATCCTGCTGATGATGGTGATCCTGCCATTCTGGACCAGCTTTCTGATCCGCGTCTATGCGTGGATCGGAATCCTGAAACCGGAAGGGCTTCTCAATCAGTTCCTTATGTTCCTCGGCCTCATCGATCAGCCGCTTATCATCGCGAACACGACGACCGCGGTCTATATCGGCATTGTCTACTCCTACCTGCCCTTCATGGTGCTGCCGCTCTATGCGACGCTCGAGAAGATGGATTACTCGCTGATCGAAGCGGCAGAAGATCTCGGCTGCACGCCGCTTGCCGCCTTCTGGAAGATCACCTTCCCGCTTTCGTTGCCCGGCGTGCTGGCCGGATGCATGCTGGTCTTCATCCCGGCAGTGGGCGAGTTCGTCATCCCTGATCTCCTGGGCGGTTCAGGGACGCTTATGATCGGGAAGACGCTTTGGAACGAGTTCTTCGCCAATCGTGACTGGCCGGTTTCCTCGGCGGTGGCGATCGTGCTTCTGCTCATCCTGGTCCTGCCGATCGTTTACTTCCAGCGGGCGCAAGCACGGGCGCAGGAAAGGGCGGGCTAGCCATGGCAGGCACATGGGGGCGGTTCAATATTACGGCGTTGGTGCTGGGCTTCGCTTTCCTGTACCTGCCGATCCTCCTCCTCGTGATCTATTCGTTCAACGAGTCGCGTCTCGTAACGGTGTGGGCCGGGTTCTCGACGCGATGGTACGTGTCGCTCCTCTCCAATCGCGGGCTGATGGATGCCGCCTGGGTCACGGCGCGCGTCGCATTCATCTCCGCCACCGTGGCGACAGTGCTCGGCACCATGGCTGCGGTCGCGCTCACACGCTACACCCGGTTTCGAGGCCGCTTGCTTTTCTCCGGAATGGTCTTCGCCCCGCTTGTGATGCCTGAAGTGATCACCGGCCTGTCCCTCCTGCTCCTCTTCGTGGCTATTGGTTTCGACCGCGGTTTCATGACCGTCACCCTTGCTCACATCACCTTTTCCATGTGTTTCGTGGCGGTGGTGGTGCAGTCGCGGCTCGTTTCCTTCGACCGGTCGCTGGAGGAAGCCGCAATGGATCTCGGCGCAACGCCTCTGCGGGCATTCTTCCAGGTTACGCTGCCGATCATCCTGCCCGCGGTGATTTCGGGATGGATGCTGGCCTTTACCCTCTCACTCGATGATCTGGTCATTGCCAGTTTCACTTCGGGGCCGGGTGCAACCACGCTGCCGATGAAAATCTACAGCCAGGTGCGCCTTGGCGTGACACCGGAAATCAATGCGGTCTGCACGATCCTGATAGGCATCGTGACCCTTGGCGTCATCGCGGCGTCGGTCGTGAACAAGCGGCGCGAGGTGCGGCGGCAGAGGGAAGAAAGGCTGGCCTTCGCTGGATGAGGACGCGCGCCTATTCTTCTGCAGGTTTGGGAAGGAAGGAGGCGATGAATGGAGCGTTCCAGGAGCCGCCGACAAAGAACGGGAGGGGCGACTTGAGCCGTGAATCGGCTCCTTCCGGTGCGGAAAGAGTTCCGTAGAGAGCCAACCCGCGGCCGGCGAGCGGGATGAAGCCATCCATCCCGATCATATAAGGGCCGGACTTGACTTCGGCGCCATCGATCTGAAGCACTCCCTTCTTGACGGTCGCCTTCAGCTGGATGCCGTCTATCGCAAGGCTGCCTTCTTCCAGCGCCGCCATAGGGAAGAAGTCGCCGGCTGCGCTATGTTCCAGAAATGCATCGACGCTCAGCCCCGTGACGCTCCCTTTGCCGAGACTTGCCGAAACGCTGCCCTCTGCCGATTGCAGGACGGTGTCCAGATCCTTGCCGGTCCCCTTCAGCATGACGGAAAAATTCCCGCTCGCCTGCGGCATGGGTTTGGCGTAACCGAATGCGGCGGCCAATTCTCCAACGGCTATTTCTTCGCCGCTACCGCTGATCTCAACGGCATCATTGTTGTTCCTGCGCACGCCGAATTGCAGCGTACCGCCGAATGCCGTCGCATCCGAGACGTCGAATGCCGCAAGGCCTTGGCGCAGCATTGCCGCGGCAGCTACGTCCGTCAGCATCACATTGTCATATTTGGCGGACGCGGCTGAAAAACGTAAATCGAAGTCGAACTGCGTCTGCGCGCCGGAGGTGTTTTGCCCTGCGGCATCGAAGGAGAGCGGATTGAAGCCGTTGAAGAAGGCGCGCAGGTCAAGCGTGTTGAAGGCGAGAGTGCCGGCAATCATCGGCCTGCTCGATTCGAAGCTCACATCAAGAAGGCCTTCGCCGGCGCTTTTATCGAAATTGAGCGACGCTCCCTCGAATTTGAGGCGTTTCATGTCGCCGACCATTCGCGCGGAAATCGAAAAAGGACCGATCTTGCCGGCCACGGGCGAACGCGAATGGGTCCATTCGATCAGCCGGCTGAGAGAAGGAGCCGATAACTCGAAGTCTCCGTCGAGAAATCCATTGCCCGAGCCATTGGCGATGCCCTCGAAAGAAAACGTAGCAGGCGCCGCTTTCAAGGAAAGGCTCACGGCCGCGTTACCCCCACCGAATAGAAGCAGGGGCTCGGCGATAGAGGCGGTAACCAGCACGCTCTCCCCGTGCCAGATGCCGTTGGCGGAGAGCGAGGCCTGTCGGTTGAGCGCAGGCCAGTCGAGCGTGCCAGAAAAGCTGGTGAGTATGTCGCTTTGGAGTTCGCCATCCTCCGCTATGACCCTGCCTTCGACGAACTCGATTTTCCCGAAGGAATCGTTGGGCAGGAATGCGGTGTCCGGTTCACGCGGCGCGGCAGAGACCGCCTGCTTTGCGGCTTCGACGGACTGTGGGACCTTGCCCCAGCCCTGCGGAGAAATTGGCTGGAGCTCGTCGCCTTCCTGCCTGACGCGCAGCACAGGACGGATCAGCCGCATGCGGGTGAAGACGACGTCGCCCCGAAGGGCTGCCAGCGCCGAAAGATCGATATCGATCCGCTCGGCCTCAAGCACCGTCTGAGCGTTTTCATCGGCCGAATCGAGCAAAGTGACATCGTGGAGCACAGCCTGAAGCGGCCAGACCTGAATCTCCGGCGTGTCGTCCAGCCGCACGTGATAGCCGCTCCACGCGCGCATCTGATAGGCGATGCTGTTCCGCACGATTCGCGTGGAGGCGACCAGGGGAAGCACGGCCACGATGAGAATTACCAGGAGGGCAACGATGGCGACAGCCCAAATGCCTTTCTTCGCCAGTGATGTCGGCATATCCCCTCGTCGTGGTTCCCTGCTTCGATCCGAACCATTCCCGGCGGGTTTAAACGATGGGCTTCCCATTTCAAACCCTTGTAACACAGTTTGTTAGCAGCTGTTAGAGACCTGCGATCCGTCAGAATTGGCACGAGGCTGTGCGCTTGCCCGTTTCTCTCAAGCCGTGCATAACCGGCAAGATCGAAGGGGAGACGCAAATGGTTCAGGCTCTGCCGCTTTGGACACCCTCTGCCGATAGGATCGAACATGCGCCGATGAAGGCGTTCCTGGAGCAGGCTTCGGAGCGCAGCGGCCGACCACTACAAGATTATGCGGAACTTCACCGCTGGTCCGTTGAAAGCCGGGAGGATTTCTGGCCCCTCGTTTGGGATTTTTGTGGGCTTGTCGGGGAGCGAGGTGCCCGCACGCTCGTCAATGGCGACAAGATGCCAGGCGCCTCTTTCTTCCCTGATGCAAAGCTCAATTTCGCTGAGAACTTGCTGCAAAAATCAGGCCCGGAGGATGCGATCGTCTTCCGTGGCGAGGATAAGGTGAGGCGGACGCTCTCCTGGGACGAACTGAGGGGACTGGTCTCGCGCCTGCAGCAGCTCTTCAGGGCAGAGGGGGTAAAGCCCGGCGATCGGATCGCCGCTATGATGCAGAACATGCCGGAAGCAGTGGCGGCGATGCTGGCCGCGGCTTCGCTGGGCGCCATCTGGTCCTCTTGTTCACCCGATTTCGGCGTGCGTGGTGTCCTCGACCGCTTCGGCCAGATCGAGCCGGTGCTCTTCATCGCTCCCGACGGCTATTGGTATGGCGGTAAAGCCTTCGAAGTCGGGCAGAAAACAAGCGAGATCCTTTCCGCGCTGCCAAGCGTCAGGAAAGCTTTCATCGTCGACTATCTCGGAAAGGCTCGGGAGGTTGCGTCGGGCAGCGACCGCGCGGTGGCTTTGGACGAAGCGATTGCTCCCCTTTCGCCGGCCCCCCTTTTTTTCGAGCGGCTGCCCTTCGCTCATCCGCTCTATATCCTCTTTTCCTCGGGGACGACGGGAATTCCCAAATGCATCCTCCATTCGGCTGGCGGCACGCTGCTGCAGCATGTGAAGGAACACCGCCTGCATGCCGGCCTTCTGAACGGCGACCGCTTCTTCTATTTCACCACCTGCGGATGGATGATGTGGAACTGGCTCGTCTCCGGCCTCGCTTCGGGCGCGACTCTTTTGCTCTATGAAGGCTCGCCCTTCCATCCGGATGGCAACGCGATTTTCGATTTCGCGGCTTCTGAACGGATGACCCATCTTGGAACCTCTGCGAAATTCATCGACGCCGTTCGCAAGGCGGGATTGGAGCCGATCAAGACGCATGACCTCTCCAGCATCCGCGTCATCTCATCGACAGGCTCTCCGCTCTCGCCGGAGTGCTTCTCTTTTGTCTATCGTTCGATCAAGAAGGACGTGCACCTGGCCTCGATCTCGGGCGGAACCGATATCGTGTCCTGTTTCGTGCTCGGTGTTCCCCTTCGGCCTGTCTGGAGTGGTGAGATCCAGGGTCCGGGACTTGGGATGGCCGTCGAGGTCTGGGACGAGGCGGGCAGATCCCTTATGACGGGAAAGGGGGAGTTGGTTTGCACCAGAGCCTTTCCTTCCATGCCCGTTGCGTTCTGGAACGATCCGTCCGGCGAGAAATACCGATCCGCCTATTTCGACCGTTTCGACGGTGTGTGGTGCCACGGCGATTTCGCCGAGTGGACGGCGCACGGCGGGATCGTCATTCATGGCCGGTCGGATGCCACGCTCAACCCTGGCGGCGTGCGCATAGGCACAGCGGAGATCTACAACCAGGTAGAGCAGCTTCCGGAGGTGCTTGAGGCGATCTGCGTCGGCCAGGAATGGGACGGCGATATGCGCGTTGTGCTTTTTGTCCGGCTGGCTGAAGGTGTGGTGCTCGACCAGGCGCTTGAGAAGAGTATTCGCGATTGCATCAGGACAGGGGCAAGTCCGCGGCACGTGCCAGCGAAGATCGTGGCAGTGCGTGACATTCCGCGCACGAAGTCCGGGAAGATCACCGAGCTTGCGGTTCGCGATGTGATCCATGGCCGGGACGTGAAGAACAAAGAGGCGCTTGCCAATCCAGAAGCGCTGGACTGCTTCCGCGACCTGCCAGAACTCAAGGAGTAAGCTCGGCGTCAGCGTATGTGCGCACCATGGTTAATGGAGCGTTCCCCTGGAATTTACCGAGATTTATCGGCGCGGCCCGTAACTCGAATTTTACGGTTCCGGGTAAGCTCCCGTTAACGATTGAGGCCAATAGTCCAGAGCAACTTGACGGATTGACCCGCAGGACGGGAAGAGATTTCGGCAAGCCGTTTTCAGCACTTTTCACTTGGCGCCTTCGGGCGCCTTCTTCTTCTTATGCTTCGCGGTCCCGCATAAGAGCCCCCGAGAGCAGGATAACCGGCGCGATCGAGGTCGCTATGATCACGAGAGCGGCCATAGCGCCATCTTCAACCACGCCACGGGAGGCGTTCTCGTAAACGAAGGTGGCGAGGGTGTTGAAGCCGAAGGGGCGCAACAGGATCGTTGCTGAAAGCTCCTTCACCGTATCGACAAAGACAAGAATGCAGGCGGTCAGGATTGCTGGCTTCAGAAGCGGCAGAAGCACGGTCAATGTGCTGGAGGCGGCGGAGCGTCCGAGGCTTCGCGCCGCTTCGTCGAGATGAGGCGGAAGCTTTTCCAGGCCTGAATGAACTGCGCCTTCCGCAAGCGCGAGGAAGCGTATGGAGCAGGCGAGCACGACGGCAACTGCCGATCCGGTAAAGATGAGACCGGTCGAGAAGCCGGCATATTCGCGTGCCAGGGCATCGACGAAATTGTCAAAGCGGGCGAGAGAAATCAGAAGGCCGAGCGCCAAGATTGTTCCGGGCAGGCCATAGCCGATGCTGGCTATGCGGACGAGAACGGCCATCTTTCGCGAGCGGGAGAGCCTTACCGCGTAGAGCAATACCAGCGCCATGCCAACCGTGAGCGCTGCCGTTGCGAGCGCGACGGAAAGGCTGGTGAAGAAGGCCTGCGCGAGCTTGGGATCCATGATCTGCTCGAGCCGGTTCAGGGCGTAACGGCCGAAGATGAGGAGCGGAATACCGAAGCCGAAAAGGATCGGGATGACACCCAAGAATGCCGCCGCCGCCGCACGCCATCCCGAAAGGCGGATACGGGGGGGCCGGGATTTCATTTGCGT
>Ga0180217_1004198_pt1 | contig 11558 bp, 10 predicted proteins | sample eDN3rd37CBELigOP_FD_128521 | JGI IMG/M metagenome (GOLD analysis project Ga0180217, IMG submission 128521) | Enriched Organic Plus compost microbial communities from Emeryville, California, USA - eDNA 3rd pass 37_C BE-Lig OP (version 2) (version 2) ... | reverse complement strand
TGCGGAACTTGGTGACATTGGCGACATTATTAGAGTACGAATAGCGAAGGCGGGCTCGCATAGTCTTCTCGCGGACTCTGAGATCCCGGTAACCGCTTGAGGGAGGAGCTCGTTTGAGCAGCCGCACGGACTTGAGTAACATTGCATCCGGCGCATCCGACATCACCCATGTCGTTCTGACATTCGACAACAACAAGGACGCCGGAACTCTCTACGGCCCCTTCGATCAAAACCTTGCCAGGGTAGAGCAGAAGCTTGGAGTGAGCATTCACTCCAAGGGCAACCAGCTGTCCATTAAAGGCGAGCACACGGCTGCAGAACTCGCCCGCAGGGCGCTCGACTATCTCTATGGACTGGTCAAGGGCGGCGCATCGCTCTCCGCCTCGGACGTCGATGGCGCTGTTCGCCTCGTCCAGGCCTCGGAGGACCAGCTGAGCCTGCCGACGCTGGAGACCAAGGGCAAGCTCTCCGCAGCCCAGATTTCCACCCGCAAGCGCACGATTTACGCCCGTTCCGGCAATCAGGATGCCTATATCCGTGCGCTGGAGCGCTCGGAGCTGGTGTTTGGCATAGGACCTGCCGGTACGGGCAAGACGTTCCTTGCCGTGGCCTATGCTGCCATGCTGCTTGAGCGCGGGATGGTTGACCGCATCGTACTCTCCCGTCCGGCTGTTGAGGCAGGTGAGCGGCTGGGTTTCCTGCCCGGCGACATGCGGGAGAAGGTCGACCCCTATCTGCGTCCGCTCTATGACGCGCTCTATGAAATGATGCCCGCCGACAAGGTGGAGCGTGCGCTGGCCGCCGATGTGATCGAGGTGGCGCCGCTCGCCTTCATGCGCGGACGGACGCTCGCCAACGCGGTCGTCATTCTGGACGAAGCCCAGAATACGACGCCGATGCAGATGAAGATGTTCCTTACGCGTCTCGGTGAGAATGGCCGAATGATCGTGACGGGCGACCCGAGCCAGATCGACCTGCCGCCGAACACGAAGTCCGGACTGGTCGAGGCCCTGAACATCCTGTCGGACGTGCCGGACATCGTTACCGTAAGGTTCAACGAAAAAGACGTGGTCAGACATCCTTTGGTTGCGGCAATCGTTGAGGCCTATGATAGGAAGGACCGCAACAGCGGCCGACCGACAGATAAAAATGCCTGAAGATAATACTGACAGTAACGACAAGATAGACATCGAGATCGCCGTCGAAGGCGGCGATTGGGTCTCCGAGGATGAGCTTTACTCACTAGCGTCGCGCGCCATTCATGCGGCGATGTCCGTGGTAACGGACATTGAGGAGGGCCAGACGGTCAGTCTGCTGTTCACCGATGACGAGAATATCCGCGACCTGAACGCCCGCTTTCGCGATAAGGACAAGCCAACCAACGTGCTCTCCTTTCCCGGTCCGGAAGGCAGCCAGATGCCCGGGATTCCGCCACATTTCGGGGATATCGCGCTTGCCTACGAGACGATCGCGCGCGAAGCGGAAGCTGAGGGCAAGAGCTTTGAGCATCACCTTACACATCTGATTGTGCATGGGTTTTTGCATCTCGCGGGCTATGACCACATAGAGCCGGAAGAGGCCGAGGAGATGGAGGACCTGGAGAGAATAATCCTCCGGGGGCTTGCGATAAGCGATCCTTACGACTAACTTTGGCTGGTCAACCAACTGAAAGACAATGACAGAAAGTTCTTCTATTGCTGTTGCATCCGCATCTGGCGGTGAGGCAACAACACCCTCCGACGGAGAGGGGCAGAGTCGACCGAGGCGCGTTTCCGACGACGACGTCCCACGACCGTCCTTATTGCAGAAGATCGGCGAGCTGCTCGGCCTGAAGCGCAGTCAATCAGGGTCCGATATCGTTCGCAGCATTGCCAATGACGTGCAGGGCGAAGTCACGCCTGCCGAACAGGCGATGTTCCAGAACATCCTTCACCTCCGGCAGGTGCGCGTTGAAGACGTGATGGTTCCGCGCGCCGAGATCGAGGCGGTGGAGATGTCCACCACCCTCGGCGAACTGATCACTGTATTTGAGCGCTGCGCCCATTCCCGCATGCCCGTCTATGTCGAGTCGCTTGATGACCCGCGCGGCATGGTTCACATTCAGGACGTTCTGGCACATATCAGTCGTGCTGCACGGCCGGCCAGCAATGGCCAGGCGGACGCTTCCGAAGAGCCTGTGCTGGAGCTGGAGAGGATCGATCTCAACAAGACGATCGGAGAGCTCGAGCTAATGCGTCCTCTGCTGTTTGTTCCGCCTTCCATGCTTGCTGCGGATCTTATGGCCCGCATGCAGGCAAGCCGTATTCAGATGGCGCTCGTCATTGATGAATATGGCGGCACTGACGGTCTTGTCTCCCTCGAAGACATCGTCGAGATGGTGGTCGGCGACATTGAGGACGAGCATGACGAAGACGAGCCGATGATCGAGCAGATCAGTGATGGCGTTTTCGTGGTTGATGCCAAGGCTGAAATCGATGAGGTGGAAACTGTCATCGGAGGAGACTTCCGGGGTGGCGAGCACTCTGAGGAAGTGGATACCATTGGCGGCATGATCTTCAATACTCTCGGCAGGGTCCCCACCCGCGGCGAGGTTGTCGCTGCTGTGCCTGGATATGAATTCCATATTCTTGATGCCGACCCGCGCCGCGTGAAGCGCGTGCGGATTGTGCAGGGCCGCTCGGCTGACCGCCGTCGGCGTCTGCCCAAACCCGTCAACCAACCGGCGGGCCTTAGCAGCAGCGACAATGTGTGACTGGCCTGCGCCAGTGGAAAACTGGCGCCAGACCATATTGAGACATTCAGCAAAATTATTCCACGTCTTGAGCCTACACGTTCACGGATTTAGTATTCCGTTTGCACAATGTGTTATTGACACTGTCGGGAAGGCGGGTCACGAGGGTCGCCGCTGGCGATATGTTGCTAAACAATCTCTGTTCACTAGTGCAACTTCATCTTGTACGGGGTAGGATTTCTTGCTGTTGTTAAGACATGGATCTGCAGCTAGAAGTTTGTGCAACCGCCGATCAAACGTTTGAGCAAGAGCTTCCGAATGTGGGTGCCCACATCATAACCATGGTACGGGACTAAATGACCAAGAAGAATCCAAACCCGATCGACGTGCATGTTGGAAGCAGAATCAGGTTACGCCGCAACATGCTCGGTCTCAGCCAGGAACGGTTGGGCGAGAGTTTGGGGATCACATTTCAGCAGATCCAGAAATATGAGAAGGGCACAAATCGCGTTGGCGCCAGCCGCCTGCAGGCAATTGCGTCCATCCTGAACACTCCCGTTTCCTTCTTCTTCGAAGGCGCGCCTGAGGAAGATGATGATGGTACGGGCAAGCCGGCAGATGATTCAGCGCCCTATGTCGCTGATTTCCTTAGCAGCTCGGAGGGCATCCAGCTCAACCGCGCTTTTGTGAAGATCGCCGACCCAAAGGTCCGCCGCAAGGTGCTGGAGCTCGTGAAGGCCCTGGCTGCCGAACCCACTTCGACCGAGGGGTGATCGAAAGGAGAGGGTTTCTTCTCCTTTGGTTTGTTTGGATTGACTTTCTCTTGACCGGGTGATGCCGCTGTGGGTAACAAATCCAGAGCACAATATCGGCTGCGTTTTTTTCTCAGAGGGGTTTGCCCGTGGTACGCAGAAACTATCTTTTCACCAGCGAGTCTGTTTCCGAAGGTCATCCGGACAAGGTATGCGATCGCATCTCGGACGAGATAGTGGATCTTGTCTATCGAGAGGCGAAGAAGGAGGGGATGGACCCCTGGCGCGTTCGCGTCGCCTGCGAAACGCTGGCAACCACGAACCGTGTGATCATTGCGGGCGAGGTTCGCGTACCCGAGAGCCTGCTGAAGAAGGACAAGGATGGCAAGGTGGTTGTGGATAGCCAGGGTCATCCGGTTATCAATCCAGCCAAGTTCCGCGCCGCCGCACGCAAGGCCATCCGCTCCATCGGATACGAACAGGCAGGCTTCCACTGGAAGACCGCTCGCATCGACGTCCTGCTGCATGGACAGTCGCCGGACATCGGCCAGGGCGTGGACAACGCCGCCGACCGTCAGGGTGAAGAGGGTGCTGGCGACCAGGGCATCATGTTCGGTTACGCCTGCCGTGAGACCCCGGAACTCATGCCGGCTCCGATCTACTATGCACACCTGATCCTCCAGCTGCTTTCGGAAGCCCGCAAGAGGGGCGTGGGCGACGTTGCCCGGCTTGGTCCTGACGCCAAGAGCCAGGTGACTGTTCGTTACGTGGATGGCAAGCCGGTTGAGGCTACCGAAATCGTACTTTCCACGCAGCATCTCGATGAGAGCTGGGACAGCGCGAAGGTTCGTGAAGTTGTTGAGCCATACATCCGCGAGGCGCTGTCGACCGGTGGCCTGAAGATTGCCGACAATTGCCGCTGGTACATCAATCCGACCGGCAAGTTTGTCATCGGCGGTCCGGATGGTGATGCCGGCCTGACCGGCCGCAAGATCATTGTCGACACCTACGGCGGTGCGGCACCGCATGGCGGTGGCGCGTTCTCCGGCAAGGATACGACCAAGGTGGACCGTTCGGCAGCCTACGCTGCTCGCTACATCGCCAAGAACGTGGTAGCCGCTGGACTGGCAGATCGCTGCACGATCCAGCTTTCCTACGCAATTGGTGTGGCGCAGCCGCTCTCGATCTATGTCGATCTTCATGGTACCGGCACGGTTTCCGAAGAAGTCGTCGAAATGGCGATCCGTCAGGTGATGGATCTGTCGCCGACGGGCATCCGTCGTCAGCTTGATCTGAACAAGGCGATTTACGCCAAGACCGCTGCCTACGGTCACTTTGGCCGCAAGCCTGGCCGTGACGGTTCCTTCTCCTGGGAGCGTCTCGACCTGGTGAAAGCCCTGAGACAGGCTACGGCCAAAGCAGCATAAGACTTACAAGAGTACATTCTATGGGCGAAAGCCACCCTGAAAGGTCCACGGAGGCCTTCTTTGGTCGCCGCCGCGGCAAGCGGCTGCGACCCATGCAGAACGAAGCGCTGAACTCGGTTCTTCCTCAGCTCAGGATTGACCTGTCCCAACAGCCGCCGCGCGATATGTCGGAGCTCTACAGTGATCCGGTCAAGGAGATTTGGCTGGAGATCGGTTTCGGCGGTGGCGAGCATCTCGTTTCGCATCTCGAACGAAAGCCCGAGACCGGGTTCATCGGCGTCGAGCCATTCGTCAACGGAATGGCGAAGCTCACGAGTGCTCTTGAGGAGAAGGTGCCGGGCAATCTTCGTCTCTATGATGACGACGCTACCCAGTTGCTGGACTGGTTGCCGGAAGGAAGCATCGACGGAATCGATTTGTTTTATCCGGATCCATGGCCGAAGAAGCGCCACTGGAAGCGGCGGTTTGTCAACGAGACAAATCTCGACCGGTTCGCGAGGGTACTGAAGCCCGGCGGTACGTTCCGCTTTGCTTCTGATATCGATACATATGTGAACTGGACGCTGCTCCACTGCAGAAATCACGACGCTTTCGAGTGGAAGGCGGATTCTGTCGAGAGCTGGAGGCAGCCGTACGAATATTGGCCAGGAACGCGGTATGAGGCGAAGGCTCTGCGCGAGGGCAGAGTTCCTGCTTACCTCACGTTCGTACGTCGATAGCAATCAAAAAAATAGGAGAGTTCATCTCCCGCCCAAGGGCCATATGGCCCTTGTGGGTGGAATGTACTGATTAGAAGCGCTTGATTTCACGGAAGCGCATCGGGTCGATGCCGAGCTGGGCGAGGTCACGAGCGCGGGGAGTGCGGTTTTCACGGACTGCGTTCGATACTGCAACGGCGCTTGCAAACGTGTCGATGAAGTTGCTGATCTTGCTGCGGGTGGTCATGGTGCTTACTCCTCATTGGTGCACTGCACAAATTCTGTAGGCCGTATATAGTTGGGCGCTGCATCGTGTAGGAGTCGGGTTTTGGTATTGCACCTATGCAATTGTGCATTGCACATAAATGCGCCGCACAAAGGCACGAGTGGGAAATCGGCGCGGGAAGCTTGAAAGAAGTGGTGGCTTCCGTTATATAGCCTTCAAATTCTTGGTCGTTATGGCGAAGAGTGGGTCCGACCGGTCCCGCTCTTTTTTGTTGGCCGAACGTGCAACGAGGTATCCAGCGATATGCAGGATGGTCGCATTATAAGCGAAACGGGTACTGAAGCCCGAGTGGCGGCTATCGTCGCCCCCGTGATTGACGCCATCGGCTACCGGCTGGTCCGCGTCAAGTTGTTGAATCAGGATGGCATCACGCTGCAGATCATGGCCGAGAGGCCGGATGGCACGATGACCGTCGATGATTGCGAGCAGGTCAGTCTCGCCGTTTCGCCGGCGCTTGACGTCGATGATCCGATCGACAGTGCCTATCAGCTTGAAATTTCCTCGCCGGGCATTGACCGTCCACTGGTACGGCGCGAAGATTTCGTCAACGCGATCGGGCAGATTGCCCGCATTGAGACGGCTGTCTCGGTCGCCGGACGGAAGCGTTTTCGCGGAACCATCGTATCCGTTGAGGAAGACGGCATCCGGTTCGAGCGTGACAAGGTTGACGAAGGGGATGAGGCCGTTGTTTCTATCCCGTTCAATGCGATGGCCGCAGCAAAGCTCATTCTGACTGATGCGCTGATCCAGCAGGCCCTGAAGAAGGACAAGCAGGAACGGCGCGGTCGCAAGTCCGATGAGGGCGGCGACGAAGACGCGGACGAACCGACTGAACATTAGTGAATTCTGTGATGCATGGGCCTGGCGGCTTTGCATCGCTCTGTTACAAGGCTTTACGTGCAGGCTGGCGGTAGTCAGCTGACCCCTAAGGGAGAAATTGAAATGGCAATCAGCGCAAACAGACTGGAGCTTCTTCAAATCGCGGAAGCGGTGGCTCGCGAGAAGTCGATCGACAAGTCAATCGTGCTGCACGCGATGGCTGATGCTATCCAGAAGGCTGCGCGGTCGCGCTACGGCCAGGAGACCAACATCCGCGCCGACATCAACCCGCAGTCGGGCGAGATGAAGCTGCAGCGCCTGATGGAAGTCGTCGACGTTGTCGAAGAGCCTGCCCGCCAGATTTCCCTTGATTATGCACGTACCCGCAACCCTGATGCGCAGGTTGGCGATTTCATTGCCGAGCAGCTTCCGCCCATGGATTTCGGCCGCATCGCAGCTCAGTCTGCAAAGCAGGTCATCGTCCAGAAGGTTCGTGAGGCAGAGCGCGACCGCCAGTACGAAGAGTTCAAGGACCGCATCGGCGAAATCGTCAACGGTACGGTCAAGCGCGTTGAGTACGGCAATGTGATCGTTGACCTCGGACGTGGCGAAGGCATCATCCGTCGTGACGAACTCATTCCTCGCGAAATCTTCAAGTACGGCGACCGCGTTCGCGCCTATGTCTACGACGTCCGTCGTGAGCAGCGTGGCCCGCAGATCTTCCTGTCTCGCACCCATCCGCAGTTCATGGCGAAACTCTTCACCATGGAAGTGCCGGAAATCTACGACGGCATCATCGAGATCAAGTCGGTTGCCCGTGATCCGGGCTCCCGCGCCAAGATCGCCGTGATCAGCCACGACTCCTCGATCGACCCGGTTGGCGCCTGCGTTGGTATGCGCGGTAGCCGTGTTCAGGCCGTTGTCGCCGAACTGCAGGGCGAGAAGATCGATATCATCCCGTGGAACGAGAATCCGGCGAACTTCATCGTCAACGCCCTTCAGCCCGCAGAAGTGTCGAAGGTCGTGCTTGACGAAGACGCCGAGCGCATCGAAGTGGTGGTTCCGGATGACCAGCTGTCGCTCGCCATTGGTCGTCGCGGCCAGAACGTCCGCCTCGCTTCGCAGATCACCGGCTGGGACATCGACATCCTGACGGAGGAAGAAGAGTCGCAGCGCCGCCAGAAGGAATTCGTGGAGCGCTCGCAGCTGTTCATGGAATCCCTCGACGTGGATGAGATGGTTGGCCAGGTTCTGGCTTCCGAAGGCTTCAGCAGCATCGAGGAAGTTGCTTATGTGGAGCCGAGCGAAATCGCTGCGATCGATGGCTTCGATGAAGACACCGCAGCCGAGATCCAGACCCGCGCGCGCGAATATCTGGAGCGTCAGGAAGCCGAGCAGGATCAGCGCCGCATCGAGCTGGGCGTTGCCGACGAGCTGCGCGAGATCCCCGGCATGACCACTGCCATGATGGTGGCTGTCGGCGAAGACGGCGTGAAGACCATCGAGGACTTTGCCGGGTACGCCGCCGATGACCTTCTTGGCTGGAAGGAACGCAAGGACGGCGAGACCAAGGTCACGCAGGGCGTTCTCTCGAACTTCGACATTTCCCGCGCCGAAGCCGAGCAGATGATCGTCTTCGCCCGCGTCAAGGCTGGCTGGATCACGGAAGAGGAAGCCGCTACTGAAGTTGAGGGCGAGTACGAAGCCGACGCCGCCGAGGAAGATGCAGAGGAAGTCTCTGCATCTTCGGAAGGCTAAGGGAATGTTACGGGCAGCTTTAGGTCTTGCGAAATCAGATGAACGATCGCACATGTATAGTCACGCGAGAGACGCGCAACCCGGACGAGATGATCCGGTTTGTCGCCGCGCCTGATGGTACGATCGTTCCGGATCTGAAGCACAAGCTGCCCGGGCGTGGCTGTTGGGTTGTTGCCGAGAAGCACCTGGTTGAGAAGGCCGCGGCCCGTAACATTTTCGCGAAAGCGCTGAAGGCGCCTGTTGTCGTTGCTCCGGATCTGGCCGAGCTGGTCGATTCTCTGATTGCAACAGCAACTTTGGGCACGCTTGGTCTTGCGCGAAAGGCCGGAGCCGTGGCATTGGGTGCTACAAAAGTGGAAGCTGCCGTGCGCAGCGGCAAAGCTATCGCTGTTGTTCATGCGATTGACGCATCGCCCGACGGAGTCCGAAAAATTCTTGCCGCGAGAAACGCGGTGGCCCATGCCAGCGGACTCAGGGTGCCGGCATTCAGACTCTTTTCTGAGAATGAAATGAGTTTGGCTTTAGGGGCAACAAATGTGATACATGCTGCTTTGTTCGGCCAGGGGGCCGGCGAGGCAGCGCTGAAACGCATGAGAATGCTTGCCGCATATCGGGGCGAAGAGTTCGATAGATTGGCGTCGGCCGCGGCGGGAGCCGCAGAGGATATGGAATGACTGATAGTAAAACTGGTGAAGACAAGACGCTCGGCGTCAATCCGAAGAAAACGCTGACGCTCAAGCGCCCCGAACAGGGAACTGTGCGGCAGAGTTTTTCGCATGGACGCACGAAGAATGTCGTCGTCGAAACCAAGAAGCGCAAATTTGCACGGCCAGACGGAAGTCCCGAGCCTACGGTGACGCCTGTGGCCGCGCCAAAGCCGCGCCCTGCAGCCGCTCCACAGCCACAGCAGCAGCCCCGTCGTGAACAGCCGCGTCCGCAGGGCCGCCCGGGTGGCGTGGTTCTCAACGAGCTGTCGAAGAGCGAGATGGAAGCCCGTCGCCGCGCTCTCCAGGACTCCAAGGTTCGTGAAGCTGAGGAACAGCGCCGCAGGGCAGCTCTTGAAGCTCAGCGCCGTGCCGAAGAGGAAGAGCGGCGTCGCCGCGAGGCTGAAGAGTCTGCCCGCCGTCAGGCTGAGGAAGAAGCTCGCCTGAAGGCTGAGGCTGAAGCTCGCGCCAGGGCCGAGGAAGAAGCCGCACGCCGCGCCGCCGCAGCTGCCGCCGCTCCTGCTTCACAGCAGAGCGAGGCGGGCCGTCCAGCAGCACCTGCTGGAGAGCGCCGCCCATACCGCCAGGACGGTGGTCGTCCGCAGCGCCCTGATGGTCCGCGTCCGCAGCGTCCTGCTCCGATCAACGTCCCAGGTCGTCTGCCGCCGGAAGACGGAGCTGCGATCGCCAAGCCGGTTGGTCACAAGCCTGTTGTGGTCAAGAAGCCCATTGATGACGATGATGATGTCGGCGCGAAGCGCGGCTCGGCCAAGGTCGAGGCTCCTGCCCGTCCGGTCAAGAAGGTCGGTGACGACCGCCGTCGTGGCAAGCTGACGCTCAACACCGCTTTGGCTTCGGACGAAGAAGGTGGACGCAGCCGTTCGCTTTCAGCGATGCGCCGCCGCCAGGAGAAATTCAAGCGCTCGCAGCAGCAGGAACAGCGCGAAAAGATCGTGCGTGAAGTCGTGCTGCCTGAGACCATCACCGTTCAGGAACTCGCCCAGCGTATGGCTGAGCGCGCCGTGGACGTCGTCAAGTACTTCATGAAGCAGGGCCAGATCATCAAGCCCGGCGACGTGATCGACGCCGACACCGCAGAGCTCGTCGCAGTCGAGTTCGGCCACACGGTCAAGCGTGTTGCTGAATCTGACGTTGAAGAGGGCATGTTCAACATCGAGGACAGCGAAGAAACGCTGGTTCCGCGTCCGCCCGTCGTCACCATCATGGGCCACGTCGATCACGGCAAGACCTCGCTGCTCGACGCCCTGCGCCATGCAAACGTGGCAGCTGGCGAAGCCGGTGGCATCACCCAGCACATCGGTGCCTATCAGGTTGAGCAGAACGGTCAGCTGATCACCTTCATCGACACCCCCGGCCACGCCGCCTTTACGGCAATGCGTGCACGTGGTGCCCAGGCTACGGACATCGCCATTCTGGTAGTTGCCGCTGACGACAGCGTGATGCCGCAGACGATTGAGTCCATCAATCACGCGAAGGCTGCCGGTGTGCCGATCATCGTTGCGATCAACAAGATCGACAAGCCGCAGGCTGATCCGCAGAAGGTTCGCACCGCGTTGCTCCAGCACGAAGTGTTCGTGGAATCGATGGGCGGTGAGGTTCTTGACGTCGAGGTTTCGGCTACCAAAAAGCTCAACCTGGACAAGCTCCTTGAGGCCATCCTGCTCCAGGCAGAAGTGCTTGAGCTCAAGGCCAACCCGAACCGTACTGCAGAAGGTGTCGTTATCGAAGCGAAGCTCGACCGCGGTCGGGGACCGGTTGCTACCGTTCTGGTCCAGAAGGGTACCCTCCATCCGGGCGACATCATCGTCGCCGGCAGCGAGTGGGGCCGTGTCCGCGCACTGGTCGATGACCGTGGCGCACAGATCAAGGCTGCCGGTCCTTCGTTCCCGGTCGAGATCCTCGGCCTTCAGGGTACGCCGCAGGCTGGTGACAGGTTTGCCGTGGTGGATACCGAAGCCCGCGCTCGCGAGATTTCGGAATACCGCAGCCGCAAGGCGCGCGAAAAGGCAGTTGCCCGCCAGGCTGGCCAGCGGGGATCGCTCGAGCAGATGATGTCTCAGCTGCAGACGAGCGGCATGAAGGAATTCCCCCTCATCATCAAGGGCGATGTCCAGGGCTCCATCGAGGCGATCATCAACGCGCTGGAGAAGCTGGGCACGGATGAAGTGCGCGCGCGCATCGTCCATTCCGGTGCCGGCGCCATCACCGAAACCGACGTTTCGCTTGCCGAAACGTCCGGAGCCGCCATCATCGGCTTCAACGTGCGTGCCAACAAGCAGGCGCGGGATGCCTCCGAGGCTGCGGGAATCGAAATCCGCTACTACAACATCATCTACGACCTGGTGGATGACATCAAAGCGGC
>Ga0180217_1004194_pt1 | contig 11563 bp, 7 predicted proteins | sample eDN3rd37CBELigOP_FD_128521 | JGI IMG/M metagenome (GOLD analysis project Ga0180217, IMG submission 128521) | Enriched Organic Plus compost microbial communities from Emeryville, California, USA - eDNA 3rd pass 37_C BE-Lig OP (version 2) (version 2) ... | reverse complement strand
TGACAACGGGCGTCCGCGCCGAGCGGGCCTCTTGTTGTGTCAGCAGAGGATCTCTTGAAACATGCCTTCCAGTTATTGGGACCGCGTCAAGGACGCGCGGTCGTGCCTTCAGCCGTGCTGGGGAGCGAGCGATGGCTCGAGCGTGCCCGTCTTGGGGCCTGTGGCAGTTTGTGCAGCGACCAAAGTTGGACGAGCTGCAGTCTGCTGGGCCATCCTTGTTGTTGCCTGCGCTGCCTTTAGTCAGGCGGAGGCGATTGCCCAAGTCAGCACGCCGGCCACGCCTCAGGTCGGCGCACCAACGATTGGCCCGCCGCCCCCGCTGCCCTCGCAGGCCGACGAAACAAGCCTGCCTTTGCTGGTGCCGCCCACACAGCCGATACCCGCTAATCTCACGCTCGAGCAGGCGCTGCTAGAAGCAATGGCGAGATCTCCCGCAATAGCCGCCGCTCAGGCGAATGTCGCGGCAGCACGGGGAAGGCTTCGCCAGGCGGGGTTTCTCGACAACCCCGAGCTGAGCGTCGAAGTCGAAAACTTCCTCGGAACAGGTGAGCTGAGCGGGTTGCAGGGCACCGAGGTCACGGTCGCCGTCAGCCAACGCCTCGATCTCGGCGGGCGGCGCTCGGCGCGCCAGTCGGTCGGCCGTGCCGAGCTTGCGGTGAGCGAACTACGGCTGCTGATTACACGCGCTGATCTGGCCCAGAATGTCCGGCAGCAGTTCGCGATGGCGGTCGCGGCGCGCGAACGGTTGCGGATCGCACGAGAGAACGAGCAACGGGCTGCCGAGCTGGCCCGGATCGCCAGCGTCCTAGTGGACGCGGGACGCGAGCCGCCTTTGCGAGCGCTGCGCGCTCAATCGGCGGCCAGCCAGGCGGGAGCCGAACTCCGTGCCGCGCAAGCGGCGGAAGCGGCGTCCCGCCGCACCCTCGCATCCCTGTTCGGTGTTGAAACTCCTCCAGAGTCGGTTGCCGGCAGCCTGACCGACATCCTGCCGACCGCGACGTCCCCCGTGGAAGCGCTGGACGTGAGGCTGGCCAACGCACAACTCGCCCTGGCGGAGGCCAATCTGCAGCAGCAGCTGGCAGAACGCCGGCTGGATCCCGCAATCGGCCTTGGGGTGCGGCAAGTTCAAGAAACTGGCGATCAAGCTCTGGTCGCCGGCTTCTCGATGCCGCTGCCAATCAGAAACCGCAATCAAGGCAACATCGAAGCCGCTCGCGCCGAGATACTCGCCGCCGAGGCCGAGCGGTCCAGCGCCCGCGTGAACGCAAGCACGCGGGTCGCCAATGCGATGGCCAACCTCACCGCCGCTTCAGCCCGGGTCGAAGCTCTCGAAGAGGCGGCCATTCCGGAAGGTCGAGAGGCTCTCCGTCTGGCGCAGCTTTCCTATCAGGCGGGCAAGATCGAACTCATCGAACTGCTGGACGCTCAAGCCGCGCTCGCCAGCGCGGAGACGCAATTGGTCGAAGCACGACTGGCGCAGGCCGAGGCGGCTGCCGAGCTCGCTCGCGCGACCGCGCAATAAGGACACGATCATGGAACTTGATCTCACGGATGACCGCAAGAAGTTCATCGCGATCGCTGGCGGCATCGCCTTGTTGGCCGGGATCGGCGGCGTCCTGATCGGCCGCGCCACCGACGATCCCCCGGCAGCGGGCGCGGCTGCAGAGGAAGGGGAACATGCCGAAGAGGAAGAGGAGCACGGCCCCGAAAGCTTCGTTGCGGTAAAAGCGGAGAACCTGTCATCCATCGGCATCAAGACCGAGAGAGTCGCCGCCGGCTCACTCGGGTCGGAGATTCTGGCCCAGGCCACCGCCACCGCTCCGCCCCAAGGCAGGTCGTCGCTGACCGCGCGCGCCGACGGAGCGATCACCAGGATATACAAGCGGCTGGGCGACGCGGTTGGTGCAGGCGAGACCGTAGCTCTGCTCGAAAGCCGCGAAGCGGCCGCGATCATGGCCGAGCGCGCCTCGGCCGCGGCGCGCGCGCAGGCGACCACCTCGGCGCTCAACCGAGAGAGACGCCTGTTCGAGGAAAAGATCACCGCGCGGCAGGACCTCGAGGCCGCTCAGGCCGAAGCGGCGCAGGCCCAGGCGGAGCTACGCCGGACCGAGGCAGCCGTCAGAGCCGCCGGGGTGACGTCCGACGGAGGGCACATTGCCGTACGGAGCCTGATCGGCGGACGCATCACCAAGATGGACGCGGAGCTTGGGGCCTTTGTGTCGGCCGGAACCGAGCTGTTTGAAGTTGCCAACCCGCGCAGCGTCCAGATCGAGGCCGCCGTGCCTTGGGCCGATGCACAGCGGATCCGCCCGGGCGATGCGGCCGTGATCGAGCTCGGCGGCGGTGAAACCCTGCAGGCGGTGGTCAGATCGACGACGCCCTCGCTCGACCCCGAGAGCCGGGCCGCAACGGTGGTGCTGTCCCCGGCGGGAATTCCGGCCGGATTAACCCAGGGCCAGGCGTTCCGTGTCCGCATCGTGCCCCGGGGCGGTGAGACGGATGGGCGCATCGTCCTACCGGAGGGCGCTGTGCAATCGGTCGACGGTCGCGACGTGGTCTTCGTTCAGGTGCGGGGCGGATTTCAGGCCACACCGGTGACCGTAGGCGAACGCAGTGGTGGCCGCATTGAGATACTCGAAGGGCTCAAGCCGGGCGCGATAATCGCCACGGAAGGCGCGTTCGTCCTCAAGTCACAGCTCGGCGCCAGCGAGGCGGAGCATTGATCTGCCAGCACCAAGCCTGCCGACGCGAGGGCCGGGCCTGCGGCCCTGCTCGCATCATCGTTGACCGTGCCGGGGCCCAGCGCCTCGGCCTGCCAGGAACGAGTTCATGCTAGACCGCCTTCTCGACGCTGCCGTCCGCTTCCGCTGGGCGGTCATCGCGTTGACCCTGCTCGTCGCCGCGTATGGTGCGTATCAGCTGTTCCGCCTGCCGATCGACGCAGTGCCGGACATCACTAACAAGCAGGTCCAGATCAACACCCAGGCTTCCGCCCTGGGACCGCTTGACATGGAGCGGCTGGTCACGTTCCCGGTCGAGACCGCCATGGCGGGGATTCCCGGGCTTGAGAGCACTCGCTCGATCTCGCGCAATGGCTTCAGCCAAGTGACGGTGATCTTCGAGGACGACCTCGACATTTTCTTCGCGCGCCAGCAGGTGGCCGAACGCCTAAATCAGGCCCGCGAGAGCCTGCCCGAAGGCGTTGAGCCGCAAATGGGGCCGCTTTCCACCGGTCTCGGCGAAATCCTGATGTGGACCGTGGACTACAAGCGTCCGCTTTCGACCGAATCCCGCATGATCGCCGGCCGGCCCGGGTTTCAGCCCGATGGTTCGTTCCTCACGCCCGAAGGCGAGCGGCTGACGACCGATGTGCAGAAGGCCGCTTACCTTAGGACGATCCAGGATTGGGTAGTCCGCCCTCAGCTACGAAGTGTCGCAGGCGTTGCCGGGATCGACTCGATCGGCGGTTACGAGAAGCAGCTGGTGGTCCAGCCTGATCCTAGCCGCATGGCGGCCTATGGCGTGTCGTTCGCCGAGCTCGCCGAAGCGCTGGAGCGCGCCAACATCTCCGTCGGCGCCAATTTCGTGCAGCGGGCCGGCGAGGCCTTCCTGGTGCGAGCCGACGCGCGCATTCGCACCGAGGACGAGATCGGCCGCACCGCGATCGGCACTCGCGGCGGCGTGCCTGTGCTGGTCCGCGACGTAGCCACCGTACAAAGCGGCGGCGATCTGAGGACCGGCTCGGCCTCGATGAACGGACGCGAGGTCGTCGTGGGCACGGCGCTCATGCTGCTTGGTGGGAATAGCCGGATCGTCGCGCAGGACGTGCGCGAACGCCTCGAGGATGTGGCCAGGTCGATGCCGCCGGGCGTCGAAGTCAAGGTAGTCTACGACCGCGCGGCGCTCGTGGAAGCCACCATCGGGACGGTCGAGACGAACCTGGTCGAGGGCGCGATCCTCGTCGCCGCCGTGTTGTTCTGGCTGCTCGGCAACATCCGCGCGGCGATCATCGCCACCCTCGTGATCCCGCTGTCGTTCCTGTTCATGGCCATCGGCATGAACCGGTTCGGCGTTTCCGGAAACCTGATGAGCCTCGGGGCGCTCGACTTCGGCCTGATCGTCGACGGCTCGATCATCATTATCGAGAACTGCCTGCGGCGCTTGGCGGAACGGCAACACCACGAGGGCCGCTTGCTGACTTTGCCCGAGCGCCTGCATGAAGTTTTCGAAGCGTCGAAGGAAATGCTCCGCCCGACCATCTATGGGCAAGCCATCATTCTTCTGACCTTCGCGCCGTTGCTCACTTTCACGGGAGTCGAAGGCAAGACGTTCTCGCCGATGGCCATCACGGTCATGCTCGCGTTGGTCGGTGCCTTTATCCTCTCGCTGACCTTCGTCCCCGCCATGGTCGCCGTGCTGATCCGCGGCAAGGTGGCCGAGAAGGAGGTCAAGGCCGTTGCATGGTACAAGGAGCGGTACGAGCCGGTCCTTCGCCGTGTCGTGGCACGGCCGTGGCCATGGATCGGCGGCGGTCTGGCGACGCTAGCGGCCGCCTTCCTGGTTTTCACCAGTCTCGGGCGTGAATTCATCCCCACGCTCGACGAGGGCGATCTCGCGATGCAATCGCTGCGCGTTCCTTCCACCTCGCTCGAGCAGTCCACCAAGATGCAGCTGGCGGTGGAGCGGGCTGTCTCGAGCCTGCCGGAGGTTGCTTACGTCTACTCGAAGACCGGCACGGCCGAAGTGGCGTCAGATCCGATGCCGCAGAACGCGTCCGACGCATTCATTATCCTCGAACCGCGGGACGAATGGCCCGACGGGGTCGACAGCCGAGAGGATATTCTTGAGCGGATCGACGAGAAGTTGAGCGGCCTGGTGGGCAACGCCTACGAAACCAGCCAACCGATAGAGCTGCGCTTCAACGAGTTGATCGCCGGTGTTCGCGGCGACATCGCGGTGAAGGTCTTCGGCGACGACATGGATGTGCTGAACGGGGTCGCCCGGCAGGTTGCCGCGGCGATGAGCGGCGTCGAAGGAAGCGCGGATCTCAAGGTCGAGCAGACCGAGGGTTTCCCGACCTTGGAGGTGCAGTTCGATCGTGAAGCCATCGCACGCTACGGCCTCGCGATGGAGGACGTGACCGACACGGTCGCGGCGGCGCTCGGCGGGCGCGAAGCGGGCCTGGTGTTCGAGGGCGACCGGCGGTTCGACATCATCGTTCGGCTGGCCAACTTCAACCGCGACAATCTCGACGTGGTCGGCTCGCTCCCGGTGATGCTGCCTGAGGGAGCCTCGGGCGCGGGAACATCGGTCCCGTTGCGTGAGCTGGTGACATTCCGAACCACCGAAGGCCTTAACCAAGTCAGCCGTGAGAACGGGCAGCGGCGCGTTGTTGTCCAGGCGAACGTGCGCGGACGCGATCTCGGCTCCTACGTGGACGAGGCTCAGGAACGGGTGGCCGAGATCGACTTGCCGCCCGGTGTGACGATCACCTGGGGGGGGCAGTTCGAAAACCTGCAGGCGGCCTCGCAGCGCATCGCATTGATCGTGCCGGTGGTGTTCCTGCTGATCTTCGGCATCCTGTTCCTGGCGGTCCGCAACCTTCGCTCCTCACTCGCGGTCTATTCGGCGGTGCCGCTCGGTCTTGCGGGAGGTGCGTTCGGCCTCGCACTGACCGGGCTGCCGTTCTCGATCTCGGCTGCCGTCGGCTTTATCGTGCTCTCGGGCGTGACTGTGCTCAACGGACTCGTGGTCATGACCAGCGTGCGCCAGCGCATCGATGCCGGCCGGCCGGTCGACGAGGCGATCATCGAAGGTACGATGGAGCGGGTGCGGGCGGTGCTGATGACTGGCATTGTTCCGGCGATCGGCTTCGTGCCGATGGCGATTGCGACCGGACGAGGCGCCGAGGTCCAGAAACCGCTCGCCATCGTGGTGATCGGCGGCCTGATCGTGGCTACGATCATGACCCTCTACGTCCTTCCGGCGATCAGCCACCTGATCCTGAGGAAGCGCGGCGAGGCCCATCAGCCGGGCGACTTCGGGGACGAGATCCCGGGCGCTGAGCCACTGCCGGCATAAGCAAGACACTCACAAGCTTCGAGGAGATGAACCGGTGACTGAGCACATTCGCCTCGACCTGCCGGTTCTTCTTCCCGAAATTCCCGACGAGGCGGATCGCTGCGTCGCAAGGTTGCTTGCCGAACTGCGCGAGCGGGACGGGGTCCAAGAGGCTCACGTCGTCGCCGCGACGGGGGAAGACCCGGCCAAGCTTTGCGTCCATTATGATCCGGACAAGGTCAGCCTGGCACGGATACGCAAAGCGGCCCGCGCGGCCGGAGCCACGCTGACAGCCCGCTTCGGGCACATCCTCTGGCAAGTCGCTGGGATCGAACAACAGCGTCGCGCTCGAACGGTGGCGGAGGTGCTTTGCCGGCTCGAGGGGGTGTTCGAAGCGCAAGCCACCGCCAGCGGGGCGCTTAGAGTCGAGTTCGATCGAGGAGTCATAGACGAAGCCAGGATCGAGGCAGCGCTCGTCCCGCTTGGCGTGCGGCGCCGGGGTCTGGAACTTACCGAAAAATCGGCTGCCCCGGCTCCGAGTGTAGCAACGCTTCCGGTAGCCCCGGCCGATGACGATCATCAGGACCACGACCATGGCGAGGAAGGCGGCCATGCCCATGGTGGCATCTTCGGAGCCAATACCGAGCTCTTCTTCGCGCTCCTTTCAGGCGGGTGTCTGGCGGTGGGTTTCGCCCTGGCCTGGACCGAGGCCGCGCCGCAGCTCGTATCCACGGGGCTGTATCTAGCCGCCTACTTCTTCGGCGGGTTCTTCACCTTCCGCGAAGCCATCGACTCGCTCAAGCTACGCCGCTTCGAAATCGACACGCTGATGCTCGTAGCAGCCTCTGGGGCAGCTGCGCTGGGAGAGTTTGCCGAGGGGGCCCTGCTGCTGTTTCTGTTCAGCCTCGGCCACGCCCTCGAGCATTACGCCATGGGACGGGCGAAGCGAGCGATTGAAGCCCTTGCCGAGCTTGCGCCGCAGACGGCTGTCCTCCGCCGGGGTGCCGGAACCGAGGAAGTACCGGTCGAAGCGCTGGTCATCGGCGACATCGTCCTCGTCAAGCCGAACGAGCGGTTGCCGGCTGACGGCTTCGTCATCGAGGGCACCAGCAGTGTCAATCAAGCCCCTGTGACGGGGGAGAGCGTCCCTGTCGACAAGCAACCGGTGTCCGACCATGCGGCAGCGGCTTCCGCACCGGATAGTGTCGCGGCAGCGTCGAGAGTGTTCGCCGGCACAATCAACGGATCGGGCGCGCTTGCGGTGCAGGTGACTCGCCTCGCCGCTGATACGACGCTCGCCAAGGTCGTGAAGCTGGTCAGCGAAGCGGAGACCCAGAAGTCGCCGACCCAGCGTTTCACGGACCGGTTCGAGCGGATTTTCGTGCCCAGCGTCCTGGCCTTGGTCGTCGTCCTGCTGTTCGCGTGGGTCGCGATCGACGAGCCGTTTCGCGACAGCTTCTATCGCGCCATGGCCGTTCTGGTTGCAGCCAGCCCCTGCGCATTGGCCATTGCTACTCCGAGCGCGGTGCTGTCGGGTGTGGCTCGCGCTGCCAGGGGCGGCGTCCTCGTCAAAGGCGGCGGGCCGCTCGAGAACCTCGGCGCCCTAAGCGCCATCGCGTTCGACAAGACCGGGACCCTGACCGGGGGCCGCCCGCGCGTGACGGACGTCGTGGCGGCCGCAGAAGCAACCGAGCAGGACCTCCTGCGCACGGCGATTGCGGTGGAAGCGCTGAGCGACCATCCGCTCGCCAGCGCTATTGTGCGAGACGGCACGGAGCGGCTTCGGACAACGCCCCCACCGGCTTCCGACATTCGAGCCATCACCGGGCGAGGCGTCGAAGCCGTCGTCGAGGGCGAGGTGGTCCACATCGGCAGAGACGAACTTTTCGCCGAAGCCGGCGGAACCCCGCTCACCAAGGAAATGCGATGCGCCGCGGACGCGCTCCGCGCCCAGGGCCGCACCATCATGATCGTGCGGCGAGGCGAGCGTTACCTCGGTGTGATCGGGCTGATGGACACTCCTCGCAGCGCCGCACCGGCGACGACCGCGCGGCTGCGGGAGCTTGGCATAACCCGGATGATCATGCTTTCGGGCGACGCGACGCCGGTCGCCAAGGCCGTCGCCGCGAGCGTCGGCATTGAGGAAGCCTGGGGCGACCTCATGCCCGAAGACAAGGTCGACGCGATCAAGAAGCTGAGGGAGACCGAGGGCAAGGTCGCCATGGTCGGCGACGGTGTCAACGACGCGCCGGCCATAGCCACAGCCACGGTCGGGATCGCCATGGGAGCCGCCGGATCGGACGTCGCCCTGGAAACCGCTGACGTCGCGCTCATGGCCGACGACTTGGCAAAGCTGCCCTTTGCGGTTGGCCTTAGCCGACAGACGCGGCGCATTATCCGCCAGAACGTTTTCGTCAGCATGGGCGTGGTGGCGGTACTGCTGCCCGCGACGATCCTCGGTCTCGGCATCGGGCCGGCCGTTGTCGCCCACGAGGGCTCGACGCTTCTCGTGGTTTTCAACGCGCTGCGTCTGCTGGCTTTCCGCGAAGTACCGTTCGCGCAGAACGTCGCCGCTGAGAGCGGCGCAGCATGAGCGACGCAGCCTTCGATTTGGGGTCGGCCGAAAGGAGGAAGACGTTGGGGCTCGTCCTCGCGCTCAATGTCGCCATAGCCACGGGGTTTTTCGCGACCGCCTATTTTGCGGACTCCAGCGCGCTTCTCGCCAATGGGCTCGATAACTCATCGGATGCAGTGGTCTATGGCCTGAGCCTGCTTGCTCTAGGTCGCCCACCCGGCTGGAAACGCGGAGCCGCGCGGTTCTCGGGGGTGATGCTTTTGCTTTTCGCCGTCGGCGTTGTCGCCGACGCGGTGCAGCGATTTCTCACCGGCTCCACGCCCGGCGGCGCGCTCATGATCGCCATGGCCCTCGTTGCGGCCGCGGTGCCTGCGTCTGCTGAACGGTTTGAGGCAAAAGGATGTGAGCCTTCGCACCGCGACCACTTTCAGCTTCAACGACTTCATCTCGAATGGCGGCATTGTCGTCGCCGGGATTGCCGTCCTTATCGCCGGTGCGAACTGGCCGGACCTGCTTGTGGGAGTCGCGGTTGGCTGTATCGCCATCTATGGCGGGATCGAAATTCTGCGCGACGCGCACGATGACGCCCACGACAAAGCGCAATCCGATGATGCGGAAGAAAGGCGCTAGGAGCCCGCAGGGTCAACGCCTCGCTTGAGACTTCGCGATCAGGTCGTCAATCGTTAGCTCTGGGAAGTCAGCGATCGTCTGGCGGAGCCATTCTGCGAGACTTCCCATACTTCGATAATCGTTGGCCATGAGCCCTCGACCCTGCGCTTCACTCAGCAGACTAAATCCGAGAAGAGCTGCTTTCCAGTGCCCGCTCACAAGGGCTCGAGGTAAAGGGCAAATGACCGGAACCGGACGCGCAGCCCACCGGTCAACTTGAAGTAGGGCGGTCGGGGACACCCACGACGCGGAAGACTCCGCCCGACCCCGCGATGCGAACGAGATCGACCCGCGCGCCATCCCAATGGTAGTCGAGATGCCGCCCTTGGACGAGCGCCGAAGCACAATCCGGATAGAAGAGGCCAGCGCACTCGCCGCCCGTGTGCCGCGCGCTGGGATAGACTACGCCCTCGGAGCCACTGCTCTTAAGGCGCTTTCCCAGCTCTTGCGATGCGTTGTAATCGTCCGGAGCAAGGGCCGGATGGCTCCGCCGCCCAAGGCCTCGCAGGTCGTGCAGCTCAGCGTGAACCGACAAGACGATCTCTCGGAACTGCGACGTCCAGCCAGCCTGTTCGGCGGTCCGCGCCATGAAGCGCTCGTGGTGGTGGATCGTCTCGAACAGCGCCGTCTCGAAGGTCTTGCCGGTATAGAGGACTCCGAACGTGCCGTCGGTAAAACGGCTCGGCCTGTCCGGGCTGACATGCGTGAATGGCGCCATCAGGTAGGAAGCGCCGCTTCCGCCGACCCTGCGCTCGACCGGAACCAGATCGAGATTGCCGATGCCGGCCATGACCCGCGGATTGGTCTTCTGCTCCGCCGAAATCAGCAGCGGCCAGTCGGCCGGATCGGCAACGTCCTCGAACAAATCGATCGGCGGAAAGGCGCTGCGGATGATCCTGACCGCACCTTCCCACTCAATCCGCGAAACCGGAATTTCCTCGCCGGTCACCAGCCGCCGCGCTCGGCGTCGAGGTAGCGGCGCACCCGCATGATATCGGTGAGCTCGCCGCCGAGCATCACGTCGAGCGCGCTCGCCCCGCCAAAGGCCGAATTGCCGGCCCGGATCCATGCGTAGCCGCGCTGCGGCTCCGTGAAGATGATCCTGAGGGCCTTGTGAATGCCCATCAGGTTGGACAGCCGCGCGCGGCCGTCGCGGGAAATCCGCCCCGGCCCTTCGGCCTTCCACCGACGGAAGGTCCGGACCGGCATGTCGAGCAGGGTTGCCGCCTGTTCGTCGGTCAGTTCCCATTTGCCGAACAGATTGAGCGCCGCGCGGAACATGGCGGCCGCCTCGTCCTGGGTGACAGGATCGGCACGGAATGCCTGAGGCTCTGTATCGACGCGTTCAAGTGCGAGCATGTTGCATCTCCATATGGCAACATATAGACGCTTTTAGGCCATTTGGCAATAGGCGGCTACTGAAGGTTCGAAATGATCGAAGCCCCCTCGCCAAGCGGCACGAACAGGCGGGTCTGGTAGCGGATGATCTCGGTGAAGCAGCCCTGCGCCTTGTACCAGTCGAGCCGCGCCGCGCTCCACCCGGTCAGCTCGAGCCGCTGGCCGCCGTTGACGAGGCTGCGTTTGAGCGTGAGCTGCTCCCTGCCCCTCACCTCCATCGGGCGGCCGGTCGCCAGAACCGCCTGGACAATATCGTCCGCAGAGATGGTGTGACCATGCTCCAGCCCAAGAGCGCGACAGATCTCGGGCACACAGTGCAGCGGAACCTCGCGGCCGAGCAGCGATCGGCCGTCGCTCGCGCATATGCGGCTCACCCGGACGTGGTCGGCCGGAAGTTTGTCCCAGACCGGCAGCAGCAGGCCAGTGGCGAGATGGAGCCGCTCGCGCTTGAGGCTCGACGCGGCCTGGTCGACCTCCGCCTGCCACAGGCGCCGGAACTCTCCGGCCTCGACTGGCTCCCAGCTGCTCTCCTCCAGCTGATCGGCGGTGAGAAAGCTCCGCTTCAGCGGGCGGAGCAGTTCGAACCGCATGATCCGCGCACCCTCGTCGGTCAGCAGGCTGCGCGCCGGCACCAGCAGGCCGACGCGCCCCGAACGGCCGTTGCGCAGCGCGCGGTGCGGCGGGCTGTCGATGCCGTAGTGTTCGTCGAGCCTCGCCAGGGTCGGGGGCTTCAGCGCGCGGGCAATCTCGAGCTCGAGCAGGTGCGTCGTCGCCCCCGAGAGCGTGTCGGTGCGAAGCAATGTGTCCGAGAGGACCTCGAAGCCCTCGACGGCGATGGTCTCGACGCCAAGATCGAGCGTG